>Ga0115029_1000200_pt1 | contig 68567 bp, 60 predicted proteins | sample SidtaG_3_FD_87297 | JGI IMG/M metagenome (GOLD analysis project Ga0115029, IMG submission 87297) | Marine algal microbial communities from Sidmouth, United Kingdom - Sidmouth_Asex1 metaG | ecosystem: Host-associated > Algae > Red algae > Unclassified | place: Sidmouth, United Kingdom | collected... | reverse complement strand
TCAACTCTCGTCGCCTGACTTCGCGCCTAGCGTCTATCTGCTTCAGCCTCAGGCACCTACCAGAAGTAGGCAAGCTTCACCTGCTCGACTTTCGAAGTGAAGGCTAGCTTGCTCGCCTTACGAAGTGAAGACGAGCCACCAGACCCGTTCATCGAGCGACAGTCGAGATGCACATAGCACGCTATGATTCGTCGGCGGAACACCTGACGCTCTTGCAGTTAATCACTATCTATCGAAGCCTAATGCACGAATTGCGATATAAAGCATAACAAAGATGTAAGGCTACAGTGCAATTGAGCTGCACGGATTACTGGCGATAATGGAATGCATCTTCGTTACGAGACCATTAAAGATCATAGTATGACCAATCTGAGCACTCGTCTATAAAATTGTAAGTCTACAAGATCTGCGCTTTGGCTCTCTGGGTCGGTCTTTGTTATTTTTTGCATAGTGCTTGCTTATAAGTCTGTAGGTGGTTCTTTCTTTAGTTTTTTTATGTCTTCTTCTAGCTCTTTTAGGCTTTCGGCTTTTTCGATGGCTTTGAGCTGTGTCTTATAGGCAGTGTACTCATCGCCTGATTTTATCAAAGCCATGTCTCGGCTTATTTTTCCGGCATGGCTGAGGATCTCTCGGCCATTGAGCTGAAGGAGATAGTCCAGTCGTTGTATCCAGTCTTTCATATACATAGGAGTACGCTGCTGCGCCATGGTCTCGGCGAAGGCAAGATACTGCTCTACTAGGAGTCCGAGAAGTTTCATCTCATCTTCTGTGAGATAATTCTTGGCGATACTTACATCAGATTTGCGCACTGATCGTTGTAAGATTTGGTCGAAAGACTGCATACCCATATACGGCAAGCTGGCATCTGATCTACCATGGACTAGCTCCGCCGCTGTCTGTGAGCTGATAGCCCAGAGAAGCTTGTTCTGTACAACTTTGAAGAACTCGGCGGTCTTCTCGCTCTTTGGATCGTAATCAATACTGGTCGTATAGATGTCTTTGATCTTCTGATAGAAGAGTCGTTCGGACAGCCTGATCTTGCGTATGCGATCCTGTAGCTCATCGAAGTAGTTCATCGATTTGCCGGACTTCATGCGCTCATCATTGAGAGCAAAGCCCTTGATGATATACTCCTTGAGCCTCTGCGTCGCCCATATCCGAAACTGAGTACCCTCTTGTGACCTCACGCGGTAGCCTACAGAGATGATCACGTCTAGATTGTAGTGAGCTACATTGTAGCTTTTGCCGTCTGTGGCAGTTGTTCGGAGATTCCGAACAACTTGATCTTTCTGCAACTCGCCTTCGTCAAAAATATGTGATATGTGCTCGCTGATGGTCGCTTTACTCTTATTGAATAAAGCACACATCTGAGCTTGTGTCAGCCATACCGTCTCGCTTTTGAGGACTACATCAAGCCTGATGTCTCCTTGTTCGTTTTTATAGATGATCAGCTGACTATCGCTCATAGTTTCAGGTCTTGCTGTAGCTCTTTGATCTCGGCCTTCTTTCGCTGCAGGTCCACATTGAGCTTTGTTTTTTCGCTGAAGGCATTGGTTTTTTTGATTTGACTCTTGAGACTGACGATCTCTGATTCGAGCTGCTCTATATTCTTTATGGTCTGTAAGTCCTGAGCCGTGCGATCATGGCTCCGAGCACTGAAGGTGCCCGTAAAGGTAGCCGTCGTATATTGCACTATAGCATCCGTGTAAGACTGGTAGGTCGTCTGTAGATCGGTCTTCACCAAGGCCGCAAATGCCATACTCAACGTTACTGATCGATATTTTTCATTACAGTTATGTGCAAAATCTTGCGATGGAAAGTAAGATAAAGATGTCAGGCTACAGTGCAATTGAGCTGCACGGATTACTGGCGATTATGGAATGCATCTTCGTCACGAGACCATTAAAGATCATAGTATGACCAATCTGAGCACTCGTCTATATAATAACATAGAAGAGCTGAGGTGTGCTTATCGTGCCATGAAGTATAGATGGCTTGAGCCCAAAAGATGATGACGTAGTACTACTAAAAAAAAGAGCCAAACCATAGAAATGATTTGACTCTTAGCGGTCCGGACGGGACTCGAACCCGCGACCTCCTGCGTGACAGGCAGGCATTCTAACCAAGCTGAACTACCGGACCTTTCGTTTAGAACGGAGGCAAAAGTAATGCGTTTTATCCACTCTTCACCCAAATCTCAATAAAAAATCTCTCCACCCAATACTGTCGCTGTGCAGTCCATTCTTGTTGATAGCCATGTGAAACTTTCCTGAGCCCACTCGTTTCCATATTGTATAATATACTTTCACCGTAGCCATCACTGATCAATCCTAGATAAATGACGAAATCGATCTCCTTCGCAGCACTGCTGACACTACTGACTGCAGTGCCTATACTATCTCTCTCCGCTCAGAGCACGACCACCAGTGTGCCGCTCGAAGTGAGTACGACGCAGGCACATCTCCTTGGCCATACAAAGCCAGTCAAGCATATGGTCGAGATACGCAAGACTACTGAGGAGAAGCGTAAACAAGTGAAAAGAAACAACGCTACACCAAAGAACTTTGTGGGTCGCGGACGCCCTATTACTCCCAATCCTGATGCCAAACCACAAGGACCGGATCCTATACGACAGTCCGTACACTCGAGACTCGATATCAATATCGAGCCTTCCATCAACATCACAGGTATCACGGCAGGTCCACCCAATGACCCCTCGGGTGATGTAGGCCGTGATCACTATGTACAGGCGATCAATGCTACTACCCTAGCTGTGTATGATAAGCAAGGCAATTTGCTGAGCACCTTCGCCGCTAACACCATTTGGACGCAAGTCGGTCGCACCTCAGCAGGTGATCCCATCGTACTCTACGATCAGGAGGTTGATCGATGGATCATTACAGAATTTCCTAGGGGCAACGAGCTGCTCGTAGCCATCTCGGATGATCAGGATCCACTGGGAAGCTATACGGCGTACAACTTTGGAACTCCTCAGTTTCCAGACTACCCAAAGTACGGTATATGGTCCAACGCTTATAGTGTCACTACCAATGAATCTGGTGCTGGACAGCATGTGTCCTACTTTCTTAATCGTGACCAACTTCTAGCAGGTGAAGCTACCGTAGATATACAGAGAATCACCTTCAATGGTGAACCTGGCGCTCCAGGATTTTTAGTTCCCACTGCGGTGGACTGGACTGGCAAAGCCGCACCAAAGGAGAACAAGCCGATACTGTTGTCTCTGCAAGATGATGCGTGGGGTAGCTCCGATACAGATAATGTGCTGCTGCATACACTAGAGATTGACTGGAATGACCCATTTAACACGGTATTGATTACCACAACCATTCCTACGTCCCCATATGATAGCAATCCCTGCTCGATCACCACGGGAGGACAGTTCCCTTGCATTCCACAACCGGGCAATGGAGGTGCGCTAGATGGTATACCGTTTCTCATCATGTTTCAGCCTCATTACAGAAACTTCGGCACGCATGAGTCGATTGTCTACAATTTCATTACAGATGTCTCTGGAGGTGACAACCTATCTGGAATACGCTGGGTAGAACTGAGGCGAAATGCAGTAGATGAGGATTGGGATATCTATCAAGAAGGCACCTATGCTCCTGAGGACGGTTTAGATCGGTTTATGGGCTCTATCTGTATGGATGCTAATGGCAACATGGGCTTGGCGTATAATGTAAGTAGCGAAACAGAATTTGCGGGTGTACGCTTTACGGGTCGTAGGGCTAGCGATCCTCTGGGAGAGATGAGCGTAGTGGAATTTGTTGCTGCAGTAGGTGATCGAAGTATTAACTCCAATTCTCGCTTTGGTGACTACTCTCATATGACCATTGACCCGACTAATGATAGAGATTTCTGGTTCACTGCTGAGTATGCTGGCGGCAATAGCACCCTTACTCGTATCATCTCGTTTAATCTAGGTCGTGACACGATCGACCTGGCAGCCGCTGCTCTGGTAGAACCATCGAGCTCGGGTGATCTCGGAACTACAGAAACGGTTGTAGCTCAGTTTGCCAATCTCGGTATAGACACCATCACAAACTTCAGTGTTGGGTATCAGGTTCGTGATCGCTCGACTACACTAGAGGTAGTGGATTTTGAACTGACGCCCGATAGTTTCTACACGCACACCTTTGAGCTGACAGCAGACTTCAGCGAAGTTGGCGACTATGACGTGAAGTTCTTTACATCCCTACTTGAGGATACTGCTCCGCTCAATGATACACTGGTGGTCCTTATCCGCAAGCTAGGACAGAATGATGCCGCTCTAGTCTCAGCACAAAATACTGACGCAGTTCTATGCGGTGATAGTACTGATATCAGTCTCACCATACTCAATTTTGGAGCTATAGTGATGGCATCTTCCGAGATTGAAATCATGGTCGATGGTATTGTCACTGACACAATCACATGGACAGGAGATCTGGCTCCCGGAGAGAGTGAGTCTATTTTGGTACCGATTACAGACTTAGCCGGGGGGCGATCAGGTGTTGATTTTACCATAGTGAGTGTGAATGGCACTGACGATGAGCGTGGAGATAACAACCGAGTGAGCGCAGAAATCTTAGCCATCACCACGGGGACGGATCTCCTAGTGAACATACAATTTGATGAATTTCCTGATGAGACTACTTGGGCACTACTTGATGACTCTGAGAATGTGCTCTATGAAGGTGGACCCTACGATGATTCCTACGAAAACGAAATCTACACAGAAGCCATCTGTCTAGACAGTACGGCCTGCTATGTATTTGTCCTTAGAGATAGCTATGGTGATGGACTGTGCTGTCAATTTGGTGAGGGCGGCGCCACCATCACAGATACAGATGGAAATGTCGTGATGGCACTGGATGGTAATTTCAGTACGATTGCCGAGCAAGAATTTTGTGCAAGATTTGAGTGTAAGCTGGAAGCCGAAGCCTTCCCAAGCACCGTCAGTGAACCTGGTGCCTCAGATGGCTCCTTGTTCATTAATGTGCGTAATGGCATCGGAGAGATTGAGATCTCTATAGACGGCGGACTTTCGTTTTCCACAAGCTCTCTATATACTAATCTACCTGAGGATACTTATGACATCGTCGTGCGTGATGCGGCGGGTTGCGTACGAGAGTTTTCCATCGACCTACTGACATGCCGATTAGCAGCTGATATAGACGTGACGGGTGAGTCTGCAGTGGATGCCGATGATGGAGCCCTCTTTGTCGATATTACTGATGGCTTCCCTCCCTTTGAATACAGCATAAATGGTGGCTTCACTTTTCAAGATGAGGCAGAATTTACCAACTTAGGTGCTGGTAGATATAACCTTGTTGTTCGTGATTCGCTTAGGTGTGAACTCGTAACTACTATCATGATAGACATCACGGTAGGGACTAGACAGCTGACCGCAGGAGTGGACGTAGAGGTATTTCCCAATCCTGCCGTTGACGTCGTACGCATGAATGTGCGCGGAGTAGAGCATTCCAGCTCCATCTTACCACTGACGATATATGATGCCTCAGGCAGACCTGTCATGATAAGCAACTTGACCAAGTATGATGATACCTATACAGGCCAGTTGTCCCTGATGAGTTACCCATCTGGGACCTACTACGTGGTCATAGATGAAGCTGATATAAAATTGCTCCAACCGATCGTGAAACAATAGACTGAACAGAGGAAGTCCAGCTATGATGAGCAGCAGCTCTTCCCAACTCAATTACATAATCTGTAGGGCTTAGCAGAAAGGAAACCTTATCTAAGGTTCATCCACTACCTTTGTCTGCATCAGACGCATCGACTATGGTCTTCCTAGAATTTGAACAACCACTGGAGCAACTTTTTGAACAACTCGATAAGCTGAAGCAAGTCGAGGAGATAGGTGATGTAGATGTCTCTCAAAACATCAAAGACCTACAGTCCAAGATCAAGAGTACTCAGAAAGAGATATACAGTAATCTCAGTGGCTGGCAGAAAGTCCAGCTATCGCGACATCCAGAGCGTCCCTATACGATGTACTACATAGAGCAGATCTGTAAAAACTTTGTAGAACTGCACGGCGACAGATACTTTGCTGATGATAAGGCCATCGTAGGCGGCTTAGCCAAAATAGGTAAGCAGAGTGTGGTCGTAATTGGCCATCAAAAAGGAGTCAATACGAAGCTGCGACAGTATCGCAACTTTGGGATGGCTAATCCTGAAGGCTATCGCAAGGCTCTACGACTGATGAAGATGGCTGAGAGATTTGGGTTTCCTGTAGTGAGTCTCATAGATACTCCAGGAGCCTTTCCAGGATTAGAAGCTGAAGAGCGAGGCCAAGCCGAGGCGATTGCCCGCAATCTCCTAGAGATGAGTCAACTACGCGTCCCTATACTGTGCTATGTGATAGGTGAAGGCGCGAGCGGTGGAGCTATCGGCATAGGGCTAGGTGACAGAGTCTTTATGCTACAGAATACGTGGTACTCTGTGATCTCTCCTGAGTCGTGTTCTAGTATTCTATGGCACAATTGGGATCACAAAGAAGAAGCCGCCGAAGCTCTGCGATTAACGCCTGAGCATATGTCTGACTTTGGCTTAGTAGATGGTATCGTCCCCGAGCCACTCGGAGGAGCGCACAATGATCCCGAGAAAATGGCTGCTACGCTGAAGAAGCATATTCGTGCGCAACTCACCGAGCTCCAAGCCATACCCGTAGAAAAGCTAATCCCGCAACGGATTGAGAAGTATAGCAAGATGGGTCGTACGGAGATTCACCAAGCCCGCTGATATGTGGACTGACATCCCACCAATCGCATTTTTCCGTAAGCGTGCCTATGCCAAGCAGTTACTCGCGGCTACAGAGCAGATTGCCTCCACCAAGAATACTGATCCTGAGGTCTATGTGCGTGAAGCGGGATTACTCTTTGATGCTAGTGATACAGAGCAAAAAGAAGCTTGCATGAAGTTCTCTGATCATCTAGAAGCCAAGAGAATCCGAACCACATGCTTATCTTATGTGAAAGAGACAGAGCACGCAGATATGATGATCATTCCTGTGTATACTAAGAAGGATGTGCGATGGACACGTGTGCCAATAGGAGAAAAGGTAAGTGAGTTTATCAATACAAAGTTTGACATACTGTTTACTACTAGCCACGCTACGTCTGCGCATCAAAAGTATATAACTGCGGCATCGCAAGCACTGATCAAGGTGGGACCATCTCGCAGTCATACTGAGCACCTTGACATTGTCATCGATATCTCAGATGAGGAGCCACTAGCGACTTTTTTTGAACGAGCAGAATCAATCATAAATAGCCTATGTCCTGTAGAGAGCTAGTAGGAACGGGTGCGGCTGTAGTCACCCCATTGCATCGCGGTGAGGTGGATCACGATGCTCTGCGCAAGATCGTAGATCATCTCATCGACGGTGGACTTGATTATCTCATGGCTCTAGGAACCACGGGAGAGACTCCAGCGCTATCTATCGATGAGCAGCACGCGGTGCTGCAGACCATTTTATCTCAGACGGCCGGTCGAGTACCGGTATGGTCAGGTCACAGCGCAGGTAATAATACAGCCGCTTGTATCGCTGCTATCAGCAACTCTCAAGATCTCCATCTCGAGGGTCATATGCTCAGTGCCCCAGCGTATAACAAGCCCAATCAAGAGGGAATCACGGCACACTTTGGAGCGATAGCCCAGTCGACTGACTTGCCTATACTGCTTTATAACAATCCTGGTAGATCCGTGGTGAATATCAGTGCGTCTACCATGGCGCATTTGGCTGGCAAGCATAAGAACATCATTGGCGTCAAGGAAGCCACGGCAAATCTGAGCCACATGAGCCAGATCATCCATGAGACGCCTGATCACTTCATTGTCATCAGTGGTGACGATCCTACGGCGGTGGCATCTATAGCAGTCGGGGCACAAGGCTGCCTTTCCGTACTTGCCAATGCCTTACCTAGACTTTTCTCGGAGATGATAAAGTCGGCGCTCGATGGCGACTTTGCCAGAGCTCAAGAGATCCACTATCAGCTCTGGCCGCTGCACTCGCCTCTCTATGTAGATGGCAATCCAGCTGGAGTCAAGTGCTTGATGAAGGCACAGGGGCTGCTACAAGAAGAGCTACGTCTACCGCTCACTCCCGTAAGCGATGAAACGCGAAGACTGCTGCAAAGCTTACATAAAGCCCTGTGAGCGCATCGAAGAACAGACAGTGGATGGCTGAAGGCTTGTGGTGGATCATGACTCTAATCATCGCGACGCTCGTGATGCTACCTATCATCCTGCATACACGTGACTTCAGATTCCTTACGAGCAATATCCTCTTTGTACTTGTAGCAGTGACATGGACGCGGTACATATTCCTATGGTCCACACATCCACTGGCTCGGAGTAGACCATTTCGCTATGTGCTACTCGTGATCTGCATACCTGCAATTATCTACTCCGTAGGAGCTCTCAATGATTTTCAGATATTTATCGATGACTATGGCCTGACTCCTTTCACGGATCATCTGCGCCTGGATAGGCAGCGAAGTATTGCGAAATACATCAAAAACGAATACATATTCTTTGGAGTCGCGAGTGTCATCAGCTCACTAGCACTACCTGTCAGGCTACTTATATCTAAGTGGCGTCAGCGCAATAGCACACGCGTATAATAACTATCACATGTCAGCAATTACAGAATTTACTGCCTATAGAGAGCGCATGAATGAGCGCATCTTTCAAGAAAATAATCGTGTCATCAAGCGATTCTTTAACTTAGATAGCCAGACGTATGAGGAGGGTGCACTCTCCGTGCAGACTAAGGAGATGCTAGGGCTAGCAGCTTCTATGGTCCTGCGATGCGATGATTGCATACGATATCATGTGGGTAAGTGTCATGAAGAAGGGGTCAGTCAAGACGAGCTCATGGAAGTCATGTCCATCTCTCTTATTGTAGGGGGTAGCATCGTCATACCACATCTCCGTCGCGCTGTAGAATACTGGGATCTGTTGCAGGAGGGTTAAACCCAATTCGTGCATTAGGCTTCGATGGATAGTGATTATCTGCAAGAGCGTCAGGTGTTCCGCCGACGAGTCATAGCGTGCTATGGCGAGGAGGTGAAATGCCTGAGGCTGAAGCAGATAGACGCTAGGCGCGAAGTCAGGCGACAAGAGTTGACTTGGCGGATAGAGCCCTTGTTATAGTTGCAGTGTATGTGTAACAATAACTTACACAAGCAAACTGTCTTAAATCTTTATAAGTCACTGAAAACATGAATGTCATATAAATGAAGAGCCAATAATAAAATCCTATTGCACGAAATGGGTTAAACCCAAATCGTGCATTAGGATCTTTTGAGTAGTGTCTCATTTGTACTAAGATCCATGTGTACAGGGACTCCTCGGGTGTTGTACGACTATGCTTGTGTAAGTTGTTGAAACGGTAATAACACTTCAACATATAGGTCGGTTTTCATTGAGTCAATACTCATATAGTCCCTTCGTGCATAACGTCAATCCATCAAAGCCTAAGGCACGTATTGCATTCCTAAGTTATATCATCGTATGACCGTTACATCACCACTGAGTGTGACTTCGCCGTATACACCATCCAAGCTCACTAGATAAGTATATACACCGTTAGGAACAGGCTGATTCTTATAGTTACCATCCCATCCTGTGCCACCTTGCAATAGATTCGGATTGCGGTATATGAGGTTGCCCCATCGGTCGTATACCTGTATGCTCACATAGCTGCTTTGTATGTCTGAGCCAGTGTAGATACTCCAAGTATCATTGACACCGTCGGCATTGGGTGAGAACACATTAGGTATGTAGATAGGGCAGTTCTGCTGATCTAGCAACACGAGTCGCTGGATCATGCAACCCGCTGTGTCAATAATTGCTATATCATAATCTCCTTCTTTAAGTTGAGTAAACGAAATGCCGTCTTCCGTATCTACGGATCTACCATTGAGCAAAAGATCGATTACTTCTGGATCTCCTCGCAGTGATACCGATATGCTCCCATCTGCTGTACTACAATCCGTAGGATCTATCACTAGTAAATCATCTACTATAAGAGAATCTGTTGTTGTAACTGATAAAAGCGTGTCCCACATGCATCCCTGTATATCTGTCAACTCTATAACATACTCGCCCGCTGATAAACCTTCGACCACAGAGCTTACGGGACGCAACTCTCCATTGACTTGCAGTTTGTCAATCGCCAGACCACTTAGCTCAAAGCTTATACGTGCATTGGGCAACTGACAGGTAGAGTGCTTCACCTCTAGCGATGGCACAGTAAGTGCTTCACTTGACTCTACTGCAAACTGCGCACTGTCACTACATCCAGCTGCGTCGCTCAATACTATCTCATACGAGCCAGCCACTAGAGCGGTAAATGTGTATGGCGGTGCTATAGGCTGTCCATCAAGAAGCGCGGTCACCTCTGATGGACTCTCATAGTACAATCTTGCTATTCCTCCTGACTCTCCACAGATCGTGCTGCTCACACTCACACTATCTATACGCACATGAGGGAGCGAGTCTACCTGGATCTCCACACTATCTATGCAGCCAGCAGCATCAAGCACAAGCACCTGATAGTCACCTGCCTGTAAGTCTGATAGCCCTCCATCACTCTGATAATCACCATCATCAATCGCATACAGATAGGGGGCCTCACCCTCTGTGGCTACTACCTCAGCAGTACCTAATTGATCTCCACAGCGTACATCTTCCTGTGACAGCAATCGCAACTCGACCGCTGATGATGAATCTATGATAATATCCTCACTAGCTGTACAGCCCAAACTATCAGTAACGATGATGGTATACGGCCCTTCGGCCAAATTTACAAAGACTGAATCAAGCTGGCCAGATGCACCTTCAAGTCTATAATTTAATGAACTTATTCCACTGGCACTTACTACTATACGTCCATTTTCCAGATTACAGCTCGTAGGTGAAACCGCCAGCTCTATGATCGAGGGAGCAGGGGTCGGCTCCAGCGTCACATCCATGCTATCCATGCAGCCCCAAAGATCTCGCACATACACAGTGATTTCGCCTATACTGAGACTATCGAGCTGAGCGCTCGTCTGATACGCAATCCGATCACTAGAATAGCTCAGTGGGCCCGCTCCTGTGGCTGATACTATCAGTGAACGAAATGTTTCATCACAGGAAGATGATAGTAATTCTACAGCACTGATCACTGGACCATCTACTCTAGGAATGTCGATCAAGATACTATCCTCACAGCCCATGTCTCCTAATACATATACATATCTCATACCAGCATCTAGCTCAACGAATAGTGGACTATCTTGATAGTCTCTATCGTCTATACTATACTGTGTGGTCGATGCAGCGCTACTACTGTGAATGGTAATTTCAGCATTCTCAGTACCGCAGGTCGCAGGTCTGATAGAAACGCTGTCTATGATCGGTCCAGATATCTCTGGGATGATCACTGTATCCTGAGCAGTGCAGCCCAGACTATCAGATACCACGATATGATACTCTCCAGCGGATAGATCTGTATACTCTGAATCATCAGACATCACACTACCTCCATCTATCGAGTACGATAAAGAGCCACTGCCTCCTGATGTCGTGATGGCCAACTGAGCATCCATCCTGCCGCAGATCTCTGGAGCACTTCTGATGAGATCTATCTCCAGAGGGTCAGCACTTCCAAAGAACTCTCCTGTACTAGCACCACCGTTAGCGCCTAGCGTATAGCTGTGTAGAGCTCTGATCTGACGCGACTCTATATCAATATGATAGACCGTGTCAGCGCCACCGAATCCATAAATACGCAAAGAATCACAAGCCTCTGCGATGCTTGTGATTCCTGCGATATACTGAGGAATACGCTTCGATATAACTACGTGCCGTGCAGATACGTCATCTAAGTCGATTCTGACTATTTCCACTTCTTCAATATCTCGATTGACATTAGAATAGTATAGTTCGCCCTTGTAGAATGTAAGATCGCCAGCAGATCTGTAGGGTGTAAGGCCTAAAGATCTAGCCTCACCAGTAATCAAATTATAAGTCCAAAGGTGTCCTGATCTACCAAGCATGAAGAAGACGTCATCTGACCTAGTTGTCATACCATTAAATCTGACGGAGTCTGGAAACGAGTGTATAGTCGTCAATGCACCTGTCGATTCATTGACTAGAGCCAGCTCGGGTTCTGTGACATTTTGAGCATTGTCTACTAGGGCATACAATTGACCATTAGTTGAAAAAGAGATATCTGCAAGCCTCATCCCGACGGATGTAAGAGAATCTAAATCACCAGTGGCTACATCGTATGCATATATTGAAAAAGAATTTAAAGTCAAACTTCGCTGAGAATACCCGGCCGTAAAATAACAGAAAAGGAAAAGTATAACGCAAAGCTTGACGTTGAAGGTATTTTGAGAAAACTTCATCAAAGATCTTAATGCCCTATTATAAATTTGGTGACTTCAAGGTCTCCAACGGCCGAAGACAGGATAACATGATACAAACCCATTGTCAAGCCAGAAACATCGATCCTAAGATGATCAATACCCTGATCAATGACTGGACAGTTCTTCGCAATCCCATCAGAAGTAAAAATACTAATACTTTCTGGCGAATTGAGAGAGATATCTCTACTCCAATATATATTCACGATATCAATTGCTGGATTTGGGTAAGCAGTCAAGTTAACTACAATTTCTCTATCTAGTTGATTAGGTTCACCTTGAGATAGCTCAATAGACTGATCTAGATAAATGATTCGCTTCGGTGCATCCATAACTGTACCATTGAGAGGGGAAGGCGGGCATTCAGTCTCAAAGATTTCGGAACAGCTAAAATACTCCTCACCTTGGCACACTGCGGTGAAAGATATCATATATGAGGTGCAAGGTTCTAAATTATCGACCCAACCGATCCACTCACCAAGACTCAGATCATAAGTGAAAAACCAATTGACAACTTCGCCATCAATAAGCAAAAAGTAGTCTGAGAAAGAGCAACTGGGATGCGTCGGTAAATAGAAAGTGATTCGCTCATCTGTTATTGATATTATATCTAGACATGTCGAGCTTGCTTCTGAGCAGAAATCGTCTATTCTAGAATAGTTACCTGTGCCACTATTGTCATCTGCCGTTACTCGTACAAGTGAATTTGGTGCAATAGCTCGATATAGCTCGATATAGGTGTCCGTCTCAAAAATATACTGAGGAGCCTCAGTATAAACGTTACAAGTCGCTGTGGTTGTATCATATTCTAAGTGTAAGTCATAGAATCCACAATCACTTGTTGTTGTATCGGCACCTTCGACAGCCTTCACCAGGAAATACCATGCTGGAATCGCTGGATCTCCAGTATCAGTCATGTAGTACCAGTCCTCATCACCGTCAGTCAAGCATAAGTCAATATAAACTCCCGGAGTTATTAGTGTAGCGTTTATAGGAATGTTGTTGTTTTCGCCAAGACTATTACAATTGGTGTCCCAGCTCGAAGGTTCATCACACTGCGCGACTGCAAATTGAGCAATACCAAATGTTAGCAAAAGAATTAAAAAGCTCGTTTTGAAAGCACTATGCGTGAATTTCTGTGTCAAGTTAATTTGTAGACCTATCATCATGTAATAAAGTCGGTGAGAACCAAATATAACATTATTGTACTTAATATAGCTAATAAAAAGTATAATTGTCTTGTGATTCTGCAAAAAATGATTCATATGAACCCTTGGACAGACAAGAAAAGCGTGCGAAAAGCAAGCCATTGAGCCTTGAAATTATCTACATTGTGTCTAATATTAACACAATTAGAGCCTGAGATTTTGATTGACAGTAAATAGCGTTACAGCTCACCATCATATCACGACCTTTACCGCAGCCTATGAAAGACTACCTAAACGCCCTCAACCCTATCCAGCGACAAGCTGTCGAGTGCCTAGACGGACCCGTGATGGTCATCGCAGGTCCTGGATCTGGTAAGACTCGAGTCCTCACCTTCCGTGTGGCACATATGATTAAGAGCGGCGTGGCTCCTTGGAACATACTCTGCCTCACATTTACTAACAAAGCCGCTCGCGAAATGAAAGAGCGGATAGAAAATGTCGTAGGTACCGAGGTAAGGAAAGTATGGGCTGGTACCTTCCACTCCATCTTTGCTCGCATCCTCCGGATCGAAGCCAGCAAGATCGGCTATCCAAGTGACTTCACCATCTATGATACAGATGACACCAAGAGTGCGATCAATGAGATCATACGCACCATGGGTCTAGACAAGAAAAAATATAATCCCAACAATGTCCGGAGTCGTATCTCCGCCGCTAAGTCCAATCTCATCACGCCTAAGATGTACGGCAATAACACAGAGCTGGTAGAATACGACCGCATGAACCGCATGCCGATGATCTACAAAGTCTACGAGCAATATGCCGCTAAGTGCTTCCGCGCTGGTGCCATGGACTTTGATGATCTGCTGCTGCAGATGTATCGACTCCTTTACGAAAATCCTGGAAATGTAAAGCAGAAGTATCAGCACGCATTCCGCTATGTGATGGTCGATGAGTTTCAGGATACCAACTTCTTACAGTATGCCATCATCAAGGAGCTAGTCAACTACCCCGACAGCCCTGAAAATATCTGTGTAGTCGGTGATGATGCTCAGAGCATCTATAGTTTTCGTGGAGCTACGATCGAGAATATCTTACAGTTTGAACAAGACTTTCCTTCTACACAGACCTACAAGCTTGAGCAAAACTATCGCTCCACAGACTCTATAGTCCAAGCGGCTAACGCTGTCATCACCAATAACAAAAAGCAAATCCAAAAAGAAATCTGGACGGAGCGAAAGGACGGTACAAAGATCAAACTCATCAAGGTGCTCTCTGATACGGAGGAAGGTCGGCGCATCGCGGATCTTATACTAGAGCAGAAGAATCGTCATCACTATCGCAATCGCGACTTCGCCATTCTCTACAGGACCAATGCTCAATCAAGAGTATTTGAGGAGCATCTGAGAAGACAGAATATTACCTACAAGGTCTTTGGTGGTTTATCATTCTATCAGCGCAAAGAAGTCAAGGATCTCCTAGCTTACTTGCGACTAGCTGTCAATCCTAGAGATGATGAGGCGCTCAAGCGTGTCATTAATTATCCACGACGTGGCATAGGAAAGACGAGTCTGAACAATCTTGTCGATGCATCGGTGGAGTCTGAATCAAGTCTTTGGGATATGCTTCACAGCGGCAATATCAAGGGCCGGTCAGCTAAGATGATGTTCCAGTTTGCAGAGCTGATTGGGACATTTGGCCGAAAGGCCTCTGAGACTGACGCTTATACTGCTGCTATGCATATCGCTCGCAGCTCGGGCCTACTCGGTGCGCTCAAGGAAGATAGTAGCATGGAAGGTATCGGTCGCTTGCAGAATATGACGGCTCTACTGGACGGCATCAAGGAATTTATAGATGCTGATGAGATGGATGACATCTCTGATGTACAGGATAAGTCGCTGAGCAGTTACCTGCAAAATATCGCTTTGTTGACCGATTTTGACAGTGAGGAAGAAAGCACCGATTACGTGAGTCTGATGTCTACACATGCGGCTAAGGGTCTGGAGTTTGAAAGTGTGTGTGTGGTGGGAATGGAGGAAAATCTCTTTCCGAGTTTCATGGCAATGAGCGATCCCAATGGTCTAGATGAAGAGCGTCGACTCTTCTATGTCGCGATCACAAGAGCCAAGAGTCAACTTACTCTGAGCTATGCCACGACTCGCTATCAGTACGGTCAAGTTCGCTTCAATGATCCTAGCAGATTCCTTAGTGAGGTGCCTGAAGAATACTACGATCAGATCGTGGTGCTGGGTCAGAAAAATGGTCTACCTGCTGAGCCTAAGCGACTGCGCCGACTCGCTCCGCTTCCTAAGCCTAAGTTGCCCACACTGGATATAGATATTAATGATTTTGCACCGAGTCCATCCCACAGAATCAAGGAAGGAATGACAGTCCTTCACCTCAAGTTTGGCAAAGGAAACGTAGAGAAAATAGATGGTAATACGTCTAATAAGGTAGCCACAATCACATTCCCACAGATCGATAATCCTACGCGTAAGATCATGCTGAAGTTTGCCAAGCTCCAGATACTAGATTCCTGATCCCATGGAGCGGTGGATCAAGGAGCAAGCTGCGGATCTAGGATTCCAAGACTGCGGGATCAGTCGAGCAGAACGTCTCGATGAGGAAGCTCATCAACTCGAAGAGTGGCTTAATCGTGGCTATCAGGGTAAGATGAGTTATCTCGAGCGCTACTTTGATATGAGAGTAGATCCTACTCGCCTCGTGCCAGGGGCTAAAAGTGTCATCAGCCTAAGTTACAATTACTTTCCAGAGCAAGATATACAGCGCGATGACGCTCCCAAGATCGCTCGCTACGCCTACGGCCGCGACTATCACAAGGTACTCAAGAAGCGCTTGCGCGATCTGTGGAATCGCATGACAGATAAGTATGGCGACATCAGTGGAAGGTACTTCGTAGATAGTGGACCAGTGCTGGAGCGAGCATGGGCTGAGCGCGCTGGGGTAGGCTGGCGAGCCAAAAATACTCTGCTGATCCATCCTAGACAGGGAAGTTACTTCTTCCTTGCCGTCATCATCTGTGATCTCGACCTGGTGGCAGATGAGCCGCTGACTGATCACTGTGGCCGGTGTCGCAGATGCATAGATGCTTGTCCTACAGGCGCATTATCAGAGGAAGCAAATATCTTGGATGCAAGTAAGTGCATCTCTTATCTCACTATAGAGCTGAAGGAAGACATACCACAGGAGTTTAGCAGACAGATGGAAGACTGGATGTTTGGCTGTGACATATGTCAAGAAGTCTGTCCATGGAATCGATTTGCTAGTCCGCACTCGGAGTCAGACTTTATACCGCGCGAGCATGTGACAGAGATGTCTGCAGACGATTGGCGCGATCTGAAAGAGATGAATTTCGAGAAGATCGCAGCAGGGACGCCACTCATGCGAGCCGGCTATAAAGGTATCCAGCGCAACCTCGATTTCGTGAGACCGCACGAGGATCAAAGTTAGAATCTCCCTATCTTGCAGCCTGCTTTATGGCTGTGAAACGGAGATATCTACTTGGTGCTTTGATCGTACTCGTGCTAGTGGGTATCATTTACTTCTTTGGTGATATAGTTGCTTATGTATTGATTGCGTGGGTGCTATCTCTACTAGGCGGCCCTATGGTGTCCTTTCTTCTAGATCGACTACGCATGCGCAAGATATGGGGCGGCAAGAGTCTAGCTGCTGTGCTCACGATCGTAGTGATGTTTTCACTTATCTATCTGCTGTTGCGAGCATTTGTACCGCTGATCTTTGAGCAATTGTCTAATCTGGCGAGTCTCGATTATCAGAATGTTGGTACCACACTTGAGGAGCAATTTCGCATCACTGAAAGGCTTCGAGATCTCGGCATTGTGAGTACTCAGTCTGTAGGTGATGAGATCTCAGAACTAGCTCGCAAGTGGTTTGATCCAAGCCTACTAGGTAAGTATATAGGTGATTTTGTTGGGCTCGCTGGGAATATTGTTATAGGCATATTCTCGGTGATATTTGTCTTATTTTTCTTCCTGAGAGAGCAGGATCTGCTCATCAATTTTATACGAGGGATCATACCCACAGAGTATGAGCTCAAGGCCGTAGATGTCATGGAGCGAATTGCTTATCTACTGCGACGGTACTTCTTTGGTATACTCTTCCAGATCGTGACGATCACCTTGCTGGTAAGTGTAGCACTCCGCATTTTTGGTATAGAAAATGCGCTGCTGATAGGCTTCTTCGCCGCGCTCATCAATACGATTCCATATCTAGGACCTCTGATAGGAGCAGGCTTTGCTTTATTTATTACTCTAAGCAGTCATCTTGACTACGACTTTAGCACACAGACTCTACCGTTAATCATCAAGATCTTGACTGTATTTGCCATTATGCAGATGATAGATAATTTCATATTGCAGCCTTACATTTTCAGCAATAGTGTGATGGCACATCCTATGGAGATCTTTATCGTCATCCTCGTGGGCGGTCGGATAGGGGGAATAGTGGGGATGATCTTGGCGATACCAGCCTACACAGTTATACGAGTCATCGCCAGTGTATTCCTCAGTGAATTTAAGATTGTACAGAGCCTGACGACGCGTATACAGCGCTAGAGAATTCTTAATTTATTCTCGTTTTTCTTATCGAAGTGCTAATAGTCTCGCAGTGATGCTAATGATCATTTAAACCGGGTGGAGAAATTGTGACCTAGCCCTGTATGCCCTATACCTTAGCCCAACACCAACACCCACTATCATGAAACAATCATACTATTTCCTCGCACTAGCCGCCACACTAGTTCTCAGCAGCTGCAATTATCGCCAGTACACTAGTAACGAGTTTGATGAGATTGCCTACGATCAGCAGTCCATTGCCATCATGCCCATAGAAATCATCTACATGGGTAAGAAACCCAAAAAACTCACAGATGACGAAGTGCAAGATCTTATCTTGGAGGAGAGCCTGCTCTATCAGTCATCACTTCACAAAGAAATACATGGGCGCAACCAAGCATCGCAGGATGCCCCTCGCATCACCGTACAGAGCCACCGGACTACGGTAGCTCGATTAAAAGAAGCAGGTATAGACGTAGAGAGCTCTTGGAGGATCGCTCCAGAAGATCTCGCAGACCTCCTCGGGGTGGATGCTGTCCTGATGGGCAAGGTAAGTACGAGACGCTTACTCACAGATACAGAATCCCTCGTCATAGATATCGCTGGTAGTGTCATCAATGCCATTCCTGACGTAGGCGTACTTCCAGGTACAGGAAACCGCGCATCCAAATCGGCAGATATGACCATCGGCTATGAGGTGATAGATACGAGATCAGGCACTACCGTGTGGACCTATGCCGGCACCTCTGAGGCTAGCTGGGATGACAGGCCAGAAGAGATCATACAGCGCATAAATCGACGTGCTGCACGCCGCTTTCCCTACTCCGTAGGTCGTGATAGGATGGCTATGAGATGATCATTTACCTAGATATCTGGATAGATGCAGTCAGGACCGCCTTAGTTGCCACTTCTGTTGTACTATTCAGATTTTTTCTATGTAGGCTATGCTAAGGCACGAGCTGCATACTTTTGCCCCTGCACGCAACGTATACATACCATGGCAAGGACAGATCAATATCAGGGACACGATTACTATCAGGTGGATGCTCTTCTCAGTGAAGACCATCTGCTAGCGCGAGACGCAGTCCGCGACTGGGTGAAGCGAGAAGTATCACCTATCATAGAGGACTACACGGAGCGCGCTGAGTGCCCTATGCATCTCTACAAGGGTCTAGCAGAGATAGGAGCCTATGGACCTAGCCTTCCGGCAAAATACGGAGGCGGAGGCATGGATGAAATTGCCTATGGCATCATCATGCAAGAGCTCGAGAGAGGTGACAGCGGCATACGATCCATGGCATCAGTTCAGGGCTCACTAGTGATGTATCCTATCTACAAGTATGGAAGTGAAGATCATCGCGAGAAGTATCTACCTAAGCTTGGTAGCGGCGAGATGATAGGCTGCTTTGGCCTTACAGAGCCCGATCATGGATCCAATCCTAGTGGTATGACCACACGCTATGTCGAGGACGGCGATCACATCATCCTCAATGGCGCCAAGCTATGGATCACCAGCAGCCCTGTAGCGGATGTAGCGGTGGTTTGGGCCAAAGGTCCTGATGATAGGATACGCGGAGTCATCGTAGAGAAGGGTATGAAGGGCTTCTCAGCCCCTGAGATCCACGGCAAGTGGTCTCTACGCGCATCCATCACAGGTGAGCTCGTCTTTGAAGACGTGCGCATACCTAAATCCAATATTCTTCCTGGTGTAAGTGGCCTTAAAGGACCACTCTCTTGTCTGTCCAAGGCACGCTATGGAATCGCCTGGGGAGCAATAGGAGCTGCGCTCGATTGCTATGACAGTGCACTGCGTTACAGTAAGGAGCGTATACAGTTTGACAAACCTATAGCACAGTTCCAACTTACACAGAAGAAACTCGCCGAGATGATCACCGAGATTACCAAGGCACAGCTGCTAGCTTGGCGATTAGGCTCACTAGCCAATGACGGTAAGGCCACTCCAGCTCAGATCAGCATGGCCAAGCGGAACAATGTCCACATGGCTCTAGAAATAGCAAGAGAATCGCGACAGATCCATGGCGGTATGGGAATCACTAATGAGTACCCAGTCATGCGACATATGATGAACCTAGAAACCGTACTCACCTATGAGGGTACGCATGACATACACTTGCTTATCACGGGTATGGATGTCACGGGACTCAATGCATTTAAGTAAGGATGTCTCTATCATCATCGACTATGGAGGGTTAAAAATGTGCTAAAAGGCCACCATATCCTGCACTATGCTTCAGTGGACAGTGTATGTTTATTCAACTTCTCTAGAGAACTAGCGGCCTAGCAATTGCGTTAGCACAATCAACGAGCCTTGATCGCGTTTTCTATTTTATACCGCACTCCACGGAGTTTTTATGAAAGCACATTACCTCATACTTGTCTTATTCCTATGCGCAGCATTTGCCACGCAAGTGACTGCACAGGATACCATCCACATGACTAATCCTTCCTTCGAGGACATTCCACACCAGGGAAGTCCCGACTATCCTTATATCAGGGATTGGACAGACTGTGGTCCTATGAGATTTCCTCGAGAGACACCCCCAGATATTCATCCGCGTAATTTTTGGGATGTGACAGCGCGGCCTTTTCATGGCTCCACTTATTTGGGACTAGTGGCTCGGTACAATGAGACTTTTGAGGGTCTCTCACAGAGACTCGATGTACCACTGGAAGCTGAAAAATGTTACAATTTCAGTGTGCATCTATCCATGTCAGAAGTATACTTGAGCAATACGCATCGTAGCACAAGTAGTAAGGAAAGCTTTACTACCCCGTGTGTCTTGCGAGTCTACGGTGGCACAGGATATTGCAATGAGACACAGCTACTCGCAGAGTCTCCACCGATAGATCATGAGGATTGGCAGCAGTATGATTTCATGATTAATCCTAAGCGTCAGTATAGATATATCACAGTGGAGATCTTTTACAATACACCTTCACTGTTTGCTTACAATGGCAATATCCTAGTGGATAACATGACACCTTTCATCATCACGCCATGCCCAGGAGAAGAGATCCTGGCTGCTTCAGCACCTGTCAACACTCCCGCGCCGCCCAATCCATTTAAGGAGAAGCAAGAAGAATCAGAACCTACACCAACTGCACCGGCGGTGATCGCACCAGAGTCACGTCCTGCCGTTGCTGAGGTAGAGATACCGAGCGAAGTTCGAGCAGACAAGAAGATACTGAAAGATCTGGATGGTTCCAAGATCAAGCCCGGTCAAGTGATCCAAGTAGAGCAGCTATACTTTCCACAGGATTCAGCCAGCTTTGAAAACGCTTCTCTTGGAGTACTTGATGAGATTTATAGATTTCTCGGAGCCAATCCAGAAGTGATCGTAGAAATCGGAGGGCATACTAATGGTCTCCCAGAACACTCCTACTGCGACAGGCTATCCACAGAGCGCGCTCAGTCTGTAGCCGAGTATCTTGCAGGGCGAGGCATCAGCCCTTATCGCCTCAAGTATAAGGGTTATGGTAAGCGTGAGCCCATCGCAAGTAATAAGACAAGACACGGGCGCAGTCTCAACCAGCGCGTAGAGATCAAGATCCTCAGTCTCGAGGGTTAATCAGAGATCCTCTGAGGCCTCAACCTTGTGGATCGCAGCCTATCTCATCCTTTGGTAGAGGACAGCCATCGATCTTACCCCACAGGACATATCTCCGTGATGATACAGATCTATAGATTCTATCTGTGATGCCTTTCGGCAAAATGCTGCCTATCTTACTCACAAGCTTATAGATTCCGCCCATATCCCGTAAGATGCGTAGTACGGCGCGTGACTCATAGTAGGCTTGATCGTCCTGTACATAAACAAGACTGTCAATAGTACCAAAATCCTCTTGCATAGGATCAGAATCGTCAAGGGCTACATACTGAAATGAGCCATTTCTCCTACTTAGTAGAAATCTGATAACTCGATTACAGAGTATACAGTGATCGTCATAGTAGATAGTCCCGTGCATCGTAGCTTATAACAACCTTGTGGCACTTATTGATCACGACGTCTATAGATATACAGATACCCATAGGCACATCCTTAAAATAAGAAGGTGTCTGAACCTTCCCTAAAGTCCAGACACCCAAAAAATAAAAATCTAGCTTCTTTTAGTTAGCTCCACCAAGTGGGAAGAGTGCACCAGCTTGCAAGTAAAAATTGGATGCACCACCTATAAGAATTTTAGCCTCTGCGAATAGATCAAATGATGAAAGCGGATAATTAATCCCACCTCCTAAATTAAGGACAATATCAGAAGCGGACGAAGATCCGTCAAAACCTGCTCCAGCTCCTGTCGTCTTTGCTGAAGTAATTATCAGACCCAATCCAGCTAGAGGGTATACGATGAAATCATCAGATACATCTAAGTTGTACTGGCCATTCACCTCAACTAATATAGTGCTTGTAGTAGACTTCACACCAAAAGCTTCGACTGTATTGCCGAAGAAATAAGTTAAGTTGACGCTTCCATCAATTTTATCTGTTATATCCTTTTGAATTTTACCTGTGATACCTATATCTGGAGTCAGTGTGAGACCAGGTCCCACTTTAAGCTGAGCAGAGGCAATGGTGGTAACGAGTGCAAAGGATAGGAGTAGTAAGCATTTTTTCATAATCTAGGATTTTGGTGGTTTAATTGTGGTTATTGTTCTTTTTCGGATGCAAATATAGGAGGCTCTCTTATGATCAACCCATATATTTGATTTCCATTCAGCCCTGTATGCTTAAATCACCCTATGAGGTGATAAGGGTTACACCTTTCTATTCCTCCTCTTGTCGTCTGCGCCGACGCGATTGGTCATCCCGATCATACGCATATATGATCTGACGGACCAGCCTGTGTCGTACCACATCTGTAGCGTCGAGTTCGACTTGCGCTATTCCTTCTATATTTTTAAGCAAGCGCATTGACTTAAACAGTCCTGACTTCTGCTGATAGGGAAGGTCTACTTGACTGAGATCTCCCGTAATGACGCATTTGGCCGAAGGGCCTAATCGTGTGAGAAACATCTTGAGCTGCAGAGAGGTAGCATTCTGAGCTTCATCTAATATGATAAAAGCATTATCTAGAGTACGGCCTCTCATAAATGCCAGCGGAGCAATCTCAATCGTGCGATTTTCCATGAATTGATTGAGCTTCTCTACTGGTAGCAGATCATCGAGAGCATCATATAAGGGTCGCAGATAGGGATCAATCTTCTCCTTGAGATCACCAGGTAGGAATCCTAGGTTCTCACCAGCCTCTACCGCAGGTCGTGTCATGATGATCTTTTTCACTACACGATTCTTTAGAGCTCGTACAGCAAGCGCTACAGCTGTATAGGTCTTACCTGTACCAGCTGGTCCGATAGCAAATACGATGTCATTGGACTCACTAGCAACTACCAGCTTTCGCTGATTCTCAGTCTTGGCACGTATCGGCTTACCATTCCTACCGTGGATGATGACCTGATTGCCCTGTCCATTAGTGAGTCGATTGTCGTAGGGATTATCACCAAACAGTACATCCTCTACCGTCTGCAAAGACAGTTCCTCGTGCTCTCGCAGTATGCGAGCCAGTAGCTCCAGCTTAGCTTTGGCTTGCTGTGCCATCTTCTTCTTACCACTTATCTTGACCTTGCTCCCGCGCGAGCTGATGCTCAGCTCAGGATAAGCGCGTGAGAGTAGCTTGAGTTTGGAATTTTTTTCGCCAAAGAGATCCACTGGGTGAAGATCCTCAAAGTGTAGTACGATGTCGCTGTTCAAATTATCTATCTCGATTGTAATGGTGAATGGCCACCAGTGAGCTATATGACAGTATATATACTACATATTTCTCATATAATCTCCGTAGTGGCTCTATCTTTATGTTATCTTCTCATACTACAGATTATTTCACGATCTGTTCTATATCGCACATGCATCTTCTGAGCTTGACCACAGACTATGGTACCAGCGAGTACTATCTGGCCTACCTCAAGGCTAAGCTGCTAGCGCAGGTACCTCAACTACAGATGCTGGACGTGAGTCACGACATACCTATGGAAGATCTAGGTATGGCGGCCTACCAGCTACGTGCGGCTATTCCAGCTTTCCCCCCCAATGCCATCCACCTAGTCTGTGTCAATGAGTTCCTCTTCCCTGATCTAGGTGTGCTGATAGCTCGGAAAAAGGATCAATGGATCGTCGCTCCTAACAATGGTTTTCTACATCTACTCTATGACGACTATGACTATGGGCCCGTGACGCATATAGGAGGTACAGGGAGCGCTCAGCGCTCAGATGCTATAGCTCAGATCGTATACGGTCTCTGCCACCAGTATGGATACATCGAGTCCTTGCGAGAGCCTGCTCAGTACATCACTAAGTACAATATCAATCCTATCGTCTCACCCGATCAGATCCGCACTAGAATCTATCATATCGACCACTTCGGGAACATCATCCTCAATGTCCATAGAGAGCTATTTGATAAGGTCCGAGATGAGCGTGACTTTGCTGTGGAATTTAGGAAATTTACTTACGATGACGGTCTCAAGGATCACCTAGCCCAAGTAGAGATAGGTGAGCTTGCTTGTAGCTTTAATCACGGTAATCACATGGTCATCAGTGCCTACCAAGATAGAGCGGTCGACTTACTAGATGTGCGCAAAGAGGAGACCGTAAACATTAGCTTTACTCCTACTACGCCATGATCGTGCGGCTGGTACAACTTCCTCTTAGACGGGAATGTGTAGAGGAATTTCAGCGGCTTTTTGGCGAAAGCCATCCACACCTCATGGCTACTCCAGGATGCACTACAGCTACTCTACGTGTAGATCATCATGACCCTACCGTGTACTGGACAGTAAGTGAATGGCAATCTGTAGAGGATCTAGACAGTTATAGGTCATCAGTATGGTTTGGTAAGACATGGCCTCGGATCAAAGCGATGCTCTCATCAAAGGCTCAGGCTTGGACGCTAGATCATCCTCCCGCGGATACTCATGAGCTACCTTCAGATAGTAGTTGATCATCATGCACGGCTTTGCTGAAGCCTACCTTGGAACTGCTATACTTCACTACATCGTTACAGACAGGTCTCTCCACTATCACTCGCATGAATAAATTTATTAAATATCTCTGGATCGCTTTTATCATCGGCATCGTAGCCGTGGTGCTGATCTTCATACTTGTATCTAAGTCCCAGCTACCAGATCTGACGGAGCTAGAAAATCCTAAGTACGAGCTGGCGTCTCCCGTCTATGCAGATGACAATCGAGAGCTAGGACGCTTCTATATTTTTAATCGGGTTCCGCTTGTGTATGAAGAAATTTCACCCTATGCAGTCGATGCATTGCTGGCCACCGAGGATATTCGATTTCACAATCATATCGGTATAGACGCCAGAGGGACATTGCGAGCTGTGGCCTACTTAGGAAAGCGTGGTGGTGCCTCTACCATCACACAGCAGCTTGCTAAGCAGCTCTTTACTGGTGCCGTGGCACGCAGCTTTAAAGATCGACTATGGCAGAAACTCAAGGAGTGGTACATCTCCATACAGATGGAAAAGCGCTATACCAAAGAAGAGATTATTGCCATGTACTTCAACAAGTTTGATTTTCATCATGGAGCAGTGGGTCTACAGGCTGCTTCAGAAACCTACTTCGGTAAAGATCAATCGGAACTCACTCGCGAGGAAGCTGCGACACTTGTCGGGATGTTTAAAAGTCCTCATCATTACAATCCTCACTCACGTCCTCAGAATAGCCGTGCGAGACGCTCCGTGGTGCTAGGCCAGTTAGCCAAGTATGATTATATCAGCGATAATCAGCTCGATAGCCTGCGAGAAGTAGATCTAGACCTCAGCAACTTTAAGCGTAGCGATCAGTCTGACGGACCAGCACCCTACTTCCGTCAAGAACTGACTAAGTGGGTCAAGACGCTACTACGTGACAAGAAATATTACAAACCCGATGGTACGCCATACAACATCTACACGGATGGCCTGAAGATCTATACGACGATTAACTACGATATGCAGATGATCGCTGAGGAAGAGATGGCCAAGCATATGCAGGAGCAGCAGGCCAAGTATGATAAGCTATGGAGCAAGCGAGATCCATGGACCTATGATGCAGATAGCAACCAAAAGAAAATCAGAAGTAATAAACTCCGATCGCTCATATACTCCTCAGAGCGATATCAGAATCTGAGATCTCAAGCTCTAGGATCTCAGCTTACTGAGCTCTCTGAAAAATTTCCTAAGGTCAGATGGCGCGATATCGACATCCAGCGTATGATGGATGAAGATGCCAAGGCTGGATCTATGCGTCGACTTATAGCACGTGACATCATCACTAAGCAGATGGCAGCAGACTATGACAAGGTGCTTAAGTCAGAAGGGTGGAAGGAGCTGAAGCAGAGCTGGATTACCTTGCAGGAAGATGTCGATAAGGTATTTAGCACACCAGTGAAGATGAAGATCTTTGACTACACTGATGAGTGGGAAAGCGAAGCGGAAATGACTCCTCTGGACTCCATCAAGTATCACCACGAGCGATTGCAATTTGGCTCGCTATCGGTAGAGCCGACCACAGGCCATATCAAGACATGGATCGGTGGTGTAAACCACAAGTGGTTTAAGTATGACCACGTCAACTCTGATCGACAAGTCGGTAGTACATTTAAGCCATTCGTCTATGGTGCAGCCATATCTATGAAGGGGATGTCCCCTTGTCAGCAGATACAAGATATACCCTACACCATTGCGCCAGGAGATGGCAATTTCTATGTAGCCGAGCCATGGACACCCGAGAATAGCGACGGAGAATACAACCGCGAATACTATGACATGTATCGCGGTCTCCGGGAGTCGCGCAATACAGTCAGCGTATTCCTCATGAAAGAAATGGGTAATACTAAGCTCGTCAGAGACCTAGCACGCAATATGGGTATAGATGCCTACAAGAAGCGTCGTGATGGCGAATATCGCATCCCTGACGCACCTTCTATCTGCCTCGGCAGCGCAGACCTCAGCGTGATGGACATGGCTGGCGCCTATACCACATTTCCTAACAATGGCGTCTATAGTGAACCCATCTTCGTCACACGCATCACTGATAAGAATGATCGAGTGATCTACACTGCTGTAGAGCAAGAGAATACAGTGTTCTCGCCAGAGCACAACTACGTCATGGTAGATCTACTGCGCAACGTAGTGAGCCGAACCACAGGATTCTGGGATATAAAAAGTGATGTAATCGGTAAGACCGGCACGACTAATGACTATGTAGATGGATGGTTTGTAGGAGCCACGCCTGACCTTGTAGTTGCTACTTGGGTAGGCGGTGAGAGCGCTTGGGTCAGATTCCTCAGCATCGCAGATGGCCAAGGTGCACGTATGGCAAAGCCGTATTTCGCAAATTTTATCAAGCGTATCGAAGGCGATCCACGCTTTGGCATGGATACCGAAAAGCGCTTTTACAAACCCTCTGGAGATCTAGGAGTAGAGCTAGACTGTGCCAAGTATCAGAAATTTATTCACGAGAGCGACACCAGTGTAATTGATGATGCGCTCATGGACGCTGAAAAAGATCTGATGGACGCCCTTGATTTCGAGGAGCAATAGATTAGCTTTGTCTATATATGTACTTTGTGCATATGTACTTCGCATCTTACACCACATCTGATACATATGAAAGCTCCAGCAGCCACTCTATTCTGTGCCATGGTCCTCATCATCGTAGGACTCATAGGCGCACTGATTGACTATCCAGACTTACATCCTACAGCATTTATACCTGTAGGATTCGGTGTGGTGCTCTTAGCTCTACTACCTGGTGTGCGTAAGGAGAATAAGATAATCGCTCATATCGCGGTCGTCCTAGTACTACTCATACTCATAGCGCTCATCATGCCACTCAAGGGTCAGATAGCCAGCGGCGATCCCCTGGGTATAGCTCGAGTGGCCGTGATGATGCTCGCATGCGTGATCGCGATGGTGAGCTACATCAATAGTTTCAGAGCCGCACGCAGAGCATCATAGATCATGCGGGCGACTACGATTGCTATCTTGCTGTATACTATACTCATCATCTCCTGCGATGATCAGAGCGCGAGCACGCCATCTACCGCCGTCAGTGCTAGCTATGACATGTCGCATCCAGACTATCTCACGACGCAGCGCTTGGTAGCTAGTGAATCTATGGACAGTCTACACCTGCTTGCTGAGGACGATGAGCCAGCCGTCAGGCTTATGATAGCTAGGGCTCTAGCTTCTCTGCAAGATGATCAGTCTATCACTGTGCTTACAACTATGCTTCAGGATGACTATGACGATGTGAAGCAAGCCGCAGCTTACGCACTAGGACAGTCCGGAAGAGCAAGTGTCGTACAGAGTCTTCTACAAGCCTATGACGCCAGCGATTCGCTACGGTTACACAGTCAAGTAAATGGTACCGTCTTAGAAGCCATAGGTAAGACTGGTGATGCAAGTATGCTCGCCTACATGCCTAGAATTGCAGGTATCAGCCCACGAGATACACAGATTCTACTAGGCCAGACGCGAGCAATCTATCGATTTGCATTGAGGTCCCTTGTTGACAGCTCAGCTACGGCTTATATGGCTAAGCTGACAACGGCAGATGGATATCCCATAGCAGCCCGCAGCATAGCAGCCCAGTACCTAGCGCGTACCGCTAGTATAGATATCACACCCTACAGTACTGATCTACAGTCTACCCTGTCCAGTCAAAGCGATGCACGTCTACGCATGGCTATTGCCTCAGCCCTCAGTAAAGACATGTCCCCTGCTAGTACAGAATCACTCGGTAAAGCTGCTGCCGATGACACAGACTACCGCGTAAGACTCTCAGCGATACGATCGCTAGGTGCACATGGAATAGCCAAGAGTCGAGAGATGATACAGGCGGCTTTACAAGACGATCATCCTATGGTGCGTATGACAGCCATATCACAGCTGCTCAATCAGGGTACTGCCGCAGATGCCAGATTACTGTACGCTCACTATAGCTCAGCTCAGGATCCCCAAGAAAAATACGCCGCCGCATCTGCAGCTAATAAGCTCCTCTCTTGGAGACAAGCACTCACACGAGATAATCTTAATGCCCAACTCAAAGCTGACTACAGTACAAGCCAAGATCCGTACACACAGGCGGCAATCTTACAAGCTATGAGTCATGATGTACAGAATCAAGGATTTATAGAAAGGATAGCCTCTACAAGTAAAAATCCAGTGCTCCTCATGGGATCACTATCTGCGCTCAAGACGCTTTACACAAGTGATAAGTTCAGAAAATACTACGGTGGTCAATACCAAGGTAATCTGCGCAAAGCAGGTACCCGCCTCATGCAATTCATGGACTCAGGTGATAGCGGCTCTATAGCCTTCATCGCTAGTATACTCAGTGATGAGCGCATGGGCCTTACGGCCAAAAATATATCAGTAGACAAGCTCAAGCAAATCAGAAGTGACCTCACCATGCCTCGTGACATGGATGCCTATCAGGAGCTAGGAAAGCTGATCGCACAGCTTGAAGGTACTGACTATGAGCTCGCTGCGCCAGCTCAGTCCTACAAGCCAGATTGGAGTCTGCTCACAAGCGAGACGCCCGTAGCAACCATACGTACTACCAGAGGCACTATCCAGATTGATCTAGATCCTCTGGCTGCACCAGTAAGTGTCATTAATTTCATCCAACTCTCAGAAGCAGGATACTATAATGGCAAGAGTATCCATCGTGTAGTGCCAAATTTTGTCATACAAGGCGGATGTCCCCGAGGAGATGGTATGGGCAGTGCTGATTACACTATGCATAGCGAAGTGCCGCAAGGGTACTATGACAAAGCTGGAAAGTTAGGAATGGCCAGTGCAGGACCACATACGGAGAGTGTACAGTGGTTTATAACACATAGTCCTACACCACACCTCGATGGTAAGTATACCATCATGGGCCAAGTGAGCTCAGGTATGGATATAGTCCACGATACGAGAATAGGCGATAAGATCCAAGACATTACAATTATACGATGACAGAAGAAGCAAAAAAACTATCCCTGTATGACACACACGTCAAAGCAGGCGCTAAGATGGTACCCTTTGCAGGGTACTTGATGCCTGTGAACTATCAGGGAATTAAGGAAGAGCACCTCGCAGTGCGTAATCAAGCTGGACTCTTTGATGTATCTCACATGGGAGAATTTATCATCAGAGGCAAAGGTGCCAAAGATCTTGTCCAGTACGTCACCACAAATAATGTGGCAAGACTCATCAGAGGTCAAGCACAGTACAGTTGCTTACCCAATGAAAAAGGTGGCATAGTGGATGATCTCTTGGTCTATTGCCTATCTGATATACCAGATGAGGAGGAATATCTCTTGGTAGTAAACGCTGGCAACATACAGAAAGACTGGGACTGGATCAGCTCACACAATAGCTACGGTGCCACGATGGAAAATCGCTCGGAGCAGACTGGCTTACTCGCACTTCAGGGACCCGCGGCCAGTGCTATCCTGCAGCCTCTCACTGAGACACCCGTAGCAGATATCAAGTATTACCACTTTGCTATAGGCCAAATTGCTCATATACCAGATGTGATCATTTCAGCGACTGGCTATACTGGCTCTGGAGGATTTGAGCTATATGTAGAGAATCGATATCTCGACGATCTATGGCATGTCTTACTTGACTCTGGGGCAGCCTTTGGACTCACTCCAGCTGGGCTGGGCTCCAGAGATACGCTCCGTCTAGAAAAGTCTTTTTGCCTATACGGAAATGACCTCGACGACGAGACTTCACCCATAGAAGCCAGCCTAGGCTGGATTGTCAAGACGAAAAAAGGTGAATTTATCGCCAGGGACATATTTGCGCGACAGCGTGCAGAAGGCCCACTGAAAAAACTCATAGGATTCAAGATGCTGGATCGACGAGTACCTCGACAGGGATATATCATCAAGAACCGAGAAGAGAAGATCATAGGTTATGTAACCTCTGGTACACAGTCACCGACTCTCGATATCCCTATAGGCATGGGATATATCCAGACGGTAGATATGCCAGAATCAGGTGAGATCCTTGTCTCCACGGGTCGCAAGAATCTACAAGCTCAACTCTGCGACTTACCTTTCTTAAAATAGAGACGCCTCGGCTATGATCATCTGTACTATCTTAGCCGCGATATGACGACTAAAGCACAGATCAGCTGGAGTGATTTTAAGAAGATTGATATCCGCACCGGTACCGTCCTCAGTGCTCGACTACTTCCAGAGGCTCGACAACCGGCTTATGTACTAGATATAGACTTTGGACCACTCGGTATCCTCAAGTCCTCCGCACAGATCACCGATCGATATAGCATAGAGCAAGTGGTAGGCAAATCCATCTGCGCAGTCGTCAATTTTCCACCTAAGCAAATCGGGAAGCTCATGAGTCAGTGCCTTGTGCTCGGTGCAGTAGATCCTCATGGATCTGTGCGATTGCTCGATCCGGGGAGTACTTGCCCCGCTGGACTTCCCGTATCTTGATCCATATCTATGAGAGTTACACCTTTCAGAGCGCTATTACCCAATGAAGAACTGATCAGCTCGCTCAGTACATTCACCAGTTCTGTGAAACTTCACTATGTCGACTACTTGCGCAATGGTTTCTACACAGAGGAGCTAGAGCCTTCGATGTACGTCTATGCGATCCGGGTCTCAGGCCGCCAACATATAGGACTGTTGTGTTCCACAGATCTACTGGACAGTATAGAAGGACACATCATCAAGCATGAGGACACTCTTGCGTCTAAGGAACAGCAGATGATGTATCTCATCATGGAGCGCAAGGCGATGCTCAAGCCCATATTGCTGACCTATAAGCAACAGAGTGATGTCACAGACATACTCATAAGCTATCAGGACCAGGCGCCTATCCTGAGTCTTACGGACGATAGTGCGCAGATTACACATACCTTCTGGAAAGTGTCTGAAGACGATAGAACCGGCCTGCAAGAGCATATGGCCAAAGTACCGCGTGCCTATATAGCAGATGGTCACCATCGACACTCTGTCATGCGCCTTATGAAAGAGAGTGCAGACGATATGCTCGAGGGCGATTTTCAGCATCTGTACTCGGCCTACTTTAGCTTTGATCAGCTCGACATACTGGATTATAATAGGATCGTAAGCATCACAGATAATACTAGCTCCGCCACCATCATGGCACGACTGAGTGCCTACTTCCACGTAGAAGTACTCGGAGAGGCCCGCAGACCTCTGGCTAAGCATGAGATCGTCCTGCTCATGGATTATGAGAGCTACAGCTTGACATGGCGATCAGAATACCGGGAGGATGAGGAAACCAGTGTTTCGCTAGACGCCAACTTGTTTAACCAGCACGTACTGAGCCAATGCTTTGACGTGATGGACATACGTATGGATCCGCGTATTACCTATGTCGATGGCACCAAGAGTCTCGAGTCTATGACTCATCAGATCTACAGTCGACCCCATCAGATAGGATTTCTGCTTTATCCTGTGGAGATGAAAGATCTGATCAGTACAGCGGATCAGGGCCGTACCATGCCGCCTAAGTCCACATACTTTGAGCCGAGATTGCTCAATGGCCTTATCACACAACTGCTTTAAGTATGAGCGCCTACTCAGCCGATTATCTGTACCTGGATGGCGACTGGATTACAGGCCACTGGATCGATGTAGATGCCGACGGCATGATCCTAGGCATCTATGACACAGTTCCACCAGCTGATCATTCCTATCATGCAGGTTGTATCCTGCCAGGCTTGATCAATGCGCACTGTCATCTCGAGCTCAGTCATATGAAGGGCATCCTCCCATCAGGCACAGGACTCGTCGATTTTATCCTCGGTGTTCTACAGCAGCGTGCAGTCGATGATCAAGTCATCCAAGATGCTGCTTATAGATCTGACCAAGCTATGTATGCTGCAGGCATACAAGCCGTCGGTGATATCTGCAATACTTTACATACACAATCTGCCAAGCTTCAATCGCCGATCTGCTATGTCAACTTTGTGGAAGCCTACGACCTCTTCCAAGGGACGGAGGGAAATCCCTACTTTTCATCACATTTAGAGACTTACGATCAGCTGGTAATCAAGCCGCAGGACAGAAAGTCCCTAGTGCCTCATGCACCGTATAGTGTCAGTCCGGGGGCTTTCGCCCAAATGTCTCCTTACTTTAAAGAAGACCGAGGCACCATAAGTATCCATAATCAAGAGACTCCCTCTGAAAATGATTTCTTTACAAAAAGAACTGGTGACTTGGTCGACTTCTATACGACGGCTGGCATACCGCTCGATCTTGGAACTATAGATACTTCTAGCTCACTGCGCTATGCGCTAGATCATCTTCCCACAGACCGCCGCATCTTACTAGTGCACAATACTATGACCACATCCCATGATATTCTAGATGCACATCGCACACACGCTGATGTCTACTGGTGTACATGCCCCCGTGCTAATCTATACATAGAGAATCGACTACCTGACTACTCTACTCTCAGAGCCGCCGAAGCGCGTATCTGTATCGGCACTGACAGTCTCAGCAGCAACTGGTCCTTATCGGTATGGGATGAGATCAAGACACTAGCCCGGTACAGCTCAAGTATCCCTATCACAGAGCTCATACAATGGGCCACTCTGCATGGTGCAGAAGCGCTGGGCCTAGATGATCAACTTGGAAGCCTGCGACCAGGTAGTGCGCCTGGTCTTGTACATGTAGATGTGATGCCCGAGCGTAGGGGCCAACACATAGCCGAGTCCAAGATAAACCGCCTTGTGTAACAACATAAGGACAATTGGTGTCAAGAGTCCACTTGAGCAAGCTGAGCCCAAGGATAGCGCGATAAGAAAGCTGCATACTTAGACTCTCGATCCGCTATAAATTGCTGAGCTTCTGAGCTATCTGGATGATGCGGTCTGTGACACAGAAGAGATGAGATCTTAGACCACTGATCCAGGTATACTCTGGAAGCCTCATCACACCATGTCCCTACGAAGCGCTCATATATGACCTGTACAGCTAGAGAAGATGGGTGTAGCATATCATCCGCGTACCATCTATAATCCCTCAGCTCATCCATCATGATCTCATAAGCAGGGAAGTAATGACACTGCTTGTGAGCATCTATGATCGTATGTATACCAGTGAGAAGCGCTGCTTTGGATCGCTGATTTTCTATCAGACCATCCCTCAAGTGTCTCACTGGGCTCACGGTGAAGATTAGCTCTGCCTCCGGATTGGCTGTGGTGATCTCATCCACGAGTCTTGCGAGGGTAGTTGCCACCGCATCAGGAGTTAGTAGAGCCTTCCTGAATGTCTCCTGTGGCTGTCTGTGACAATTAGCTACGACACGCCCGCCATCCACGAGATGATAAACCCATGCAGTACCTAAGGTGATGAGGATGTGGCTGCTCGTAGTCACTCCACGCTGTAGTTTATTTAAATCTCGCGATAGCTTGATCCGGCTGTCCTCTGCCGAGGCGGAGCTGTATTTTGTAGAGTAATCATAGTGAAAGTGCTGTCCATCAGCACCTGTAGCCATCTCTAGATCACTAGACTCGCGCAGTGCCAAGGCTTCCGATAGACACGTAGTCAGGCTTACTGGATTAAAGTGAATACCGCATGGATTGACTATTGCCGGCCAATGAGCTCTGCGCATAGAATCACCGATACGATCGGCAAAGCAACTCCCTATGAAGCTCAACTGTCGACCCGGCTCTATAGGACTTCCTGTCCGAGTGATCTCTATGGGAGTCATATACATAGTCCAAAGATATAGGAGCTCGTCGCGAGTACATAGGCTTCCTGTCTGAGAACTCATATCCACATCAGGTCTAGAAAGCTCATCAGACTGTAAATTTCAAGAAGACGAGATAAAACAAGAAGACTGGACTTTTGGGCTGTTCTATCGTCACGCTATAGGTCTACAGGTAGGCTGGTATACGTACTTTAGTGGCTGTGAGCTGGTTTGCTGATATACTGGGCAATTGGAAGACAGAGAAGACAGATGAGTATCTATCCTTTGGTCGCTTCAGTGATGCCTATAAAAAGAAAGAAAAGTACGAGCAATGGGATCAGGCCGTCGATCTATTCAGAGCTGGAGACACGATCTCGAGCTATCTCGCTTTTCTGGATTATCTAGATCATGGTCAAGGTAATGTCTCCTACTCTCAAGACGGAGATAACCTACAATTCACCATCATACAAGGTAGCAAAAAGATCACAGGAAAGGTCGGAGAAGACTACGTGCGGGCTGAGTGCAAAGTCGCTCAGATGGTACAGTCTGAGCTTGGCTATATGCGCTTTCTTGCTGAGAAAAATTATGAACTCAAATATTCAAGATACAGCCTCGACGAGAACGATTGCGTATGCTTGGTATTCGATAGTTTTTTACTTGATTGCTCTCCATTTAAGCTGTACTATGCCTTGAAAGAAGTCGCACTCAGCGCTGACAAGCTCGACGATATACTCGTAGAGGAGTTCAAGAAAGGACTTACACCAGTGGATACTGATCACATCCTAGAACTCTCTGACGATCTTAAGGCAGCCAAGCGTAGCTATCTGCGCTCTACCTTAGAAGATACACTTGAGTATTACAATCGCCATGAGAGTGATGGGGCACAGAGTCCTGGTGGACTGAGTTATCTACTCCTTGCAGCTGGCTACAAGATCGACTACTTGACGCAGCCAGAAGCTTATACGCTCGAGGCGGTAGAACGCATTCAGCGTCTATATTACTCGCGAGATGACCTTGACATGTTGGCTAAAAACCAACAGATCGTAGCGGAATATCGCAGGATACTACAACGCGATGATGCACTTATAGAGCGAGAGTTCTATCATAGCATATTCACATTTGGCATTACAAAGCCCATTGGCACCTATCGGTTGACAGAGATATTTGCTCAAGATTGGAAGAACCTCTTATGGTATAGCAAGCACAATCTACCTACAGTCGCCATCGCTATTGCTGATTACATCGTTGGCTACAGTCTCTTCAACTTTGCACCCGCTCAGCCGATACGTGAATTACTACATCTATATTACGAAATCATGGAAAGCTCCTATCTTGTAGCCACACATGACGCCTCAAATTTCTGGAAAGATGGCGAGATCAACCAGCGCTTAGTACGACGAGAACTCAAGGCGATCGAGGACAGATATGAAGACCAGATCGTGGGTTTTGCCCTAGACGAGAGGGACGTAGACTGTAGCAGTCGCGTAGCCTTTGTAAGATCATTTCTCATCATGATAGACATGATCAAAATTGGCTGATATGAAGAAGGAGACGCTAGAAACTTTGAGACAGGCCATCGTGCAGATCGCAACTCCCTATAGTACTGGAACTGGATTTACTTTATCAGATCGTCGTCTTATCGTCACTAATGAGCATGTAGTCAGAAACCAGCGTGAAGCTGTGGTGAGACTCTCTCAAGGAAAGAAGCAACTTGGAAAAGTTGTCTTTATCGATGAGCTTCATGATCTTGCTATCCTGAGCTATGAGGGCATGGCCCAAGCGCCTGGCCTCGAATTGTCCCACCAGCTCAGTACTGCCTTGGGAGACGAAATCGTAGCTCTTGGGCATCCCTATGGCGGAGAGTTTTCTGCCACATATGGCCACATTTCAAGTACAGAGCACCGCCAACAAGAAGTAAGCTATCTACAGCATGACGCATCGCTTAGTCCCGGTAATAGTGGTGGACCACTGCTGGCGCTGGATGGAAGTGTACTAGGGATCAATACCTTCATCCTGCAGCAAGGTCTCGACATCAGCTATGCACTTCCTGTAGGTGTCCTCATCCATATACTATCTCAGTTAACCATAGAACCACATGGTACAGCAGCACTTTGCGACAGCTGTGAGACCATCGTATATGACCACACCATCCAAGATCAGTATTGCCCTAGCTGCGGAAGAGCGGTACATCTTCCCTCCCAGATAGAGAGTTATCAGCCTACAGGTGTCAAAGCAACCATAGAAGAGATCATCGCTGATCTAGGCTATCCTGTGAGCCTAGCCCGTACCGGGCCAAATCAATGGGAAATCCACAAAGGCAGTGCTCTCATACGTATGTCCTACCATGATAGTACAGGACTACTCAGTGCAGACGCAAGTCTATGTCAATTGCCTACGGAGGGAGTGGACAAGCTATATCGCTACATACTAGCAGAGAATCACAAAGCTCACGGACTCTCCATGAGTGTACGATCACAAGACATCGTCCTGTCTCTACTTATCTATGACCAGTATCTCGACATACACACAGGGCGCGAACTCCTAGGTCGTATGTTTCAGAAAGCTGATGACTATGATGACATCCTCATCCATGAATATGGTGCTCTACATTATGAGATGTAAAAAAACTTCTTGGCAGCAAAATTGCTAGAGTTAGGTTTACGATGTACTCGCCCTCGAGATAGCTGTGATACGACTCTAGGCCTTGACCTTAGGAATCTAAACTGTCGTGCTGAAAGCATAATAGTTAAAGAGATAAAGCAGCATATTCCTATCTCTGAGGTTCTTAACAGTGAAGTGTTCAAAAAAACTATACTTTTATCCGACTCTAGATCAAGATATATGAAGACTACTCGACGCCTTATAATTGCCGCATTCACTCTACTGCTGTGTATACCTAGTGTGAGAGCACAGGATATCCACTTTTCACAGTTCTATGCCGCACCACTGGATCTCAATCCAGCGATGACTGGTGTATTTAACTGCACGCAAAGATTCACAGCAAATTACCGCAATCAGCTGAGCTCTGTGCTGAGGTCCAATGCGTACAACACCTATGCGGTGTCGTATGACCAGAAGATTGCTGTAGGACGCACAGACTACTTCGGAATAGGCGGAATCATCACAGCAGATGTGGCTGGTTCGCTTGACTTCGGTACGATCTCTGGTCGTATAAGCGGTGCTTACAGCAAGCAGCTATATAGCTCCAGAGAGGTCTCTCACAATCTATCAGCAGGATTCAATGCTGGTGTTACCCAGCGCAGTCTCAACTGGACTGCAGCTCAGTGGGGATTGCAGCATGACGGCTCAGGCGGATTTGATCCAGCTGGACCAGCAGAGAATGTAGATAATAGCGGTCGACTTGATCAAGATTTCCTCTTTGCTGACTTCAGCGCTGGACTTCTCTACTTTGGCGTGTTTAATCAAGGTAAGAGTAGTGCTTACTTCGGTGTGGCGGCAAGTCACCTCAATCGAGCTAATCAAGCCGTATATGTAACTGACCAAGACGGTAACGAGGTCTTCAACCCACTTTACACTAAGTACACCATCCACGCAGGAGGTGAGCTAGGACTCAATAATGGTATTTCATTTGTACCTGGCATCGTGTACTTCAATCAAGGACCACAGACAGAGATCAATCTAGGAACCGCGGTGAGGTTTACGCTCAGTGACTCAAGATTTCAGCAGCAGTTTTTACAATTTGGTATCTGGACTAGAATTGCAGATCAAGTCTTACTAGATGACGATGGCACAGGCGGACCGCTTGTCAGCGGTGAGGATACTAATCCGTGGTTAGATGCATTCATCCTTTATACGAAGTTTGATTTTAACGAATTTGGAATTGGGTTCAGCTACGATATCAATGTCTCTGACCTAAATGTTGCTTCTAATAGCAATGGAGCTTTTGAATTCTCGTTAATTTATAAGATCTGCGGATCGGAGACGCGTGGCGTCTACTGTCCAAAATTCTAGAAGATCCATTATCTACGACGTTGATAGTGCATCATTCTCTGATAGCGTACCTGCTATTACTTTTTCTCTTGTATTAAAATCTCGACTACTGTGTTTTCTAGTTCCAACGGCTCTAAGAACTCTGATAAGAAAAAATCTGGTGAAACCCGACCATCTATGGCTGGAGATCCCACATCCATAGGATATGGAACTGTCATACGTGGCGAGCTAGAGAGCCAGAGCGATATGAGAGTGGATGGTGAGATTCACGGTGATCTGACGTGCCATGGTAAACTGATTATAGGTCCCAAAGGCTTGGTGGATGGTCGTGTCATCTGTGACAATGCTATTGTCCAAGGTAAATTCAGCGGAAGTATAAGTGTACATGAGTCCCTCGAGGTCCAGCAGTCTGCTGAGATGAAGGGTGAGATCTTTACTAAGCAGCTCCACGTACATGCAGGGGCGGCATTCAATGTGACATGTGATATGAGTGGTAAGCAAATCAAGAGCTTCACTCGCAAAGAAGATGAGAAAGGCGAAGTCGTCTCGATGGTCAATTGATCTAGACTATGTCTAGCACGCCCACTGACCCAAAGAAAAAATCTTCCAAAAGCTCTGGCTCTTACTCAGTCTTGAGATATAGTGGAATGGCTTTTGAAATGGTCATACTCATGCTCATCGCCATATGGATAGGTGGATGGCTAGATGAAAAGCTTGATCTCGAGCAACCCATCATGACCATAGTACTTGTCTTGCTTGCTGCTGGCGGATTTCTATACCGTCTGGTAAAGAATGTATCCAGCGGATCATGAGTTGGTCAAGGTTTATGATTGGCTACGTCTTGAGCATTTTCATAGCTGGCGCTGGAGCTGCTCTTATGATATACATATTTGACGTGAGTGGCCACGTCCATCTTGTGATGGCCGTGAGCATATTCTTTCTGGTCGGGTCGCCACTCTCCTACTACATAAGTCAGCGCTTGATACGCAGGACACAGCCAGCTGCATTCACCATGTATAGCTTACTCCTGACTACCGTAAAATTAATGGCGGGTATCATGATTATCGTCATATATAGTGAGCTTCATCCAGATATGGACGTGGTGTGGGTATGGCCTTACCTCTACGTCTATCTTGTCTTCACTATCTTCGATGTGCGGACCATGATGATCCACAGCAAAGATTTCCCCTCATGAGCAACCACTTCAAGGCTATACTTGATAAATACAGCGAGTATGAGTACTCTGCCGAGCAAATTAACGATCTGGACATTCTGAAGAAGCCTGACTGTGATGACTATCACATGATCTACAAGGGAAAGTCCTATAATCTCTCCCTGGTGAGCTATGATCAAGACACATCGACGGCGATAGTATCTGTGAATGGTACAGAGTACACCATCAAAGTAGAAGATAAGTGGTCACGTCTCATACAAGAGATGGGACTAGACAAGCAAGTCGCACAGCAAGTCGCCGCTCTATACGCCCCTATGCCTGGTCTGGTCAAGAAAGTACATGCTATGGCTGGGACATCAGCGAAGGCGGATGACACCCTACTGGTCATGGAGGCTATGAAAATGGAGAACTTATTGAAAGCTCCCACAGATGTAACCGTCAGTGAAATACATGTGGCAGAAGGCCAAGTAGTACAAAAAGGCGAGCTACTGGTCAGCTTTGACGTGTAAGACAAGAGTCATGCAGCCCAGCTGTTCATCAGCTAGTTATTAAGATAGTTCTCTTCAAAGAATGTACGGTACGTAGTAACATTCTTGTTTCTGATGATCTCTCTCCAGTTATTCTGATTCACAGCAAAGATCTCATAGTCCGTCGCCGAGGGAAGGAATCGCTTAGATTTCCTCTGGACTCCGTCATAGTATTTCATGGCTGTGGCCTTATCCTTAAATCTTCTGAGAAGTATCACCGGTGTATCACTCTTAGTATCTAAGGCGATGGAAGACATACGCAAATTGTCGAGTTTGTGATTCTCCTTATTATATGTGTTGATAGCAATCTTGGCTTCATCGAGGCTCACTAGGTCCGTGTTGTAAAGCACCACGATGACAAAGTGGAGCTTGTCTTCACTTACCGTGAACTTGACTTTGCTCAGGTCACTAGCTATTCCACCACCTTGATCATCACGACCACCAAGTAGTCTGATGATTTCTCTCGCCCTCACCTCCTCATCCGTGTCAGGATATTTCTTGACAAATGCCTGCAGAGATTTGATGTACGCCGGAGTACCATCTGCCTTACCAGTACACATAGCGCCTAGCAAGTCAAATCTTGCCATGAGGCTATGGTCTGTGCCATATGTCTGTCTCGACTGCTCAATCCGCTGGAAAGTCTCATCGCAATTGCCTGATTGGAATACTGCATAGGTCTCCCTGTAGTATTGATCCAGCACTAGCTGCTCGCGCATTTTACTAGAGGCGTAGTCAGGATTGGTCAAGACCTTGTAATACTCCGATTCAGGATAGTTATCTATTATAAGCTGCTTGTATTTCTGCGCCTGAGTATTCTGACCTAGATCTCTGTGGGATAGGTACAGATAGAACCAAGCGTCTAGGCGATTTTTGCTATTAGGAAAGCGATCTGTAAGCTCCTCCAGGGCTTCTACACTATTCTCATAGTCACTGAGTCTAGATCGATAGAGCTTACCCAATTCCATGAGTGAAGAAATGATGAGATCCTCAGACGCAGCCCTGGCTTGGTCATCTACTGGCACATCCTGAAGGATTCTATCCAGATCAGTTTCACTGAGGAGAGCATCATCCGTTTCCTTGAAATCTTCTTCATCTGTACCTGCCTCACGGGTAGATACTCGCCTCCAATCATCTACTAGAGGCCGCTGACCCCATACTTTGAGAAATGCCTTCTGTTGTCTTTTAATCTCCTTTTCATCATAGGCATAGAAGCTACTTTCTCGTGCTGACTTTAAGCTACCTACACTTGCTCTTCTGGCAGCGCTGGCGCGTGCATCTTCTCTTTCCTTTTCTTCTTCACCTAGTGCTACACCAGTGGCTTCTTCTTTACGAGCTTTTCGAAGTTTTTTGGCGAAAGCCTTCTTCTCATCATCAGACATGTAACTGATAGCCAGGAGGCTATCCTGCAGCTCTATAGTCTGCAGATGTCCTACGATTTCCTGTAGGTTTTTAGCCATCGACTCTACTTCTGGGTAGCGTGAGTCGATCTTGCTGAGATTATTCACGGCACCGTCATAGTTAGTCTTGGCAGCTATATAGTCCTCGTCTTCAAAGTTGAGCTGAGCAAGTAGATAATGTGATTCTCCTAGCTGAGGCGCGTTGCTACCGCCGTTCTCTACTGCTAGATTAAGATTATCTATTGCGGCCATCCGATCACCGGCATCCAAGTGGATACGAGCCATGGCGTAGTAGATTTGATCACGATACTCGCGGTTCTTATCATCCTTAAGCAGCTTCTCTAGATCAGCTAGTGCTTCAGCACCTTGTCCTCCACCAGAGTTCCTCAGTCGATTGAGCTCAGCATTGAACGACATCTGATAATCAGGCTTCAGCTTGACCACTTGCGCAAATGCCTCCGCAGCTCCCGCACGATTACCTTGTCTATCCAGTATCTGTCCCTTTATATACGCTAGTCGGGCCTTTTGACCCTTGTCTTTGATCTCTTCTAACGCTGCATCCAATGCTTGGACGGCCTTGTCCCAGTTTTTACGAGCAATGGCTAGCTCAGCTCTCGCTACAGATACATCTACGAGTACGTCTTTGTAGCTGAGAGGATCGGCTTCTATCTTATTGAGCAAGTACTCTGCTCGGCTGTACTTAGTTCTCTTGATATAGGTGCGGGCTAACCAGAGTTCCCCCTCTGAGTATGGATTGGTATGACCAAAGATTCCTTCACCAGTCTTATCTTGATTAAACTCTTTCTTGCCGTCATCTTTAACTCGACGATCAGAATCTTCTTCTAGGTCAAAATCTGATTGTTCCTCCTCTTCCTTTTCTTCTTCTAGGCGGATGCGTCTACCATTTTCATTAACGACATACTCTGGCTTAGATTTCTCTTCGATTTTTTCTGTAGCTTCAGATGCTTTGTCCTCTGCTGGTGTGTCTACGACGGGTCGCTCACGAGTCTTCGTGGGCCGTTTCTTGCTTCCAGGTTTTGCTCTTCGCTTCTTCTTAGAGCTGGATTTTTTCTTCCTACTGGCGGTTGATCGTGTATCCGAGGAAGATCTGGTCTTCTTGTCTTTCTTGGATTTTGAAGAATCCTTCTTGTCCTCAGCTTCTGGGCGCTTCTTAGTCTTTCCAGGACGTTTCTTTTTGGCGGATGTGTTTCTGCTCTTAGTTTTACCAGAAGAAGCACGTCGCTTGGCTGATTTTCTGCTTGCTCGATTTTTAGGTGAATTGGGATTAAATTCTTCTTCAAAGTACTCTAGAGTTGCCTGCGCCGACTCGTAGTCTTGCTTGAGATACTGAGCCTTGCCCATCATCACATAGCAGTCAGGTGTCCACTCAGATCCAGGATGCAACTTACTCACAGTAGCGACTTTCTCTATCGCCTTATCCATATCTGGCGCCACGGCATCAGCATCGTCCACAGCCGCGTAGGGGTGGATAGGAAGTAGCTGCGTGTAGTTATCTTGATGTCGCTCATTGAGCGTATATATGGCCTCAGTGTAGAGTACATCAGCATTGTAGTAACCATTAAATCTCGCTGTCTGATTATGATAGAACTTGCCAAAGCCAGAAAGGTCGTCCTTCTTCTTTTGGGTGACGCAAGAGGATATGATGAGGCTCAGCGTAGCGCCAAGTAAGAGTAGTCTTAGGTATCTCATGGATAGGATATATACGGCCACAGAATAGCACAAAAATCAGGCTTTCTGCATACGCACATATAACCAATCACAGTTTAGTTTTAGTATCTATGTAGTTATATAAATCCCTATGTCCAAAGAGTCTTCAGGCTTTCGCCAAAAAATGACCAAGCTGCGCAAGCCGCACCGCTTTGTGGTCATCAATGATGAGACGCACGAGCAGCGGAGATCTTTTAAGCTCACTGCTCTCAATCTCTATCTGCTCATCAGTTTGACTTTTCTGCTACTTACAGCTCTGGTAGTCTCCCTTATTTTCTTTACACCTCTGCGTAAGATCGTTCCTGGCTATGGCGATATCCGCAAGGATCAGACCTATATAGAGCTGACAGATGAGGTTGCCCTCCTCGAGAATCGTCTCATGGCACAAGACACCTACCTAGAGACATTGCGAGCTCGGATGACGGAGGATATGGAAGTCCTCACCAGCATCAGTACAGAAGTGACCGCAGAGGTAGACCCTTCCGAGACGGTAGAAAAGATCGAGCAAGACGCTGAGATGCGCAAAGCACTAGAGCGTCGACGTATATTACAGAAACAAGCTGGTGCTTCTCAGAGTGCCCCTGTGGCTAAGATACTTGTCACCCCCGTAGTGGGAAACATCAGTCGAGGCTATGCACCAGATCAAGATCACTTTGGCTTAGACATCATAGCACCAGGCAACAGCCCCATCTTAGCAGCTGCTGATGGCATCATCTTCCTTTCTGACTGGACTGAATCACAAGGTAACTGTATAGGTCTACTGCATATAGATGAGACGGTAACCATGTACAAGCATAACTCTGTCCTCCTCAAAAAAGTAGGTAGCTCCGTCAAAGCTGGTGAAGCGATAGCCATCATCGGTAATAGTGGTGAGCTCACAGATGGTCCTCATCTTCACTTTGAGATATGGATAGATGGTAGACCAGTAGATCCAGAGCTCTACCTTACCTTCTGACAGCTCGCTGAAGTCAAAGCTATTACAGAGAGAGGTCATAAATCAGTGCACGTAAGCCATGTTAATTACATGTTGGCATTTGGCTGAAAAGCCTGTCCACCGCAGCTAGTACGACATACACCTCGACTCCACAGTCGTAAAAATTTACTCATGTTTGCAGCTTACACTAGCTAGACCATCATGGAACTCAAGAACTTAAAAGATACGGAGGGTAACAATGCCAGCCCCATCCTGCCAGAAGACGTCAAGAATTTTCTCATAGATATAGACGGTACCATCACAGACGATATTCCCAATGAAGAGCCAGAGCGGATGGCAACTTGCTTGCCCTATCCAGATGCACTCGAGATATGCAATAAGTGGTACGATGAAGGACATGTGATCACCTTCTTTACTAGTCGCACGGAAGCTCATAGAGTGGTCACAACAGCTTGGCTTAAGGAACACGGATTTAAGTATCAGCACTTGCTCATGGGCAAGCCGAGAGGTGGAAATTACCACTGGATAGATAATCATATGGTGCGCGCGACCCGCTACAAAGGCAAGTTCACTGATCTGGTAGAGAAAAGTGTCAATATCGAGGTCTTTAAGTCCTAGCCCTGCTTCAGCAAGTCTACCAGCGCCTCGTGTAAGTGCGGGTGTCTGAAAGTGTATCCCTCCTGCTCCAGCCTAGCAGGTATCACACTTACTCCCTCCGTCACCACTTGCGCCATCGCGCCCAGAGCACCTCGGATCAGTAGTGCTGGCATAGGAAGTATGGGGCCCTTATGCCCTAGGGCTTCCTGCAGAGCGACAGCAAATCTGCGTGCCGACTCGGGATGAGGCGCCGTGAGATTATACACACCTTCACTTCTGTCAGATTCTAGTAGATGAATCAGACTATGAGATATATCGTCTATGTGGATCCAGCTGTATACCTGTCTACCAGCCCCAAAGTAGTGAGCAAATCTCATGCGAAATAGCGGAAGCAATCGAGCTAGCATACCTCCTGACAGATCTTGCACTACGCCTATACGAGCCATGCAAGTGCGGATGCCCGCATCAGTAAATTCGTGAGCAGCAGCCTCCCACGCTACACACACGTCTGCGAGAAAATCATCGCCCACAGGACTGCTCTCATCCTTAGTGTGATCCTCATCATGTCCATATATACCCACAGCACTCGCCTGGATTACGCATTGCAGGTGCGCTTCGTCACTTTGTGTAAATTTCTCTACTAGAAGTCTTGTAGTCAACACTCGACTCTCTAGGATAAGCTTTTTACGCTCATCAGTCCATCTCTTATCAGCAATTCCGGCACCTGCCAAGTTGATCAGGGCGTCTGCCCATCGTATGGCTTGCGGATCCATATAGTTCTTAGATGTATCCCACTGAAAGGCTGTCCTGTCCTTGTGGCCATCTGGACTACGAGTGAGGATGGCCGTCTGGTATCCTGCTTGCTGTAGAGTCATGGCTAAGTGGCTGCCAATCATTCCGGATCCTCCGGCTATAAGTATATTCTTGATCATGTGCACTAGGGTATGAGGCTGAGATTATAAGCTTACTATTGCATAGCTGAGCTAATTGTTCATGAATCTATCTCCCATGTACACACTTCATAGGCATATCTGCACGGCGCTTTTGCTGCTCCTGCTAGTAGGGTGCAAGAGTGATCCTGCTACTACATCAACTGTAGCTGCAGATATTGGTGCCATCACCCTGAGATTAGCAGAGGTTCCAGATCGGCTCAATCCCATGCTATCATCAAGCGCCGTAGCCACCTCGATAGAAAACCTGATCATGGTATCCCCAGCAGAGTTTCATCCCACTACGCTGGAGCTGATACCCGTGCTCATAGAATCACTACCTCAATCGCTGAGCATCACAGAGGGACCTCAAGCGGGTAAGCCGCTGTATCAGATGCAGTTTCGCGAAGATGCTCGCTGGGAAGACGGCTCAGCTGTCACAGCTGCTGACTACATCTTCACACTTAAGTTGATTTCTAATCCAGCCATAGCTAACAGTTGGCGGTCGCTGCTCACGGATATCATTGAAGTAACTGTAGATCCCGATTATCCTCGCATAGTGGCTGTGACACTTGCTGAGCAGAAGCTCCAGTCTCTAGCCACTGTGTGTAATTTTAATCTATACCCAGCATATGCCTATGATCCCGATGGTATGCTTGCAGATGTACCGCTGAGCGACTTGCTCCGCATGGAAGATGAGGAGATGCTGCAGACTTATCCTCAGTTAGAGGCTTTCGCCCAAAAATTTCTAAGCGAGACCTATAGTAGGACTGTCGTCACGGGTGCTGGACCATATGAGCTGCTGCGATGGGATAGCGACCAAGCCATCGTACTACAGCGCAAGAGCGACTACTGGGGAGCTAGTGATGCCGCCGACAATCCGATCCTAGCTGCTGGACCTTCACAGCTCACCTATAGAATCATCCCTGATGAAAATACAGCAATCACCGCCTTGCGTGACGGCCAGATAGATCTGATGGCGGACGTGAGTCCACTCAATTTCGCTAAGCTTAAAACAGAGAATCCTGACGATTTTCGCTTCTACACACCTCAGGTCATGCGATACTACTACGTAGGCATCAATGGAAATGACGAGCGACTAGAAGAGCTAGCCGTAAGACAAGCACTCGCTCGACTGCTGGATGTAGATGAACTCATCGACCAACTTATGGGCGGATTGGCCGCTAGAACCGTCGGGCCCATACACCCGTCCAAGGGCTACTACGCCAGAGATATTACTCCCATACCTTATGACCCTGCCACGGCGGCATCACTACTAGAAGAAGCAGGCTGGACTGACACCGATGGCGATGGCGTACTAGACAAGGTGAAAAATGGTAAAAAGCTCAAATTATCATTTTCGCTCAAGACTACACCTAGGCCTCTCGGGAAGCAGATAGCGAGTATACTACAAGAGAATGCCGCGGCTGTCGGTATCAAAATTGAGATTGAGCCCAAGGAATTTCGCAGCATACTGCAAGATCTCCGCAAAGGGGACTTTCACTTGGCTAATCTTGCGACAAGTCAATATCCTGGCGATTATGATGCCTACTCCAGTTGGCATACAGATAATATCGGAGGAGCTGGACGCAATTATCTAGGCTTTGGCACCAGTCAAAGTGACTCACTCATCAGCGTGATACGGTCCAGCGCGAGTACAGACAGTAGATATGCTGCCTACAGAGACTTGCAAGACATGATAGCTGCAGACCAGCCCGCTATCTTTCTCTTTGCACCAGTAGAGCGTATCATAAGCGCTGCAGAGTATGATCTTACCGTGTCTCCTAGAAGGCCCGGCTATTTTGAAAACACACTTCACAGAGCTGACAACTGATCCGAGACATGCTCAGCTATGTCCTCAAGCGTATCCTTGCCTATGTGCCTACACTGCTACTGATCAGTGTAATTATTTTCTTGCTTAGAGAGAGTGTACCTGGAAACCGAGCGGAAGACCTGCTCATCATCGAGCAAGATCACACAGTCCAAAGAAGTGACGGAACTTTAGCAGAGTATCGCAAAGAGGCCAAGCGCTTACATCTAGATCTTCCGTCTTTCTACTTCTCCTTACGGCCTAGAAGCCAAGCAGCACCCCTAGGTGATATCTACCTTCCAGAGCGTCGACAATGGTATAGACAAGCCCTAGCCAGAGGGCTCCAGTTAGAGGATATAAACGAGCTAGAGTCTGAGCTCACTATTCTTCTATCAACCTGCAAATCTGAAGACTGCTTGAGCTATCAGATGCTGAGGTATAGTCGCACAGCCACCTTGCCATCACAAGTCCAGGCTCAGCTCAGCGTGAGGTCAAGGGAGATCATCAGGTCCATGGACCATGACACTGCACCAGTACTCGGTGCTATGCCTCAGTTGTCTTGGCATGGCAGAGATAATCGCTACCATTTATGGATGTCATCGCTTACTCATATCAGCACTGTCAGATCTAGCAGAGATGGCAGAGCCGCCAGTGCGATTATAGGCACAGCCGCGAGTTGGACTCTAGTGATAGCGCTGAGCAGTCTACTCTGTGGAGGTATGCTATCAATCCTATTGGCAGCCTATTTACATAGATGCGAAGATCGATGGCACGCACGAGTAGTGCAGCAGTTGCTCCGGGTGATCTATGCGACACCCTTATTCTGGGGCGCTACGCTTAGCATTATATTTCTGACGACCAGTTATTACAGTAAGTGGCTGGATTGGTTTCCAGCCGCTGGCATATTTCCACTGCTCTCGTCTGATATGACTTGGTCTCAGCGGATCATGGAGACCGCTCCCGCGCTCGTATTACCTATCCTGCTACTTACCTTGTATTCTCTACCCTACTTAGTGGACCAGTTGCGCCAGAGCCTATACGTCCAGTCCCGCATGCCATATGTCATGACGGCGAGAGCTGCTGGTCATGGTGAGAGTTCGATTCTCTATGGTCACGTATTACCTAACTCGCTATTACCTTTCCTTACTATATGCGGAGGTCGAGTAGCGGGACTACTTAGCGGTAGTCTGATCGTAGAGATTCTCTTTGGAATTCCAGGTATGGGTAAGTTACTCTATGACTCCGTATTGGGAAGAGACTGGGATATAGTGATGCTGATCGCTCTGCTATCTGCCATCATCACTATGCTCGCTTATCTACTCACTGATATCGGATACACTCTCGCCAATCCCAAGATCCAATGGAAATCTTAAGTGGCCGTGAAAGATCACCTAGCTTACAGAGCGTCCAGTATTCTGGTCGGCTCTGGATGGCTATAGCGGTTTTCCTTGCTGTGGCCAGTGTCATCTCTTGGCTATGGCCAGTGGAACCACTTCTCGCTATCAGCCTTCCTGATCGATACCTCGCCCCAGGAAGCCTACGCAGTGATGGCCTGCGCAGTTGGCTGGGGACAGATTCACTCGGTCGTGATCTGCTGGCAAGCCTCGCGGTGGGCACACCTCACGCTCTGCTTATAGGTTTGCTAAGTGCGGGAGCTTCTGCCATCTTAGCACTGCTGATAGGCGTACTAGTGGCCCATTACCGCGACGGTATACGAGTTTCTGTAAGGTCACTAGTCCTAGGATCCTTGTGTACGATAGCTCTCATATATGGGCTGTGGTATAGAGATCTGCATCCATCTCTTACTAGTCTGTGCGCACTATTCATAGCAGTACTCTTGGTGATCAACTGGTTACTCAGTCGGAGTGGTCTGCTGACAAGGACAGTGCAGCTTTCCATCGATCACATATTTCTAGTATTTGCCGAAGTATTCAGAGCTGTGCCTGCTCTCTTGATGATGCTAGTAATCGTCTCTATATGGCGACTTGATCAAAGTAGATCGCTCATAGGTCTGATTGTATTTTTCCTTTGGGTATCCATGGCACGCATAGTACGTGCAGAAGCACTCAGTATTAGGGAAAAAGATTACCTCGCCTCGGGCGAAATCCTGGGCTATAGCACCGTCCAGCTCATCTGGCGGCACTACGCGCCCAATGTGCTACCGGCCTTACTCGTCGCCGCTTCTTATGCCATGGCGGCCGCTATCATACTAGAAGCAACCCTGAGCTTCCTAGGTATATATGCACCACAGCACCAGAGCTGGGGCGCACAGCTGCAAGGCGCAAGAGACAATATAGCCGCTTGGTGGCTTGCTGTATATCCAGGCCTCATGATCTTCCTTGTGCTCACTATGGCGCAGAGCTTCGCCGCGTGGATCAGATCTGAGCGATAGACATGGCTACGTCACTTAACCTCTAGACTTTTTCTTCTTAGTCTTTGGATCAATCAGACCCGATTTGGTCTTGTATTTTTTCTTCCCATCCATAGGATTGGCCACCTCCTGATTAGCAGGACAACCTGTCTTCTTAGAGCAGCTAGATGTGCCGATTAAGAGTGCCCAGCCGAAGCATACATATAGAAAATACTTAAGATATTTTGCGTTTTTCATGCTCTTGCGTCGCTTGATCAAAGGTGAAATCCTAGAGAATCTGTGACTATAACGGCGAAAATAGTCCCTCAAGAGGTCTCTCGGAGAAGAAATTTTTGTCCTAAAGGCAAGAGAATGACCAAATTACCAGTAAAATCAAGGGTTTCTGTAGATTTTTAGCCCTCGTATAGAAAAATCGCATATACATTTGCACCATCATTTAATCTTAAATCACTTTAGTATGAACAAAGGAGATCTAGTCGACAAAGTAGCCGACACATCAGGAATCACAAAATCACAAGCTCAAGATGCAGTTAACTGCGTATTTGATTGTGTAGCATCTGCTATGAAAGATGGCGATAAAGCTTCATTCATTGGTTTTGGTACTTTTTCTGTTAACAGAAGAAATGCTCGCACAGGAAGAAATCCTCAGACAGGGAAAGAAATCCAAATCCCAGCAAAGAACATCGTTAAGTTCAAGCCAGGAAAAGCGCTATCTGAGCACGTAAACTAAGACGATCCAGATAGACAACAGTCTACGAGGGACTAGCTCATCAGAGTTAGTCCCTTTTTTTATGCAATTGAAGAGGACACCTACTCGATCTAGTCGCCACTTCACCACCCATCATCACTACATTTGCGCCATGAAAGATATACAGCGTCTCAAGGATATTTCCTCTCAGGTGCGACGTGACATCGTACGACAAGTACATCATGCTCAGAGTGGTCACCCAGGTGGCTCTCTCGGATGCACAGACTTACTCGTAAGTCTCTACTTTGAGGTGATGGAGCATAGCACCGACTTCTCTATGACAGGGAAGGGTGAGGACATGTTTTTCCTTTCTAATGGTCACATCTCACCCGTATGGTATAGCGTGCTTGCTCGAGCAGGATACTTCTCCATAGATGAGCTTGCTACTTTCCGGAAGCTCGACAGTCGTCTCCAAGGTCATCCCACCACACATGAGGGACTCCCGGGTGTGCGTATCGCATCTGGATCTCTCGGCCAAGGCATATCGGCGGCTATAGGTGCTACGCTGGCTAAGCGTCTAGAAGATGATGATCACTTGGTGTATTGCCTCACAGGAGATGGTGAGTTACAGGAAGGACAGATCTGGGAAGCGGCTCTCTTTGCACCTCATTACAATCTAGACCATCTAGTGGTTATAGTAGATCGCAATGGCCAGCAGATTGACGGCGCATGTGAAGATGTCATGGAGCTGGGTGATCTAGAAAGCAAGTGGTCAGCTTTTGGCTGGGAGACTCATGTCATGGATGGTCATGACTATATCGATATACTACAGACCCTGAGCACCTGCAAACAGCAGCGCAACAATGGCAAGCCTAAGTGCATCATCATGCGTACCGTCATGGGACAGGGAGTTGATTACATGATGCATACGCACGCATGGCACGGCAAAGCACCTAATGATGAACAGACAACTAAGGCACTCGCACAACTAGAGGAAACTCTTGGTGATTACACCATATAAATCATGACAGAGAAGACAATCATTAAGAAAGCCACCCGTGATGGATTTGGCGCTGGGCTGCAAGCAATAGGAAACAAAAATGACCAAGTCGTAGCTCTATGTGCCGATCTCGTCGGTTCCCTGAAGATGCAGCCATTCATCGATGAGCACCCTGAGAGATTCTTCCAGACAGGTATCTCAGAAGCCAATATGATGGGTGTCGCCGCAGGACTAGCGACCGCAGGCAAGATTCCTTACACCGGAACATTTGCTAATTTCAGTACAGGACGAGTGTATGACCAGATCAGACAGTCCATTGCGTATAGTCACAAGAATGTAAAGATCTGCGCGTCTCATGCAGGTCTCACACTTGGCGAGGACGGTGCCACGCATCAGATTCTTGAAGATATAGGGATGATGAATATGCTACCTGGTATGACCGTCATCAATCCCTGTGATTATCATCAGACCAAGGCAGCCACCGAGGCAATAGCCGATCACGATGGCCCTGTATATCTACGATTTGGTAGACCTAGCTGGCCTGTGTTTACAGAAGAGAGTGATTTTGTACTTGGTAAAGCACACACAGTGCAAGAAGGCTCAGATATCACCATGATCGCATGCGGTCACATGGTATGGCAGTGTGTACAGGCCGCTGAGGCGCTTTCGCGCAAAGGGGTGTCTGTAGAAATTCTCAATATGCACACCATCAAGCCACTCGACAGAGAAGCTATCTTGACATCTGTAGCCAAGACAGGCTGCGCCATCACCGCTGAAGAACATCAGATCAATGGTGGTCTAGGAAGCATCGTAGCTCAGCTACTGATCTCAGAGCATCCCGTACCACTTGGATTTGTCGCCGTGAAGGACACATTTGGCGAAAGCGGCAAACCGCTAGAACTACTTGACAAGTATGGCCTTGGTGTACAAGATGTCATCGATAAGGCTGAGTCAATCCTCCAGAAAAAGAAATCATGAGAAAAAATAGCAAATACATCCACGCGGGAGTCCATCCAGATCCGTCCACTGGTGCGATTATGACTCCTATCTATCAGACCAGCACCTTCGTACAATCATCTCCTGGTGATCATCAAGGATATGAGTATGCGCGTACGGGTAACCCAACCAGAAAAGCCTTGGAAAATGCTATCGCAGAGCTGGAAGGTGCCAAATACGGCCTTTGTTTTGGTAGTGGCCTAGCAGCTATGGACACCGCACTCAAGTTGCTCAAGTCTGGTGATGAAGTCATCGCGTGCAATGATCTCTATGGTGGATCCTATAGAATATTGACCAAGGTCTTTAGCCACTTTGGTATCAAGTCCCACTTTGTAGATATGTCAGATCTCAGCAAAGTCAAGGAAATGATCAATTCTGATACCGCCATGCTATGGATCGAGACACCGACTAATCCTCTTCTCAAGCTGGTGGACATACAAGCCATCACCGATATAGGTAAAGAACACAAACTGATCAGTGTAGTGGACAACACTTTTGCTTCTCCGCACTTGCAGACACCTATGGCACTGGGCGCAGATATCGTACTTCACTCTGCGACTAAGTATCTTGGTGGTCACTCAGACGTAGTCCTCGGAGCTCTCGTATGTGACGATGCAGATCTAGCCGAGAAGCTATACTTCCTGCAAAACTCTTGTGGAGCCGTCTGTGGACCCATGGATAGCTTCCTTGTACTGCGTGGACTCAAGACACTTCACGTGCGTATCGATCGCGCCTGTGAAAATGCAATGAAAATTGCCAAGCACCTCGTCGACCATAAGGATGTGAGCCGCGTACTCTATCCTGGCCTTGAGGATAATCCATACTACTCACTCGCAGTGGAGCAGATGACAGGATTTGGTGGCATGATCAGTTTTGATCTTGCTGATGAGAGCATGGCTACTGCCCACAAGGTAGTAAGTGAAACGAAAATCTGGTCTCTCGCCGAGTCCTTAGGAGGCGTAGAGTCACTCATAGGCCACCCAGCTTCTATGACACATGGCGCTATCCCACGTGAAGAGCGCATGGCAGCAGGTCTCATGGATGGCACGATCAGACTCAGTGTGGGCATAGAAGATGTAGAGGATCTGATCCATGATCTAGATATGGCCATCTCGAGTCTGCGGAGATGACACCTGCACCAGAGCAAGGAGGAATCAAAGGATGGAGCCAAGATGATCGTCCCAGAGAAAAACTAGCACTCAAGGGACAGTCCGCACTGAGCTTAGCCGAACTACTAGCCATACTCATAGGGAGTGGTACACGAGAGAAATCTGCTGTAGCGCTCTGCAGAGAAATACTGTCTGATCATGATGACAGTCTCAGTAAGCTAGCTAGCGTCACACGCGATCAGCTACAGACCTATAAGGGCGTAGGCCCAGCCAAAGCGACAACCATACTCGCAGCGCTAGAACTAGCGCGAAGGATGCGCTCAGCCTCAGGCGGTAAGATGGAGTCAATCACCAACTCAAGCGAGGTGTATCGTCACATGCATCAATACTTGGCACATCTCAAGCATGAGGAGTTTTGGATCATATTGCTTAATCGAGCCCTGAAGATCCTTGCTACTAAGCAGATCAGTCGTGGCGGTATGAGTAGTACCGTTGCAGATCCCAAGGTCATCTTCACGGCTGCGCTGCAAGAGTCAGCAACAGCGGTAGTGCTCGTACACAATCATCCCTCTGGTAGAGCTAAGCCCAGTGAGGCGGATAAGGCGCTTACGCGCAAACTCTCCGAAGCCGGTAAGCACATGGAGATTACCGTAAGCGATCATATCATCTATACGGATGATAGCTACTTCAGCTTCAGCGATGAGGGCATGCTATGATTGTAGTCTGGCCATGGTTCCATAAGTATATCACTATGTCTGGGACTAGAGCCATCACCTTATGGCCGCTCGTCATCATGCGTGACGAAACAGGACGTCAGGATCATCGTCTCGTACGACATGAGCGGATACACTTAAGACAGCAACTCGAGATGCTTATCATCTTCTTCTACCTATGGTATGTCACAGAATTTCTCATCCGCTTACTGAGACATAGGCATGTGCATACGAGCTATCTAGCTCTCTCCATGGAAAGAGAAGCCTATGCTCATGAGTCAGACCCTGACTATCTAGATAATCGGAGATTTTATGCCTGGCTATCTTACCTGATGATGGATCATCCACAATCCTGAACCGGTAGCATTCTACGTCCACCGAGAGAGTCACTACTTCGTTACCTAACGATGATGCGACTCTAGTCTCCTAATCTAACTTCCAATTAGCTGCTAATTTCACCCAAGTGGGTGAAACAGCGAGCCCCTGAGCTTGGTCAACTTTGTATAAGACAATCATGTCTACCCCAATTAATCATCCATTTATGAAAAAACTAACTTGTATACTAGCCGCTGTCCTAACTATTGGAGGCGTCAGTCTTTCAGCTCAGCATCTTGATATAGAGCATAACTCATCATCAAGCTCGGACAATCCGCATATCAATCTACTAGAGACGCAGTCCAACGATTTTGCACGTATCAGAATGCAATCCAATAACGCCGCACCTAATTTCTGGGAAATCGCTGGTAGGACAGGATCATCAAATAATAATCTCAATTTTTACTTTGATAGTGACGATATCTCTGGCAACTATATCAGCGTTTTTGGCATTGGTCGGCTGGTTCAAATAGGATCTTCATCGAATAATGTTGATTTCACTGTAACAGGTGACACTGAACTGGAAGGTGGTATCATCAATGGACTTAGCATTAGCGGTGGCGCCACTGTCACGGGAGATGCCACCTTCAACGATGAAATCATCGTCAATGACTGGTCGGGAGGTAGTAACTCAAAAATCACCCTTGAAGGTCAGAATAGTAATGAGGCTGTCATAGAGCAGTGGGGAAATGGAGTAACTGATAATAATGCAGAGCTCCGCATACGCAATCAGGCATCGGCTGGTTGCATCAGACTGTATAATAGCTCATCCACACTAGCGGACTTCGAAATCTCCTCAAATGGAAATATTAGAACTCGCAATGGCAGCTTTGGTGTAGGACGTATAGCCAGCTCCGACGAATTTGAAGTGCAGGGGGATGCTGGCAAGACCTCTGGTGGCACTACGTGGAACACCATCTCTGATGCTCGCCTCAAGAAAGACGTTCGCAACTTTAAAAAAGGACTCGACGTCCTCATGCAGATCAGACCTGTATGGTTCAAGTATAATGGCATGATCGGCACTGATCCTGATAAGCAAGAGATAGGTATCATCGCTCAGGAGATACAAGAGATTGCACCATACATGATCGGAGAACATAGATATCGTGCTGATGAGGAAGCGAGCGTAGAGAAGTATCTCAGTTACAATTCCAATGCTCTACAATACATAGTCGTAAACTCCATCCAAGAACAACAAAAAACCATAGACGCACAGGCAGAGACGATAACTGCTCAGCAGGCTGTCATAGATCAGCTGATGGATCGTATGGCGCGTCTTGAAGAGACGGCAAGCTATCAAAGCTCTGCATCACCCCAGAGATAGGCTCAATATAATCCCAAGTCCGAGTCGAGAAGGGCAGCTACACATGTAGCTGCCCTTCTCTTTTGAGTAGTAGGCTATGCGAGCTCAAGAGGCGGTAGCTTATCATCCTACTTACATGGTCATGGTATCTTTACTGTACTCATCAAGTGAATCGCATGGCCTTGACAAATCTTTTTAGTTCTACTAGGGTTACCTCTAGGTCACTTGACGGGTTGTAGATCACACTGAGATTTATATAGCCTATAGAAAGTGATCAAATAGACGAGGACACATTTGGCAGACATGCCCCAACTAGTAAGATAGACTAAGAAGCTTGGCTGAAAAGAAATCAATAGACCTACAGGTATTTACGCGCATCCTGCGCCTAGCTACGCCGTACAAGGGAATTTTTATTTTTTCTGCTGGTCTCGCAATATTTCTTGCTCCACTAGGAATTTTGAGACCCTACATCATCAATCGTATGATCGATGACCATGTGGTACAGTACCAGATGGATGGCATCAGCACACTGCTCTGGATCTACTTCGCTGTGCTCCTCGTGACCGTACTGAGTCGCTACTTCTTTATCTTTTACACTAATCTGCTGGGGCAGAGTGTCATCAGAGATTTGCGTGACCGCGTATTCCGACAGATCAATAGCCTACGTCTGAGCTACTTTGATAAGACTCCGATAGGGACGAGCACCACCCGTACAATTAATGATATCGAATCTGTCAACACAGTATTTACCCAAGGTGTCATCACCATGGTGGCGGATATCCTAGGGATAATTGCGGTACTTGTGATCATGTTTATTACAAGCTGGCGACTCAGTCTGATCTGCCTCACCACGATGCCAGTGTTGCTGATTGCCACCTATGTATTTAAGGAAAAAATCAAAGCAGCTTACCAGAGTGTGCGTACAGAAATCTCTAAGATGAACGCTTTTCTCCAAGAGCGGATCACGGGTATGAGGGTCATACAGATCTTTAATGCTGAGAAGCAAGAATTGAAAAAATTTGATGAAATCAACGATCGCTACACATCGGCTAATCTGCGATCTATCACGGCTTATGCCATATTCTTTCCCGTAGTCGAGCTAATCAGCGCACTGTCTCTTGCCCTCATGGTGTGGTGGGGAGCACGAGGCATCATCACAGACGATGTATCGCTCGGGGCGCTCATTGTATTTCCTCTCTATCTATCTATGCTCTTCAGACCTATCAGGATGCTTGCGGATAAGTTTAATACGCTGCAGATGGGTATGGTGGCCGCAGAGAGAATCTTCACCATCTTAGATCGCGATACGTACATAGAGGATGAAGGGACACTTGCTCCCGAGAAACTGGAGGGGCGTGTACAGTTTCATGATGTGGGCTTCGCTTATGATCAGCACAACTATGTATTGCGAGATATTAACTTCATGATTAAGCCTGGTGAGACCATGGCTATCGTAGGCAGTACTGGATCTGGAAAGACGACCATCATCAATGTCCTCAATCGATTCTACGAAATCCAGAAGGGCGATATCACCATCGATGGTCACAGCATACGTGAGTACACCCTTGCGTCTCTCCGCAGTCGTATAGCCATTGTATTGCAGGACGTATTTCTATTTACAGGAACTGTCTTGGAAAATATCCGCCTACGCGATGAGAGCGTATCCCGCGAGGCCGTCATAGAGGCAGCCAAGATGATCGGTGCTCACGCATTTATCAAGCAGATGCCTGATGGCTACGACTTTGTCATCAGTGAGCGAGGAAATAATCTCAGTATGGGTCAGCGGCAATTAATCTCCTTTGTGCGAGCACTCGTATTTGAGCCCGATATCCTTATACTTGATGAAGCCACTAGTAGTATAGATACCGAGACAGAAGCCGTGATCCAGTACGCTATAGAGAAGCTGATCGACAAGCGTACGAGCATCATCATTGCTCACAGACTCAGCACCATCCGCCATGCCGATAATATCCTTGTACTTGACAAGGGACGCGTCGTAGAGCACGGCAGTCATGACACACTGCTAGAGTCAGAAGAAGGTGCGTACAGACGCCTGTATGAAATGCAATTTGAAGAGGTGGGGTAATTATTTCTCCTCTGTACTCTGCTCAAAAAACGTAGCGATACGCTTGGCCTTGTCCATACCGATTAGGCGCTTGAGTGCAGAATGCTATCAGAAAGTCATGAGCTTCCATGTGCTAAAGATTGAGATGATCCAAAAAATTCTATCGCCCTAAGTATTACCAAGACGTGATGAAACCTGCATGACTGATGGTGACTAAAAAAACACAAATAGCTAATTTATACGTCATAGCTAGCTTATAAACGTGAAATTTATTTGCAAATTCAGGTTTTTTCGTTATATTTGACTCATACCAATAATAAATCAAACTAACTTGCTTATACTTTTAACAAATACACCCTCTACATTCCCGCACACGAGTAAGGCATTGCGCCTGATGTGCGCTTTATGTGCAATTCTTCTCAGTACTTCGTTATTGAATGACATAAAAGCCCAACCATGCCCCACTGTCACCCCTGAAATCACCAGCATTGCCTATTCAAACTGTAGTATGCAGGTAATCATATCATTCACATCCACAGATTGGTCTTCCATAGCTAATCTCGAGATTGAAGAATTTGAAGTTCGATTTGGTCTAGGGCTTTCATCTGGTGCTCCAATCATCACATCTGCTAGTTTTTTGAATAGTGGAGGAGAAATGGCCTCTAATGGAACTGATATCAACGTGATAAATGCAGGCTCCGATGTTATGATTTCACACAATGTAACGAATCCTGGACAAGTTCCTTTAGAAGCAATTTTTTGCGAAGGGCCTCAGATTATCTTAACTATTGAAGGATTGACTGCAGGTGATTTCGGTCAGATCACCAGACTTTTGAGCCCTCACTACTACGATTATGTAGGAGGACCCACTGGCTGCACCGTCACGACAACAGATTCATGGTCGTATCTAATTCCAAGTAATGAGATTTCCGGTACTATATCCGCGGTCAGCGGAAGTTTTTCTAGCTGCTCAAATCAATTTATAGAAGGAGCTGACGTAGTAGTCAATCCAGGCTTTAACGAAATCTGCTCTACTACCACTGACAACAACGGAGATTATTCTTGTACTTCATGCGAAGATGGGCCATATATGGTATGTGCCTCTGCCGTTTGTGACAATGCTTGTAGCTTAACTTCACATGACAGATTTATTTTAAATAGAGTCATAGTATTTGATCCCATATATTCTGATTTTTATTACCAAGTCGCAGGAGACATCAACCGCGATGGCACAGTAAACAATCAAGACAAACTTATTCTCACCGATGAACTAAACAATCAACCTTTAACCGTAGCGGTCAATTGGTGTAGATTCATGCCTGTTGATGACTATGTACTTGAGGTGATGACTGCGGACAACTGTAGTACCACACAGCCCGAGGTTCCAAGTACTTTTGATTTTGTCAGGATAGCAATGGGTGACATGAACGGAACATGCGGTGATTGCATCCATGGTGACAATACAGGAGATTTCCCAATTGTCATGGAGGATCAAGGCGATCAAATTAATTTTTATGTCTCAAATGATGTAACCTTGCTCGGTCTAGATTTAGAACTAGAGACAGATCCATACACGTCTATCGATTACTCTTCTATACAAGTTATTGAGGGAATCAACATGGACGTAAGCGGATCAAGTATACGTCTAGAGTATCTTGATTCATCAATGGAACAATTAGGACTGGACGTACCAAAGACTACGCCACTTATAAGCGTGAAAAAAGGCAAGCACAATCGTATTGAATTAAGCGGAAATCAAAATAACGCAATATCTATAAAAACTGGGGTTTTCGGAGTGGAAGTGATTGAGAGACCTCATACGCCAAGGTCAAGCATACCATTGACTCTAAATGGTCAAATGATAAGTTTTGATGGGAACCCTAATCAGAAATACTCTATCGAGCTTAGAGATGTATCAGGTAGAATGATTGATACTGACCATCTCATGTCATCCAATCTGACTCTGCCAAATATCACAGCCGGCATATACCTTTTATCTATACGCCAAGATAATGCCATTTCAACGAGAAAAATCTTTATCTCGCAATAATGCTGCTACGAATCATAACAACCATACTGATCAGTCTTACCTGCATAGCAGGTGGGCTGACTCAGGAAACTTACCAACTAGGGAAATCTATTGATGGAGCAGACGTATATATACAAATCTACAAGGGTGACATAGAGATCGGAGACTATGAGCTGGTATGCAGTATCAATGAAGATAGGTTTGTGCTCTCTCCAGATCAACCAGATAACAAACTCGTGAGAAATTTTGAGGTCTTAGACGAAAACACCATTCTCTTTGCTGAAAACTATGGAGACCTCTGGTCATATGATATTCCTAGCGATGTTCTAACGAAACTGGGCGACGTCACGCCGCATAATACTGACCTATTTTATAATCTAAAAAATCAAATTTTTGGGATAAGAATGATCTCAGAAACAACACTGTACTGTTCAGGAAATTCTTATTTGACATACAATATGATTACTGGTGAAGTAAATGTAATACTCCAGCCTACGTCAGTGGGGCACAGTCTCACAGATTCATATCGCTTGATTACAGCAAGAGCTACTACGATTCACAACGGAGAGACACTGTTTATCACGAATTCTCGCGCGCCGACTAGTCGTATTTCTAAATTAAATTACAGTGACCCTGGGTCTAGTGAGGTGATTCAAGTATTTGATTCAATTGGCTTCGCTTCCAACCCTATGGTTTCTCTTCGCGATGGTTGCGACTCTGCTAAGTTGTACATTGCTAATGCCATAGCCCTAGGACAAGATGGATGGTATGAAGTAAATCTGGAAACTGCTGAGGTGACCTGGCGCTATCCGCTACTTTCATTTATACCTGGACAGATCGGCTTACCTCTCAGAATCAAGCACTACCCTGCTGAAGAGTGGAATCTCTGTCTACGCCAAGTTGATCTAGATGAAGACGATGACACAGCCCTGGAGCTCGACTATGATCAGCCTTTACTCTGCGAATATGAAGATCTACCTATCTCTGACAGTGATGTGAAGATTACCAATCATGTAGTCCTTGATAGCATCACCATAGATATCATAGACGCTTCAGATGAGCAATGGCTCACAGGTACCTCGGGTGCCACCTATAGCCTTACAGGTGAAAGTAGTGCGCATATGAGTATAATCTCCTCACCTGCCACCACCACAGACGATATGGAACGCGCCGTGAGACTTCTCAGATACCATCAGACTCCTGATGCAGGCATCTCCGAGGCGCGTATCCGAGTGCTCGGATGGTTTGATGGTATGCACGGAGATACTGCTATAGCAACCCTTCAGGTTCCTCCTAGCTTACCAGATGCTGGGTCTGATCTCTCTCATGCCTACTGTACCGCTGACTCCTCTGTTGTACTCCACGACATCATGGACGGGCAGTCAGGTGGTGTATGGTACGATACAGATTACAATCGGCTTACGCCTGCTTCCATAGACTTGAGTCTTCAAGACTCTCTAGAGATGTACTATATCATCTCCTTTAATGGATGCGCTGATACTTCTAGTCATGATATCACTATATCAGCTCCTCCAGTACTTGTACCCTTAGCAGATCTCACACTCTGCGCAGACGATCCACTCATCGTGGATCTATCAGGGGACGGTCATAGTGTCTTATGGGACGATGGCAGCAGTGAGATCATCAGATCTTTAGATAGAAGTGGCAGCTATGGATATACCGTAACTACTCTGGCAGGATGTGAAGCCTATAATCAATTTACACTCGACTACACGGAGCCCACTGAGCTAAGAGCATCAGAAGCTACTATATGCATGGGAGACTCACGTCCATGGAGACAAAGAGAACTTACTACCACAGGCCTCTATGCTGACACCCTTCTATCGCTCCGTGGATGTGATAGTATCATACACACGATGGACCTCTTAGTACTCACACCAGATCAATTAGTAATCGACTATCCAGAGCAACTCTGCGAGGGGCAATCTGCTAGTCTCACAGTACTCTCTGATCATACTGATATGAGCATAGATGGATTCACTATCACTAGTCCTGTTGACCTGCTCGCAGGAGATTACTTCATACAAGCTTATGATCGTAATGGCTGCGCAGTCTTAGATTCTTTAACCATCAGAAATATCCCATCTCCCGAGGTCACACTGCCATTGACCTTTGACACGGTTTACCATGATGGCATACAGATTACCCCGACATACAGTGACGATGTAAGCTCGATCTCGTGGTCTCCAGCAGAGCTACTCAGCTGTAGTAGATGTCCTGAACCAACCTTGATCGAGCAAGACCAATCGTCAATCTCTGTAGTTGTAAGCAATGAAGCGGGATGCATTGATTCGGCCCAGATGCTCATCACCTATAGACCACCTGATCTCTATGTAGCCAATGTTGTCAACTCTACCTCTCAATACATTGAAAATAAAGTTGTTTATCTGCAGACTCGTCATGACCTTCCCTATAGTCTAGAAATCTATGATCGATGGGGTAATAAGGTATATCATGGTACAGATCTCCCAGCCAATGATCCGAGCTATGGATGGGCTGTGACTCCAGAAGTGCAGACAGGAGTCTATGTATACAAGCTCACTGTAGGGGAGCAGCTACTCGCTGGAGACGTCACCGTACTACACTAGTCCGTACTCTGCTCAAAAAACGTAGCGATACGCTTGGCTTTGTCCATACCGATGAGGCGCTTGAGCTCTATGAATCCTGCATCGCGTACACGTGCAGTGCTACCATATTCTTTAAGCAACTTCTTGACTGTAGAGCTTCCTATACCAGGAATATCATCGAGCACTGATCGCGTAAAATCTTTGCTCCGCAGATTTCGATGGAGAGTGATGGCAAAGCGGTGTGCTTCATTTCTGGCTTGCTGAATAAGCTTAAGCCCCTCTGACTTCTTATTAATGTGAAGGGGAATCGGATCTCCCGGAAAATAGATTTCCTCAAGTTTTTTTGCGATGCCGATCACAGTCACTTTATCCTGTATCCCTAGCTCATAGATACTCTTCATACTCGCGCTGAGCTGCCCTTTACCACCATCTATGACGATGAGTTGTGGAAGAGGTTCCTTCTCTCGGAGCAGTCTACTGTAACGTCGCTTGACGATCTCGGTCATACTGGCAAAGTCATCGGGACCTTCCACTGTCTTGATCTTAAAGTGGCGATAATCTTTTTTACTAGGTTTAGCATTTTTAAATACTACGCAGCTCGCTGTGGGATTGGTCCCTTGGATATTAGAATTATCAAAGCACTCTATGTGAAGTGGTACCTCAGACATATTGAGATCGGCCTGAAGAGTCTTAAGGATTCTCTCAGCGCTCGTCTGGCGATTCATCTGATTGCGGCTCTCAGCGTGTTTCTTCTTTAGGAAAAAATTGACATTTTTCTGCGACAGCTCTAGGAGCTTACGCTTGTCTCCACGCTGCGGGACGGTGATAGTCAATTCGCCTGGTACCTCCAGAGACATGGGTAGTACAAGCTCTGGAGCTATGCTATTAAATTTTTCTCTGAGATGTAATATGCCGTAGATAAGCAAGTCTTCATCTTCCTCATCGAGGTTCTTGATGAGCTCCTGAGTAAAGCTGTTGATGATCGCTCCATTTACCACCTTGAGGTAATTAATAAAGGCGACTTTATCGTCCCCTGCTATGCTAAATACATCTACATCTGAGATGCGAGCATTGACGACTGTCGACTTGCTTTGATAATCTTCAAATGCCTCTAGTCGCACTTTCCACTTTTCTGCTTTCTCAAACTGGAGCTGCTCGGCATGGGCACGCATGCGTGTCTTGATATGATCTTTTACGGGACCAAAGTGCCCGCGGAGAATATTTTTCACTTGCGCGATCTTGGCATCATACTCCTCCTCAGATTCTTCACCTACACAGGGGCCAAGGCAATTCTCTATATGGTATTCCAGACAAACCTTGAACTTGCCCGCGAGGATGTTTTTTTCCGATAAGTGCAAGCTGCAACTGCGCAGGGGGAAGAGCGTCTTGATCAGTTCTAAGATGACTTTCATCCTTGCCTTGGAAGTATAAGGGCCAAAATAGTCTGACCCATCTCTTATCACCTTGCGCGTAAAGAACACTCGCGGAAATCGCTCTTTCTTTACACAGACATAGGTGTAGCTCTTACCATCCTTCAGCATGACATTGTACCTCGGCTGGAATTTCTTAATCAGTGTGTTCTCTAGGAGCAGGGCGTCCGCTTCTGTATCTACGATTGTGTATTGGAACCGAGCAGCATTCTTGACCATGGTTCTGGTCTTATACGCTTGATGCTTCTTACTGCCAAAGTAAGAGCTGAGTCTACTCTTGAGATTTTTAGCTTTTCCTATGTAGATGATGGTGTCGTCAGCGTCATGAAATTGGTAAACACCAGGTCCACGAGGGAGGCCATCTGCAAGTTTTTTATAGTCGTCTGTCGTCACTGGTTTTCTCTACGCCTTTCGGCAAAAATAGATCTTCCACAGGAGTCAGAGCTCTATGCCATATCTATGCGCTCTACACAGCGCTTTCATATCGTACCAGCAAGCCCTCTAGAATGAGTTCTGCGCTCGCAGGATTAGTCGCTAGAGGCACATCGTGTACGTCGCAGATCCTCATGAGCATCTGCACATCTGGCTCATGAGGATGTTTCCCTAATGGATCTCTGAAGAAGATAACTACATCTACATCGCCATTAGCTACGCGAGCTGCTATCTGTGCATCGCCGCCACTTGGACCTGAAAGAACACTCTCACAGGCAAAACCCGCCTGGGAAACATGCTTGCCTGTCGTAGCAGTGGTGATGAAATTGGCGCCCTTGAGGCTCTGCTTATTCTTAAGGACGAAGGCGACGAGCTCAGGCTTCTTACCGTCGTGTGCTATGAGTGCTATGGTCATGGTATACGAGATTAGTAGTGGGTAATACAGCTCTCCTCAGAAAAAAGTTCAGCCGTATATCACTGATTATCAAACGATCACATATATCGCATAAAAAATATTGCATTACAGGCAACGGAATCCATGAGGCCTGAATCTATAGGAAGATTGCGCTAGCTGTGTCAATGGACACCGAGCCATCAGAAACACTAAAGAGATCGAGCCGCACCTTCTGTCATGTAGCAACACGATTACAGATACGATCTGTACGAAGAAAACCCCCTCCCCGCTTGGCTTGATCTCTTTTTTTTCTCTTCTATCCATTCTATCAATACGACTTCGCTGATACTAACTGGCTATGGGCATCCCGGCTGCCGCTCGTTGGCCAGCCACTCATTGATCGGTTCAGCAGGCTCGTCTTCACTGCGTAAGGCGAGCAGGCTCATCTTCACTGCGTAAGGCGAGCAAGTGAAACTTGCCTACCTCTACTAGGCGCCTGAGGCTGAAAGCAGATAGTCGCTGGGCGCGAAGTCACCTGACCTGTAGTGACTTGATGACCAAAGATTTGTTTCGAGAGGTATTTTTATCCGTATCAAAAACTGACACTCGGATAGTAGCCCAACTCTCCCTGAGTCACTGTAAACCTCGAGCTTATCTGAAAGGAAGAACCAATCAATCCTAATGGACCGCATGGCTCTATCTACCAGTGCTTAGTCATATAGGGATACTGTCGCATGTACAGTTCGGCCACTCGAGTCTGCAAAAGACGCTTGAGATCCGTGATCTTCTCGCCTGTATGCGCTGAGACCAGCATCACATCACCGTCGTGTGCTGACTCGAGTTGCTCGCGCAATTCCGCTAAGAGCTCCTCACGAGTCTCCTCATCTAGCAGCTCATCATAGACACGCTCTCTGTAGGCATCCACTTTGTTATACACCATGATGGTAGGCGTCTCAGAGGCTCCAAGAGACTTGAGCGTGCGATTGACAGTATCTACGTGATCTTGATACTGTGGATGAGATAAATCGACTACATGGATGAGCAGATCACTTTCATTGACTTCATCAAGAGTGGACTTGAAACTCTCTACTAAGTGATGCGGCAGCTTTCTGATAAATCCTACGGTATCTGACAGCAAGAAAGGCATGCGATCTATCACTACCTTACGAGTCGTGGTATCTAGGGTTGCAAAAAGCTTGTCTTCAGCAAATACATCTGACTTGCTGAGAAGATTCATGAGTGTGGACTTGCCTGCATTAGTATATCCTACAAGGCTCACACGGACAATCGTCTCACGGCTCTTTCTACGCGTACGAGCTTGCTGGTCGATCTTATCTAAGCGCTCCTTGAGCTTACTGATCTTGTCTCTGACGATCCTGCGATCCGTCTCTATCTCCTTCTCTCCAGGACCGCGCATCCCTATACCGCCACGCTGTCTTTCGAGGTGGGTCCATAGACCTCTGAGGCGCGGTAGGAGATACTGTAACTGAGCAAGTTCTACCTGTGTGCGTGCCTGAGCTGTCTGTGCTCTACGAGCAAATATATCTAGGATGAGGCTCGATCGATCGATGATCTTCACGGTCATCTTCTCTTCTAGATTATTGGCCTGCATCGCCGATAGGTCATCATCAAATATGACCATGTCAATCTGATGCTCCTCTACGTACTCGGCAATTTCCTCGACTTTGCCTTTTCCTATGAGGGTGCCTTTGTTGGGGTGTTCTCTCTTTTGGACGAAAGTCCGCTGCGTCACAGCTCCTGCAGTCATCGCTAAAAACTCTAGCTCTTGCAAGTACTCTTGGATCTGCTCCTCTGTCTGATTACGCTTCACGACACCTACTAGCACGGCTGTCTCTTTGCCGCGACGTAGGGTCTGCCGATCCTTCTCTCCTATATTCCAATCTGATGCCATATACTGTAAGTCGTGTCAGAGATAAAGGTAGCTACTGTCTACGTTACAAGCGCTGTCGCTCATAGTGAGGCGGAATGCGGAATCGTGTTGTAGCAGGTTCATTCCACTTGACCCGCAGTCCTTTCAGCTCGCCTACATATGTCTGACCCTTGCGATCCATCATCTCTACTGTACGCTCCGTGGCGATGGATCGCGGCGCACCTTCCTGAAGCTCATAAGCTTCATAACTCATAGAAACTTCGCCTGATCGAGGATCAGAAATCTTCTGTGCGCTCATCTGCAGGGTAGATCGTAAAAGATATAAATCGTGATCTATGTCTCGATCTCGCTGTGACAAGTGATAAATCGTGCTATCCATAGTCATATCAGCTTCTCTGTCATAAGTATGAAGGATATCTCCCAAGATCCAAGCTTGTAGCGTGTGGAAATTCATGTCCACGCCCAATCGATTACTGAGTTCAGCTATATCTTCCCGCACATAGAGCTTTTCGAGGCGATTGATCATCGAGATACTATCTGGTGTGATCTGTATGCGCGCCGCTTCCACAGATAGCTTGCTCATATGTATCCAGATCAGACTATCTTTTCTCATGCGGAGTTGCACTGTGATCTGTCCATCATATTGAGGCGATTCTACTTGTACTCGGCTCCGTGCTACGAGCCAGTCCCAGTCTGCGTCCTGTGTCGATAGCTGTGACAGGATGGTCGGCAGATCAAGTACAGGACCATCTGCACTGCTTGGTATATTTCCTTTGGGACTGCAGGCTACGATGCACAGTGTAATAAGCAGCAGAATCAGATATCTCATCAAGACTTACTTGCTGACGTAATCTTGTCTTGAACGATGCTGCTCTCATAGGGAAGAGCCGCCTGAGCCTGTTCCCACTTTTCTACTGCTCCAGCCTTGTCACCCGCTGCGTAGAGTGCATCTCCCCAGGATATCCATATCGCTGGATCTGCCTGTAGATCTATTGCCTGCTGCATAGCTCCCGACGCGGCTGGATCTGAGAGTTGATAAAGCGCAAGTCCTCTGATCTCATGATAGCGTGACATATCTATAGCCTGATGTGCCGTAAGTGTCTTAAGTGCATCAGCGGGCTGCGTCCCAGCAAGCTGCAAGGCGGCCATCTCTATATGACTAGCGGCAGCATCAGACTCAATGCTT
>Ga0115029_1000195_pt1 | contig 69646 bp, 65 predicted proteins | sample SidtaG_3_FD_87297 | JGI IMG/M metagenome (GOLD analysis project Ga0115029, IMG submission 87297) | Marine algal microbial communities from Sidmouth, United Kingdom - Sidmouth_Asex1 metaG | ecosystem: Host-associated > Algae > Red algae > Unclassified | place: Sidmouth, United Kingdom | collected... | reverse complement strand
ATTACAAGGATAATAGTTTTGTTTTAGATGTCGTGAAAGCTGAGGTTCATAAGAAAAGCAATATGAATCATCGAATTACTTTTTTCTATAAGAATTCACTTGCTGGAAGAGCCTCCACCTTGAAATTAATGGAGTACATTGAAAACAATAGCTATTTTAGTGAACTTAAAAAGGTCTACAATGAAAACTCAAAGTCGAAAATTGATAGGAACGAGGGGTTAATTGAACAAATAGACAGCCTCGTTGCCGGTTACTCTAAAAATTTGGCTAGCGGAAGGGCGGGCCAAAGCACGGTTATACTTGATAACGAAAATGGTCTAGACATTACGGGGCTTTTAGGTTTGAAAAATAATCTGATCAAGGAAATTGAATTAAGAAAATTAGAAATTATCGAGCAGAAAGAGGTCATTAAGGTCATTAACTACGGTAAGACCCAAAAGGTTAGAACCCCAATATACGCTCAAGGTGTTACTGTTATTCCTGCAATTTTACTTGCTTTCTTCTTTATTTATTCTATCATAAAATACCTCAACCAAAAAGTAAATGAACTCGATCAATAAAAGATTCCATTTCTATGAATGAAACTATTTTGGTGACCGGTGGTGCGGGCTTTATCGGCAGCAATTTTATTCCGTTTTTTTTGGAAAAAAATCCAAAAGTATCCGTAATTAATATTGACAATCTGACCTATGCTGGTAACGAACAGAATCTCGAAGAAGTAAAAAATAATGAACGGTATTTTTTTGTCAAGGCAGATATTTGTGATGCTAGTTTAATGGCGAGCATTTTTGGAGAATACGAAATATCGTCGATAATCCATTTTGCGGCCGAGTCGCATGTCGATAATTCGATAGCTAGCCCCGATGCGTTTATCCAAACTAACATTTACGGTACTTTTACTTTGCTCGAAGTATCAAAATCACATTGGTTCGATGCGCCCAATGTACCAAAAAAAGAGTATGAGAATGCGCGCTTTCACCATATTTCGACAGATGAGGTCTATGGTAGCTTGGGCGCAGAGGGTCATTTCAGTGAAACTACGCCTTATGCACCCAACAGTCCATACAGCGCATCGAAAGCGGCTTCTGACTTTTTGGTGCGGAGTTACCACCACACATATGGCTTGAACGTAGTAACAAGCAATTGCTCGAATAATTATGGCCCCAAACAGCACGATGAAAAATTGATTCCAACCATTATACGCAAGGCCCTTTCGGGAGAAAATATTCCAATCTACGGTGATGGAAAAAATATACGCGACTGGTTATATGTACTGGATCATTGTAAGGCCATCGATTTGGTTTTCAAAAATGGAAAACAGGGCGAAACCTATGCCATAGGTGGTGAAAATGAACATGACAATCTTTTTATCGCGGAGAAAATATGCAGTGTTTTAGATGAAATTCGTCCGAAGGGAAAAGGGAGTTATAAAAGTCAAATTGTTTTTGTAGAAGATCGATTGGGCCATGACCGACGTTATGCAATCGATGCAACAAAGATTAAGGAGAATTTAGGCTGGAAACCGGAGGCAAACTTTGATTCAGGTCTTCGTAAGACTATAGATTGGTACATCACTAAAGAAAAAAAATGAAAGGAATTATCTTGGCAGGAGGCTCCGGAACACGATTACACCCACTTACTTTAGCAGTTAGTAAGCAGCTTATGCCTATCTACGATAAACCGATGATTTATTATCCGTTGACAACCCTTATGCTGGCCGATATACGGGAAATATTAATTATTACGACCCCAAACGACCTGCCCCTGTTCAAAAAATTACTTAAAGACGGTAGTCAACTGGGCTGTAGTTTCGAATATGCGGTTCAAGAAAAACCGAACGGCCTTGCCGAAGCTTTTATAATCGCCGAAAAGTTTATAGGAGCTGAAAAAGTAGCCCTGATATTGGGAGATAATATTTTTTATGGATCTGGACTCGCAAAAATTTTACAGGAAAATAATAATCCTGAAGGGGGGGTCGTATACGGTTATCATGTAAATGATCCCCAGCGTTATGGTGTTGTTGAATTCGATGATACGGGCAAGGCAATATCGATAGAAGAAAAACCCGACGACCCAAAATCTAATTTTGCCGTACCGGGCATCTATTTCTATGACAATGAAGTTGTGGAAATCGCAAAGCATATCAAGCCCAGTAAAAGGGGCGAACTAGAAATCACGGATGTTAATCGGGCCTATTTACAAAAAGGCAAATTGAAGGTAGGTATTTTAGGCCGGGGTATTGCCTGGTTAGATACGGGCACCTTTAGTTCGCTGATGCAAGCTTCCCAATTTGTGGCTGTTATCGAAGAACGGCAAGGCATGAAAATCGGCTCTGTTGAAGAAGTCGCTTACATTATGGGTTTTATCGATAAGGTTCAGTTGCAAAAATTGGCCCTACCGTTATTAAAAAGTGGTTACGGAACCTATCTTTTACAATTAAAGTAAACATACCCTCAAAAATCTTAGATATACTATGCAGATAACCGAGACCATCTTGAAAGGCTGTTTTATTCTGCAATCCAGAATTTTTGAAGATCAGCGCGGTATTTTTTATGAATCTTATCATAAAAAAACCTTTGAACAGGCAATTGGTAAACCGGTAGATTTTGTGCAGGATAATGTTTCGGTATCAAAAAAAGGCGTGCTGCGGGGATTTCACTTTCAGACCGGTGCGTTTGCCCAATCAAAAATGATACGTGTGGTCGATGGGAAAATACTGGATGTGGTCGTAGATTTGAGGGAAGAAAGCGAGACATTCGGGGCGCATCTAAAATTAGAATTGTCGGCAAGCACCAATAAAGCAATTTTTATACCAAAAGGTATGGCGCATGGTTTCCTTACGATAAGCGATAAGGCCGTTTTTTCTTATAAATGTGACGCGTATTATAATTCCGCTTCCGAGAGTGGTATAATTTATAACGACAAAACCCTAAATGTCGATTGGGAATATCCGATGAATGAAATTATACTTTCCGAAAAAGACGAGCAGTTGCCAACGTTCAAAGAATTGTACCAATGATCAGCATTCTGGTTACAGGTTCAAATGGGCAGTTGGGCAGAAGTATTCAAAAAATAGAAGCCGATTATCCAGAATTACAATTAGTGTTTAAAGACGCAAGGGGTTTGGACATCACGGATAATGACAAAATCGATTCCGTATTTTCAAAACATCAATTCGATTATTGCATCAATTGCGCCGCATATACCGATGTGGAACAGGCGGAAAAGAACCCGGAGAAAGCTTTTTTGATCAATGCCGATAGCGTGAGGGCCTTGGCTTTGGCCTGCCGCGATTACAATGTCGTACTAATCCATATTTCTACGGATTATGTGTTTGATGGCGAAAAGAAAACCCCTTATAAAACAACTGATTTGACTAACCCTATAAATGTTTACGGTGCATCAAAGCTGAAGGGAGAGGAATATGTTCGTGAGGTGTCGGAAAAGCATTTTATTGTTAGAACTTCTTGGTTGTATTCCGAATTCGGAAAGAATTTCTATACGACAATACATAAGAAAGCAAAATCGGAAAAAGTCTTACAAGTTACCGATGAGCAAACAGGCTGCCCTACCTACGCCCGAAATTTAGCAAAATACCTTTTGGATTTGATCGAATCGGATAGTGAGCAATATGGTATTCATCATTTTACCGATGGCGAGGCCATGACCTGGAATGGTTTTGCAAAAAAAATACTAATTGAAAATGGGTTGGAAGATTCCGTTATTATTGAAAAGGCAAAGAATTATCGTACTTTTGCCAAGAGGCCGAAGTATAGTGTGTTAGCCGCTGATTAGATAAATTTTTGAAGCTGAAAAGCGCTTAGTTATTTTTAGGAAAGAAGTCAGATTAGTTTATACGGGCCCCTATTTAATCAAAAGTATTGTCGTTGCTTGGTATTCCGGTTTAGCACCGTATTTAGCGTTTTTTTATATACTTTTTATGAGGATGTCGCTGAATAAACTGATACAATTTATTTTTAGGTTCGGGGAGAACCGGAAAAGCAAAAAAAGTTCTTTGTACAAGCTGTTCCCAAGAATACTAAATAAGAAAACATATAGGTGATTGGTAGAAGACATATTTTGATTTTAGCGGTTCTATTTTCAATCTCTCTGTGTTCTTGCAATCGCAATGGGGAGAAAAAGGTAATCGATAAGGCTTATGACGATTCAGCCGAAGCAGATAGAATCGATATACTAAAATACAAGGTTAAACTAGAAAGCTTTAAGAAAGATAGCCTCTCTTTAGATTTTAAGCATATCTATTTGAAACGGATAGGAAAAAATGACTTCGAATTGAATGCGAAGGTTGATTTTCCGGAAAAAGCCCTAGAATATAACGAAGGGTATTATATTGTTTTTTCCATTTATCCCTTAGATGATGAAATAGACCTGTTGCGGAAGGATAGTCAAAAATTTAAGTTCGAAACATTTTCGACGAAAATCCAAAAAAATGGACTCGATGAACTGGTTATATCCCGCAAGATAAATACCAAACTTAAATTTGCAAGAGCCATTACGATATCGGTCATAGCCTATGACACCAAACAAAAGAGTTCAGAGGTTGTCTTGCAGAATGTCAATTTTTTAAAACAACTATCGGTAGAATGAAATTTGAAATGAAAAATAAGTCCCTTTTGATAACCGGAGGAACAGGTTCATTGGGCAAGGCACTTACAGAACATATTTTATCGGAATATCCTGAAATTAGGCGGTTGATTATTTTTTCTCGAGATGAGCAGAAACAATTTCAAATGGCCCAAGAGTATTCTGTTGAGAAGTATCCACAAATTAGATATTTTATTGGAGATGTGCGCGACCGTGATCGTTTAACACGTGCATTTAAGGGTGTTGACTATGTTATTCATGCTGCTGCAATGAAGCATGTGCATTTGGCCGAGTATAACCCCGAAGAATGTATAAAGACCAATATCGGAGGAGCCCAAAACGTTGTCGATGCATGTTTCGAAACCAACGTTCAACGCGTGGTTGCACTATCTACCGACAAGGCTTGCGCGCCGATCAATCTATATGGAGCGACAAAATTGACATCGGACAAACTTTTTGTAGCTGCAAATAACATTAAAGGAGATAGCCCTATTCGCCTTTCGGTTGTCAGATACGGAAACGTAATGGGGTCTAACGGGTCCGTTATTCCATTCTTTATTTCAAAGAAAAAGAATGATGGTATATTGCCTATAACCGACCCTAACATGACGCGCTTCAATATTTCCTTGGAAGGAGGTGTTGAAATGGTTATGTATGCTTTGAAGCATGCGTGGGGCGGTGAACTTTTCGTTCCGAAAATACCTTCATATCGTATTACCGATGTAGCCGAGGCTATCGGGCCTGAATGCGAAAAACCGGTAGTGGGAATCCGCCCTGGAGAAAAAGTTCATGAAGAAATGATTACGCCCTCAGACTCGTTTTACACCTATGACCTTGGTAAGTATTATGCTATTCTGCCCGTAACGCACCAATGGAAATTGGAAGACTATCTAAACGAATTCAACGCGACCCGCGTTGCTGAAGGGTTTAGTTATAATTCAGGCGAGAATACCGAATGGGAGACTGTTGAAGGGCTTAGAAAGCTGATTAAAGATCATGTAGACTCAACTTTTGCACTATGATAAAGCCAATTCCGTACGGCAGACAAAACATCACACAAGAAGACATTGACGTCGTCACCGAAACGCTGCAGTCCGACTATTTGACGCAAGGCCCGAAAATTTCGGAATTTGAAGTGGCTTTTGCCGAGTATGTCGGTAGCCGATACGCAATTGCCTTGGCCAATGGAACGGCAGCACTGCATTTATGTGCCCTCGCTTTGGGTATTAAAGAGGGGGATAAGGTAATTACTACTCCGATTACTTTCGCGGCATCCGCCAATTGTATACGCTATTGTGGCGGCGATGTGGTATTTGCGGATATTGACCCCAACACGTATCTGTTAGACATGAATAAAGTAGAAGAACTTTTAAAGGCTTCCGCAAAGGGAACGTATAAGGGAATAATCCCAGTAGATTTTGCGGGTAGAAGCGTCGATATGCAAGCTTTTAGAAAACTTGCCGATACATATGACCTTTGGATTATCGAAGATTCGTGCCATGCCCCGGGAGGATATTTCATTGATAGCTCCGGCAACCAACAAAAGTGCGGGAGCGGTAATTTTGCGGATCTTGCCATTTTCTCTTTTCATCCGGTAAAACATATCGCGGCTGGCGAAGGCGGCATGATTTCGACCAACGACAAAGGGCTGTACGAGGCGCTCCAAGTTTTAAGAACCCATGGCATCACTAAAAATGAGGGAACTTTTGAGAATAGCGCCGAATTTGCTAGTGGGGTAACGAATGAAACGGATTACCCAGCTTGGTATATGGAGATGCAAACGCTGGGATACAACTATCGGCTTACCGATTTTCAGGCAGCGCTGGGGCTATCACAGTTAACTCGCGCTGAAGAAGGCTTAAAAAAGAGGAGGGATTTATCGAAAATCTATGAAAAAGCCTTTGAGAACAGACCATTTGTTAAAGGTCAATCGGGTTCGGTGATAGGTCATGCCTACCATTTATATGTTTTGGAAGTAGATGATCGTTTAGGACTTTACAACTATCTGCGAACGCAAAAAATATTTGCTCAGATACACTATATTCCTTGCCATCTGATGCCGTACTATCGCAGTCAGGGTTGGAAAGAGGGTGATTTTCCCCATGCCGAAGAATATTATAGAAGGTGTATCAGTTTGCCAATGTACCCTACACTGACACCTGAAGAACACCAATTTGTAATAGCGCAAGTACTCTCTTTTTATGAAAGCAGTTCGTAGAAAAATAGGGTTGGGCAGCGTTCAGTTCGGGGTGGATTATGGCATTTCGAACGTACGGGGAAAAACCCCTTTCGATGAAGTGAGCAAAATATTGGACTATGCCCTGCAAAATGGTATAGAAACTATAGATACTGCCTCGGCATATGGCAATGCAGAAGAGGTGCTTGGTAAGCATAACCTGAATGAATTCAAGGTAGTTTCCAAATTTATGCCTCCTGACGGTTCATCTGTTGAAGAAGAGTTAGAGGTTAGTTTACAGAAGCTCAAGTTAAAAATACTATACGGGTATTTGGCGCATCGACCAGAAGCCTTGATAAAAAGTAAAACGCAGTGGTTTAGTTTATTACGGCTAAGGGAACAAGGGAAAGTAAAAAAAATCGGATTTTCATTGAATCGCCCCGAAGAACTTGAAGATTTATTGAAATTGGAGATGATTCCAGATTTGGTTCAGGTTCCCTACAATCTGTTTGACCGCAGGTTCGAAAATCAGATGATTCGATTAAAGGAAAAAAGCTGTGAGGTACATGTTCGCTCCACTTTTTTACAAGGCCTTTTTTTTATGAACCCTAAAGTTCTGCCGAAATATTTTGACCCTGTAAAGACGACCCTGCTCCAATTACAAGATGAACACGGTGACAAATTATCGGGAGCTTTATTAGATTTCGTTTTGAAAAAAGACTTTATAGATGCGGTTATTATCGGAGTAGAAAACGCTGGTCAACTGGTTCAGAATATTGAAAACCTGAAAATGACCGAACCGATCAGTATAGAAATACCAAATATTCCCGATTCTATTCTTGTGCCTTCTTTATGGCCGAAAAGTTAAAAAACCGGTGCTATGATAAAAACATTCAATCTTAAGAATCAGGTCGTGTTGATATCGGGGGGATATGGTTTCTTGGGAAGCGCCATTACAAAAAGCCTTTTTTATCATAATGCAAAAGTGTACGTTCTAGGGAGAAGCAAAGATAAATTCAAGGCTGCTTTTTCAGCCACGGAAGAAGCATCTGAAAATGATATTGCTTTTTTTGAATGTGATGTCTCTACTACCGAATCGATAGAGAACGCATTTAAAACGATTGCGGAAAAAGAAGGTAAAATAGATGTGCTTATAAATAATGCGTTTTACAGTAAGGGCCAATCTCCCGAAAAGATGACCGATGAAGATTGGGCATATGGTATCGATGGTTCGCTAAATAGTGTATTTCGGTGTATTCGGTCGATCATTCCATATTTCAAAAAAAATAAGGGTGGAAAAATCATCAATGTATCTTCGATGTACGGTATGGTGGCGCCCCAATTCGAAGTGTATGATTCGCATCCTGAATTTTTAAATCCGCCCCATTATGGGGCCGCTAAGGCCGGTATCATTCAGTTGACCAAGTATTATGCAAGCTATCTTGGGCCTCTTAATATTAATGTCAATACGGTAACGCCAGGTCCTTTTCCGTCCGACGCCGTCAAGGAGAACAAAGGTTTTGTAAACGCCTTGGAAGAAAAAACCTGTTTAGGCAGAGTAGGTCTGCCCGAAGATTTGGCCGGTACTTTTGTATTTTTAGCATCTAGCGCGGCAGACTTTATAACAGGTCAAAATTTTATAGTGGATGGAGGGTGGACGGCAAAATAATCGAGTAGCCTTTATTATACAGGCGAGAATGCAATCTACCCGTCTTCCGGGCAAGATTCTTTTGCCATTACCGCTCTGGGGCGATAAACCTATGCTTTCATGGATCGTAGAAGCCTTGAAAGCATCAGTGCATCCATCGGATATTTTTATCGCTACTTCTACAAACACCGAAAACGACGTTCTTGAAAATTTTTGTAAAATACATGAAATCCATTGCTTTCGTGGCGATGAAGACGACGTGTTGAGCCGGTTTATTGCCATTCTTAAGCATAAAAGATACGGTACAGCAGTACGTTTAACGGCAGATAACCCTATAGTCGATGCCAATGTTATGGACGAGACAATTTCCTATCATATAGCACAGCGAAATGATTATACGAATACGGAGACGTTGCCCATCGGGATGAATTTTGAAGTGATTCGCCCTGATGCCCTTATAGAACTGGATACCCAAAAACTGACAAAGGCCGATAAAGAACACGTGACCTTGTTTTTAAAAAATAACAAACGGTATAAAAAAAGCACTTACTTTCCTAAAATCAATAATTCGCTATCAGAACTGCGGTTGACGGTAGATTATGCCTCCGATTTGTTAGTAGCATCTTCACTTATTGCCTTTTTTGAAAAACATGATTTGAAGGGCTTGCAACTCGTGGAAAAAGTACATCATGAATGCCCGTTCTTATTCGAGGCGAATAATACAAATTTTCAGAAGAGACAGTTTTCGGATATTAAGGAGGAATTGACTTATACCACGAAAATGTTGAAGGAGCTTGAGTTGAATCGTTCAGCGGCTATATTAAGCAGTTATGGGAAAGAAAATTCTATTTAGGGCCGATGGTAACGAGGCTATCGGATTGGGTCACTTATATCGTTTGTTTGCCTTAGTAGAGATGCTAAAGGAAAGTTACGATTTTTGCCTGCTTACCAAGGCATCTTCTACGCTCTCTGTGATTCCCGAATCTTATCCTATAGAAATAATTCCGAACGAAATATCCAATATAGACGAACCTGATTGGCTCATCGAGAATTTCGACACAGAAAATCATATTTTAGTGGCCGATGGGTACCAATTCGATAGCACCTATCAAAAACGAATCAAGAAATCGGGGTATAAATTGGTGTATATAGACGATATGGCGACCGAACACCTATACGCCGATATGGTCGTTAACCATTCCCCAGGGCTTGAACCAACTAATTTTTCATATGAACCTTATACCCGATTCGGTTTGGGTACGGCCTATGCGATTTTGCGCCCGGCTTTTTTGGAAGCGCCCAAAAATGAGCGGAAAATCAAACATGTCGATACGGCGTTCGTCTGTTTTGGCGGTGCTGATAAATACAATTTGTCCGAGGTCGCTACAACTGTATTATTGGAAATTTCGGAAATTAACATGGTTCATGTTGTACTTGGTGCGGCGAACAATAAAAAAAATCTTATTGAACTTGCTGAAAAAGAACCGAGGCTAAAGGTCTATAAAAACTTGGGAGAAAATGATATGGTCTTGTTGATGCAGAAATGTAATTTTGCTATCGTTCCGTCAAGTACCATACTTTATGAATTGTGCGCAATAAATATGATTATACTATCCGGTTATTTCGTTGATAATCAAAAACGTATCTATAAAGGCTTTCTTGAAAAAAATGCAATTTTTGGTTTGGGCGACTTTACGACTTCTAATGTATCCCAATTTAGGGAAGCAATTATGAATATCCTAAATATGTCAGAGGCTTATAGCGAGATGTTGCTTAGGCAAAAACAACTTTTTGATTCGAATATAAGAGATAGATATCTAAAAATAATGGAAGACTTATGCTGACATTGGGAATTCTTTGTAGTGGTGCTCTAGGGCATGCCTCCCTCGTAAACTTGATAAAAAAGTCACAGGTACGGTTCGTAATGACCGATAAGGGTTCAAAAGTGATTGACGAAACATGTAAAAATGAAAAAATCGCTTGTTACGTGGGTAATCCCAGAAAGGGAAAGGGATTCAAATTCATTGAAAATATAGCGGTCGATGTAATTGTATCGATCAATTATCTATTTCTAATCGAAGAAGATATTATTGGGCACCCCAAGAAACTCGCTTTCAATATACATGGTTCATTGTTGCCCAAGTATAGGGGCCGCACTCCACATGTATGGTCGATTATAAATAATGAAACCGAAACAGGCATAACGGCACATAAAATCGAAATAGGTTGTGATACGGGCGATATAATAGAACAGATTCGAATACCTATCGATAAAAACGATACAGGAGCCGACCTGCTTAAAAAATATGCTCAAAATTATACTCCTTTGATCGATAAAGTTTTATCTAAAATTAAATCTGATGATTTAGAGTTTACCCCTCAAAATGAAAAAGTGGCGACGTACTATGGTAAAAGAACGCCCGAAGATGGATTAATAAATTGGGAGTGGCAAAAAGAGAGAATCCGTAATTGGATAAGGGGCCAGGCGAATCCATACCCTGGGGCATTTACTTTTTATAACGAAAATAAAGTTATTATCGATAAAGCAAGCTACAGCGAGCTGGGTTTCAAAAATGAAATACCTAACGGTTCGATCATACAAATCGAGCCCTGCATTGTTGTTAAAACTGGTAACGGAGCGCTGAGGCTCGACATAATTCGAACAAAAAACAGTAAATTCCAACTGGGAAATATATTCGATAATGAAAATAGGGAATAAGAAAATTGGTGGGGATAGCCCTTGTTTTATTATTGCGGAATTATCCGCTAACCATAACGGCAACCTAGATGTGGCTATCGAAACGATAAGAGCGGCAAAAAGAACCGGTGCGGATGCTATTAAATTGCAGACGTATACACCCGATACGTTGACGATAGATTGCGACAATAGCTATTTTAGGATTGAAGGAGGTACGCTATGGGACGGTAAAACGCTATACGAGCTTTATGGTGAAGCCTATACGCCTTGGCAATGGCACGAGCAACTATTTAAGGTCGCAAAAGAAGAGGGTCTAATATGCTTTTCATCACCCTTCGATAAGACTGCTGTAGAATTTTTGGAAAATCTTAATGTTCCGGCGTATAAAATAGCTTCTTTTGAGATTCAGGATATTCCCTTAATATCCTATGCGGCATCTAAAGGGAAACCGATTATCATCTCTACCGGCATTGCCGAAGAAAATGATATTCAATTGGCAATAGAGACCTGTAAGAGTGTCGGGAATAATGATATTGTTTTATTAAAATGTACCTCTTCCTACCCTGCTCCCCTTGAACTGGCTAATTTGAATACAATAACGGACATGAAGACCCGATTCGGTACTGAAATAGGTTTCAGCGATCACACTTATGGGCTTTTAGCACCTGCCGTGGCAACCACATTAGGCGCAAAAATTATTGAAAAACACTTTATACTTGATAAATCTATCGGTGGGCCCGATGCAGATTTTTCTTTAGATGAAAAGGAGTTTACAGAAATGGTCAATGCCGTAAGAGACACCGAGAAAATGCTGGGAAAGGTTAGTTATACTATTTCTGAAAAAGTAAAGAAGAATAAAAAATTCGCCAGATCACTTTTTGTGGTTCAAGATGTAAATCAAGGCGATTTGATTAATGAAAGCAATGTCAGATCGATTCGCCCGGGCTATGGTATGCATCCAAAATACTATGCCGAAATTTTGGGCAAACGTTTTAAGAAAAACGTAAAAAGGGGCACACCTATGGAACATAAACTAATTGAATAAATAGATTTGGAGGTAACGACGTTCGGTTCCAATTTCAAGATCAAAAAGCATAAAGTAGCGGCAATCGTTCACTTTACAGTCTTGTTGATTGCAGGAATGAGTACCGTTTTGAGACCGTCTATAGAAAGTAATATCACTTTGTTCAGGGTTTTATTGCCTTTTTTGTTTGTATGGCTTTTCATGGTAAATACTAAAAAAGCCATCGAATTATCGGGTATTATAATACTCTTTTTAGTTTATTCTTTAGTAGTTTCTTACCTATCGAGGTTCCAAACGTTTAGCATAGTTTTTAATCTATATTACATTACCGTTTTTTTCTTTTTTTATTACTATAAAGAAGTTTTGAAAGCCTGTGGGGTAATACCTATCTATAAGTTTCTTACCGTCTTTTTCAAGATAATCATCATACTTGGACTAATACAGTTCTTTTTTGGAGGTGTCTATTTTAACACGCAAGACCGACTGCCCGCAATCAACATATTTTTTTGGAACGAAAATGAATATTCGTCCGTCTTGGCCATATTCGTCCCATTATATTATCTAAGGGAAAAAGCCCTGACCAAATATATTTGGATAGTTCTGGCTATTTTTCTAATGGCCTATAACGATGCAAAATTGGCCGTTTTTTCTTTGATCGTATTTTTTGGAGGTGTTTTATTCTAAAGAACAAATTGTTAAAAATAAGGTACTTAGGCTTTGCATTACTTGCTATTATAGGAGTACTTCTATTATTCTTCCTTCGGGAATATAGTATTCAGGGCGAGTACACTATCGAATATTTTCTTTCTAGGCTAGGTGAGCATGTGTGGACAGGAGAGCCATTAGTGCATATTGGTACATTTAACGCAAGATCTAACGCCGTAATTTTAGGGATAAAGGAATTTGTGAATTCCTACTTTTTAGGTATCGGCCCGGGCAACTCACTACCTATGATGCTTGAAATTGTAGTGCCCGGAACAGAGAGATATACGGCCTTGAGCATGCATAACTTTACGCTACAGATCATCACCGAAATGGGCATTTTCGGTTTGCTGATCATCACATCTTTTGTATGGAAAATTGTAAAGGCCGCTGAACAAAGCTTCTATGGTACGAACCTGGTTATCGTTTTTTTTCTAAGCTGTCTGATTTCAATAACCCTTTTATCGGGGGCCTGGTCGAATTATTTTTATCTTTTCATCCTCTTTTATGCACTAGATTTTTTTAAGGAAAATGTTCAATAAAACAGATTGGGGCCATAATTTCAATATTGAAAAAGTGAAGCACTATATCTTGTTGGCTTTGTTTTTTTTTATTCCTTCAACCCCTAAAATAGCCTCAATTCTTACCATTCTATTTGTTTTGGTTTCCCTGTGGGATGTAAAGAATATAAAGCTAGAACAAATCAAGGCCTATAAAGACTTTCCGATTTACATATTAATTTACGTTATCCTCCTAATAGGCCTTACTTATAGTTTTGATTTTGCGACAGGTATTTTAAAAGTACAGACGCAAATTTCTTTGCTGGTATTCCCTCTGTTTTTAGGGGGGCAGTTACTTTCTTCCAAAAGGCGAACGATTTTCATGAACAGTTTTGTTGCAGGTACGGGTTTCACCGTAATTCTGGCATTTTTGAACGCATGTGTTCGCTATTTCCAAAATAATAGTGCCTATGTTACCGATGAGCTTTCGAGAAGACACAGTATCTTTTTTTATGATGAGTTTTCCAAGTTTTTAGACCTACACCCTACCTACTTCTCTTTATATCTTGGTTTAGCGATATTCTATTTGATCGTGACCCCGTTCCAGAAAAAAGGAACACCATTTTTTCTAAAGGTCGGGGTCTTGCCTCTTTTGTTCATTGCGTTGTTTTTGACATCGAGTAAGGCTGGTATCTTTTCATTTTTGTTGCTGTCCATGGGCTTTTTGATCTATAAGGCTTTCCGTACAAGGCACAGAAAGTATATTTACCTTTTAGGTATTATGCTCGTGAGTGCCGTGGTGATGTTTTTTACGAACCCCATGCTAGTAAAGCGTTCGACCCAAATGATATCGTCTGTAGATAAGGTTTTTTTCAATAACGAGAAGATTAAGGAATCTACGGGAATACGCTTGAACTTGTGGCATCTGTCTATTGAGTCGGCCAAAGAAAATTTAGTCTTGGGGCATGGTACTGGAAGTGTTTTTAAAATATTGAACGAAAACTGTATACAATTTTATAGTTTCTCGGTTTGTGAAGGCCTTAGAAATAAGAATAGTCATAATGAATACCTTAATTTTGTGGTTTCTAATGGGTTGATTGCACTTCTATTATTTCTTTCAGCACTGATAATCGGCTTGTGGCGAGCAGTATACAAACGAGACTTGTTATCGATTTTTTTTATAACCTTTATGGCCATTAATTTTTTATTTGAAAGCCTGTTACAACGTGAAAGAGGGGTTCTTTTCTTTATGGTTTTCGTGGTCATGCTAACCATAACCCAAAAACCGGCCAAAAAAAATTTAGATGCAAAAGAAGCCAAGTTATAGCTTAGCGGATTTAGAACTAAAATACGATACACAATCTATAACAGTCAATGGGGAATGTGTTTGGCCGGTATTGCGTTTAAAGATTAACGAAGAAATTCGAAAAAAAAATGGTCTAAAATCACGGACGGTTAAGCTCAATATTTCTGTTGTACTTCAGCTTATCGGAACCTTGTTTTACGGGTTATTTGATTTTTTCAGGATAGGGCGTTTTAAGTTTTGGTTTTTCTCTTCTTCAGACCGTAGAAAAAAACTTGATTCTAAATATGTAGACAGGGTTATTGGTTCGTTAGCTGTAAAAAATAAGGTATCGCTTGTGATAGAGAACCCATATCCGAAGGGAGGGCATTACAAAAGAAAAGAGGTTGATGTAGAAGCGATTCTAAGCCAAACTATTTTCTTTGCCATAATTAAGTTGTTTTATATTTTCGGCCCGAAAACTCCAAAAATTAATAATGAAGAACTTATCACTACAATTTTAGATGAAAACGAGATTCATCTGAACTACCGTAAACTCATTCGAAACTATATTTCGCAATATCGATTTATGAAATTTTTATTGCGTTTTGCTAAACCTCAAGCGGTATTTTTTGTGTACGCGGCCTCTTCGATGGGGTATATCAAAGCTTTAAAGGAAAAAAAAATACATGTCATTGAAATTCAACATGGGGTCATTAATAAATCTCATAATGCGTATAATCTGAATAAGAATTATGGCCGCCAATTGCTTCCTGATTATCTTTTGACTTTTGGGCAGCTCGAAAAAAAACTGTTTTCAGATAATAATCATTTTATCGATTCAGAAAAGGTCTTCCCCGTGGGCTACTACTTTCTCGACCAGCTCGTCAATGCATCTTCTCATAGCGCTACTTCACAAGAAGTGAAAAAGGGATACGAAACCATAGTGGTTTTTAGTCTCCAAGACCCTTTCGAAGATTTTATTTTCGAATTTATCATTGAAGCGGCGAGGTTAAGTCCGCAAGTTTTTTATATGCTCGTGCCAAGAGATCCTGAGAAGCCCTATTCCGGTATTGCAGAAATAGAAAATCTACGAATCGAACGAAATCTCAATGTATACGAGTGTTTAAGTATAGCCGATGTTCACGCAACCATAAACTCTACTTGTGCTCTAGAAGCACCCTGTTTTGGCGTGCCGAATATATTATACGATTATAAAGGTTGGGCCTACGATTATTATAGTTCAGTTTTAGATGATCAAGGTATTACTGTATATACGAGTACTGCCGCTGCGTTCGTTGAGAGTCTAAATACCAATACTTTTTATGGGCCTAAAGAAATAAGAGAAAAATCAAGACAGTTTTTTGAGCCTGATTTTTCGGAAAATGTACGAAAGGTATTATCGAAAGAAATACTAAAATCAGGAAATGCAGAATAAGAAACTGGTCAAAAATATATCGCTCTTTACATTGTTCAATGTAATTAATTCTGCTATACCATTTTTGCTTCTGCCTTTACTTACCACCTATTTGAGTCCTGAAGACTATGGCCTGGTCGACATCTTTTATAACATTTCATTGATTGCAACCCCAATTATTGGGTTGAGTGTCGTTCAGGCGATAAGCAGATATTATTTTGAAGACATCGATATGTCGCGCTTTGTTACAACGGTATTTTTGGTTTTGGTCGGTACCGGTATTATATGTATCGCCGCCTCAATTTTATTCGCAATAGCTGGATCGAATTTTTTGGAATCTTATAATTTACCCCCCTTTTTAGTGGTTTTTGCAATTGTGTATACCCTGTTTACGCAAATAAGTGAAATTGTCTTAACGCTATGGCGAGTCTCGTATGATACTTTAAAATTTGGGTTTTTTAGAATAACAAAAACAGCTATGGACCTTGGTTTCTCGGTGCTATTGATAGTTGGTTTTAAAATGGGTTGGGAAGGTCGTATAATGCCCCAACTTCTAATGGCCATTTTATTTGGGGTGGTTGCTATCGTGATACTGTACAAAAAGGGGTATCTTTTAAAATCGAATTATTATAAAGACTATAAGCAAAAAGCCTTGTCTTTTAGCCTTCCGCTTATCTTTCATTCGTTGGGAGGTCACATCATCGGTTTTTCAGATCGGTTTTTTATACTTTTTCTATTGGGTCTGGGCAACGTAGGTATTTATTCGGTGGCCTATCAGATAGGTATGGTCATAGCATTGCTACAAAATTCTTTTAATCAGGCATGGGTACCCTTCTTTTTTGAGAAATTAAAGGAGGACAACGAAATTGAAAAACGTAAAATCGTCAAAATAACATATGGTTATTTCGGACTGCTTTTAGCTTTGGTCCTGATTTTTTACTTTGCAACTCCGTTCATTTATCGTTATTTTATTGGAAGTGCATTTACCGCCGGAGCGGGTGTCGTACTTTGGATTTTAATGGGATACGCGTTCAATGGAATGTATAAGATGGTCGTGAATTATCTGTTTTTTCTGAAAAAAACAAAGTGGATCGCTTTTGCCACATTAGGTTCGGCCGCCATCAACCTTGTTTTAAATTACATATTGATTAAGAAGAACGGAATCGAAGGTGCAGCGCAGGCAACAACCATCACATTTTTAATATTATTCGTGGTCGTATTCATTTGGAGCAAAAAATCCTATAAAATGCCATGGAGATTAAAAGGAAATTAATAATGAAGAGATTTTTTAGCAAACGGAGAAAGTTTAAATGACTTCAATATGAAAAAGCTCATAAAGAAATTAAGAACCGCCTGGTATACCTTTATTGCAAAGAGCTCCCTTAGGGAAAACGATATTTCATTTAAGGCGAACGGGTATACAAAGCTTTCGAAAAACACGGTTCTTGGTAAAAACGTAAACTTCAATGGTTTAATAGTTTACGGAAATGGAAAATGCACTATCGGAGATAATTTTCATTCTGGGTTTGGATGCAAAATATTGACATCGTACCATAATTATGAGGGTACAGCAATCCCATATGACGAGACCTTGATTACCAAAGACGTTATTATTGAAGATAACGTGTGGTTAGGTATCAATGTTACTATCCTGTCGGGAGTCACCCTAGGTGAAGGCTGTATCATACAGGCCGGAAGTGTCGTAGTATCGGATATTCAAAAATGTGCTATCGCAGGGGGCCATCCCGCTAAGGCATTCTCCGCTCGTGATGAGAAGCGGTATTATGCCCTTAAAAGTGAGGGCAAGTTTTTATAGACCAATCTAGATAGATGAAAATTTTATTCCTAACCGATAACTTCCCCCCAGAATCAAATGCTCCTGCCACCCGAACCTGCGAGCATTGTAGTGCGTGGGTCAAAGAAGGCGTCGAGGTTACAGTCATTACTGGTGCTCCTAATTTTCCGCAGGGCAAAGTATATGAAGGGTATCGCAACAAATTATACCAAACGGAATATGTTAATGGAATTAAGGTAATACGCGTTTGGACGTTCATTGCCGCCAATAAAGGTTTTTTAAAACGTATCATTGACTTTTTAAGTTTTATGATCGCTTCGTTCATGGCCGGTTTATTTGTTAAAACCGATTTGATCGTAGCAACCTCTCCACAGTTTTTTACCGCAATTTCAGGAAGATGGCTTAGCTTCTGGAAAAGAAAAGAATGGGTTATGGAAGTCCGGGACCTATGGCCAGAATCCATTAAGGCGGTCGGTGCAATGGGTACGAATCCGATAATTCGCTTTTTTGAGTTTTTAGAACACCGTATGTACAAAAGCGCGTCTAAAATTGTAACTGTTACCGACTCCTTCAAAATGCAAATAGTTCGCGATCATAAGATTGTTTCCAATAAAATCGAGATTGTAAAAAACGGCATGAATACTGAAATGTTCAAACCCATACCAAAGAACGGACATTTGTTAAAAGAGCTGAAACTTGAAAACAAATTTATAATCGGTTACATCGGTACCCATGGCATGGCCCATAAACTGGATTTTATACTAAACTGCGCAAAAAGGATTTCAGATGACGATATTCATTTTTTGTTCGTGGGTGCCGGTGCCGAAAAAGAGCGCTTACTTAGACTAATAAAAGAGCTTCAGCTTGAAAATGTTACCATGCTACCTTCTGTTAAAAAATCGCAGGTTAAAGAATTCATTTCTATTTTAGACGTCGGTTTGGTAAATCTTAAGAAATCGGATACTTTTAAATCGGTACTACCGTCGAAGATATTTGAATTGGCCGCGATGCACAAGCCTCTGTTATTGGGGGTAGAAGGGGAAGCAAAAGAACTTGTTCAAACGTATCAAATCGGAATTGCTTTTGAACCTGAAAATGAGGAGCACTTTATCAAAAGTGTGCTAGAAATAAGAGCGGATTATAACACCGATTGGAATTTTGATTCGTTGGTTCAAGATTTCGATAGACAGGATTTGGCAAAAAAAATGCTTGAATTTTTGAAAAGAAAATAGTAATGTCCTAAGATTCAACGAACTATTTTCCTTTTTTCAATGGCTTTAGGGTCTTATAGCCAATAACTTTACTACTTTTATGACTAAATTCAGTTCTATTGTTCTTTCTTGAAACGGCCATATCGATTTTTATAGGTGTATTTCTTCTCACCTATTTGACCATTCCAAAAATAATCAAAGTGGTCGAGCACAAACGTTTGATGGATGACCCCAACAAAAGAAGTTCACATACATCGAGAACGCCGACTTTAGGCGGGGTATCTTTTTTCTATACCCTGATATTTGCACTTTTTTTCATTAAAAGTAGAGATGTATTTGACGAAGCCATGTTCATCATACCAGGTCTCACCATACTTTTTATAGTAGGCTTAAAAGACGACTTGGTGGTCATTTCCCCGGGCGCAAAGTTAATATCGCAGGTTTGTGCTATCGCCTTTATTCTGGCCAACCCCAGTTTTACGATACATTCGCTCAATGGGTTTTTGAATATAAACGAAATCCCCTACTACTTATATCTTATTATTGCGGGTTTTATGATGTTGACCATTATCAATTCATATAATCTGATTGACGGTATCGACGGCTTGGCCTCCGTGGTCGGGATAGTGATAATGGTCATTTATACAACAATTTTTTATCTGACAGGGGAGTACTTTTTTGCTTTGGTGAGTATTACAATGAATGCGAGTTTAATGGCATTTTTAGGCTTCAACCTATCTTCGGATAAGAAAATATTTATGGGTGATACGGGCTCTTTGATCGTGGGCTTCGTAATCAGTATTCTAACGCTTAAATTTTTAGCACTTCGCCCAACCGCTTATACGGAACTACCTTTTTTATTGGAAAATGCACCCTTGATTGCCATAAGTATTTTGATTGTTCCACTTTTTGATACCGCTCGGGTATTTGCAATAAGGATTGCGAATAAAAAAGGTCCTTTTTCTCCCGACCGTAACCACACACACCATGTATTGATAGACTATTGGGGGCTTACCCATAAACAGGCAAGTTTTATTATAGGTTGTTTCAATCTGATGTTCGTAATGCTCTTTATTGTATTGGGAAGTACTGCCAAAAATGTCGGAATGGTAATCATGCTGGTCTCCGTCGTCATTTTTTTAGGCTATATCTTCTTTAGGTACAATTACAATTTTGCCACTTTGAAGCAAAAAATCCTTTTAAAGAGAAAAGTTGATAAAATTAAATCACGGGTAGAAGAGGGCAATAGAAAAAAGAAAAGGGCAAAAAAGAAAATAGATAAAGCATACAACGATGAGGGCTTAAAAGAAAGAAATGGTCATTCCTTATCCGAAAACTTCGAGAGAGACATCGAAGATACTGTTGATAAAACAACTTAAATCATATACGATTTTACATAATCTATTCATTAATAATAATTTACCTTAAATTTTTATAGATGTAGTTTACATTTCTTTTTTGGCTTTCTATCGTCGCTTACCGCCTTCATCTACGTAAACAAAAATTTAAGTACTCGCTTATAATTTCCCTTTCAAACTGTATTTTTGCGGATACCAAATGCCATGTTCTTTGTCGGACCACGGCAAAAGACCGGTCGTGCCGGTAAGCAGCTCGTTTAAAGGCTATAGCTACGGAATTGTGCTAACGCATTATTGGTGAAAGGGAATCTCGCGTATGCCGAGACCCAGGTAAAATAGGTTAAATACAATACGCTAAACATGAATATTCTTATCTTGGGCTCAGGTGGCCGAGAACACACGCTGGCTTGGAAACTTCACCAAAGCCCGAAAATCAATTCCCTTTTTGTAGCACCAGGAAATGCTGGTACGGCAAAAATAGCCGAAAACATACCTATCGGTGTAAATGATTTTGAGGGGCTACGTAGAATAGTTTTAGAGAATAGCATAAGTATGGTCGTAGTAGGCCCGGAGGACCCGTTGGTCAATGGAATTCATGACTTTTTCCTCGAAGATGTACTAATCAGGCACATTCCAGTAATCGGCCCACAAAAAGCGGCGGCTAAATTGGAAGGAAGTAAAGAATTCGCAAAAGAATTTATGATGCGGCACAACATTCCGACCGCGGCCTACCAAAGTTTTACTGCAAACACTTTGAAAAAAGGCTTTGCTTTTTTAGAATCCCTAAAGCCACCGTATGTTCTAAAAGCGGACGGCCTTGCAGCGGGCAAAGGCGTAGTAATTTTAGAGGATATCGAGGAAGCCAAGCAAGAGCTGAAAACCATGTTGGTCGATGCTAAGTTCGGTTTTGCAAGTACCACTGTGGTCATCGAAGAGTTTCTCTCAGGTATCGAATTGAGTGTTTTTGTACTCACCGATGGTAAGGGATACAAAGTGTTACCAACGGCAAAGGATTATAAACGTATCGGGGAAGGTGACACCGGGCTCAATACAGGTGGAATGGGAGCTATATCTCCAGTCCCCTTCGTAGACTCCCAGTTGATGGATAAGATTCACCAGCGGGTCGTTAAGCCCACTGTAGAAGGCTTAAAAAAGGACAATCTACCCTACAAAGGTTTTATTTTTATTGGTCTCATAAAAGTGGGAGATGAACCCAAGGTCATTGAATATAACGTACGCTTGGGCGATCCAGAGACTGAAGTGGTCATACCTCGCATTAAGAACGATTTGGCGGAGGTTTTTCAAGCTGTAGCGGACGGTAAGTTAGATGATATCGAACTTGAAATCGACGATAGAACAGCCGCAACGGTCATGCTGGTTTCCGGCGGTTATCCGGAAGCATATGAAAAGGGTAAGGATATGGGCGGTTTCAAAACCATCAAAGATTCATTGGTCTTTCATGCAGGAACACAGTTAAAAGACAACAAGGTAGTAACCAATGGAGGAAGGGTGATGACCATAACCTCTTTTGGAACTAACTTTAAAGAAGCCCTAGAGAAATCTTATAAAAACGTAGAAAAAGTCAAGTTCGAAGGTATGAACTACCGAAAAGATATTGGGTTTGACTTATGAATTTCGCCAAAGTCGACGGAATTGAGCCTACGGTAACTGAGCGCATTGCCCTGAGCGTTGTCGAAGGGTACCGAAGTTACAGATAAGTATGCGAGGTAATCGACTTATCTTCTTCCCCGTTATCATTATATTGCTTGAGTTGAAGCATCCAGTAAATAAATCCGGCGAAACCGATTAGGACAAGTATCCAATTAAAAAAATTAGCACCCCACCAGCTTTCCATATGGCGTAATGCATCTAATGGTGCAAAAAGAACGTTTACGAACAAATCCTCTATCCCTCTAAAAAATGAAGTCATCTTATTACTTATATTTGAACTCAATTCGAGTTCTTTAGCTGCAAAAGTATAAAAAAGTCAAGAATTTATCTAAATTTTCATGATTGGAATTTAGATAGGATTTTTTTCTGCCCGCCGGCAGATGGGGATGCAGTGCGAGGCAAAATTTTTTAGGGTATTACGGGCAACACTGACACTTCGCGGTAAATGAAGTAATGCATAACAAGAGACATACCTGCCCTGCCGTAGGCGGGTAAAAGCAATTGATGAATTTTTAGATAGTTTCTAATATGATTTCAATCATTTTTGGCAAGACAAAGCCAATAAACTACATCATTGTGCTTTCGTTCTTGTTCTTGTTTTATTGGTTCGTACACTTTTTTCTTTTCGATAAAATTTATGCTCCCGACGAATTATTTGGCCAAGCGCTAATTTTGGGGGTGCTGTTGTTCAGTATCTTCGTGGTCAATTTTATTGTAAAGCGTAATAAGGTAACAGGCACCAATTCCTTTTCCATACTTTTTTATGCCTTGTTGATGGTAGTTTTTCCCGAGACAATGGCAGATTCCAATGCGATTTTTTGTAGTTTCTTTCTTTTGTTGGCGACCAGAAGATTGATTAGCATACGGTCGTTGAAGAATATCAAGTTCAAGATATTCGATGCCACTGTGTGGATTTTGGTCTCGAGCCTTTTCTATGATTGGGCCTTACTATATATGATTCTGGTATTTGCGGCAATTTATTACTACGAGCCCAAGAACATAAGAAATTGGTTGGTGCCTTTTGCAGGCGTTTTTACCGTTTTTATGATTACAAAATGCGTGCTGATATTGGCCAATCAAGAGAAAATTTTGACCGAGCACTATCAGCTCGACGTATCGCTTAACATGGCCTATTTTTCGTATTGGGGCCATAGTACAAAGCTAATCTGTTTTGCTTTGGGCACTTTTTTGGCGGGACTTTTGGCTTTTCTGAAATTGGGAAAAACCGGTTTGGGAAAAGTAGTTACCATACGGCTGATAGCCCTATCTTTTATAATCGGCCTTATATTGAACGTACTTAAACTCTCTGACAATGTTTACCCGATTATGGTCACCTTTTTTCCGTCAGTGGTTTTTATCACCAAGTATATTGAGTCTATAAGAAGGCCGAATATCAAGGAAATTATACTTATTACAGGAGTTATCATTCCCTTTTTAGTGTTTTTGGTGAGTGTTGCCATAAAATAATAATCAATAACTTTACTTTAAATTAAATGATGATGTTCAGTAAGTTCGCCTACTCCATTTTTGAGGAAAGTATTCAAAAATATCACATTAAGAACGATGTTTATCAGCCTTTTGTCAATGCATATGCGAAAGATGATATCGCCCGATTGCTTTATAGGAAAAACTGGATAGATACCGTACAATGGCATTATGAGGATATCATTCGTGACCCTGAAATAAATCCGGATGCGGCTTTAGTGATCAAACGGAAAATTGATGCCAGTAACCAAGACCGTACGGATTTGGTAGAGTATATCGATAGCTATTTCCTGAAAAAATACCAATCTGTAGAAACCAAGGTAGAAGCCACGATTAATACCGAGAGTCCCGCTTGGGCCATTGACCGTCTTTCTATTTTGGCGCTAAAGATATATCATATGCAAGAGGAAGTAGCGCGAAAGGATGCTTCCCCGGAGCATATTCAAAAGTGTAGTCAAAAGTTAAATGTGCTTCTTGAACAGCGAAATGACCTTTCGACCGCTATTGATCAATTATTGGCCGATATCGAGGCCGGGAACAAGTACATGAAGGTCTACAAGCAGATGAAGATGTACAATGACGATGAGATGAACCCCGTATTGAGAAAAGCCCCCCAACCCCCGAAGGGGGCTTAGTTGTCACTAATTTTTTGAGATTTTCAGTAAAAATCTCATTGTGACTGTATACCCCAAATTCATGAAGCAGATTGGAAAACAAAACAAAACTGTCCCCCCTCTTGCCTCCGACGAGCGACTTAAGAAGCGAGGGGAAGGCACCGTTAGGGGGCTTCTAGTCATACGCCTCTCCGCAATGGGCGATGTGGCCATGACAGTACCGGTGCTTTCTGCTTTTACGGCGCAATATCCCGATGTTAAGATTACCGTGCTGACCCGATCATTTTTTAGACCGATGTTCTCACAACTTTCAAATGTCAGCGTTTTTGAGGCGGACGTAAAAGGAAGACATAAAGGCGCTTTCGGACTTTGGAAACTCTACAAAGAATTAATCGCCCTTAATATTGATGCAGTAGCCGACCTACATAATGTACTTCGCAGTAAAGTGCTCAAACGATACTTTCGGTTTGGGCGAATTCCCGTTGCTCAAATCGATAAGGGGAGGTCTGAAAAGAAATCGTTGACTGCCACTTCGAATAAAGTTTTTGAACCGTTGAGGTCTACCCATCAGCGTTATGCCGAGGTTTTTGCGGCACTGGGTTTTCCTTTAGATCTGTCAAAGGCAAGGCCATTATCTAAAGAAAAACGTTCCGAAAAAACTATTGAAATGATAGGCTCGGATGCTAAAAAGTGGTTGGGCATTGCACCGTTTGCCGCTTATGAGGGTAAAATGTATCCGCTGGTATTAATGGAGAAAGTTATAGCTGCATTAGACAGTTCCAACAACTACAAAATACTACTGTTCGGAGGCGGAAAAACCGAAAGGCAGCAGCTCGTAGAATCTGAAGCCAAGTTCGACAACTGTATCGACGTGGTCGGAAAGCTATCTTTTTCTGAAGAGCTTGCCCTGATTTCAAATCTCGATGGTATGCTTTCGATGGATAGCGGTAACGGTCATTTGGCAGCCATGTACGGTATTCCCGTAATTACACTTTGGGGGGTTACCCATCCGTATGCGGGTTTTTCTCCGTACGGCCAAGATGCTTCAACTGCTTTGTATGCGGACCGTGAAAAATATCCACTGATACCCACTTCGGTCTACGGTAGCAAAATGCCAGAAGGGTACGAAAAAGCTATGGAAACGATAGCTCCAGAAGATGTTGTGCGTAAAATCGAAGAAGTTTTGAAACGTTAAAGTTCCTTCCCCCAGCAGGGCAAGGAACTTTACCAACTTAAAAACCACGAACAGTTTTTCGAAAAAAGTAGTTTTGCTCTATACACTAGTGGTTTTCGGTTCCATTGACTTAAAATATTGTCTTAACTGCGACATAAACCGATACTTTCTTGCACTTGGCGAAGTTTCTACCATTAGGGTACGTACACCGATATAAGCGCTCATCAGAAATACGGCGACACCTTCGCTATCAACATGCCTATCGATATGACCATTGAATTTTCCGCGCTGTATGGCAGATACTAAATTCACCTCCCAGATTTGAAGAATATCATTGAGGTGTTTCATTATTTTTTCATTTTTTCCGTTGAACTCGTTCACAAAATTACTAAGTACAAAACCAAAATCGAGCTCGTTGTGTACGGCAGTTTCCAAAGCATCTTCAAAACACTGGGTAATCAAATCGAAGGTGTTTTCGTGCCCTTCGATAGGTTCGATTAGCATACTGTACATTTTGCGTACAACTAGGTTTTCGATAATTTGTATAAAGAAATCTTCTTTAGATTCGAAGTGATAGTAAAAGGCACCTTTCGAAAGGGATAGCTCTTTAAGAATATCGTCTACACTAGTATTGTAATATCCTTTTTTGTAAAATAACTCTAGTCCTGTTACTTGCATTCTTTGCATGGTGGCCATGCGTTTTAGATTCTTGTCCATGATGTTAAGTTTTGGGTTAAACCGACCGTTGGGTCTTATACAAAGAACCCGCTGAATGCGTTTTCGGTGAATGTAATTGGATGTAAAAGGGTAAATAATCGCTCAACTGTCAAAATAACGACGTACTACATCAATTTTGAAAAAACGAACCGACCGGGTGGTCGGTTTAAGTGTGGATTTTGTTGGTTTAATGACGTGGTGTAAAGCGTTTTGAAATGGAGTTTGGGTTGATTCTGTAAGTATTTTGGGTAACTCTTTACTTATAGGAGGGTAAAAATCAGGGATTAGATTTTTAATTATAGTAGGGAATGTAGATAGTTCACAGTATCGGTCAAATTTCTTTTTCTGAGAATGTCAAGTAATTCAAATTCATCTAAATCTGGATTTCTACGATTTAAGACCATTTCCTTAAAAGCCTTTATTGCTTCTTCAGGGTTCAAATCAATGATGTCCGTAAGAAAATCATCTGCTGTTTTCGCGGATAGTCCGTAAGAGGATAGGTATTCTTTAGGAAAATCTTTTATGTTATTTGTGACGATAACATTGGCGTTAGTTTTTATGGCAGCGGCCAATACATGACAATCTTTAGGGTCTGGTAAAGATAATCCTGAAATTAATCTAGATAATTGGTGACCAGGGCATCAGGAAAAGCGATGTTTGCCTTACCCATTCGTTTTAGAGCTTCTTCTTCCCTAACGCCTTTTCTTTGCATAACATCACCCCACTCATCAAAGATATGGGCACTCCATTTCGGAGTATACAAATCGTAATAAGCAAACCAAAAAAGTAAATCCCGTATTTCAATAGGATAAATAACATTTGGTGTCCAGAACACAAATAAAGCGGACACTATGAATCATACAACCCTGTTTCTTCGTCGGATTTCATGATATCGATAATATGTTTTTTCTGAATGGCTTTCATCTCCTTTTTGTAGGCCATAACATCTTCAAACTTTACCCTTCTGTGCTTGCCTACTTTGGTAAATTCTATTTTCCCTTCTTCCAATAGCTTTACGAAATGAGGTCTTGAGCAGCCCAAAATTTCTGCTGCTTTTTGAGTAGTTACTTCTGTAGCGATAGGAACAAGTGAAAACGGTTTGCCTTTGCTCATGGCTTCAATTATTTCCCCTAGTAGTTTTAGCGCACTCAATGGAATTTTAATGCGCTCTTGGGTTTCCTCGATTTCAATTTCGGGATTTTTGGACTTTAATTCTTTAAGCACAGAAGCAAGTGCATCGTAAGATGCAATGGCTACTTTTTGCTCATCTTTTGAGGGTTTGTTGATGTTTTTGACAGTTTCCATTTTAGTATTTCGAGTTTAATTACACAATAATAAACGAAATAAACGAAACAGCTATATATTTGTAGTGTTAATTTTTCATGAAAATGTTTTGGTTTAAACCCGTTAGCCTGAAATAATTTAAAGATATCCCATTTAATTTTCGCAAGATATTTTCTGTTCAAGTAAGAGTTCTCCCCTTATGGGCGAGCTAGAGGGGGCTTCCCTAAGCCACCGTCCCCTGACAACTGCTCCCCGCACCAGCTGTACACCCATAACAATGTTGTGAAATGATAATATTCCTATCGTTTAAAAGGTCTTCGTTATAGTCTTTGATATGTTTGACTTTACTGGCGACTTTTAAATCGAGCATCTGGTTAAAATCGCAATCGTACAGCCAACCGTCCCAACTGATGGAAATGGTGTTGGTACACATCACGTTCGCAACGGCAGAAGGGTTATAGGCTTCTACAAGGGCGTACATATAGTCCTCATAATTTTCGGAGGCAATCAGATAATCCAAAAAGCGAGCTATGGGTAGGTTTGTAATCGCGAATAGATTATGAAACTGAATATCGAAATCTTCATCAAGGGCCTTTTTAAAGTCCCGCTCCATGGCCATTTGGTCTCCGGGTAAATAGGCTCCAGAAGGGTTATACACCAAATCCAATCGTAAGCTACTGCCGGGCATACCGTAACCGACCGCATTCAATTCTTGCAAAGCTTTGATAGATTTATCAAAAACCCCGTCACCACGCTGCTTGTCCGTTTTACCACGCGTATAATGCGGCATGGAGGAAATTACATGTACGTTATGCTTTTTAAAGAATTCAGGCAAATCATAGTATTTCTTGTTTGCCCGAATGATAGTTAGATTGGATCGGACGATAAAATCTTTGATACCGGCTTTTGCCGCTTCCTCAACGAACCACCTAAAATCAGGATTCATTTCTGGTGCGCCGCCGGTAAGATCTAAAGTATGCGCATCGGTTTTTTTGATGACCTCCAGACATTGTCGCATGGTATCGCGCGTCATTATCTCTTTCCGATCAGGGCCTGCATCGACATGGCAGTGCTCACAGACCTGATTGCACATATAACCAACGTTGATCTGTAGAATTTCCAATTTCTTGGGCCGCAACGGAAAATGCCCGATATCCGCTATCTTATCCTTGAAATAAGGGAGTTCGCCTTCAGCGAAAATACCTCCGTTTAATATTTCGAGCTGTTTGTTTGAAACTGCAAGTTCGTTTCCTTTTGCTTTTAATGATTTTGTAGCCATTCTTCTCAGTATTCAGTATTCAGTAGGCAGTTGCAGTAGGCAGTATCGGCAAACATATTTTCTGCCAACTGCTACTGCTTACTGCCAACTATTTTACATTGATAATTTATTATACTTGTTCATCATCTGTACCCCATGTACTAGGGTCGCGCCACTTTCTATAGCTGCCCCTACATGTACCGCTTCCATCATTTCTTCTTTGGTAATGCCTTTTTGAAGTCCGTCTTTGGTGTACGAATCGATGCAGTACGGGCATTTTACCACATGCGATACCGCCAAGGCGATTAAAGACTTCTCCCTAGCACTTAGTGCGCCTTCTTCGAAAACCTTACCATAGTACTCGAAGAATTTTTCGCCGAGCTCTTCGCTCCATTCTGTGATTTTTCCAAATTTCCGTAAGTCTGCTGGATTATAATAACTGTCTGCCATATCTATGATTTTAGATGAATTATTTCTGAGTGTTTAAAATTAATGGGAATGCCCTGAAGCCTTTTTTCAGCTTCCGGCAAGATTTCCATATTGTCCCAAAGTCCTGATAGCAGGGTTTCTGCATATTCAAGAGGTAGATGGTGATCCCGCATCAATTGGTAGGTCGTTTTGTGGTCGTATTCGAGATAGCGATGCGTATATTGTATTTTTCCGTCCATTTCTTCCAAAATTAGATACCAAACTCTTGGTGTTCCGTCATTGGCCGGCATACCGACGACACCGGGGTTTAGCCATAAGCTGTCATCGATTTCTTGATGGAAGGGCAGTCCACTATGACCGGCAACGATGATATCACTCTTTGTATGCTTAAAGTTTTGTTTTTTTATGGATGCCGGGCTCGATGCAAAAATAAATTCTGAGATATGGTCGAACGCCCCGTGAACGACGGTTACCTTTTTACCTGCGAATTCAAATGTGATGTTATTTGGTAATTCACCCATCCAATCAATGGAAGCTTTTGAAAGCCTCCCTTGCGCATAAGGGTACCAAGTTTTTGAGAATCCGTCGCAACGGCTACCGACCGTAAAATCGCAACCACAGTCTTCGGCACCTTCGAACAATTGTTGCTCCACGTTACCTTGAATGCTTTTAGCGCCCCAATCTTGGAAGAGTTGTACCGTTTCTTCCGGTTGTGCACAATAGCCAACGATATCGCCCGTACAGATACAATTTTCAAGAGCGACACCCTCTTCTTCAGCGAGGGAAATCAATTTTTCCAAGGCCTGAAGGTTGCTATATACCCCTCCGAAGAGAAGCACTTTGCCGTGAACCTTTCCGATATGTACTATTTTCTTATCCATTTCGGTGTAAAATAAAGGAGGATGCAACATAAAATCCCCCAAAAATTAACCCATAACAAATCGGCATATTTACCCGCTGTAAATATCAATTGGTCGGGGAACCCCTTAAAAACCAACAAAAACCCGAATAAAATGCCACAAAAGACGCTTAGGTAGAAACTGATTTTCGGTGTCTCAATTTTCCAAAAAACGAAAATCGGGGTCAGCCCGATGACCATAGTGCCACTTATAGTTGTTGCCGATAAAATTTCTGCATCCAAAAAAACGGGAATCGTTCCTAAAACAGCAATCATGACCATGGACCACCTTCCGAATTTCAAAGTATTGCCCATGTTGAGGTCAACGGACAATAGCTTTGAAAAAGAGGAAAAGGTCGAATCTAGTGTCGATGCCGCCGAAGTAATCATAATAAAATTAATGACCAAAAGTATCGCGACCCCAAATGCTTTGCCCACCTCTACAGCTGCTTGACCTGCCATACCTTTACTTTGGGCGAATACACCGATTATACTGAACAAAATGATGCAAATGGCGCCAACGAAGCCCGCCCAAAGAAAGCTTTTTAAGGTCGTTTTCGGCGGACTAATAAATCCACGGTCTGTCAATACGGGGTCATGAAAGGGATAACTAAGGGATTGTAAAAGCGCGGCCAGTAATAGATTTATACCCAGGTCAAATGACCAGGTTCCTGATTTTATCACGCCCTCCGCAGTAAAGGATACATCAGTATTGAACATGCTCGAAAGAATAACGAACAGTAAAATCGAGAATAGCCCCATTTGTATAACGTCAGTAAATATAGAACTGCTCAAGCCGCCTTTGAGCGCATAGGCCAACGTCAAAACCGTAAAAACTAATATCGACCAATAGTAGGGCGCAGTGCCCATATCGCCAAAATAGGTGCCGATGACCATGGTATTACTCCAAACCTCATTGAATAGCCGAAAAGCGATTAAAATAGAAAACACGGCAACAGCGCCTTTACCGAACCGGGAGGTCAGAAAATGATGAATGCTGGTAAATTTACCTTGTGTACGCATTTGATAAATAATAATTCCTGCTACTGCAAATGACAGATAGTAACCTGCATAGGCGACTCCGCCAACGATACCATAATCCAAGCCAAGATTCGCGGCATTGGTGATGCTCTTGGCGAATATCCACGAAATGACCAAACTGCCCATCAGCATAAAGGTATTCGGAGACTTCTTGCGATACTCCGCCTTAAAAAACTGATTGGTATTTTTTGCCAAAGGAGATAGCGCGAACAATATCAAACTCGATATTATTATTAATCCCCATTGCCAAATTTTTACTTCGGTCATATTATTAGTACTAAGTAATTAGTAAAAAGTAAGTAGTACACCCTCTAAGTTTGCCTACTAAATACTGTTTACTGCCTACTATTTTATTCATCCCACCAAACCTTTACATTTACACTATTCCCATCCGTTTTAGATGCTGCGTCGGCATAATTGGTGCTGTTTAACGCTTCTTCTTCAGCAGGATAGGGCATACGAACCGGAATTACATCGTTATTCAAACTTGCCGAAATCGTCTTTAATTTAGGGAAACCAGTTCTTCGGAATTCAATCCAACCCTCATACCCATTGATGATATTAGCGATCCATTTTTGGGTGATGATGTTCTCTAAAGCGTCACCAGTATCAAAAGAAGCGGTCGTTGTCAAATAGTCATCGGGCAAATCGGTCTGCCAATAAGCGAAGGCCTGAGTTACGCCGGTTTCATATAAATCTTTTGCACTGGCGGTAATAAAACCAAGTTCCGCAGCTTCGGCCAATAAAAAATAGGTTTCCCAACCGGTCATAAAATTGGCATCTAGCCGACCTGTGTTTTCACGGAATATTGTTCCTGCCAACGAATAATCGGCCAGTGCAATCGAAGTCTGCGAGGCATCGATACCGTTTAGTAGTCCATTGAAATCTTCTGATTCACTATTACCAAAGGGTCGGAACAAGATTCCGGTTCGCGGGTCGTTCAAATCGGCCAAAATTTCTTCCATAGTTTCCGATAGCACGAAATTGTTAAAGTCACCGACACGTAATCGTGCCAACCGGAAGTTGTTGGGTTCACCATCAGTAAAATCAAAAACTGCGTTCTCTATATTTTCATCGATAAAATTTTCACCATCTAAAAGTGCTTGTAATTCGCCTGAAACATCTTGCTTGCCCGAAATACGCATCAGGTATTTAATTTTTAGCGAATTCGCAAAGCGCACCCAACCTTCTAAATCACCTTTAAAGAGAATATCACCTTCTAAAGGAATCGTGCCCGAATAGTTCTCAATGGCCACTATGCCCTTGTCCAGATTATCTAGAATACCGCCTTCACCTAAATAGATGTCTTCTTGGGAATCGTAGGTTGGTGTAACCGTTACTTCTTTTCCCTTGAAAGCATCAGTATAGGGAACGTCCCCAAACAAATCGGTCAACACCGCTGCCATATAGGCCTTCAAAATTCGTGAAGGACCTTCATAAACCGCAAAGGTTTCATTTTCTAGGGATTGATTTAAAATGTTTTCATTGTCCCGAAGATTCTGATATAAAATCGGCCACGGATTACCGCCCAATTGCGGAGATTTTAGGTTGTGGCGATCGAAGAGGTTAAAATCCAATGCCGTGGTATACTGTCCTAAAAGATTACCTGCTGTAAAACCTTCGTAAGACATCTGCTCGCCGTAGTCGTAAATGACTTGACGTAACAAGAGACTTGGCTGAACGGAAACCGGTGCGTTAGGGTTGGTGTTGATTTCTTCGAAATCTTTGGTGCAGGATAGTGTTAGTAATATCAAACCTATTGCTAAAAGTCCTCTCCCCGGCCCTCTCCGAAGGAGAGGGAGTAACCTCTTGCCTTCGTTTGCATTTTTGTTTTGAGTCAAGTATTTTCTTCGGAAGGTTTCGTTTCTTATTAGGATAAGGGTCGAATATTGTAAATGAAGTAATCCCCCTCCTCGGGAGGGGTTAGGGGAGGACTTAGTGTGCAGAGAACCCCCAATTAGGTTAAAAATTTTGTTTTCGAAAGAACGCACCCCGGCTGCTCCACCTCTCTCAAGAGAGGAATAAAGCTTTAAAAACTTACTTAGCATCTTATACATAGCTATCATCTTCATCCCATTAAAAATTAAACCCTGCCTTAAATCCGATACTACGCGTGGTGGCGTAAGACATATCTTCCACACCTCCTATAAAACCTTGACCTTGCACGGCCAACTGTTCTGGATCAAAATGTGGGTTTTCGGTAAACGCAAACAGATTTCTACCGATTACGGACAACCGTAGCGTGGTATCTTGATTGAAAATGTTGAGTTCATTAAAGGTGTATCCGACCGAGAATTGCCGTAGTTTTAAAAAGGAGGCGTCATAGGTATTGTTCTCCTCATGGTTACGGTCATAGAATTGGCGGTAATAGCTTTCTGGGGTTACGCCAACGGTATTGGGCTCATATAACGGATTATCTTCTGTACCGATATTTACAACTCCTTCGGCAATGATACCTTCTTCCGGTCTAGAAGCTGTTTCTGCCAATTGTCCGCCGACATTGCCCAAAGCGCGGGTTCGCGAAACCAGTATTCCGCCTTGACGCCAATCGAACAGAAAACCAAGGTCCCAGTTCTTGTAATTGAACTGGTTATTGAAACCTAACATAAAATCCGGATTGTAATTGCCCAGTTTTTGCAGGTTGTTATCAGGAATAAAACGGCCTTCATCCGTTAAGATAAAATCACCGTTTTCATTCTGCAAATACCCTGTACCATATAAATCTCCGATACGCCCACCTTCTTCGACCTGTAAAAATACCGTTTGGTTTTGACTGTCATAGATTCGGGAATAGGCGAGTGTCAAACGACCTTCATCTTGTGGTAGGTCTTCTACGGTCGCCTGGTTAGTGCTAAAGTTTAGGTTACTATTCCATCTAAAATCCGTAGTGCTAACAGGAATAATACCCGCAATAATTTCAAGACCTTTCGAACGAACTTTTCCGCCATTGACCACCTGCTGGGTAAAACCAGATGAGATACCGATGGGCAATGAAATAATCTGATCTACCGTAAGGGCATTATAATAGGATATATCGAAGTTCAGTCGGTCGCTAAAAAAACGGATATCCGCACCGACCTCGAAAGATGAAGTACGCTCCGGTTTTAGATTGGGGTTGGCAATCGTATTCTGATCGCTAAAGGTAGGCTGCCCGTTAAAAGGTGTTTGAGCAACAAAAGCCCCTGTCGTTTGGTACGGATTCGTATCGTTACCGACTTGTGCCCAACTGGCTCGTAGCTTGGCAAAAGACATGGCCTTTGGCAATTCAATCAGCTCTGATATGATAAAGCTACTCGAGACAGATGGATAGAAAAAAGACGTATTATCCACCGAAAAGGGTGTCGCCAAGGCACTCGACCAATCGTTTCTTCCCGTGACATCCAAGAAAAGAAAATCCTTATATCCGAATTTGGCGATACCATAGAAACTGTTGATACGCTTGTTCGATTCGAATTCGAAGACTTCGATGGGAGAAGCGGCATTCGATAGTCTAAAAATTCCCGGTTGGGCAAGGCTCGTAGTCTGAGACTGCCCGGTAAAGGCCTTTTGGTCCATTCGATTACCACCTAGAGAAACGTCTACCGATAAATCGTTGAATATGTCGCTATAATTCAAAAGGAAATCGGTATTGATTTCCCGAAAAAACACGTCATGCTCGGCATAGCCTCCATTTTGAAAACGGTTCGAACTAAATGCCCTGCGTAATTGGCGGGTCTCGTCGGAGTAGTCCATACCACTGCGGATCGTTGCCGTCAATTTATCGATGATATCGTAAGTGGCGGAAATGTTTCCAAAAACCCGATCGCGATTAAAGGAGTTTCGGTTTTCAAACAGGATAAAGTACGGGTTATCGAAAAATGTATAGTTAAAAGCGTATTGTTGCGTGCCTTCAAGGCCGGGCTGCCAATAATTTTTAAGATTTCCGATATTTAAGGAGCGAGGTCCCCAAGCAACCAAAGAATAGTTAACATTCTCCGAACCGTAGCCATTGGAAGGCCTATTATCGCTCTTCGAATTGATATAACTGAGAGAAGAATTGATGCGTAGTTTTTCTGTCGGCTGAAAGCCCAATCGGGCACTTACCGTCTGCCGGTCTAAGTTCACGCCGGGAATTATGGATTCACTCCGTAAATCGGTGAAGGAAAGCCGAAAGTTCCCTTTTTCGAACCCTGACGAAATCGCAATATTGTTGATAAAGGTCGTACCCGATTCATAAAAGTCCTTCAAATTATTGGGGTTGGAATTAAAAGGGGTTGGTTGAACCGGTAAGCCGCTATACAAGGCGTTATCACCTCCACGAACTACAGAACCATCGGCCAAAGTAACCGGACTATCGAACTGTGGCACAAGGTTTCCAACATCCAGAAGAGGCCCCCAACTGTAGGTGATATTGTCGTTGGTACCGCCACCGAGTCCGTCGACAAAAGCGAACTCTCCCGAATTTCCTTGCCCATATTCGTTTTGAAAATCAGGAAGGCGAAAAGCCGAATCCAAGAAAAAACTAGTATTGTAGCTGATACCAAGACCTTTGGAGTCACTCCCGTTTTTGGTTTCGATAACGATGACCCCGTTCGAGGCCCGCGTACCGTAAAGTGCGGCTGCACTTGGTCCTTTAAGTACCGAAACGTTGGCGATATCGTCTGGGTTCACTTCCATAGCACCATTACCAAAATCGATTTCTTGAAAACCGGCCGCAGCTTCGCTTGTAAAATTGAAAACGGAATTGTTATTAATAGGTACTCCATCGACCACAAAAAGCGGATTATTGTTCGAGAACGACGCTTCGCCCCTGATGGTGATTTTTGAGGAAGAACCGACGCCTGTAGCTCCCTGACTGATGCTTACTCCGGCCAACTTCCCTGAAAGGTTGTCCAAAAAATTAACCGATTTTACCTCTGTTACGCCTTCGGCATCTAAGCTTTGAACGACATAGCCGAGCTCTTTCGTCTCGCGTTTTAGTCCGAAAGCGGTGAGCACCACTTCATCAAGTGCTTGTGCATCCTCTTGTAATACGATGTTAATAGTGCGCCTATCTGAGATTGAAATTAATTGTTTTCTAAATCCCAATGCCGAAAACTCAAGCGCGCCAGTAGCGTTATCTAACCCGATGGAATATTCACCGATTTCGTCAGTTTCGGTGCCCGTTTCTGTGCCGACCCAAACAACATTTACAAAAGGTATTGGTTCGTTGTCGGTATCGGTAACTTTACCGGTTATATAAATTTGTGCAGAACACCACGTTGACACGGAAAATGCCAATGCTAAAAATACGTACTTCATCTACGTTTAAAATCTGAATAGTTAGGGAACGGATGTGAAAAAGAGGTCACATCATTTTTGAAATCTAGGCATGAAGTACTGTGGGAGAACCTTTATTACGAAAGGTTTTGTGAAGCTGATTTTCAAAAAATAGAAGAAGAAAGCGGAAATTTTCGACGGCTTTTAGCAAAAGCAATCGTATCTGCGCGAAAAGTTTTTCAGGAATGTTTTTAAAACGGGCGCTGAATAGCTTGAGGTCGGCCAGGTCATCTATGTCGAAAAGTGTCTGTAAGCGGATGGACTTATTGCTCTTGACATTCAATAGCACAGAAACTTCTTGAAGCAAGGTATCCGTTTGCCAGGATAGTTTTTTGAATTCAGAGGCGTTGAACTGCGCTTTGTGTAATCCCATTAAATAAAAACCGCCGTCAGCAGATGGGCCTAAGACCGTTTTACCTTCGGTCAATTCTTTCGCTGTCTGAATTATTTGCGAAGCTTTTAAATGTGGAGCATCGTTGCCAATAGTGATGATACGCTCATAGCCTTTGTCAAAAATAGACTGAATGGCGTTAGAGAAGCGTTCGCCGAAGCTACCACCAATTTGATGCCTTTCGGTTACGTGAAAATAAGGAAGTTTTGTTTTTTTGGCTGTAGCCAGTGTTTGTTCTGTAAGCGCTTCAAAAAATCGGCTGCTCTTGGGAATGCGCTTGTGATTCAATTCTTCAGCGGAAGAATTGGCGAATATCAAAATGGCAACTTCTTTTTGTGGGGTCAAAAGCATCTTAGCGATAATTCTTACAAACTTACAATAAAAAAAGATATACCATTTGGTCGCCGGTTTTTGAACAACTTACGGAACTCGCTTAAAGATTGTCGAAATAATCGTCTAAAAAAGTAATTCGTCTGTCTATCCATGATTTGATAAAATTTATTTCTTCATCACTATAATTTCGGGGCAGTTCAGCATCGAAGGTCTCGCGTTCGTATACCCCGTTGTCCTTCATCTTGGAGAACAGATCGCTAAAACGTTTTTGGAGTTCGCCTACCTGTAGGGTCTGATTTCGCATATCGGCCCATCGTGCTATAACCTCTGCCTTGAATTCCGGATTTTCAAGTAGTTTGTCATATAGACCGTTGCTTAAAATAGCTGTGGTAACATCCGTTCTTTCACCCTGCCAATCGTTGCCAAAAGACCCGTCCATATCCCATGCTAAGAAGAAGTAGGGCTTGTCGTTGTCGTATCGCCCGGTAAAGATATTCTTGCCCCTATTGTCCGCGGCATAAATCACGTTCATAAATATAAAGTAGTCGGCCATGTTTTCGAAGGATACCTGTTCTGAGATGGTAGCATCGAAAGTCGTTTGGTCGTTGTTCACTACAAAATCTACTAGACGATGTAAATTGGTCCAGTCCAGTTCTCCGATTTCATCGGGGTATTCGGCTTCATATCCGCTCCAAAGCACTTGGTCGTTCGAAAAGTCTTCAAGACCTTCAAAAAGAACTCCATCGCCCCAAATATCTCCTTTGTACAATTCTCCGTGCGGTTGATCCTCATATTTTTTTAGGGCCAGTTGCTTCCGATCTATTTTTTCGCCAAGGTAATACAGGCCGCGATATTTTTGGTTAATAAAGACCTCGCAGAATTCTCTTTTTATACCGAAAGTAACATCGGGCTCTTCGCTTTTGTACGGGTATCTTCCCAATTCTAACCAAAGGTCGTGAGAGACGTAATCGCGCAAGCGTAGAGGTTCGTTCCAAAGTCCGTCTAGAATCCAATCGTCGTCCTTGCGCATACCGAGCAGTTCTTCACTATCGGTATCATCGCCGATTTCGTCTTTCCAAAGTTCTACACTATACGATTTTTTGGGGAAGGTCTGTGAGAAACCGCCCCGTATTTCGACACCGACATTGCTTTCAAAAACCGCTTCACCATTTTCCAATAGCAGCAAACTACCTAAGATTTTGGGTTCGTCAACTATTTCACGGTCCTCGGTGTTGATGGAGATAATCGGTAGTTCGGTTTTGTAGAGCGAATACGATTCATCACCTAACGTAAAACTGTACGCCGTCCCCTTCTCAAATTCGGAAACCGTTTCAGAAGTTTCAAAAATATCTTCGCCAACGATAATTTTTTTGGGAAGGTCTGTCATGTCTCCATTATAAAGTAGGAGTTTGGCAGTATTGTCACGGAGTACCGATTCGCTGAGGTCTACGGGTTCGACCTCTTCTACTTCCTCCACTTTTTCAATCTCGTCAACAATATCGATTTTCGGGGAGTCATCTTTTTTACAAGATGATATAAAGGCCACGCAGGCCAAGGCCATGGCAATTTTTTTAGTGTTCATTTATGCAATTTTCATAGTTCTAGCGGGAAAAGTACAATTTTCATTTTTGAATTTTAACGATAAGGAGGAAAGGTTGCCTATAAAGCGACAAGAATAAGTAATTTTGATGTTGAATTGAATGATAGCGGAAGATAAGCGGAGCATTATGAAAGAACTGCAATCTAAGTCGATAGGCCTCATACTTTCTGGCGGTGGCGTACGCGGTATGGCGCATATTGGTCTTATTCGTGCATTGAACGAATTTGGTGTTTCGGCAAATGTGGTTAGCGGTAGCAGCGTGGGGGCTTTGGTCGGGGCGCTTTATGCCAATGGTAATTCGGTCGAAGATATGCTCTCGTTCTTTAAGGAAACACCCTTGTTCAAGTATAATTTCATAACGATCTTGAAGCCGGGCTTTTTGGATACAGATAGGTATTTTGATATTTTCAAAGGCTACTTTCCGGAGGATAGTTTTGACGCTCTGGAGCGTAAATTACATGTGGTGGCGACCAATTTACAATTGGGCGAGCAGACCTATTTCTCGGAAGGAGAACTTATTCGCACGCTATTGGCATCCGCAGCCCTACCCCCGGTATTTAGTCCTGTAGAGCTGAACGGACAATTATTTGCCGACGGGGGAATAATGAACAACTTTCCCTTAGAACCCATTGTTGACCAAGTCGACTTCGTAATCGGAAGCAATGTTTCTGTAGTTAGTGAACTTTACAAGAACGCCTTAAAAAATTCACTGCAAATTACCGGTAGGGTCACTAGTTTGATGATATATGCCATCAACAGAAAAAAACTGGAAGCCTGCGACCTACTATTAGAATTCAAGGAGCTCGAAAAAATCGGCGTGCTTGACAGAAAGGGTATCGAAAAGGCGTATCAAGTCGGCTATGAACTTACGGTCAGGAAGTTGGAGGAGTTAGGCTTCAATCGACAAAGTTGAACACTACTTCAAATAATTCGAAACTTCTTGTTTCAGCACTTCACTGCCTACTGCCCCTGCTAACTGAAAACTTTTTTACACATCATCATAATCCACCTTCAGCACAGGTGTTAATGGATGCGCCTGACAGGTCAAAATCAGGCCCTCTTCGATTTCGCCGTCGGTCAAAATTTGATTTTTTACCATTTCGGCCTTACCTTCTTTAACACGGGCGATACAGCTACTGCAGACTCCGCCCTGGCATGAGTAGGGAGCATCGATATTCTCCTTGAGAACGGCGTCTAAGACCAGTTCTTTTTTGGACATGGTCAAATTAAACTCCTCATCATCAACGGTTACGGTCAGTTGCGTCTGCCCTTCGGCTGTAACGGGAATTTCATCCAGTATTTCAGTAGTAGTGAAGAGCTCAAAATGTATTTTCTCTTTGGGGATGTCGTTATCCTTTAGCGTGTCGGAAACCAAATTAATCATGGCTTCGGGGCCGCACAAATAGTAAGCGTCAAAATCAGTATTCTTGTGCTTGTTTTTTAAGGCATAGTTTATCGTTGACGTATCGATGCGACCAAATAGGGAATTGTCTTCTTGGGTCTGGCTCGTAATAAAATAGGTGAAAAACCGGTCTGAGTGGTCCAATTCCAGCTTGACCAAATCGGTATAGAACATGGTTTCTTTATACGATTTGTTGCCGTAAACAAGTACAAATTTACTTTTCGGATGACTTTCAAGTACGGCCTTGGCAATACTCATGATAGGTGTAATACCACTGCCCGCTGCAAAAGCAGCGATATTTTTTGGGCTACCGGACGATGAAAACGTAAAACGGCCTTCGGGCGGCATTACCTCAAGTACATCTCCGGCGGTCAGTTTGGTATGTGCATAATCTGAAAACCCGCCTTTGTCTACTTTCTTCACGCCAATGGTAAAACAATCGCTCTTTGGCGAAGAGCAGATGGAGTAGGCCCTGCGTAGTTCTTTCCCTTTAATTTCTTTTTTAATGGTGATATATTGCCCGGGCAGAAAATCGAAAGTCTGTATCAGGTCTTTGGGTATTTTGAATGTAATCGCCACCGAACTAGGCGTCAGGGGTTTGATATGCTTAACCGATAGGGGATGAAATTGTGCCATAAATTTAGTTTCGGATTTTAATGGTTTCAAGTTTTTTCTCCTTTCTCTTTTTGCGGAATGCAAAAATAGGCATTGGGAATTCGTTTTGAAATGGAATATCAAAAAAATCGCCTTTGCTTGTAACAAGATGTATACTTTAGATACTAACTTACCGAACAAAATATTTTACCAAAGATGTTCAAACAATTCACCAGTCTACAATGGAAATCGTTCTTTAGATCGTCGAACTTCGGTAAAAGCCTTGCGATTAAAATCTTGATGGGCTTTTTTGGTGTAATGATGCTTGTCTATCTAGTCTTAGCCGGATCGGGAACTTATATTATCCTGCGTAAAATTTTCCCTGATCAAAATCCGATGTGGATGATCAGCCAGTACTTTATCTATTGGGTGCTGATAGAGCTTTTCCTTCGCTACTTTATGCAGAAACTACCGGTGATGGATATTAAGCCCTTTCTCACAACACCGGTAAAAAAGAGTGCCATTGCGCATTATATTTTAGGGCGTTCGGGCGCTTCTGTATACAATCTACTCTCCCTGTTCTTCTATATTCCCTTTGCGATAGTTCTTCTATTTCACGGATATCCAGCGCTCAATGTTTTGCTTTGGGTCATCGCCATATTTGCCATTGTCTTGTGCGTAAATTATATCAACCTGCTCATAAACAAGAATGAAAAAGCGTTGATGGCCATTGTGAGCCTCATAGCCATATTTTACGGACTCGATTATTTTCAAGTCGTAGATATCAAGCAATTTTTTGGCCCTATTTTTCATGCGCTTTACGCCTATCCGGCAACAGTGTTAGTGCCTGTGGGGCTCGCCATTTTGATTTATTATACCAATTTCCGCTTTTTAAAGAACAAAATTTATTTAGATGCCACTTTGAAGGAAAAGACAAATGTCGCGAACACCTCCGATTTGGCATGGACCAAGCGGTTCGGGGAAATGGGAACTTTTCTGCAATTGGATTTAAAGATGATATGGCGGAACAAACGGACAAAGTCGCAGGTCTATATTTCCCTGCTTTTCGTTTTCTACGGATTAATATTCTACACTCAAGACATGTACAGCAATATGATGCCGATGATGGCCTTTCTGGGCATATTTATGACGGGTATTTTCCTGAGCAACTTTGGGCAGTTCATTCCCGCTTGGGACAGTAGCTACTATGGCATGATGATGTCGCAGAACATTCCCCTGCGCAAATATCTAGAGTCTAAAGCCACCTTGATTTCGGTAAGTGTGGTGGTGATGTTCTTGCTCACGATACCCTATGTGTATTTTGGCTGGAAAGCCTTGGCCATCAATTTCGGCTGCGCCCTTTACAATTTGGGAGTAAATATACCGGTCATTTTATTTTTTGGCTCCTTCAATAAAAAACGGATAGAATTAGACCAGAGTCCGTTCGGCAATATGCAAGGCACTAGTGCCACCCAATTTCTGATCATGTTGCCCGTTTTGATCGCACCTATCTTGATTTTTACCATAGTGTATTATCTCATATCTCTAGAAGCCGCCGTTATCGTTTTATCTGTACTTGGCATTATCGGCTTTTCCATGAAAAACTATTTGCTAGACCGAATTACCGAACAGTACCGAAAAAAGAAATACGGTATGATAGCGGGGTTTAAGGAGAAGAGTAGCTAAGCTTTGCCAGACGCCAGACGCCAGACGCCAGACGCACTTTTTGAACTTGATACTTGAACTTGAATTTATAAAATATGATAACAGTACAAAACCTTGCTAAAAAATACGGTAGCCAAACGGTTCTGAATTTAGAACATCTCGAAATCCCTAAAGGGCAAAGTTTCGGACTCGTTGGCAATAACGGAGCTGGAAAGACTACCTTTTTCAGTCTTTTATTGGACTTGATTCAACCAACGACCGGTCATATCACAAGCCATGAGGTGCGGGTAGACCAAAGTGAGGCGTGGAAACCCTTTACCTCTTCCTTTATCGATGAGTCTTTTTTGATAGGCTATCTGACACCTGAAGAGTATTTTTATTTTATCGGCGACTTACGTAATCAGAACAAGGCCGATGTCAATGCGCTGCTATCTAACTTTCAAGATTTTTTCCACGGAGAAATTCTGGGCCAGAAGAAATACCTACGCGACCTTTCAAAAGGAAACCAGAAAAAAGCGGGAATTGTAGCCTCTTTTATCGGAAACCCCGAAGTGGTGATTCTCGATGAACCTTTCGCCAATTTGGATCCCACGACCCAGATTCGGTTAAAAGGTATTATCAAAGATTTGGCGGCCAAACAAGATGTAACCGTATTGGTTTCCAGTCATGATTTGATTCATGTCACCGAGGTGTGTGAACGCATCGTTGTGCTCAACAAAGGTGAGGTGGTTCGGGATATCGAAACTTCTTCGAAAACCTTAAAAGAACTGGAGCTATTTTTTAGCGGAACCGAGACACCGGCAAACGCTCTTTCAGACGAAACTACATCCCCATAATCAAATGTCATAAACTGACTGGATGGTCGGTTTTAAATTTCCGTAACACCGCTCGGAATATAATGTGCTACGATTCATGGTTAAAAATTATCGATGAGTCCCCCAAACATTTGAAGCGATAGACAAATGACAATACTTACAAACCAGATGGTCGGTCAGCAAACCAAAAATGCCAATTAATGTTGGGCGAAATCTAAGCGCGGGGTTCGCAAAGGTCGTAAAGTGCTACCAAGGTTTTCTACTTGAAACTCTTATTTTTCTGCACAACCCTGCCTTGTCGGTAGACAGTTCAGCAAAATAACTTTTTTGCACTCCGCATCCAGTAAATCGAGTAATTTTTAATCTGGTTTTTAGCGGCTACCTGTCTAGACTCTTTTTTAAGTACTTTTATCGACGAACTACATAATAATCCTGTTCTTTTTCAGTTTAGGTTACATACGTATATACATCATATTGAAGCCTTATTTTAAATATCTTCTTTTTATCGTTTTGGCAGGCATCGTTTTTAACGCTTGTTCTACCAAAAAAGATAAGTTTGTGAACCGTAACTGGCATGCGCTCAACACCAAGTACAACACCTTGTACAATGGCAACATCGCCTTTGAGGAAGGGCGTGAAGAACTCAACGCCAATTACAAAGATGATTATTGGGAAGTTCTACCCATCGAACGCCTCGAAGTTACTGAAGAGATCAAGCTCGATTCAGAAGACAATAACCCCAATTTTATCATCGCCGAAGAAAAGGCGACCAAAGCCATACAAAAACACAGTATGGATATTAAAGACGAAGAGCGTAACCCACAGACCGATGAGGCTTTCCTCTTATTGGGCAAGGCGCGGTATTTTGATCAGAGATATATTCCCGCACTCGAGGCCTTTAATTATATCATCAACAAATACAGTTATAGCGATAAGTTAGGTGAAGCCCGTATCTGGCGCGAGAAGGTAAATATTCGATTGGAAAACGAAGAACTGGCTATCAAAAATTTGAAAAACCTTTTGAAATACGAACAGCTCGAAGACCAAGAATATGCAGATGCCCGTGCGATGATGGCACAGGCCTATATCAATCTAGAGGTTATCGATACCGCCGTTCAACAGTTAAAGATCGCATCGTACTACACTAAGAAAAAACCCGAAAAAGGCCGCTATTACTATATCATTGGCCAACTATATAACCAAATGGGGCATAAAGACAGTGCCAACTACGCTTTCGATAAGGTTATTGAACTCAACCGAAAATCGCCTCGGGTGTACATGATCAATGCCGAAATTCAAAAAATACGTAATACCGAGATTACTCCTGAAAATGAGCTAGAAATGTTCGAGTATTTGACAGATCTCGAAGAAAACCGTGAAAACCGACCGTTTCTGGATAAAATCTTTCGTCAGGTCGCCGAATATCATTTAGAGCAGGAGAACGACAGTATGGCCTTGGTGTATTTCAATAAATCACTTCGAGCTACGCAGAACGAACCGAAACTGAATGCGCTGAACTACGAAAACTTGGCCATTTATAATTTTGATGAGAACGAATATAAGTTTGCGGGAGCTTACTACGATAGCGTATTGGAGAACCTCGATGAGAATACCAAGAAATTCAGGGCAACGAAAAAGAAGCTGGATAACCTTGAAGATGTTATCAAATACGAAGATATCGCCCAGTATGCAGATAGCGTCATCACGCTTTACGATATGCCGGTAGACGACCAGTTGGCCTATTTTGATGGGTATATTTCTGAATTGAAAGAGGCGCAGGCCGCAGCGGCCAAAAAAGAGGAAGATCGCCTAAGCGCAGGTTTCGCAAAATTCGCAGAAAGCAAAGGAGGCAAAGAAAACAAGGGCAAGTTCTATTTCTATAACCTGACCAGTTTAGGTTTTGGCAAAAACGATTTTGTAACCAGATGGGGAAAGCGCGAACTCGCCGACGATTGGCGTTGGAGTAATAAAAGCAGGGCGTTACCATCGGAAGCTACGGGAGAGGCTGTTGCTGCAAACGATAGTTTAAGCGGAGAGCCAACGGAAGAAGAACGGTTCTCCGTAGATTTCTATATGGACCAAATTCCTAAGGATGTGACCGTCATCGACAGTCTGAAAACCGGTCGAAATTTCGCCAATTATCAATTGGGATTAATTTACAAGGAAAAATTCAAAGAAAACCTTTTGGCAGCAGGAAAGCTGGAAGATGTGCTGGCATCGAATCCTGAAGAACGATTGATACTTCCTTCAAAATATAATCTATATAAAATTTATGAGGAGGAAGGTAGTCCGTTATTGGCATCCATGAAGGCCGATATTCTTACGAACCATGGCGATTCGCGTTATGCAGAAATCATTCTGAACCCTAGGGCGATTTTAGAAGATGAAGCCGATAGTCCCGAAGCACGCTACGCCACGCTGTACAAGCTATATCAGAAACAAGAATTTTTGAAGACGATTACGGGCGCTGAAGAGAATATAGAAAAGTTTACGGGCGACCCCATCGTTCCGAAATTCGAGATGCTAAAGGCGAACGCCATCGGAAGACTAAACGGTTTCGAGCCTTTTGATGAGCAGTTGAACTATGTGGCATTGACATATCCGAACAACCCCGAAGGCAAGAAAGCCGAAATGATGGTTGCCGAACAGCTTCCGAAATTGGCTGTCAAAGAATTCTCTGCGGAAACAGGTTCAACGGGTACCGCAAATTGGAAAGTAGTCTTTCCGTTCAGAAGAAGCAATAATGAAATCGCTTTGCGCGTTAAAAAAGAATTGGAAGCCACCATAAAAGACCTTCGATATAAAAATATAGTGTCAAAAGATATTTATACCTTAGAAGATCAATTTGTGGTTGTTCATGGTTTCAAATCGAAAGATTTTGCCTTGGGCTTTGCAGAGCTTATAAAATTTAACAAGGATTACCGTATTGATAATGAGAATTTTGTAATTTTATCTTCCAACTATAAAATAATCCAAGTACATAAAAACCTGCAGGAATATAAAAATCAAATTTTGGAATAATTTGTACTAAAACATCAAATTATTTCGTTGAACTTATCCAGACTGTTTGTTCGATAACAATAAGATATTTTTTTTAGCCAAAAGAAACAGTTTAAAAAGAGTTAATTAACCCCAAAAACCATAATTTAAAATGTTTTCTGACAACAAAAAACCACGTACCATGAATGAAATAGGCGCACAACCCAACAGAATTTCTAAGCACACAAAGATCAAAGGCGATATCGAATCTGAAGCGGATTTTAGAATCGACGGAAAATTAGACGGCAACGTAAAGACTACCGGTAAAGTAGTCATCGGTAAAGATGGTTACATTCACGGTAAGGTAGAATGCGTCAACGCCGATATCGAAGGCAGCTTTAACGGCGAACTTTTGGTCTCCGACTTACTTTCCTTAAAATCATCGGCAGTAATAGAAGGTACGGTCTCCGTAACCAAATTGGCCGTAGAGCCCGGTGCTACATTCAACGCATCTTGTACCATGAAAGGCAAGGGTGGTTCTACAAGCATTAGTAAACCAAGCGGTTCGAGCTCTTCATCTAGCAGTAATAGCTTTAAGTCATCACTAGGCAGCGCTACAACGACCAATGAAACAGCAAAAGCCTCGTAAGGGGAAAAATAATCTCAAAAACTTCGCAGTGCTTTCGGGCATTGCCTTTGAAATGGGCGCAATCATCTTCCTGTCAGTTAAAGCTGGGGTTTGGCTTGATGAACGTTACCAGAACGATAAAAAGATTTATACAGCGATTGCCACCCTTATTGGGGTGGCAATTTCTATTTGGTTAGTTTTGCGCCAAATAAAGCGTCTAAAACAGTAATGCCTAAAACCAACCCTATTGTTAGCTTTTTGCTAGTATTATCAGCCATTCTGACCATGGTTTTTTTTGGCCATACTTACCTTCTTAGCTATTTTGGCCATTCTCAATACGAAAATCTTATCGGAACTTCCTACTGGGTCAACGCGGCATTGGCTGCGGCAATCTATATTCCGATTTATCTTTTTAAAAATAGGCTTAAGAACTATATTGGTTATCTCTTTATTGCGGGTAGTTTTCTAAAATTCATTTTCTTTTTCATCTTTTTTTATCCGGCGTATCGCGCTGATGGTGAAATGGGCAAACTGGAATTTGCGGCCTTCTTCGTTCCCTATGTAATTTGTCTCATTGTCGAAACAATTTATACTTCCAAAATGCTTAAAAAATTGGATAAAAAACCCCTTTAAAAGAAAGAGTGCTTTTGCTTTTTTCTTTTTACAAGAATGGCGTACATTTGCACCGATTTTTAGAGACCGTTATTTTAGAGCTTTATGCATATCAACTACTTTACCAAGTTTCTTTTCGTTGGATTACTTTTTATAGGTGGATTACTTCCGGCACAAGAGGTCGAACATCATATTGATGTCCCCAAGGCCGACCAAAACGATTCTCTCGAAGAAGAAATTGAAGCGGATATCGACCATCACATCAAAGATTCACATTCGTTTACACTTTTGTCCGACTCTGAAACTGGGAAGCACTATGGCTTTCCTTTACCAGTTATCCTGTGGGATGAAGGCCTTCATGTATTTTCTTCATCCAAATTCCATCATGGAGAAACTGTTGCTGAGATCAATGGAAAATATTACAAACTATACCACAGCAAAATTTATCGAACCGATGCTTCGGGTACGTTGAACTATGATGAGGAACATCACGCAACCAATGTAAAACCTATTGATTTTTCTATAACGAAGAACGTTTTCATGATGTTCGTTACAGGACTTTTGATGTTTTTGCTATTTGCAGGCCTGGCCAAATCTTTTGGGAAAGGCCCCATAGCAAAAGGAGTAGGTCGATTTTTCGAACCGATTGTACTTTACATAAGAGATGATATTGCAAAACCGAATATTGGTCCGAAATACAGAAAATTCATGCCGTATTTGTTGACGGTATTCTTTTTTATATGGTTTTTGAATTTATTTGGCCTTACGCCTCTTGGAGTCAATGTAACTGGTAATATTTCCGTGACCTTAGCTTTGGCTTTGATTACTTTTATCATCACACAATTTTCGGGAAATAAGAACTATTGGAAGCATATCTTTTGGATGCCCGGTGTACCAGTGCCTATGAAATTTATTTTGGCACCAATTGAACTTTTAGGAGTGTTCATTAAGCCATTTGCCTTGATGATTCGTTTATATGCGAATATCATGGCTGGCCACGTGGTACTGATGAGTATTATTGCTTTGGTCTTTTTTGTTCAGAATTGGATCGGTGGCGGACTTTCATTGTTCTTAGCCTTTTTCCTCTCCATTATTGAACTATTAGTTGCGGCTTTACAGGCTTATATATTTACATTGTTATCAGCCCTATATTTTGGTTTTGCGGTAGAGGAGCATGACCACGAAGAAGCACATTAATAATTAATCTTCACCCTGAGCGCAGTCGAAGGGTTGTCATTCCTGTGAAGGCGGGAATCTTTTTAAGATTGATTAAAGTGCGGTTACAGAGCGTAGCCGAAGTAAAATTGAATGTTTAATTTTTAATTATATATTTTATGGATATCCCAGGTATTGTAGGTGGAGGTTTGATTGTTATCGGTGTAGGAATCGGTATTGGTAGAATCGGCGGTTCAGCGATGGACGCTATTGCCCGTCAGCCAGAGGCTACAGGTAAGATTCAAACAGCGATGCTGATTGCAGCAGCGCTTATTGAAGGTATTGGGTTTGCGGCTTTGTTCGTAAGCTAAATATGTACTTGACAAGAGCCGTAACGGTTGGTTATGGCTCTTGTTTTAATTATTGAACAAAAAATATTATGGATAAGTTAATAAATGATTTTTCATTCGGACTTTTCTTTTGGCAAATACTCTTATTTGTCCTTTTGCTTCTTCTTTTGCGCAAATTCGCATGGAAACCTATTCTGAATGCAGTCAACGACCGAGAAGACGGTATAAAAAATGCTTTGGCCGCAGCGGAAGAGGCAAAGAAAGAAATGCAGAACGTAACTGCTGATAGTGAAAAACTGCTTAAGGAAGCACGGACAGAGCGTGAGGCAATGTTGAAAGAAGCTCGTGAGATAAAGGACAAGATGATTGCCGATTCTAAAGAACAGGCGAAAGTTGAAGGTGACAAGATGCTAAAGCAAGCACAAGCCGCTATCGAAAGTGAAAAGAAAGCTGCTGTAGCAGATATTAAAAATCAGGTGGCCGAACTTTCCGTTGAGATTGCAGAGAAGGTTTTGAAAGAACAACTATCCAACAAAGACAAACAATTGAAGTTGGTCGAAAGTATGTTGGGCGACGTGAAATTGAATTAATTGAAGGGTTAATGGGTTACTATGTTATTGAGTTATTTGGTTTTTACCGCTAACTCACTAACCCCTAACTCACTAGTTCACTAATCAAAGAACATGAGCGATTCAAGAGCAGCCATACGTTATGCGAAAGCCGTTTTAGACCTTGCGGTCGAAAAAAAGGCAACGAGTGCAGTTGAAAAGGATATGCGTTCTATCGTAGCAACTATTTCCGAAAGCAAAGAGTTACGGAGCATGTTGGCAAGTCCAATAATTAAGGGAGAGACGAAGAAAGATGCGTTATCTGCTATTTTTAAGGGAAGTAATGCCATCACTAGCGGGCTCATCGAAACGCTCACATCAAATAAAAGAATAGCACTTTTAAACGAAGTGGCTTTAAAGTTTATCATTCTTAACGAAGACCTAAAAGGTGAAGGCGTGGCCTTTGTGACCACGGCGGTGCCTTTAACTGCCGAGTTAGAGAAAAAGGTATTGAAGCAAGTAGCTAAGTTGACGGGTAACAAAGTTACTATCGAAAACAAGGTCGACGAGAGTATCGTCGGCGGTTTTATATTACGTGTCGGTGATTTACAATACGACGCTAGCATTTCGAATAAGCTGAGCAATTTAAAGAGAGAATTCACAAGTAGTCTATAATAATAACTTTGTGGCACAAGATGTCTAACGTCTAACGTCTAAAGTCTAACGTCTATTAAAAATGGCAGGAGTAAAAGCCGCTGAGGTATCAGCAATTTTAAAGAAACAATTATCAGGATTTGAAGCCACCGCCACTTTAGATGAAGTGGGAACCGTTTTACAGGTAGGTGACGGTATTGCACGTGTCTATGGACTATCAAACGCCCAGTACGGCGAATTGGTAGCTTTCGATGGCGGTTTGGAAGGCATCGTCTTGAACTTGGAAGAAGATAATGTCGGGGTCGTACTTTTAGGGCCATCTAGACAAATCAAGGAAGGGGATACCGTAAAACGTACTCAGCGAATTGCTTCTATCAAAGTAGGTGAGGGCATCGTTGGCCGTGTGGTCAATACCTTGGGAATTCCTATCGATGGTAAAGGCCCAATAGCTGGTGAAACTTATGAAATGCCATTGGAACGTAAGGCACCTGGGGTAATCTTTAGAGAGCCGGTAACCGAGCCATTGCAGTCCGGTATCAAGGCTATCGATGCAATGATTCCTGTTGGCCGAGGCCAAAGGGAGCTTGTAATTGGTGACCGTCAAACAGGTAAAACTACTGTCTGTATCGATACCATCTTGAACCAAAAAGAATTTTACGACGCTGGGGAACCGGTATATTGTATCTATGTCGCAATTGGCCAAAAGGCGTCTACCGTTGCCGCTATAGCACAAACCCTAGAGGATAAAGGCGCATTGGCATACACAACGATAGTTGCCGCCAACGCATCCGATCCTGCACCGATGCAGGTATATGCTCCTTTTGCCGGGGCATCTATCGGAGAGTATTTCAGAGATACGGGCCGTCCTGCTTTGATTATCTATGATGATTTATCAAAACAAGCGGTTGCCTATCGAGAAGTATCCCTTCTTTTGAGAAGACCTCCGGGACGTGAAGCATACCCTGGTGACGTTTTCTATTTGCACTCCAGATTATTAGAACGTGCTGCCAAGGTTATCAACGATGATAAAATCGCCCAGAATATGAACGATTTACCTGAGGTATTGAAACCAATGGTAAAAGGGGGGGGCTCATTAACGGCATTGCCGATTATCGAAACACAGGCGGGTGACGTTTCCGCATATATTCCGACAAACGTAATTTCGATTACAGACGGACAGATTTTCTTGGAGCAAGATCTGTTCAACCAAGGGGTACGGCCTGCAATTAACGTTGGTATTTCGGTATCGCGTGTTGGGGGTAATGCTCAGATTAAATCCATGAAAAAAGTAGCGGGTACGTTGAAGTTAGACCAAGCGCAGTTCCGTGAATTGGAGGCTTTTGCCAAGTTCGGTTCCGATTTGGATGCAGCTACCTTGAACGTAATCGAAAAAGGACGTCGTAATGTTGAAATACTTAAACAAGCACAGAACGACCCATTTACCGTCGAAGATCAAGTCGCAATTATTTATGCAGGTTCAAAAAACTTGCTACGCGATGTTCCCGTGGATAAGGTAAAAGAATTTGAAATTGAGTTTTTGGAATTCCTAAATGCTAAGCACAGAGGAGTATTGGATACCTTGAAGTCAGGTAAATTGACCGATGAAGTAACGGATACGTTGACTGCTGTAGCTAAGGATTTATCCGGAAAGTATAGAAGCTAGGGAGTGTTTTTGAGTAATAAGTAAAAAGTAATTAGTGGGTGGTTGTTCTACGACACTTCTAATTACTAATTACTAACGACTAATTACTAAAAAAAATGGCGAATCTTAAAGAAATACGAAACAGAATAGTAACGGTATCTTCAACGATGCAAATTACCAGTGCCATGAAAATGGTGTCGGCTGCAAAGTTGAAAAAAGCCCAAGATGCCATTACCGCTATGCGACCCTATGCCGACAAGCTGACGGAACTTTTACAAAGCCTTAGCGCTAGTTTAGATGCCGATTCGGGAAGTAAATATTCCGATAATCGTGAGGTGAACAAGGTTTTGGTCGTTGCGATTACTTCGAACAGGGGACTGGCTGGTGCCTTCAATTCCAACATTCTTAAGCAGGTTACCGTTTTGGCTAACGAAACCTATGCCGGAAAGCAAGTCGATTTTATGGCCATCGGCAAGAAGGCAAATGATTTTTTGAAAAAAAAGAAGTCCACTGTAATTGCCAACCACAGTAGTTTATACGAGGATTTAAATTTTGATGCTGTCGCGGCAATCGCCGAAGAGTTGATGGAGCAGTTCACTTCAGGAAATTACGACCGCATCGATATCGTTTACAACAAGTTCAAGAATGCCGCCACACAAATTGTGATGACCGAGCAGTTTTTGCCCATAGTTCCTGCGGAAGGAGGTGAAAATTTAAGCACTGATTATATTTTCGAACCTTCAAAGATTGAAATCGTAGAGCAGTTAATTCCGAAGTCTTTAAAAACACAATTGTATAAGGGAATCCGAGATTCTTTTGCTAGTGAGCACGGTGCCCGTATGACCGCCATGCACAAAGCAACGGACAACGCCACAGAACTTCGTGACGACCTTAAATTAAAATACAATAAGGCGAGACAAGCTTCCATTACCAACGAAATACTTGAAATTGTTGGTGGTGCGGAAGCACTCAATAATTAGGCGGAGCAATAGCGAAGCCAAATTATTAAAGTGCAGAGGCGTTGAACAACTAAACGTCATTGCGAGCATAGCGAAGCAATCTGTTTCTTAGGAACATAATAAAAGAAATAGAACCCCACAGTAACGTGGGGTTTCTTTTTTTAAGTTACCCTCTTCAGATGAAGAGGGGAATGAATTCCGCTTGCGGAAGAAAGGGGAGTTTGACCGCAAACTTGCTCACGTGGGATTAGCCATGGCGCTACTTGTCCAAGGCCTGTGCTTTCTAATCCTCCGTCTTCATTCCTTCGGAATAAATACACCTCCCTTCTTCTGAAGGGAAGAACTCAACTTCCTCCTAAAATTTGGGCCAAAACATTCTCTTGATGTTACTTTTTTAACCGATTTTTGCCGTCATTATGAAATCCAAAAAAACGGCCCTACTTTTTATATTCATCACCATTCTAGTTGATGTAATCGGCATTGGCATCATCATTCCCATAATTCCCGATCTGATTATGGAGTTGACTGGGGAAGGTGTTCATATGGCAATTATTTATGGTATGTGGTTGACCACCGCCTTTGCAGGAATGCAGTTTCTGTTTTCGCCGGTTTTAGGTGAGATTTCCGATCAATACGGCAGGCGTCCTATCCTCTTAATGGCGCTATTGGGGCTAAGCATCGATTATATGATACATGCTTGGGCACCGACGATAACTTGGCTCTTTATAGGTCGATTTCTTGCCGGTATTACCGGTGCAAGTTTTACGGTAGCTTCGGCCTATATCGCTGACATCAGCACAAAAGAAGAAAAAGCAAAGAACTTTGGTTTGATCGGTGCCGCCTTTGGATTGGGTTTTATCATCGGTCCCGGTATTGGCGGTTTTTTTGGTGAAATAAGTATACGATTACCTTTTTATATAGCCGCCGGGCTGACCTTCGCAAATTTTCTCTTCGGATGGTTTTTCGTGCCCGAGTCGTTGGCACCTGAAAATAGAAGACCGATGAATTTGATGAAAATGATTCCCGGGGTATCTTTGGCTAGCCTTCGGAATTACAAAGGGGTGTTGCTACTCATCTTTGCCTTTTTCTTGGCAAATTTGGCGGGTCAGGCACTACCTTCCACATGGTCGTATTACGGTATTGAACGTTATGATTGGAGCCCGAAGGAAATCGGAGTTTCCTTGATGGTAGTAGGTCTTTTGGTAGCCATTGTACAAGGTTTTCTAGTCGGGATATTGGTCAAGAAATTCGGAAAGCGAAACGTCATTACCTTCGGATTTTTATTATGGACAGTAGGTATGTTCCTCTTCTCATTGGCTACCGAACCTTGGATGTTGTATGCCTTTTTAATTCCATATGCGCTGGGAGGTATTGCCGGGCCAACAGTTCAGGGCGTTATTTCGAACCAAGTCTCCGAAAAAGAACAGGGTAATCTTCAAGGCGCAATTACCGGATTGGTAAGTATCACGGCGATTCTCGGGCAATTGATATTTTCCCCTGTTTTCTATTTTTTTATCCGCCCCGAGGGTGCTGTTTACTTTCCTGGAGCACCATATACCTTGGCGGCTATCTTTTTATTGACCGCTTTTCTTTTCGCCTTATGGGCGATGAAAAGAATGGATATTCAAGAAGGGGAATGAGATAGTCTCTTCTTCAAGTTCAGGCTTTAGTTTAAAAGGGTCATTACTTTTGAAAATTGTTCAATTTTATACAAACTTTGTCAAAGTTCTCCCTGCTCTTCGCAACAATGAGCATACCGACGACTGGCAGTAATATTTCATCTTAATACCACGCAAAACTTTGTCAAAGTTGGTACATCTAAAAGAGGAAAAAATAATGATAGGAAAAGGGATAAAAGTTTTACTTTTTACCGTTCCCGGAAGCATATTTGTCCCTGCCAGCCGGCAGGCAGGTTTCCTCCTTGTTCCTTTCGTCCTTCTTCTATAATTGAACCGCCTAAGGAAATGCGTGGGTTTCTTCATATTAAAAGTCCCTTCTCCCTGTTCATACGTATGTATTCCGAGAAATTCCGAAGAGAAGTCCCTATGACGAAAAGAAGCACTTTACTAATACTATCGATACTTGTTCTAGGCAGCTGTTCCTCTGTTAAAAAACTGGAGACGACAGCGCCATTTTCATTGGGGGAAACCTATGCCCAAAAGTGGACAATCGAAGACGAACCCGAAAAGAAGGGCTATGAGGTAATTATTTCCGTATTAAGTTTGGAAAACGAAGAGGCAGTACTTAAAAACTTGTACCATAATGGTAAAATGACATCCCTTGAAATAAAGCTCACCGAAATGGGCAATGTGGCGGTAGCCGAATTCGGGTCTGACGAAATTGAAACGAATACATCTAGTTTAGATAGTACCGAAATCGAAGTTGAGCCATTTCCATTTGAGCTTACAGGCACGCAGGCGGTAATCAGCTATGTCAATAATGAAAAAGTAAAATATTATCGAATAGAAGGTATTCGCCGAAACCTTCCAGTCTCGTATGCTACTGCACGCGCGAAAAAAGAACATTGATCTTCACCCTATACTTTACTTTGCCACATCCCCTTAAGTGACGTGAATAATAGATAAGCCTTTTAACAAGAAAATTATAAATTCCAAGCCCTAAAGGGCAATAATTTTATGCTTACCACTTATTTTCTAGGATTTTTCCTCCCTTTAGGACTGGGGTAAAGAAAAATCCGGCCTCGATGGCTTATCCATTATTCACGTTAAATAGGTACTTTTGAGGTCTAATCCCTAGCGGTATTGAATCCACTCAAAAAACTCTTTAAGCAAACGGCCATTTACGGTTTGGCTACGGTACTACCGCGGATGCTTAATTTTCTTTTGTTACCACTTTATACGGGTATCTTGGTTACTGCGGGCTACGGTAAAGTCAGTGTTATATTTGCGTGGATTGCCATCTTTAATGTCTTCTTGGCTTATGGTATGGAGACTGCTTTTTTCCGATTCTACAGTAAGAACGAAAACAAAGAAAAAGTTGTTTCTACATCCTTGATTTCTATTTTCGGTACGACATTGATTTTTGTAGTACTGGCCCTGTTCTTTCAAAAGTCAATGGCCACTGCCACGGATATCGACCTCTCGTTTATTCGCTTCGCTATTGGAATTTTGGCTTTGGATGCATTGGTAATTATTCCTTTCGCATGGCTACGCGCGAATGAGAAGCCAATGAATTATGCGTTGGTCAAAATTGCGAACGTAGCGATTAACCTTGGGCTTAATCTATTTTTCTTACTGTGGCTTCCAAAGATGGTAGGAGAAAATCCCGATGCATTCTTAGGCTGGATGTATAAACCGGATTTTGAAATCTCTTATATCTTCATTTCGAACTTAGTTGCAAGCGCGATTACGCTATTTTTAATGTTGCCTCTATATCTCAGAACCCGATATATTTTCGACAAAGAATTATGGAAAAGGATGATAAATTATGCCTGGCCAGTTTTAGTGGCCGGTGTTGCATTTACAATCAACGAAGTGTTTGATAAGATTTTGCTTGAGCGACTATTACCTGAAGACATTGCCGATAGCGAAACAGGAATGTACGCCGCTTGTTACAAACTGGGGATGTTCATGACATTGTTCGCCACGGCTTTTCGTATGGGTATCGAACCTTTCTTTTTTAGTCATGCGGGTACTGAAAACCCACAAAAGGCCTACGCACAGATTACGAATTATTTTGTGGTCTTGGGAAGCATTATTCTACTCGCGGTCATCGTTTTTGCCGATGTGCTAAAGGTGTTGTTTATTCCCAATCCTGAATATTGGGATGCTCTTAAGGTCACCCCCCTTATTCTATTGGCAGGTTTCTTCTTGGGTATTTATCACAACCTTTCCGTATGGTACAAAGTCACGGATAAAACGCGCTATGGAGCCTTTATTTCGGTAATCGGAGCGATTATAACAATCGTTATAAATTATGCTTTTATTCCTAAAATCGGCTACATGGCATCCGCAATTGCTACGGTTTTTGCCTATGGTAGCATGATGGTCTTATCATATTACTTGGGCAAATCAAGATACCCTGTGCCCTATAATTTTAGAAAGATTCTTTTCTATTTGAGCGTTTCCATTCTGTTCTCGGCCTTGTCCTTTTATGTTTTTGATAGGAATTTAATCATCGGTAGTGTATTACTTTTGTTATTCTTGGGCCTGGTCTATAAGTTGGAGAATGATACGTTACGGCAGATATTTTTTAAAAAGACGATAAAAGGATGAAAGACGGGAAGAGTAAAGACAAAAGATTTACGTTCCCTTTATCCTTGAGCGTAGTGGTCTTTCCTCTTTTAGCGCAGCGGTCTTTTTTCTTACACGAAATATTTATTCACACCTATGCAAATTAAAATCATCAACAAATCGACCCACAACCTGCCCCACTACGAAACCGGAGCCTCTGCGGGAATGGATCTCAGAGCCAATATTTCAGCATCCGTTACGTTACAACCTTTAGAGCGTTCCATCATCAAAACGGGACTCTTTATTGAGCTTCCCGTCGGTGTGGAAGCACAAGTTCGTCCGAGAAGCGGTCTAGCGGCCAAAGAGGGAATTACAGTACTCAACGCCCCCGGAACCGTAGATGCCGATTATCGGGGTGAAATAGGGGTGATTCTGGTAAATTTGTCGAACGAACCCTTTATTATAGAAAACGGCGAGCGCATCGCCCAATTGGTTATCGCCAAACACGAACGGGCTGATTGGTTAGAAGTCAAAGAATTATCGGAGACCGAAAGAGGTGCAGGCGGCTTTGGGAGTACGGGAGTAAAGTAAAAGCTCCTCCCTTTTTCAAAGGGAGGTGTCACGCCGCAGGCGTGACGGAGGGATTAAATGCGCAAGCCATTGGAAAAAGTACCCAAATTATTAGTACGTGAGCAAGTTTGCGGGTCAATCTCCCCGTCACGCCGTGGGCGGGACACCCCTCTTTTCTAAAGAGGGGAGCTGAAAAAATCGCTCCGATTGACTTATTTCAACAAAACGAAATATATAATAAGTGCAAAAAACGTTTTCCATATTCTTACTAGTATTAGGATTACTCCTAACACCCACCTACGCCCAAGAACCAACCCCAGATATCGATATCGATATCGAAGAAAGCGCGGAAGTATTCCTAGAGGATTATTCAGATGACTTTCAAGAAAACTTTTTTGAAGCCCTCAAACAAAAAGGTATCGAAAACTATGACAGGGCCATCAACCTGTTATTGGAGTGTAAACGCTTAGATGCAGAGAACCGTGTAGTAGACCATGAACTGGCAAAGGTTTATTTGAAAGAAAAACAGTATCCCCTTGCCGAAGAATATGCGTTGACCGCTTTGACCGCTGAGCCTGAAAATCTTTGGTATGCGAATACCTTCGTGGAAATTTTGAGTAAACAGAATAAGCCACTAGAAAATATAAAAGTGGAGTTGCCCTATGGTTATCCAAAATTCAATGAAAACTTGGCGTTGGCCTATTTCAAGAAAAATGACTATCAAACGGCTTTATCCGTATTAAAGGGAGCTACAAAATCGAAATTTACATCCGCACTTTCGGCTAAAATCAACAGTTTTATCGAAAAACGGCAGGCTATGGTAACTAGCACTTCATTTTCGGTAGAAAAATCCGATACTGATGAGCCCAACTCCTTCAATCAATATAGAATGCGTATTGAAGGGTTTATACAAACGAATAACCATCAATTACTACAGCAAGTGTCCGAAGAGGCGTTGGAAAACTTTCCTTCCCAGCCTTTTTTATATTATGCTCAAGGTTATGCAATGAATAAGAATGCCAAGCATCGAGAGGCCATCGAAATGCTTGAAACGGGACTTGATTATTTGGTAGGTGATGTTTCTTTGGAGAATAAGATTTATCAAGAACTTTCAGATGCTTATAATTCCCTTAACAATTCAGTCAAGGCAAATATGTATCTTCGTAAGATAAAACCTGGGTTTTAAAACGATGATGAAATTATTCCGATGCTCTTTAAGATACACGGCTATAGTAGCCATTTCGGTAGTGGCACTTTCCTGTAAATCAAAAAAAGTACTGACCGATGATGGTATAAATGAAAATCTTTCGGCCAAGGCTATTATCAGAACGCACTATCAAAATATCTTGACTTTCAAGACCTTAAGTGGTAAGATGAAGATAGACTATTCCGATGGGGAATCGTCTCAAGGGGTTTCCGTAAGCCTGCGGATGGAAAAGGACAAGGCCATTTGGATCAGCGCCCCCTTTGGCATGGTCAAGGCCTATATCACCCCTGGTAGAGTTAGCTTTTACAACAAATTACAGAACGAGTATTTCGACGGAGATTTTGCATATTTGAGTAATTTTTTAGGTACGGAGCTCGATTTTGGCCAAGTACAAAATTTGTTGTTGGGCGAAGCCCTGTTCGATTTAAAAGAGGCTAAATACGAAGCGTCTATGGTAGACGGGGACTATCAGCTAAAGCCTAAAAAAGCGATGGAACTGTTCAAGGTGCTCTTCGAAATCGAGCCCAAAAATTTTAAGATGGCATCCCAACAATTGTCTCAGCCCTTAAAGAAACGGCTGTTGGAAATCAACTATACCGGTTATCAAAAAATCAACAAATGGATTCTTCCCCAGCAGATAGCCGTGGCAGCCATTGATGGTTTGGAACGGAATACCGTTGACATCGAGTATCGGAATATCGAATTCAATCAGCAGCTTAACTTTCCCTATAAAATACCTAGCGGTTTTGAAGAGATTATTTTAAAGAATGATACGCGTTAGCAAGCTCTATTCATTAGTTCTTATCGTTTTTTGCTCTTTGGCAACGAACCCATTTTTTGGGCAGACCGACGAGCAGGAAGCTTTGGAGGCCAAGCGAGAGCAACTACAAAAGGAAATTGAGCAGATCAACCACTTACTTTTCGCCCAAAAGGAAGAACGCGGCAACGTTTTGGATCAGATGGAAGCACTTGAGAATAAAATTAAGGTGCGGCAAAAACTGATCAATGTAACCAACGAGCAATCGAATCTGCTTAATCGAAAAATCAATGCGAACATCAATGCCATCTCCGACCTAAAAGCGGAGCTGTCCGGATTGAAGGACGACTATGCGATGATGATTCAAAAAGGCTATCAGAGCAAGATACAGCAGAGTAAGTTGATGTTTTTACTTTCTTCCGAGAATTTTTTTCAAGCTTTTAAGCGTATCCAGTATATTAAACAATACACCGACTTTCGCAGGCAGCAAGGGGAAGAGATTGTTGTCAAAACGGATAAGCTTACTGCCCTGAATATCGACTTGACCGATCAACGCAAACAGAAAGAACGCTTGATTGCGGCAAATCGGAAAGCCAAGAACGAAATGACCGCCGAGAAGAAAGATCAACAAGAGCTTTTGGGATCGATCCGAAAAAATGAAACGCAATATGCCGCGCAAATTCGTGACAAGCAAAATCAGGCCAAGCGTATAGACCGGGAAATTGAGCGCCTCATTCGTGAAGCTATTGCCGCAGCCAATAAGGCAAATGAAGAAGCAGGTAAAAAAAGTGATGACCCCAGTAAATTCTTGTTGACCCCAGAGGCCGCTATCGTAGCGAACAGCTTTACCGCAAACAAGGGCAGATTGATTTGGCCCGTCGAAAAAGGATTCAAAAGCCAAGGTTTCGGTGTATATAGCGATGCTATTTATCCGGGATTAAAACACCAGAGCAATGGTGTCATTATTACGACGGACGAAGGGGCCAAGGCACGGGCGATATTCAGGGGCGAGGTAATCGCCATACTTTCCATTCGGGGAGGTAACAAAGCGGTACAACTCAAACATGGTAACTATATCAGCACCTATTATAACCTATCGACATTATATGTCAAAAAAGGGGATCGGGTCGATGCCAAACAAGAACTGGGCGATATTTATACCAATCGGTCTAACGGACAGACGCGATTAAAGTTCTATTTGCATCAGAATACATCAAAGCTAAATCCTGAGGAGTGGGTGTACCAATTGTGAAGGTGAACCTAGAGAGTTAGATGCTAGAATCTAGACTAAAAACATTGATTGTCATCCCGACGAAGGAGGGAACTTGCGGGATGTTGAAGTTTAAAAGTTGCGTTGTTACCGACCATATAGGTTCTTGAAGCTACTTAGATTTCCATAAAGCAATTGAATTATTTTGGCAGTATAGAAGATTCCTCCTACGTCGGAATGACAATGAGAGCATAAAAAAAAATAGAAATGAAAAAAATAACAAACATCAAAGGTACCTTCAAACTCCACAACGGCGTCGAGATGCCCTATCTAGGGCTAGGCACCTATCAAGCGGATAACGAACAGGAAGTCGTGGATGCCATCAAATATGCGTTGGAAATAGGGTATCGCCATATCGACACAGCTGCTGTCTACAAAAATGAAGAAGGTGTAGGCCGTGGTATTTCCGAAAGTGCTATCTCAAGAAACGAACTTTTTGTGGTCAGTAAGGTCTGGAATACCGACCAGGGCTATGACAGCACTTTAAAAGCGTTTGAAGACAGTTTAAAGCGACTGAATTTAGACTATCTCGATTTGTACCTTATTCACTGGCCGGTTTCGGGACAATACAAGGATACATGGAGGGCACTTGAAAAATTATATAAGGAAAAACGCATCCGTGCCATTGGGGTGAGCAATTTTATGCAGCATCATTTGGAAGATTTGCTGGAAATCGCTGAAATCGTGCCCATGGTCAATCAAATGGAATTTCATCCGTATTTAGTGCAACAGGGTTTGATCGATTTTTGTAATTCAAAAGGAATTCAATACGAAGCATGGTCACCCTTTATGCAGGGGAAACTCTTTGAATTGGATTTTTGTAATGGGTTGGCAAAGAAATACAACAAATCAGCGGCACAAATCATTCTCAGATGGAACTTACAAAAAGGGGTGGTGACCATTCCCAAGTCGGTTCATGAAAAACGGATTAAATCAAACGCAGCGGTTTTTGACTTTGAGCTTTCCAAAGAAGATATGGTATTTTTAGATGGTTTGGACCGAGGCGAACGCAGTGGTCCCGACCCCGATAATTTTGATTTTTAGGGGGCCATAAAAAGGGCACGCAACTCCGTCGCCTCGTTCGGCTTCATCTTACCTGCCAGTACCAGACTCAACTGTTTTCTGCGCAAAGCCGCTTCAAAACGTTCCTTTTCGAGCTCGGTTTCGGGTTCCAAAGGAGGCACTTCCGTAGGCCTTCCGGTTTCATCCACGGCCACAAAAGTGTAAATGGCCTCGTTGGCCTTTGAACGTTCACCGCTGAACCGGTCTTCCATCCAAACATCGATATAGACTTCCATGGAAGTTTTAAAAGCACGCGAAACAGCAGCATCTACGGTCAAAACGCTACCTACGGGCACCGATTGATTAAAGGCAACATGGTTTACCGATGCCGTAACGGTAATACGTCTGCTATGGCGACGTGCGGCAATACTTGCGGCGCGGTCCATACGGGCCAATAATTCACCTCCAAAAAGGTTGTTTAACGGATTGGTCTCGCTTGGGAGCACCATATCGGTCATCGTTGTTCTAGATTCACTAGGTTTTTTGGCCTGCATACATCAAATTTTGTGCAAAGATACGATGCTTCTTATGAAAAAAGACGTTAGACCGCTGCGCTTCTAGAGCCAAGCCTGCCCGCCGCAGGAGGGAGCCTAGACAAAAAGGCAATTGTCTTCCCAACGTAGGAGGGAACTTGCGGAAGGTTTCAGGCTTTCAATGGGAATAATCGAAACTACGAAAGTTTTAGGGTGTGAATTGATATAGAGATATTTTGGGATTCCTCCAACAATGCAGAAGATTTCTCACTTCGTTTCAGAAAGACAAATTCTAGCTTCTAGATGCAAAGTGGTCTTGATTCTTTTTCAATCTTCGTATCTCGTAATTCCAACCTCGTACCTTTTTTACCTCACTGATTTCAACCAAGCATCTTTCTGCGAACGCTTGATTTCACGGAGGGCCTCGAGCGCATTATCGGCATCGGTAAAGCTGTCGTAGGCTACGAGATAAAGCCCGAATGGATTCGTACCGATATAAGACGGATTAAAACCGCGGTTTTTTAGTTGGGCTATCTTTTTATCGGCATTGCTACGGTACCGAAAAGCACCTGCAATGATGTGATGTATTTTTTGGCCTGCCTTCGCGCTTACGGCTTTCTTCGAAGTCTTTAAGGTAATCGTAGGCAGTTCTAAAGGGTCGGTATCGAAAAAAGTAGCTTCTTGAATGCGTTTTGAAACCTGCTCTTGGGCATCTTCACGTGCTAACTGCTGATTATTTTGATTGGTCTGGTAATATTGGTATCCAGCAAAACCAGTTGTCAATGCCAACAGTACTACAGCCGCATATTTTAGGTAGGGCTGTAAGGTAAAAGCTTCCCGTTTTTCGGGCGTAAAGGTAAACGGAATCTTTTCTTCGAGTTCGGCCACTTCCGTTTTTAGAACTTCCCGAGTAACCGGATTGGATACAAAAGAAGACATTCCGAAGGAAGAGGTCAAATAGTTCACGCTTCCCGAAGGTTGAAACTGTATTTTACCTTCCGCACCTGACCATAGCGAACCGATATCGATTAATTTTAAGTGTTCGCCCTTTTCTAGGCGAGATTTCCAATCGCTAACTTCTTCGTTCACCTGCTTCAGCATATCCTCAAAAGAAATTTTTTGGGCCTCGGCGGCATAGGAAACTAATAGTCCGTCATTGGAAACCAATTGTTGGTTAAAAGAAACGGTTTTTATCGGAGGGTAAAACGTATGGGTACTTTCATGAATGACGGCCGATTTCTGTTGGGTCAAAAAAGCCCCGAATCCAGGTACGACTACGCAATTATAACGGTAGAGTAAATCTTTGATGTAATGTTCCAATCCCATGTGTTACAAATTTTATAAAAAATAGAGCGTTAAAACAGCCTTGGAGCAACTTTTTATTAACATTATATTTTATGTATTTTGTGAATAACTTTGATGGATTTCCAAATGACTAAAGATGAACTGCTTGCAGTTTTGCGATTGCAAAATATTCCCAATATCGGCGATGTTACGGCTAAAAAGCTCATTGCACATTGCGGAAGCCCCGAAGCTATTTTTAATGATAAAAAGGCCCGGCTACTAAAAATCGAAGGTATTGGCACGTATACACTTCAAGGTTTACACCATAGCGAACATCGCGAAGCTGCCGAAAGGGAGTACGCGTTCATTCAAAAGAACGACATCGACTTTTCCTACTTTATGGATGCCGATCATCCGGTATATCTCAAACACTGTATCGACAGCCCTATACTTCTTTTTAAAAGGGGAAACATCGATTTGCGGGGACGTAGAATCATCAGCGTGGTAGGTACGCGCAAAATTACCAGTTATGGCACGGCTTTTTGCGATAAATTCATTCAAGATATCGCACCCCTTAACCCGATTATAGTAAGTGGATTTGCTTATGGTGTTGATATTGCAATTCAAAAAGCGGCCGTGAAGTACGGCTTGCAGACCATAGGTTGTTTGGCGCACGGTCTTAACCAAATCTATCCGAAAGTGCACGCCAAATACGTCAAAGACGTGGAGAAGAATGGAGGGTTTTTCACGGAATTTTGGAGCAGTAGCAATCCTGACCGCGAGAATTTTCTAAAACGTAACCGCATTATCGCCGGAATGAGCGAGGCAACGGTCGTTGTGGAATCCGCAGAAAAAGGAGGTAGTTTGGTTACCGCCGACATTGCCCATAGTTACGATCGCGACGTTTTTGCCGTACCTGGCCGAGCGCAGGATAAATACAGTACCGGATGCAACAATCTCATTAAACAACAAAAGGCGCACATGCTCACATCTGCCGCCGATTTGGTATATCTGTTGGACTGGGATGTCGAAGAAAAGGAAATCAAGAGTGTTCAAAAACAACTGTTCATAGAATTGGATGCTACCGAAAAATCGATTTATTCCTATCTCCAAAAAGACGGGAAGCAATTGTTGGATAGTATCGCTTTGGAATGCCGATTGCCAATTTTCAAAGTTTCGTCTACGCTTTTGAATATGGAAATGAAAGGAGTGATTCGGCCATTGCCCGGGAAACTATTTGAGGCAATCTAAGCTAAAAGTCTAAACGCAAAGAACGCTAAGAAATTTTAGTCGTTTAGCCTTTGCGCTCTTTACGAAACCTGTGCGCCCTTTGCGTTTAAGGAATTTAGGGCGAATGTTTCAGGTATTTTCAGAAGGCTTTTACAGACCTATCAGTTTGTTTTTAGTATCTAGATGACCGAATCATAGTATTTAAAGCACTTTATCGACGAAATACAACTTGTAATCCACCTATTTTCCACCGAACAAATAAAAAATGGGAAATAAAAAAGACTAAAGAGTCGGTTTTGATATTTCCGCTAGAGCGGTATATTTATGTCAATTACAAGCGGTTCAGTAACGATTTCGATGGAACAATTTGCACATATTAGGGAGCTATACATGCCCGTTCAACCAACGGTTCGTCAATCAGGGGAACATGTTGTTTATCGTGAAATCGCTCCCGATGTATCGTTACGAAATATCATCTATTGCTATTGGGAACTAAAAACGAAAAGCCCGTTAGAAGAACAATTTGAATATCGCGTGGTATCGGACGGTTGTATCGATATCTTTTTCGAATTGAGCCGTCCTGAAGAAAGTTTTGTAATGGGTTTTTGTAAAAAGTTCACCGAATTTCCGTTGGATACTTCCATTCATTATATCGGCATTCGATTTCTGCCAACGATGTTTCCGCAGATTTTTAATGTCGATGCAGCTTTGTTGAGCAATCGTTTTGAAGCTTTACAGGTAATACATCAAGAAACAGCGATTTTTATAGCCCAAAACATAAACCCCGGTTTTATCCTTGAACATATAAAATCCATCTTTGACGATTATTTTACCGATACGGTTTCCAAAGTTAATTTCAATACCGACGGTAGGCTTTATAAATCCCTCGCTATTATCCTAAAAAATAAAGGGGTAGTAAACCTAAACGAGCAGCTCGATATCGGTATTAGCCAACGACAACTGCGCAGGTTGTTCAGATTCTACATTGGCGATACCGCTAAGACGTTCTGTAAGGTCGTTCGTTTTCAAAATATCCTACGAGCTAAACCCTCTACACAGAGCCTTCGAAAAAGCAAACTATTTTTTGATGTAGGTTATTATGATCAAGCCCATTTTATCAAGGAGTTTAAAAATCACTATGGGGTTACTCCAACTAGGGCTTTTGGCAGATGATTTCGTTTGGGAGTACAATAAGCCCTGCTTATCTGTAAAATTCAATCAGGTTTGATTTTTGTAAAAAGGAGTTCCCTCTCCTTCGGAGAGGGCTAGGGAGAGGACTTTTTGACGAAAATTCACAACGATGTATAGTATCCGTTGCTTGCAGACCCCACCATTGCAGATGAAAACTGATTTTGTAAAGAGGAAAACTTTTAGTATAATTTCGTCCGATTTTTACAATGTTTTCAACGCATATCTACGGACTTTTGGAGTATAAAATTAATGAACATGAAAACAATTGTTAATCTAGTAAGTATTGTTTGCTTTGTTATTCAAATCAATGCACAGGCAGACGGACTTCTTAAAAACCACAAAAAAATGAAACTAAATGCAGGTGTTATTACCGAAAAATTGGCCGAGAGCAAGAAATTTTATCAAGAGGTTCTTGGTTTTGGGGTTACCTTTGAAAATGAATTTTATCTTTTGATGCATACACCTAATTATCAGGCGGAAATTGCATTTTTGTTGCCCGACCACCCTTCACAACAGCCTTTGTTTCAAACTAAATATTCCGGTAAGGGCATGTATTTTACTATCGAGGTAGAAGATGTCGATGCTCTTTACGAAAAGATTCAGAAGAAAAAGGTGGAAATCAAAATACCGATACGCGACGAACCTTGGGGGGATCGGCATTTTGCCATAAAGGATCCAAACGGTATAGGTATTGATATTGTGACCTATTCCGAGCCTGAGAACGAATAATAGGCATAAATTAAAAAGGTCGATTTATCAAATCGGCCTTTTTTAATCTTAATCCTACTGTTGTAGGTGTTCATTGAAAATCTTCTGCAACATTGATGCTGTATAATCCGTTCACGGCTCTACCGTCAAAAGTAATGCCCTCAACACGTATAGCATAATTACCGGCAGAATCACCGGCATGGAAATTTAATATCGGGGACTTTCCACCTTTAATTTTTATATCCGGCGCCCAGTGCAAGGTCGTGCGATAGTCGGGCTTTTGGTGCTCAGGTATGGTGAGGGCATAGTTCGGTTTATAGAACTCCCTTGTTTTATAAAACCCTGGAATTGTAGCATTCGCAACACCGGGAAACCTTCTCGGGATCACCTGCAGATCACCGCCCCTTTTTGTGTAGAAAGCTACTACACCACCGCCAGCGCGTATACCATAAAGGGCCGCTTCAGGCCCCTTTAGTACATCTACGAACAAGATATCGAAAACTGGCATGGTTTGAATAAAACTTGATTGTATAGGCATACCGTCCAGCAAAAAAAGAGGGTTTATCGGACCGCTAAAGTTCGCGGCCCCTCGAATCTGTACCGATTGGTTTGGAAAGGCACCAGTGACCTGCACTCCGGGAACAAGTCTAAGCATGTCAAATGGACTATTAGTATTCTGTGCCCATGGGATTGAGTCCGGGAAAAGTCTGTTTCGCGATTCTCCATACAATGTTCGCGAGTTCAGCTCTTCGTCGATAAGCTCCTGTCGCGTTTTTACTTTTGATTTTACGACTACCTCTTTTAACTTGGTTATTTTAGGACTATATTCAAAATCGGATAATTTTTTGCGCTGTGCCTGCCTAAGATAAGGGGTTGCATAAATAACCGTTGCCTTATTTATTCGTCGTTTTTTCAGGTTTTTGGTTTTTATACTGGGGAACGGCGGGTCTAAATATATAGACACTTCGTCCTTTTTTTTCTTCGTTTCGGGTACGCTGTTCGCGTTTAGAATTGTTGCGATACTATCTTGAAAAAAGAAAGGGCCAAAGCTAAACTTGCCTTGAGCATTGGTCGATTTTTTTTCTTGGCTGATTTCATTTCCTAAGATATTCAATGTGGTAACCGCTTTTTTGGGCCGGTAACGATTGTCGAACGCTGTAGTGATTCCGTTTATCATAATGCCCTTTTCCGGCGGAAAAGCCAATTCTTTACGCACTCCCCCATCCATAAAAGACTGCCAAGCAAACCTTCGCCAACCATGCGTTAGCATAAGCAGATCCAATAGAAATTTTCGGCCCTTCAAGTCTTCTTGGAAAAAAAAGTGGGGATTCGCTATGGTTCCGCCTAAATCGGAATTTAACAACAACCAGCTCTTGATGTTGTCGGTATTTTTTTGAAGCCCTTTTTGGGTGACCACACTCATTGAAAAATTGCCGTCGAGCGGTTTCCCCCTATCGTCGGCAAGGGCCAGATCGACATTGACTTTCCCTCGAAATCCATAGTTCGATTTATCAGTATTAAGAGATAGTTTTAAATTATTTTCAGGACTTTCAACAAAAGTAAGGCGCTCGCTTACGGGTTCTCCGTTAGGGGCGAACAAGGTAAAATGTGCGATTCCGTCGCGCAATTTTGTAGTCAGTAGTTTTATGGTGTAGACATTTTCACCTTTACTTCTCAAGAACTGTTTCAAAATCAGATCGCCCCGAAGATGGCCTACTAAAAAAGCACCTTGAAGACCGTTTTTTATATTTGTTGCAACACGGATCTTTATATGCTCTCCCATGTTCATGACCCTCAGAGCGTAGCCTTTTAAAAGTGGAGCGGGAATAGGATATTTCGCTATGTCACTATCGATTTGAATTTGTAGATAATAGTCGGTATCGGGCTTAACCTCAAAAGAGGCCCTGCCCAGGCCAAATTCATAGCTTTTAAAGATAGACACCAAAACACTGTCTTGATCGAAGACCTTGCCCTCCGTCGCAATTCCGTTTCCTGCTGCATCGGTAATTTTTACACCTAATACGCTTTCTATACCGGTTACCAAATCACCACCTTCCGGAAAAAACTGAACGATGGGTTTTACGGTATTCGATGTGGCAATCTCCTTTTTTGAACCCGCTTTATCCGATATTTTTTCTTTGGAAGCCTTACCCGATACATAATTTGAATTCTTACGCTGTGCCCAAATAGAAATTTCCTTTTGAAAAAAAACGTGTTCTTTATCATTCAACATGTACTTCGTATAGGCACGCAGAACATAAGTACCCTCTTTAATATTCTTTGGTAAGATAATATCGCCAGAAGCTCCGGCAGATTTTACGAATAGTTTTCTTTGTGCAATTGTAGTGTCTCTCGAATCGACGAGTTCTACGTAGACGACCTGACTTTTGTCGCTAGCGGTATGAGTTATACCATTCAGTATATAGGTCTTGAACCAAATTGTCTCGCCGTTGGTATAGAAATCCTTATCGGTCTGCACATATACTTTTTCAGGTGCGTTGCTGTTGGTATACGTAGAAAGATTGCCCAATAGGTTTTGGAATGCCCTATTTTCTTGTGCGGAAACCTGTAAAATGCAAGAAGATAAAGTTATCAGGGAAAGAAAAAAAAAGTGTGTACTAAAACTTTTCATAAATATTTTGCTCAAGCATCTCTTAAAGATACAAAGCGTTCAATTATTGTGGAAATCAAATTTCTTAAAAGAATGCTATTTTTCTTACTTTTCGTGTGCTTGCGAAGATGGTTTAATCTTTAGGAGTAAAGATTTCTAAGTATAAGCCTAAAATTTTTAAAGTAGACGAGTCTTTAGATTTCCACTTGAATATTTTTGACGTTATCGTTATCTATTTTGAGCTTGAAAGTTGATGAGAAGTACTAAGTCAAAACCGCGAAAGAACGGATCGATATTTTTTTGGACTAACGTTTAAGGAGAATCCTCGTTAACATTAAAATTGTATAGTTCGCTCACAGGTATGCCATCATAGGTGATACCTTCTACGCGTATCGCATATTTACCTGAATTGTCGCCGGTGTAGAAACTCAATTTTGATGACGCTCCACTTTTGATCTTGATATCGGGTGCCCAATAT
>Ga0115029_1000186_pt1 | contig 71216 bp, 51 predicted proteins | sample SidtaG_3_FD_87297 | JGI IMG/M metagenome (GOLD analysis project Ga0115029, IMG submission 87297) | Marine algal microbial communities from Sidmouth, United Kingdom - Sidmouth_Asex1 metaG | ecosystem: Host-associated > Algae > Red algae > Unclassified | place: Sidmouth, United Kingdom | collected... | reverse complement strand
TAAAAAGAACCTTGACGCCCATTATAATATTGACGGTGGACAGCGTAAAGAGGTAAATGAATTACTTGCCGGGGAAGAACCATCTGAAAGCCTTTCACTCAATAAGTTCTTGATATACAACTTTCTGAAAAAATTTAAATCCGTATTGATGTTAGGGTATTTCGGTTCGGAAGAGATTGGGGAAAATGTTCTCTCCTATCTTCCTGTTCCTGGAGAGTACGAAGGATGCATACCGGCCGCGGATGTCGGAAATACATGGTCTTTGGGCTAGTCATGGAAGTAGATTTGCTCAATAATCCAATTATACCAAATAAAACATGTAAATATGGCCGACTTGAATGTGAAAAGCGGTAACTTTTTAAGTTACAAAATGGCATGGGCAACAATTCTTGCCATCTTTGGCTTATTCAACGTTTGCAATGCACAAAAGTATGATGCCCCTTGGACTTTTGTAAGCATGCCAGACTTTCTGAATGTCGATTGTGATTATCCGCAGGAAGGATGGGAAGATGCCTTGTCGTATGTGTTGGAATCGGTAAAAAAGGAGAATCCCGATTTTTTGGTAGTTGCCGGTGATCTCGTAATGGGGCATTGGGACGGTCAGGATTGGAACAACAAAGATTCCATTGCCAAATATTCTAATCGCTATTACTCCGCTTGGAAAAATAGAATGAACTACCACGGACTGAAATTCTATACTTCCATAGGCGATCATGAAATCGGTGACAATCCTTGGAGCGATCCCGAAAAAATGGAAGCGGTCAAAGATTATAAGGAACAGTTCGCCGTACATATGAAAATGCCCCAAAATGGCCCTGAACATATGAAGGGCACCGCATTTTGGTGGAGGCATAAAAATGTGCTTTTTATTTCCACCGATGTTTTTGAGGAAGGAATTAGCGACCAAGGTTCGATAAAGGCCGGAGTTTCCGGAAAGCAATTGGAATGGTTGAAGCAAATTCTTGAAGAGAATTCCGATGTAGACCATAAAATCGTTTTGGGCCATGCTCCGGTACTGGGTCCGGTAAGAAAATGGAGCTCCAGCGGTCTGATGATAAAAGAAGGCAGGGATTCCGAATTTTGGCAAACAATGAAAAAATTTCAGGTCGATGCGTATTTGTGCGGAGAAGTCCATGCCATAACCTGCACCGAACGAGATGGTATTATGCAAATAGCCCACGGTGGCCTAATCGGTTACAATACGCGCACGAACTACATGATCGTCAAGGTCATGAAAAATAAGTTGGAACTAAAGATCAAAGAGATCGAAATGTTGCCCCATGGAAAACATTTATGGCAAAAAGGAACGAACCGTCCGTTAAAAAACGTAACTATTACCGATGATACGAAATCGAAGGGATTTTATCTGGTCGGAACTGCGACTATCGATAAATCATCCGATGAAAAAAAGTTTGTCAATCGGAAAGGTTACTTTTTGAAAGAGTTGGAATCAAGTACTGATGTTGCCTATCCAGTATTCAAAAAGAACAACAAAAATAATGTGCCAACGGAATTGCCTAAAGTCTTGGTCGAGTAACCGCGCTTTGTTGGCTTAAGGCGTTTCGGCGTAAAAAAATATTAACTCAAGACGAGTTCATTATCTTAAACATTTAATATTCATCGTTGTGGATAAAATAAAAAAAATCATTACCAAGCTTCTTTTTTTCTTTGTTTTGGCCATTTTGGTATCCTTTTCGGGGGAAAATCCGAAAATACTCGTTGTCGGCGATAGTATTTCCATTCAATATGGCCCTTACCTTAAAAATGCCCTGACAGGCTTTTTCGATTACGATAGAAAACGAGATCAAGGGCAGGCGGTTACCGATTTGGATAATCCGGTGGGTGCCAGTGGAGGGGATTCGAGTAGGGTATTGGAATATCTTACCAAACTTTCCAAGCAAACGGATTTTCAAACCGATTACCTATTGGTCAATTGTGAGCTACATGATATAAAGACAGGTCCGAAAACACAAAAAATACAAGTGGGCTTAAATAATTACCGAGAAAACTTGGAGCAAATCATCAAACTCTCCTAAAAAATGAACGCCAAAATGATTTGGGTCAACTCGACCCCGGTCATCGATTCCGTTCATAATAAAAAGGCAAGTTTTCATCGCTATGCCAAAGATCTAAATATATATATAACCAATCGGCCAAAACGATAATGGACAAAAATGGGATTCCCATTATCGATTTATTTACGTTTACCGAAAAATTCGGTCGCAAAGCGTATATCGACCACGTACATTTCAATGATCGGGTGCGTGAGAAACAAGCCGATTTTATCGCCAGGTTTTTGTTAGAGTAATTAAACTAAATGGGTTTTATGAACGAAAAAAGATAGTTAATCTCATACTTTTTTGACATATATAAAATTTATATATCAAGGCTGTAAATTCAGATTGAGTCTTCCGAAGCCCCCGAGTCACACAAAACTTCCACTACAACCTCCCCGTCCGGACACGCTTCGCCGGTCCGCTTGTGAAGTCTTTCCGTTGCAGTTTTGCACGACACCCTCGCGGCCGTACAAAAGGATTAGCGGCGGAAATGCCGCTTGCCCTTTTCTCCCCCTACCCACAAAAAACATAATACTTCTGTATTTCTTTCCATTTTTTCAACACCATATAAGACCAGCTAAATTTCGTATTTGTACCCATATAGTCTAATATGGTTCTATATGATTTTATGAGTTAAATAATTGATTATAAGATATTTATATTCAAAATTGATTACCTATATTTATCCGTGAAACGGATTGCAAGCTGGATTCTAAGTAACTTAGAATTGTCTACTTCTTGCGAAGTGTTATGCCCTGAAAAGCAACGAAAATGGAACAACGGAAAAGAGGCCGAAAACGATTGGGAAACAAGAAGCGATACCATAACATAATGCTACGGTTCAACGATACGGAATATGCAAGATTGAGAAAAATCTGCGAATCCTTTGATCTTGATATTTCCGAAAGGGGCGTGATAAGTCCGCTCCTAAGAAGATTGGTTTTGCAAAGCGAATCCGAAGAAAAGGATAGGCTCCCCGATACCTCGAACCTTGCCTACCATATCAACAAAATAGGCAACAACATCAACCAATTGGTCAAGATTGCGCACCATAAAAACCTGAGAAGTCCGAACAGTAGTTTGCAATATGAGATACAAAGAACCAATGAACTGTTGTACTCGCTTATCGAAATTACAATGGAAGAACGAACGGGATGATAGGACAGATCAATTATGGAGAAACCTGTACAGGGACATTGAACTATGTCTTCGGTAAAGAAGGTATGCAAATACTCGGTTACGGCAACACGTTTTCCCAAAGCATATCTCCAAAGTTCTTCGGGAGCATGCTGTATTTTCAGGGACAGCGCAACGCTACCAAGAACCGCTATGCCCATATCAGTTTGAGCCTTCCCCATGGGGAACATCTTGACGATAAGACCTTCTATAAAATCTCCGAAGAGTATATGGAAAATATGGGCTATGAGGAACAGCCCTATGTCGTGGTACGGCATACAGATACCAAGCACGAGCATGTCCATATCGTAACGACCAACGTAAGGGAAGACGGAAAAGTTCTTGGAATCTTCAACAGCTATCGAAGGAACATCGCAACGCACCAACACCTCGAAAAAAAGTACGGCCTATCCCCATCCCCATCGCCAAAAACTAAACAGCAAAGACAACTGCCGATATACCGATTGCCCGAACTACAGTTCGGCATGGATGCGGAAAAAGGAACGAAGTTTTATCTACAGGATGTACTGAACGGTATCAACCAAAAATACAAGGTGCGCAGCTTCGAGGAACTGGCAAGACTGGTCAAGCCCTACCACATCGAAGTAAGGCAAACTAGAAGTGAAACGGGAAGGATTGGGGTAAAGTATGGCCTGAACAACCAGAAAAACTACCGGACAAGGTTTATCAATGGTTCTGCGGTACACCGAGCATTGAGCGGCTCGAAACTGCAAAAGGTCTTCGATACAAATTCGAGATCGAAGCTGTTGCCGATGCACCGGAAGCGACTCTTGAAACAGATGGAGACTACCTATGACCTGTTTCAAACTATTCACCCGCATGACCTAGAAGATGCAGTCAAGGAATATCAGGACATCGACATAAAACTGGATATTAAAGAAGACCTTATCGAGGGATTTACCATCCATGACAAATCGGGATATGTTTTCAGGGCAAGGGAACTTACCCAAAAAATCCGAATGCAAAACCGTCTTGATATTTTCGGTAACGGCAACGAACCCACTCAAATCGATACCGAGAGCAAACAGTTCAAACTGGAAATCCAAAAAACGATAAAAGAGGCATTGACAACCTCCTACCTGAAATCCCCGAAACAAGAAGGGTTGCTATCGGAACATATCATATCCAAGAAATTTGGCGATGTTATTAACAACTTAGAGTCATCGAATAGTTACAAATTCTTGGAACGTTACATCCCAAGAAATCAAAGGACTGAATTCAGAAAAGCGGTAGAAAATGCCTTTCCGTTGGTCAGACAAAGTTTGTTCGAACTTGAGACCAAAAAAGAAAAGGAAACCTTGGAAAGCAAATTCAAGCTTGTCGGCAATGTACTTGAAAAGCGTATTTTCAATGTCGGCACGCAAGAGGGGAGTGTCCGTCTTCTGTTCCAATCGTTGGGGGTAAAGTATCATGACAATCAATTGTCCTTTACCCAATCGAACAGACATACCGTACCCGTAAAATTGGGCCATCTACCTTTTCCGAAGGAAATGGAAAAATATGTGTCCTTGGGTTTTGTCCGCCAAAACCATCTGATGCTCCAAATGTTGACGGAACAATCGTCTGATAACAGTCCCAAGCTGACGGCAGCTGCTATGTTCCTTCCGATGATATTCCCGAAGCTCTATGAACGAATGGATCCCATTTACAAAAAGCAATATGAAAGTGTCGCCCTGGGTTCTTATGTAAAGAATGCCGAACGGGCGCACGCCCCTTTTGAAAAATCCCCGAAGGACTATATCGCCCTTTTCAATGCCAAGGGGTTCTATTTCGTAAAGGGAGAAAAAGGGTTCGAGGTCAAATCGATTTATACCGATAACAATACAAGTTGCCCTTTACCAAAAAGAACAAGCCAGTATTTAAGTTCAATTCCCGATTTGACGACAGCATTAAAGGAACAATATCCAGTCATCAACAAACTTGCTGAAGAGGGCAGCAACAAGCTCGAAAATCTATGGGCGGGGCACTTAATGGAAAGGGGGATGTATGACAAGGCCACCTATATGATAACGGCAGAAAATATTCGTCCGAACTTGCATAAGGAGGTAGTACACCACCATATGGACAACGGGCTTCGGCAGTACCTTATCCAAGTAGCCCAAAGACGATCTAGCATCCAAAATAACCGTTCGCTCAGAAAAGGAGTTTATGCCCTTGGCAACCTGTTGGGAGGCAGTAGCTATAAAGAAGAAGAAATGTTCAACGGGTTCAAGGACGAGTTTACGGATTTTACAAAATTCAAGGGCAAAGGCGGAGGGATTTCGTTGTAGAACTCAAAGAATGGATCGGTCATGGAACTGTGCGCCCTTAAGGGCGCTTTTTTGTGGATAGGGGAGGAAAGGTATGGTGTGCCAAACCAAGACTTGGTTGCGCCCTAAGAAGTTTCTTCTTAACGCTTATCTATCGGAACACTAAAGAAACTCCGCAGGATCCACGCGCAGTTAAAGTTATGGTAAGATTTGGGGGAAAATGGAAAATTATTTAGGCACCGGATTATTTGAAATGGTAGCCTATAGATACTTTATTGCCAAACTTTTTGACAATTTTAATTTTTAGAAATTAATCACCTTCTCCAAGGCATCATCAGTCTCTCTATGCATAAAATTAGCCTGATAATTAATAGTAGTGGTAATAGTGGAATGACGATAAAGCTTTTGTAGCATCTGAATAGGGATTTTATCTCCTGAAATATTCCCAAAACTGTGACGGGCAATATGCATTGTCAGTTTTTTGTTTAGTTCTGCCTTTTCTGCAATTTGGGTAAGATATTTATTGAATTTTTTATTGGCGGTTTTGGTTTTGTTAAAAACATCTTTCGGATTTTTCAAGTTGGCATTTTTCATTTCGGGAAAAATAAAATCCCCAGCAGATTGTTTAGATTCTTCATAAAGTTTTAAAAGCGATATGATTTTCCTCGGTAATTTAAAGGACAATAATTTTTCGTTCTTTCCCATTCGATAGTGCAAGCGCCCATCATAAATATCACTCCATTTTATCATCAGCACATCGCCAACTCGCATTCCTGCCAGATAAAAACTAAAGAGCCAAATATTCCGTGCGTGAGATTGTTGTTCCGATAAGTTCTCTAATGCCTCAATAATTTGAATTTCTTCTTTGGTCAATCCGATTTTTTCGGTTTCAGGGAATTTGATGCGTATTTTATCTGCTCCAAAGGGATACAATTTTCTGTCAACAATACCTAAACGTATAGCCTGATTGTAAAGTGTTCTAATTACTATTAGATTGTTGATGACCGAGCGTTGAGATACTTTTTGTGTAGTTTTCAAATAGAGCGAAAAACGACGTAATAAATCTTCATCAATTTCTCGAAAACTTAAATCATCGTTATCAACGAATCTTACAAAATGACCGACCCGAGCTTTATCGGATGATAATCGCTGTAGCTTATTTGTTTTTTCTAAACTATCTAAATACTTATCCGCAATTTCTTTAAAGCTAGTTTTGGTAAGCGGAGTTGCGATTTCTTGTTTTATCTGTTTTGACGAGATATCATTTTGATGCGTTTGTAAATCAATTAAGGTTTGATTTGCTTCCGCTAACTTCTTGATAAGGAGATTATTTAAACGCTTAGAGTTGGGATGCGATTTCCGAACCTCTCGATTGCTTTCATCCCAATATTTAATATCAATATAATGTCCTGTATATAAATAGGTCGTTTTCCTATTTTTAGTAATACGAACCGCTAAGGGGAAATGACCTTGTTTGTTTGCTTTCTTTCGAAGAGTTACCTTTATACTTGACCCCATACCTTTGTTATTTATACTAAAGATACGAATTCTAGGTACAACATAGGTACAACAAATGGTGGTTTTTTATGGTTTTAAATGGTCTCTATTGATTTTTAAAAATACATAAATATCTTATTATGAGTTATTTAAATATATATGACATCAAAGTACTCTGAATTCAAAATCCAGTTCCTTTGGAGTGCGGGTTCGATTCCCGCCTCGAGTACTTAAGGGTAAAGCCGAGATTTATGTCTCGGCTTTTTTGTTTCAGATACAATATTTTAGTAAAATATCTCAGTAATTTTAAACTGAATCAATTGAACCATTTTGAAATTAAATTTCATGCTTAAAGAGATGTTTTGATTCTTAAAGAATTTCTGGCAAAGGGTTTTCCGATTAGTATTCAGATTAAAACTTTAAACAAACAGGTTGGGAAATTTCTATTTGCTTTCCGGTGGTGGTGCCCTGTACCAAAACATTGGCTCCGGGCAGCGGCACACATTGGTCGTCAACAATAGTACCGGACACATTTATTTGCGCTTGTGCCTGTATTAGCCCGAAAAAGGCTAAAAAAAGAAGTAAAGCTAGTTTTTTCATAAGCTAGTTTTTAAGTTAGTTGATTTCGAAATTATATCGAACCAAACTAGTATGGTCTGGTATGGTTGTTTTACAAATAAATAACATATATTTAACACAAACAAATATTTTCTGGTAAAATGCTAATTGTATGCCACAGAGAGTTAGAATAATACTAATAGAGCAGAGATAAATTATGGCAATCGCAGTTATCTTTTTTGTTTGACTTCAATATTGCCTCCCTTAAATATTTTGTAAACCCCTCATTTAGCGTAATTTTAGAAACAGATTATTCAGGTTGCCATGACAAAACTAGTTCTAGAAAAAAATGCAAAAAGACCAAAATACCTATTGTTGTCCGATGGTATTACCAAACAGATTGCCGAGGGACAAATGGTTTTAGGTCAAAAATTACCATCGGTCAACAAATTATCCGAAGCATTTAATTTTAGTCGAGAGACTGTTTTTAAGGCTTTATTCCACCTGAGCGAGAAGGGCATCGTTAAAGCAGTGGATAAAATTGGGTATTTCGTAAGCGATGTATCGCCCGAAACGGATTTTAGGGTGTTCTTTATGTTAGACAAATTCACGGCCTTCAAGGAAAATTTGTTCACCTCCCTACTAAAAGCTCTCGGCGATAGAGCCAAAGTAAGCATGTATTTTCATCATCAGAATGTAGAACTCTTCGAAACGCTCATTCTTAAGAACTTCAAAAATTATACGCATTTTGTCATTACCACGTATATAAACGAAAGCGAGGTTTTAAATGAAGTACTCGACAAGATTCCCCCTGAGAAATTGATTATCGTAGATAAGTATGAACCAAACCTGTCTAAGGGACATGGTATGATATACCAAGATTTTGAAAACGATATTTTTAATGCCCTTTCGGATAATATCGACCTTATTAGAAAATATGCAAAATTGATTTTAATCGATCATGAAAATGCTCCGCACGGAGCCTTTGTAAAGGCGGGATTCGATAAGTTCTGTAAAGAACATAAGTGTATCGGAGCTGTACATAGCAGTCTATCTCCAGGCCATTTTAAAAAGGGGAATCTATATATTACGATAGACGCTTATGACCGTGACGTGGTAGAAATCATAAAACTTGTAAGAGCCAAAAAATGGAAATTAGGCAATCAAATAGGATTGATAAGCTATAACGACACGCCCACAAAAGAAATTTTGGATGGTGGCATTACGGTAATCAGCACTGATTTCAAAAAAATGGGGGAAGTCGCCGCCAAAATGATTCTAAGCGGTAATTTGGTTCAAAAGCCAAATGTTACCAAGGTAATCTTACGAAATTCTTTATAACCCATTACGTACCTTTTACATAATGAAGTGATTTAAACTTTCTCCATTCGCTAAAAAATTATCATTTTTCGCCCGCTTTTCGCCTTTTTTTCCTTCCATAGCGATGCTATACAACTCAAAAAAGCCTTCAACCGGACAAGAAATCACTAATTTTCGCTTGAACGTAGAAAGTAGAAATCACTTCAATTATTCAGGCCAGCACTTTTTTCTTTTGTGCAACATAGTACCAGAAAAGTAACAGAATGCAAAGGGTTATGCATGAGCCGCCTAGATACGATACTGAATTGGGTAAATTAAAGCCCTCGGGAGCTACCAAAATGTAGGTGCTACAGACCATGGTCATAAAAGTGGCAGGCAGCAATGTGACCCAATACAACTTATTTTCTTTGACCAGATAGGCAGTAATGGTCCAAAGTACAACCGATGCCAGAGTCTGATTACTCCAAGCGAAGTAACGCCAAATAATACCGAAGTCGATTTGCGTAAGGGCAAAAGCAATTATAAATAGTGGAATACTAATAAGTAATCGGTTTTTTATTTTGGTTTGGTCGTTCTTGAAAATATCGGAGAGAATGAGCCTAGCAGATCTGAATGCAGTATCGCCCGAAGTAATAGGCGCGGCGACAATACCCAGCAAGGCAAGAATACCGCCAATACTACCCAACATATTCAACGAAATTTCGTTGGCGGCCCAAGCGGCATTATTATTATTGGCAAGCATTGCACCGTTCAGTTCTGAAACATTGCCGAAAAAGGTCATAGCGGCTGCTGCCCAAATAAGGGCTACAATGCCCTCGGTAATCATCGTTCCGTAAAATATTTTTCTTCCGAGCTTTTCACTTTTCATACAACGTGCCATTAATGGTGATTGTGTAGCATGAAAACCAGAAATGGCACCACAGGCAATGGTCACAAAAAGAATAGGAAACAAAGGAGTCGCTTCTGGATCTGAAGTCATATTCACTAGGTTTTCGGGAACCAACTCAGGAATTTGATAATCTCCAAAAAACAAGGCCAACAAAAGCCCGACGGCCATTAGTAACATAGCCAGTCCAAAAACCGGATAGAGCTTTCCTATCATCTTATCGATGGGCAGTAAAGTCGACAATATGTAATAGATCAGTATAATACCGACCCAAACCCAAAGGTTCCATATGTTACCCGTCATACCATCAATAATTTTCGCGGGGCCCATCAAGAAAACGGTGCCAACGAATATCAAAAGTATAATGGTGAAAAAGCGCATGATATGCTTCATTTGCGGGCCAAGGTAAATACCCACAATTTCACTAATACTCAGACCGTCATGTCTAACGGATAGCATACCTGAAAAATAATCGTGTACGGCACCGGCGAAAATACTTCCGAGAACTATCCATAGAAAGGCAGCAGGCCCGAACATTGCCCCGGCAATAGCGCCAAAAATTGGTCCCAGCCCGGCGATATTAAGAAATTGTATGAGAAATATACGCCAGGCGGGCAGTGGCATAAAGTCAATATCATCCCTTAAACGTACCGCAGGTGTTTCACGGTCTTCATCAACACCGAAAATTTTTTCGACGAATTTACCATAGGTATAATACCCCACAATCAACGCTAGAATGGAAACTATAAATGATATCACAGGTGTAAGTTATATTTTTTAGCGGTCTTCTAAAAACTCATGGGCAAGATAGCTATAAGCCTTGTTATCCGATTTTGCAAAATTTTGAAGATTGTGTTGCAATACTGGATTTATCTTCTCAAATTTTTCAAGATTCGCTAAATATGCTTTCACTTGGTTTTTACTCATTACCCCAAGATTAGAAGATAATTCGGCGATTATAGTATCAGGTGCGCTATCTAAATGTTCTAACAAAAAACTTCTACTGTTAAGATCTATTCCTGAAAAAGCGTCCCAAAATGGTTTTTGTAATTCATTGGTTTCCCAAAAAGATTCTGGCAGATTCTTGATGATAAAACCTCTGACCATCGGAATTCCCGTTTTGAAAATCTCCGCAATTCTTTGATAGTTTTCCTCGTATTGACCCTTACTTAAAGAGTTCAATGCGAAAAGTTGATAATCCTTATTATTACTATTGAGCATGTGGATTACCAGCTGGTCGTCCACCAAAGATTTTGAGTATTCTCGTATCGAATCTTGAATGCCGCCATGGACCAAATGCCAGGCAACGTAACACGAATAAAGTGCGCCGGATACTACCGATTCTTTGACCTCTTTAACGGTAGCGCCAGATAGGGCATCAACACCATTGACCTCTCGCATTACGGGCTTTTCTACCAATTTGCCCATAGTTCTGCGTTCGAGAATTGACTTATCGTCAGTTAATAACCTGTGTAATTTTTGGTAGTCTTCAAGAACGAACAAATCGTGGTCGTGCTTTGTGAGCGGAAGCCCTGGGTACCTATCAAACCCCGCATATTCTCCGAGCAATGTCCAATACAATTTGATGTGCATCAGTTTGCATTCTCCATCTGCGCAGACCGGTGTAGAAATATCGCTTGCGAATAACCTTGGGCTATCGTTCTTGTCAACAAGAAGTACCACCTCGTGTTGACCGATTGAATCGACCTCGAAAATTATGCCGGTATCTTTGGGATTGAGTATTGTGCCCTCTTCCCATTCCAAGACAAAAAACTCGGGCTGTTCTTTAAGATTATTTGATGGGATATACGAACTCGAATTGAAAGAACTCAATTGCAAGAATATAATAGAAATCACCAGAATGATACCGATTTTAGGCAATGTTTTCATTGTTTCGTGTCCGGAATTTTTTCGTATTTCTGTTCTTCGATAAGTGCAAGGTACGGATCTAAATAGTTCTGATAGATATCTCTCGGATTCACATCATATTTTTTACAAAGTGAAGCAGCAAAACCAACTGCCGCACCCATTTGACCGGTGGTACGCATTACTCTTGGTCCTCCCAAACCTGCATGAGAACAACTGAAATTACGACCTGCCATAAATAGATTGTCGATGTTTTTGGAGTATAGGCTACGATACGGAATATAGTATTCCGGCGTTTTATAGAACAAGGCCTCGGAAATAAAATCAGGATTATCCTCATCTTCGAGTACGGTCTGATAATGCACATCGACTGCCCTTGTCTCTATTACGACCCCGTCAGTGAATTTACGCCCTTCTTTGGCATCGTTAAATGTGAATATGTGATCGCCCGTTAATCTTCTCGATTCTCGTTTTCCCACTAAAGATGATACCCACTCTAACTTTCGATTTTTGTTTACGGAGTCTTTTTTGGCATTGGCAAACGATCCGTAGATAGCCCGTAACATATGATCTCGAATTTCTTCGGCATCATCGATTTGGTTGAGGTCGTTTCGGCTGAATTCCCATTGCCACTCCCCGTTGATTTCTATATGCTCTTTGGCAACGGGCATGGCCCAGGTGACGTCAGGAAATGATTGCTCGGTATCAGTATCTCTAGAACCCCAAAGAACGGATGATCCCATAACCGCATTGTCCGCTTCCTTCGGGCTCCATAGCTCTCCGTGCTCGTCCCAATCTTCACCATACGTATCTACACTTTCTCTTCCGTACGAGAACTCGGCCCCTGCCCAAAAACCTATCCAACCATCTCCTGATGAATCGATAAAATAGGGAGCCGTAAATCGCTTTCTTTCACCGGTTCGTGTTTCCCGGGCATCCACATACTTTATTGTGTTATCTTCAGCAATTGCATCATAGGCTCTCCAGTTAAGGTGTAAATCGATGTTATTATAGCTCTTTACATTATTATCACGTTTTTCTTGATCTAATTTGGCGTCGGCCGATCCGTTAGGGTAATGTTCCGTATCTATTTTTTTAAGTATGCGCTCGAAATTTCCATAGATACCTAAGGTATGCACTCTGATTTCTTCGCTGGCGTTACCTCCAAGCACCGGGCGGTCGTGGATTAAAGCTACGTTCATACCTTGCTCGGCCGCCGCAATCGCAGCTGCACAACCCGCTATTCCGCCACCAACGATTACCACATCGTACTCATTATTAGTTTTGGGGGCATTCGGTTCCGCAGTAATTTTTGTTCGCCATTCCGCTAATTTTTTAGGGGAGGAGGGAGGGTCGGTTTTTTCGGATGAAAAATAAATGGCGTCACATCGCCCGTTGAATCCGGTTAAATCGACTAACTCCAATGGTGTTGGATTCTTATCGTCTATTTTGGCTTCGCCAACATATTCCCATCCCCAACCGGATCGCAGACCCAATTCTTTTTCGATGAGGGTTCCGTTTACTTTTAATTGAAATTTACCCGGTGCTTCCCAATTACCGGGAACCCAATTCATAGTACGCACCCAAATATGATACTGTCCTGGCTTTTCGAATTTGACCTCGGTCGAGGCATTTTTTACTTTGTTGCCCATGCCGTGTGCCATTAGATATGGCGAACCCATTTGTTCTACGAATTGGGGGTCTACTGTCCAACCTCCGGGGTTGTCAAAACTCTCTGCTTCCACAAGAATATCTTGGGCGCGTACCGATAAGTGGATTGAAAGTAGCATTAAAATGGCTGCGAAAAACTTCATAGTGTATAATTTGAAAGGTTACTGGTAGTAGCAGTTTAATCCCAAATTTCAAGAATATCCCGAAAAATTAAATTGGTCTGGTCTGGTCTGTAAATATAAAAATAATTTTGTTACATTCACATCAATGTAAATTAGGGAAATGATTACACGGTACTTTATCGGTAAAACATAATTTGTAAACTGAAGCCGTCAATTCTTGTTCACCTATCCTATAAGAGGGCAATTTCCGAGCGGCGAGAGATGACGTTGAAAGAAGAGTCCGCCCCTTAAGGTCGGGGAAAAGACTTTTTCGGCTTATTTTTTTTCAGAGGCTCTCCCAATCGCTATATTGGTATTCTACAATGTAATTATCAAAACATGTCTCAACTGCAAACACTGGCGTTCTGCCTAATGAGTTTTTTGGTTTTTTGCCGTCTTTCTTGCGCGCAATCGGAAAAGAAACAATATAACGTACTATTTATTGCAGTTGATGATCTTACCATCAACTTAGCTTCTTATGGCGACCCTATCGCCAAAACGCCCAATTTTGACAGGTTGGCCAAAATAGGTGTGCAGTTCAACAATGCCTATAATCAGTTGCCTTTATGTAATCCTTCAAGAGCTTCGGTCTTAACAGGAATGCGACCCGATACGATTAAAGTTTATGATTTAGATGCAAATTTCAGGGATTTCTTACCGAACGTTACTACGCTACCTCAATTGTTTAAGAACAATGGGTATTGGGTAGGTAGAATAGGGAAGTTATACCATTATAATGTTCCTGCGGCCATTGGAACAAATGGGCATGATGACGCTGCCTCGTGGCATGAGGTCTTCAATCCTAAAGGAAGGGACAAAGAAGAAGAACATCTCATTATTAATGCGGAGCCCCACAGAAAGATAAGTGCGGCCCTCAGTTGGCTTAAAGCCGAAGGTAGCGATACCGAACAGACCGATGGCATGATTGCCATTGAGGCCATAAAGCAAATTGAAAGACACAAGAACGAACCTTTTTTTCTTGGAGTCGGTTTTTTTAGGCCACATACCCCCTACGTCGCGCCAAAGAAATATTTTGATTTGTACCCGATTGATTCCATGAAAATGCCATTTTCTCCGGAAAATGACCGCGATGATATTCCATATGCAGCTTTTGCCCATAATAACAAGGTCTCGAATTATGGGTTGCCAGATTCGATTTGTTTAGAGGCAAAACAGGCCTATTACGCAACAGTTTCATTTATTGACGCGCAAGTTGGGTTGTTGTTGGATGCACTTGAAAATAACGATTTGATGGAAAACACCATTGTTGTACTTTGGAGTGACCATGGATATCATTTGGGAGAACATCAAGGCATTTGGCAAAAAAGAACACTTTTTGAAGAATCGGCACGGGCCCCACTTTTTATTTATCATCCTGAGGCCAAGGGAAACGGAACAAAAAGCAATCAAATTGTTGAGTTCATAGACATATACCCTACGGTTTCTGAACTATGCGATTTTAAGCTTCCTGATAGTCAGCAGGGTAGAAGCCTTATACCTTTACTTAAAGAACCGAACCAGGCCTGGAAAGGAGTGGCCTTTACACAAGTGCTTAGGCCGGGAGATGGCCTACCGGTTATGGGCCGAAGCGTAAGAACCGATAATTGGCGGTATACCGAATGGAATGAAGGGGAAGAAGGGGAAGAATTGTATGACGTATTAAACGATCCCAATGAATTTGTTAATCTTGCAAATGATAAGAATTACGATGGGCTGAAGGCCGGGCTTCGGCAACTTTTGGACAAGAATATAAGTGGGAAAGTCCCTTCAACCTCGTTCAACCCAGATAGACTTTAGGCCTTTCTTATGTTTTTGAGCATTCCAAAAGATTTCAAAAAGTATGATTTACGAAAACACTTTCTCAAAATATAATTGCCCATCAGTCCAAAAGAAATTAAAGTCATTGGGCTTTGCGTTTCTTTTGGCTGCAATTTTCATGGCTACGGGTTGTAGATCAAAAAATGGGGTTGTTAATCCCGTTACCTTGGCACCGGGTATCCCAAAAAGTGAGATTTATCGGGTATCCGCTAACAAGATTGATATTCCTGTCGGGCGTGAAATCTCCAATGATTCCATTTATGAGACAGCGGCTTTTACCTTATCGGGTGCGAGTACGGTTGAAATCGTGGTTGATGGAGATATTGATTCGTATTCCATCCATCCGTTGAGCAAAGAAATCGAGGGTCGTAAAAACGGAGAAAGACTCTCCTTCGATGTTTCCGGTCATTCGAATATTATGGTCAAGATTAACGATTATCCTCCCTTATTGTTTTTTATTACCCCTACGGAAACCGATGTTCCGGACGCGAAGGATGAAAACGTATTGTATTTCGGCCCCGGAACCCACGATATTGGACGGCTCAAACTAAAAAGCGACCAGACCGTTTATATTGCTGAGGGTGCCAGGGTATATGGCACTTTGGAGGGCTATGAGGTCAAGAACGTAAAAATTCTGGGGCGCGGTATACTTGACGGAAGCAGGCACACCTCTTGGGACGAACGCATTTTCGGAATCTATTTTGAACGAAGCGAGAATATTCGGATCGAGGGTATTGGCATTAGGGAAGCCTTTTGGTGGGTAACGGAATTCTTGTTGTGCACCAATGTGAATATTTCGCACATCAATCTTTTTTCGTTCTACAGGAACAACGGGGGCCTGATGATGGACGGTTGCCAAGGTTTCACGGCAAAAGACAGCTTTATTCTGACCAATGATGACTGTATCTGTCCACATGCGCTCAATGCAGCCGGTAATGGAGAGCCGCCAGCCAAAGATTACCTTTTTGAGAACATGGTACTGTACAATGTCCACAGCGGCAACGGCATTCGTATCGGCGCCTCTTTTGAAACCGAAAAAGTACAAAACTGGAAATTCAAGAACATCGACGTACTTGCCCACGATGGGGCGGCCATAATCGCCGATCATTCCGACTGGGCAAAGGTCGACGATTTACGGTTTATCGATTTTTTCGATGAGCAGTCCTACGGCCCAACGGTCAATTTTTTTATCGACAGCACACGATATTCCAACTTCACGGGATATAAAAACGAACGCGGAAACATCAAAAACCTTGTTTTTGAGAATTTGAAAACGCCCGGTGGGGAAATCATTCTAAAAGGTTATGACGAAGGCCACAAGATTGACAATGTATATTTCAAGAACTCCCAGATCGGGGATGACGCGATAGATTCCATCCAGGATCTCGTTATCAACGAATACGTTACGAATATCCATTTTGTGGATGGGGATATTGACATCCGACCAAAGACCGAAAACAAAATGGCTGAAGGGGCATCGACTTCTCCCGATGAATTGATTATCGAGAATACCGAACCTCGTTTTAAGGCGGTAGGTTTTGATCTCATAAAGGGAGCAAATTTTTCGGAAGGTGATTATCAGATTGCTTCTGTACCAAAAGGGTTCAGCAATTTTAAGGCGGCCATTTACGAACCGAATATAGCGGGCGAATATGAGGTGTACCTCTATTGGGGAGATACCGAGAACAAGGCTACCAATGCGAGATGGGTGGTCTATCATTCCGATGGTTATACGACCAAATATTTTGATCAAAATCGTTCGTCAGGATGGCAACTTCACGGAACGTACGAATTGGACGAATCGTCATATGTGCGGCTTTTATTGCCCGGTTATTTTCAAGTAACCAATGGTGACGTTGTCGCCGATGCCGTAAAGTTTGTAAAAGTACCTTTCGAAGAAAAAGGCGAAAAGCGCTAAAAACGACTTCTGGTTAATCCAAACAAGATTTCTAAAGGAATACTATGTGACGATTTAATCAGTAGAGATAATCCGATTACAAGTCGTTTTTTTTCGCTTCTTACTTTGGTATCGCCCCATTTCCGAACCAATTCGGTTTAAGTTTATGGGTTAGAATAAAATGAATGTCATAAACTGTGTAAGGGACAAATTGATCACGAGGATATTCCTCACGTTAAAAGAGGAACCCCTGTATGTGGATACATAGAAATTCGTGGTGAAAGTATTTTAGGATAAGTATTTTTAAACCGTAGAACATATTGCCCTTTTTTTTCCCTGCCCACAAAAATCTTGAACATTTCCATATTTCTTTAAATTTTAAACATCATATTAGACCAGATAAACTTCCCGATCGGTCTTAAATAATCTTATACGGTTCTATATGATTTTGTATTTTAAATAATTGATTATAAGTTAGTTGTATTTTGAATTCATTAACTATATTTATCCACGAAGGTGGATAGCAAGTGATGTTTCGCGCATCGCAAAACCGCCTACTTCTGACGAAGTAAAACCGATTTAAATCGAGTAAAAAAAGACGATGAACAAAGGTGGCAGAAAACGATTAGGGAACAGGAAAAGGGAGCATGCCATAACGTTCAGGTTCAATGGTACGGAACTGGAAAAAGTAAAGGCAATCCTGCAATCCTATAATCTTGATTTCGGGAAAAGGGGAACGGTCGGGCCATTCCTAAGAAAGCTTATTTTGAACGGAACGGCCAAAAAGGATAAATGGATTCCCGATGGCATCTCCAATATTATTTACCAGATTAACAAGACAGGAACCAACATCAACCAACTTGTAAAGGTGGCCAACTACAAGAACATGCGAAGCCCGAATTCGAACCTTGAACGGGGAGTGCAAAAGGCCAGCGAATTGATGCTCGAACTCATAGAAACGATTAACGCCAAAAATTTCGAAACCCTCAAATTTGAGGTTGTAGACTTGAAGGCAGCCAGTACCGATGTGGCAATGAAGATTGAAGATGGGTCGCCACTAATTTTACGGAATTTTTAGTAAATTCCATCTATGAACGAACTGGAAGCAATGGTCGAGAATATCGATAAAGTCTTAAACGAAGAAAAAAAATGAAAAAAGCACAGCGATTTATCGTCGTAATAGGTATCATTTTATTCTGGAGCTGCACCGAACGAAAACCGCAAGTCGATGAAAATAAGCCCCCTAACATACTTATCATTCTGGCGGACGACCTTGGCTATGGAGACCTTTCGTCCTTTAATCCCATTTCCAAGATTTCGACCCCGAATATCGATGCGATTGCTAAAGATGGTATGAAATTTACGAATGCACATGCCGCTGGCACTTGGTGCGTACCCTCGCGCTATGGACTGTTAACGGGCCGATTTCCGTTTCGGAACAAGCGTGAATACACAGAATCGATGATTTCGCCCGATAGGATTACGATGGGCAAATTCCTGCAACAAAACGGTTACCGAACGGCCTGTGTCGGCAAATGGCACCAAGGCATCGTCAACGAGAAAAACCCTGTCGAAGGTGCCCGTCTTGAGGGTGGCCCCGTGGACAAAGGCTTCGATTATTTTTATGGTATTCCGGCATCATTGGATATTCCTCCTTACTATTATATAGAAAACGACCAGTATGTGACCTATCCGTCCGATAGCATTGGGGATAATTTTAGTGAAGGATGGAGCCCCATTCAAGGTGCCTTTTGGAGGGGCGGAAAAATGCCTCCCGATTTTAGGCATGGCAACGTTTTGGAAGCTTTGACTTCAAAAGTGAACGGTTACTTGGAGGAATACAAAAATGAGGAGAGTGATGATCCTTTCTTCATGTATTTTCCGATGACCGCGCCCCATACCCCATGGTTGCCCGACGAAGCGTTCGAGGGCAAGAGCGGGGCCGGCATGTATGGCGATTTTGTGATGCAGGTAGATCATTATGTAGGTGCGGTTATGAAAAAGTTAGAAGATTTAGGGCTAAGCGAAGATACTATCGTCATGTTCGCAAGTGACAACGGCCCTGTGTGGTTTCCGAATAACGTGGCAGATTACGATCATAATAGTGTTGGCCCGTTAAGCGGAATGAAAGCCGATGTTCTTGAAGGTGGCCATAGAATGCCTTTTATCGTTCGGTGGCCCGATCATGTCACAGCGGGTACGGAGAACGATGCCTTGGTCTGTTTTACGGATATCTTCGCCACGGTCGCCGATGTACTACAAAAGCCTTTGTCAACAGCTATGGGAGAAGATAGTGTGAGCTTCCACGCGTTGTTGATGGGAAAGGAAAAAAGCAAGCGGCCACCAGTCATCCATAGCAACGGGGGCTTGGAGAGTATCATCCACGGGGATTGGAAATATATCAACGGAAAAGGCCCCGGTGGGTTTACCGACAGGGTAATGGGCAAGTTTCCGAATATTCTTCCCAGAAATGAACATGAGGGGCAGTTATACCATTTGGCGGAGGATATCGGAGAACGTGAAAATCTGTACGCCCAAAACCCCGAAAAAGTAAAAGAGTTATCCGATATGCTTGCAATGTATATGGACAACCCGACTCGAACTATAGAAAAATAAACAGGTTTTATGTAGAATATTGTAGGTAATCAATTTGATGCCCGCCCGCCCGCAGCTACCGTATGGACACAAATATGGTTAAACTATTTTTAAGCTCCCCTCTTCAGATGAAGAGGGGAAATCCCGACTTTAGTCGGGATGGGGAGTTTGACCCGCAAACTTGTTCACGCACCGCTTCGCCAATGATACTGTGCGGCAAAGCAGTACGTGGTCAAACCCGTCTTCCATCCGCTTATGGCGGAGGAATCCACCTCCCTTCGTCTGAAGGGAGGAGCCATCGTACCCACATTAAACAAGCTGGAGCAAATAAAAATAAGAAAAATGAATAAAAAGAAAACCAAGGGCAAACAGATTTCAAGAAGGTCATTTATTGGCAAAACCAGCACGGCCGCTGCCGCGATTTCCATTGTACCCAGTCACGTAATTTCAGGGCTGGGGCACAAGGCTCCCAGTGATACATTGAACATTGTCGGTGTCGGCGTGGGCAGCATGGGCTTTGGTAATCTACGACAACTCGAAAGCGAAAACATTGTAGGCCTTTGCGATGTGGACTGGAAATATGCAAAAAAATGTTTCGACCATTTTCCCGAAGCCAAAAAGTATAAAGACTATCGGGTAATGTACGATGAAATGGGCAATGATTTTGATGCCGTCGTAATTGCCACGGCAGACCACACCCATGCTATTATCGCCGCCGATGCCATGGTCAGGGGAAAACATGTGTATGTTCAAAAACCATTGACACACTCCGTTTATGAGTCCCGGTTATTGACCAAGCTTGCCAAAAAGCACCGAGTCGCCACCCAAATGGGCAATCAAGGTGCATCCGGAGAGGGTGTCGCAAAAACTTGTGAACTGATTTGGAACGGTACCATCGGCGAAGTGACCAAAGTAGAATCGTTTACCAATAGGCCGATTTGGCCCCAAGGGCTAAACCCGCCCGAACAGGGGCAATGGGTACCCGAGACCTTGGATTGGGATCTGTTCACAGGCCCCGCCGAAATGGCTCCCTATCACGAAATATACCATCCGTGGAACTGGCGCGGTTGGTGGAACTATGGTACAGGGGCATTGGGCGATATGGCCTGTCATATTCTCCATCCAGTCTTCGAGGCCTTAAAATTGGGGTATCCCATAAAAGCACAGGGTAGTTCTACTTTGCTGCTACAAGATTGTGCGCCCTCGGCACAATCGGTACAACTTACATTTCCAAAGAGAAAGAAGGTCGGCAAGGTCAACATGCCCGAAGTCGAGATCTCTTGGTCCGACGGCGGTATCAAGCCCGTGCTGCCCAAAAATTGGCCAAACGGCAAGGATCCGAATAAATCGGGAGGAGGTACTTTCTTCTATGGCACAAAGGGAATTCTCCATGTGGGCTGTTATGGTATAAATCCGGAAATCATCGGTGGCGAAACGCCCAATGTTCCCCAAACGGAAAGAAGGGTCGCCGAAGAATTAGGACTGGAAGAGGGAATACATGAAATGGATTGGGTACGTGCCTGTAAGGAAAGCCCTGAAAACCGTAAATCCTGTACTTCCGACTTTGCCGAGACGGGGCCTTTTAACGAGATGGTGGTCATGGGCGTTCTGGCCGTGCGATTGCAGTCTTTGAACAAAATTCTGGAATGGGACGGCGAGAATATGCAGTTTACCAATATCGGGAACGACGAATCGATAAAAATGGTGGTACGGGATAATTTTGGAATGAAAGATGGCCGACCAAGGTTTACCAAAGATTGGACAGAACCCGTTTCAGCCAAAGAGTTTGCCGCCGAATTGATAAACCACACCTATCGCGATGGTTGGAAGTTGCCCGATATGCCTTAATTTTTATCACGGTAAATTTTATAAGTAGTGAAAGACAAAAACTTCTTACTAAAAACGATATCGGTTGTAACGCTTTTCATCATTAATGGGCCTTTCAGCGCTTGCAATGCGCAAGAAAATGATGCCCCTTGGACGTTTGTAAGCATGCCCGACTTTCTGAATGTGGACTGTGATTATCCGCAACCGGGATGGGAAGATGCGCTGTCATATGTACTAACATCCGTAAAAAATGAAAATCCTGATTTTTTGGTGGTCGCTGGCGATCTCGTAATGGGTCATTGGGACGGCCCGGAGGGGAACAACAAAGATTCCATCGTAAAATACTCGAATCGCTATTACCCTGCATGGAAGAATAGAATGAAACATTACAGACTGAAATTCTATACTTCGATAGGCGACCATGAGGTCGGCGACAATCCTTGGCACGATCCCAAAAAAGTCGAGGCGGTCAGTCATTATAAAGAGCAGTTCGCCGCACATATGAAAATGCCCCAAAACGGTCCAGAACATATGAAAGGCACCGCATTTTGGTGGAGACATAAAAATGTACTTTTTATTTCCACCGATGTCTTTGAGAAAGGAACCAGCGACCAAGGCTCGATAAAGGCCGGGGTTACGGGAAAACAATTGGAATGGTTAGAGCAGGTTCTGGAGGAAAATTCCGATGTACACCATAAAATTGTTTTGGGCCACGTTCCCATATTAGGGCCAGTAAGAAAATGGAGTTCAAGTGGTTTGATGATAAAGGAAGGAAGAACTTCAGATTTTTGGAAGACGATGAAAAAATTCCAGGTCGATGCCTATTTGTGCGGGGAGGTACATGCCATTACCTGTACGGAACGTGACGATATCATGCAAATAGCACATGGCGGATTGATCGGCTACAATACGCGTACGAATTATATTGTTTTCAAGGTCACTAGGGACAAACTGGAATTAGAGATCAAAGAAATCGAAATGTTACCTCATGGAAAACATTTATGGCAAAAAGGAACGAACCGTCCGTTAGAAAACGTAACGATTACCGATGATACGAAATCAAAGGGATTTTATCTGGTCGGTACTGCGACCATAGACAAATCATCCGATGAAAAAAAGTTTGTGGATCGGAGGGGTTACTTTTTGAAAAAGTTGGAATCAAGTGCCGATGTTGCCTATCCAGTATTCAGAAAGAACAACAAAAAGGATGTGCCAACGGAATTGCCTAAAGTCTTGGTCGAGTAACCGCGCCTTGTTGGATTGCGTTGTATTCGTGTAAAAAAAATAAACCTTTCGACTTTAGTACTGGCTCTGATAATTATCTTAAACGTTTAATAATCATCGTTATGAATAAAATTCAAAAAACTATTTCCAGACTTCTTTTTTTCTCGGTTTTGGCCATTTTGGTATCCTTTTCGACGAAAAATCCGAAGGTGTTCATTATCGGTGATAGTATTTCCATTCAATATGGCCCTTACCTTAAAAATGCCTTGACAGGCTTTTTCGATTACGATAGAAAACGTGATCAAGGGCAAGCGGTTACCGATTTAGATAATCCAGTCGGTGCCAATGGAGGCGATTCGAGCAGGGTTTTGGAATATCTTACCGAACTTTCAAAGCAGACGGATTTTCAAACCGATTACCTATTGGTCAACTGTGGTCTTCACGATATAAAGACTGACCCGAAAACACTGAAAACACAAGTGGGTTTAAACAATTACCGAAAAAACTTGGAGCAGATCGTCAAACTTTCCCAAAAAATGAATGCCAAAATGATTTGGGTCAACTCGACCCCGGTTATTGATTCCGTTCATAATAAAAGAGCAAGTTTTCATCGTTATGCCAAAGATTTAAATGCGTATAATGAGACCGCCAATAAAATAATGGACAAAAACGGAATCCCCATCATCGATCTGTTTATGTTCACCAAAAAATTCGGCCGAGAAGCATACATCGATCACGTACATTTCAATACTAACGTAAGGGAAAAACAAGCGGATTTTATAGCCGGATTTTTATCAAAATACGTGGAACGATAGATTTTATTCCCCGGGCATTGGGAACTGTTCCGATTTCGTGTGGGCTTCCGCCAATAGTCCGGTAAGTTCTTTGACCGTTTCGGGATTCTTTTCGGCCACATTGTTTTCTTCGCCAAGGTCTTCTTCCAGATCGTACAGTTCGATGGGGCCGTTGGGGTCGGTGTTCATATTCCTTCGCACGGCTTTCCATTGGCCTTTGCGCAGGGCAACACTATAGCCCTGCTCGGGAAATTCCCAATAAACGTATTCATGTTCGGGTTGCTCTTTTTTTGTCAAAGCGGGCAGATATGATATGCCATCTATTTTTTGAGGCACCGGAATATCGGCCAGTTCACAGGCCGTAGGCAGAAAATCCCAAAAAGCACTGATATGATCGCTTTGCTTATTGGATGCAATCCTCCCCGGCCAACGTGCTATAAAAGGCACTCGGATACCGCCTTCATAAAGGTCGCGTTTACCTCCTTTTAAAAGGCCGTTACTATCGAATTTTTCCGTAAAATGCTCGCCTGGCATGGGCCCGTTATCGCTGGTAAAAAAGACGATGGTGTTTTCGTCGATTCCCTTTTCCTTAAGTTTTGCCATGAGTTGGCCGATACCCTTGTCCATTCGTGTAATCATGGCGGCATAGGCCTTGGTATCACGTGGCCAATCTTCGTTGGCGTAAGGGCCAAGATCAGGTACTTCCATACGAAACCCTTTGGGCGCTTCCCCATTATCGTGCGGAATGGTAAAAGGCAGATATAGGAAAAATGGGTTTTCCCGATCTTTATCCAAAAAACCAAGGGCATCTTTGATAAAAAGGTCGTGAGAGTACTCCATTTGTTCTTCGGAATGGCTGCCAAGACCTTTATGCCATTCGGTACTATCGCGGTAGTTTACCTTGTTGCGCAATAGTTCCTTTTTTCCGTTCCGTAGCAGATATTCGGGATAATAATTATGGGCAAGTACTTGGCCAAGATATCCGTAATAGGAATCAAAACCTTGCTTCAAAGGGCTGCCCGAGGTTTCGTCGTTACCGAGGCCCCACTTTCCGATAAGCGCAGTTTCGTATCCCGCGGTCTTAAGCAGTTCGGCTACCGTAACGGCATCGGGCGTAATAGGCGGTTGTCCGCCTTTGGGTTCCATTCCGTTGCCCCTTATCTGCGCATTGCCCATGTGGTAACCGGTCATCAATGCACAACGAGAAGGCGCACATACCGTATTCCCGGCATAGTGCTGGGTAAAACGAATACCTTCTTGTGCCATTTGCTCTAAAAACGGAGTTTGAATGGTTTTTTGCCCGTATGGAGAGATGTCCGCATAGCCCAAATCATCGGCCATGATAAAAATGATGTTGGGTTTTTGTTCGATTTTCTCTTTGGATACTTTAGCGGCTTGCTGTCCGTCTTTACATACTGCTAGAAGTATTGTAAGGGTCAATAGGGCAATGATTTTTTTAAGTTTCATGATGTGATTTTTAAAAAAATTACGGGAGTGCGCAATGAAATGTGTCATCGGCCAGAAATCCAAGATAAGTTGTTTCAAGTTCTAAACAAAAACAGCAGCAAATTCTGTCAGCTTTAGGCAGTACATAATACCCATCGGATATTATAAAGTAGGGAGTGCCCCCGTATTCGGCCGCACTCTAAGATTAAAAAGGCTAAAAGTCAAATACGACGCCCTATAAATTTCTATTCCCTGAAACAAAAACCGCTATTTTTACCTTAGGAACAAAAGTAGTTGGAGAAAGTTTAATTTACTTCGCAAAGTAAAATCCTAATCTATTCGCTTTTTTAACGGTATATTTTATGGATAACAAATCGAATCATAGCTATCAAACATACCCTGTGAATTCTAAGCTATTATGAAGCAATTAATCACCTCATGCTTTTTAATTGGTTTGATTTTTTCCTGTGGAGAAAATAAGGAAACTAAAACTACTGCAAATAAAAACGTCCCTCCATCAAACCTTTCTGGTAAAGAACTGGCCAATAGGCATTGTGCAAGTTGTCATTCTTTTGTGAGTCCGGAGGTAATGCCGAAAAGAATTTGGAAAAACGATGTGTTGCCCGCTATGGGGAACCGGTTGGGCATATTCAACGGTAATCATCAACCCGATAGTATTTTTGGCTCTTTCCGAAATGGACTGCTAGTCAAAAAAGCAAATGTATTTCCCGAAAAACCAGTGTTGGCAAGAGAAGATTGGATGAAAATAACAGCGTATTATGTTCAAAATGCTCCCGATACGGTTTTTCCTCCAAAACAAAATGAAAAAATCAAAAAAAGACTGAGCAATTTCAAGTATAGAGAAGCGGCTTATGCAAACAGTCCGCCGCTTACTGCGATGGTGAAAATTCTTCCCAAGAAAAGAGGTGTCGTTTTTAGTGATAGTAAGCGCAATAGAAACATACTGACTTTTCTAACTCCCGATTTAAAAAAAGACTTCGACTTATCGTTTGAGAATACGCCCATTGATTATTATGAGAAAGCCGATACAGTTTATCTGACCACCATTGGTAGAAATGTTTTTCCCAACGATTTGGCGGACGGAGCCGTGCAAAAATTGATTTTTGATAAAACAGGAAAACCCATCAAACCAAGAACACCTACGGTTTCGAACCTACAGCGTCCGGTCAATATGGCCTATGGTGACTTGAACAATAATGGTCTAGAGGATATCGTTGCCTGCGAATATGGCGACCTCATAGGCAAACTGGTTTGGTATGAAAATTTAGGAAACAACGCTTACACCGCGCATGAACTTAAAAATAGGCCAGGAGCAATTAAGGCTATAATCAAGGATTATAATGCCGATGGATTAAACGATATTTTCGTTTTAATGGCACAGGGTGACGAAGGTGTTTTTTATTTTGAAAACTCAGGTAATGGTAATTTTAAGGAGAAAAGGCTACTTTCTTTTTCTCCCCTTAACGGAAGTCAATACATAGAACTTGCCGACTTCAACAATGATGGCCATGATGATATTTTATATGTCTGCGGTGATAATGCGGATAAAACCCCAATTCTAAAGGAGTACCATGGAACCTATATTTTTTTAAATGACGGGAATTTGAATTTTGAGCAAGCCTTTTTCTACCAACAAAATGGGGCCTATAAAGCATTGCCTAGAGATTTTGACTTGGATGGCGATCTGGATATTGCAGCTATTTCCTTTTTTCCCGACTATTTGAATTCGCCGGAAGAAAGTTTTGTTTATTTGGAGAACAAAGGGAATTTAACCTTTGAAGCGTATTCATTTGCCGAGTCGACAAAAGGCAGATGGATCGTGATGGATGCAGGCGATATCGATGAGGACGGCGATATTGATTTGGCCCTTGGTTCGTTCGTGCAATTCCTTGCCAAGGGAGATACGACAGGGCTAAGCAAAAAATGGTTGACGGATAGCCCTTCGATTATTCTATTGGAGAATACCATAAAGTAATGAATACTGACGACTGAGGTACTTGTAGTCAATGATAATAGGTTCAAATTTCTAATCGTAAAAAAATATAAAAATGGTCTCAAAATTCCCGAATTTCAATGTCCATTTGGTTATTGTTATTCTGTTTTCAATAAATAGCTTAGCACAAAACTCGCCTGAACATGATGCGATTCTATCCGTTGAACGAATTTGGGACCGGGCCGCACATAATGCGTTTACGAGTATGGTCGATTTCAACGGAAAACTGTACTGCGCCTTTAGGGAAAGCAATAGACATGTTTCGGATATCAATGGAAGCATACGGGTGATTACATCTGAAGATGGTCAAAATTGGCGGTCGGTAACACTTATCAGCGAACTCGGTATTGACTTGCGAGACCCCCAATTGTCCATTACCCCGGATAATAAAATCATGTTGAACACCGGGGGATCAAATTACACGGCCGGTAAACTAGTAGCTATGAGCCCAAAAGTAAGCTTTTCGGATAGCCAGGGCGTCTCATTCTCACCGCTACAAAATATCAGTGTAGATGAGGTAATAAAGACAGAAAAAGACTGGTTGTGGAGGGCTACTTGGCACAAGGGCAAAGTCTATGCCGGTGTGTACCAGCCTTCAAAAGAGAAGTCGGTTCAACTGGTAGTAAGCGAAGACGGAATCAACTATAAGCACATAACTACTTTTGACGTTCGCCAAGGCAATGAGACAACCCTTAGGTTTAGAACAGATGGTGAAATGGTGGCTGTCGTGCGACGCGGCAACAACAATAACGGGGCTATTGGTAGTAGCGACCCGCCGTACAAAAATTGGAAATGGAACCCATTGGATAAAAAATTAGGAGGGCCCGATATGCTATTGCTTGACAATGGTGCGATTCTTTGCGCGACAAGGGAATATCTTGCCTCGGAAGAAAAAACCATCCTTATGAAGGTTGATTTAAATGGCACTACAACAAAACTTTTAACCCTGCCAAGTAGCGGAGATTGCAGCTATCCCGGACTATTATTGAAAGATCATAGCCTGTTGGTTTCGTATTATTCTTCGCATGAAGAAAAGACGGCCATTTATCTCGCGCGAATCGCCTACACCAATACAGTTTTTGAAAATAGCACGAAAAACTGATTACGTAGATTAATAGCTGATGCTACGTTTTAGAGACTCTAGTTTTAAGTCGTTCAGCTTCCCAACCATGGTCGATATATTCCCACGAAAAATCGTCTCCAGCAACTTTAATCATTACAAATCCTTCTTTGGTGTTGTGCCTTCTTCCCTTCCAGCCGTTTCCTGCAATCGAACCCCCTGTAAGAAAGTGGAATCGGTCATTGACAAAGCCATATTCCTTCCAGTGGATATGACCTTGTAACACCAATTTCAGATTATGGTCCTCCAATATTTCAAAAACTTCGTAAGCGTTATCTACCGTTCGATTTCCATCTCCACCGTTCAATTGGGTATACGCACATATCATAGGAATATGTGTTGTAATCACTATAGGTGTATGCTGTTCAACTTTCTGAATATCATCCCTTAACCATTGCAATTGTTCTTCGTGAAAAATCGTTTTATACCTTTTATCGGCGGTGACATCTAATGAATTCAGCGTAATAAAATGCCAGCCTTTGTGGTCGAAAGAGTAATATGTTTTTCCGAAATGCCTTTCCCACATTCCGTATTTATAATCGGGGTGGTCTTCCGATTCAGGACTCTCTTCATAAATACCGAACAGATCATGGTTTCCGATACAATTATGAACGGGCATTTGAAAGCCCTTGGCCATATCCGTATAAAGGGTAAACAGCGATTCGCACTTTGTTTGATTGCCGCGCATGGCATCGTAGACCAAATCTCCGCCTGTTAAAACAAAGTCCGGATTTAATATATTGACCATATCGATAGCCATTTGAAAGCCTTTTGGGGCGTTCATTTCCGGTTTGATATGGATGTCGGTCAAAAAAGCGAATTCAAAAGAGTCGGAATCTTGATTTTTCTCGTCCTTTCGAACTGGCTCTTGACATGAAAAGGGAAGTACGGGAATAGCCGCGGCCGCCAACCCCGATCGGACTAAAAATTCTCTTCTGCTACTTTGTTTGGTGTTTTTAGTTTTCGCCATAATTACTTTTTATTTATTTGATATAATGGGCAATCTTCTTTTCGGGTTCTAAACCTCATTTTAATTGAAAAAAATGAATAGGATTGGAATAAAGTAGCTCTCCGTGCGCTTTGTGCCTTTTCTTTGTGGTTAAAACAACCTCCTGATTAACCACAAAGGACACTAAGTTTTACACGAAGTTCACAAAGTTATCTAAAAGTGCACGACATAGTTCTTTCCACTAAATTCATGGTAGAACTTCTTTTCGGGAAAGGTTTCTTACAAATATAAGGCGAAGTACACGGGTTCCTTTCTTCAATTTTATCCTATTTGCATTGAATTTTGATCTTTTCAACCCAGTATGAAAAACAGATAAGTTTTTTAAAATCGAAAATTATATTTTCCTGTCCTATAAGAGGAATAATTTTCTAATTATTGAGGATTTTTTCGCTCTTCAGGGTCGGGGAAAGAAAAATCCCGTCTTCGCAAGCACATCTAGTATTCGAGTTAATATATCCTTTATTATGGAGCATTCACTCTCAAGTCCGCACCCAAAACTTCAACTATTCTAACACTCTAAGCTATAATTCTAATCTTTATGGGCAATTAGATCAAAATTCAATGTAAAACATATAAAATATTGGTGGTTTGTGATTATCGAATATGGTTAATTTGTTTAGTGCCATTTCAAACCGAACCTGTATAATCCAATAACGTATTTTTCAGATGAGAATATCACCGCACAATTACTTTTGGGCCTTGCTACTAGTTTTTTCAAGCTGTTCTGAAGTGCCAAAAGAAAAGGCTCAAAAAGAGGCCGAATTACCCGTTTATAAAGATGTGCCCTACCTGCAAGATTATGCAATTAAGTATAAGTTGCAAAAAGAAGATAACGCTCTTTCTAAAGTTTTTATGGATAGGAATGGGGTAATACAAGTAGCCTCGTCAGACGGAATCTTACGCACTCATGATGGGCAGTTTTTATATCCGGGAGTACTTGTTGAAGACAGAACCTATCGCCCGCTTACCGATAAGAATGTATCTGGTATTACCGTTTACGAAGACCAGTTCGTCTATCTAGACGATAAAGCGGTTTTGAGCAATGCGTGGGCCGGCAATCTTTATCTAAAACACGATTTGCCCAAAGCAGCTACAATTGCCGCAGGCAACGATTTTGATTTTCTGATAAGCGATGGTAAATCTCTGCAGTTTTTATCAAAGTCAAAAGCCGCTTGGAAAGGTGTATTTAACAACGATAGTATAAAGGATATTATTTACGACAAAAGCAGTAAAAATTTCTGGGTATTGGGCAGAAAATCCGTTGCCAGCTTTGACACGACCACAAGCGAACTGAAAATAGTATTTGAAGGAAATGATTTTACATCATTTGCATTCTTCAATAACAATTTGATTGTCGGTACAAACTCAGGCTATCTTACTGTAGATGCCGTGTCAGGAAAACAAATAGGTGATTTGCATACGGAATTGCCTTCAACGGAAATAACCGATGTAGAAACCATCGATGGTCAACTTTGGTTCGGTTCGACAGAAGGGGCCTTTAAGTTACGGGAAGATGGCAAATTTGATTACTACTATGGGAAACGCTGGTTGCCAAGCAATCGGGTAGAACATATTTCAAAGGGAACAGATGGGTCGGTATTGATACTAACGGATGCCGGGCTCGGCCAAATTGTGTTCAAAAAAATGACCTTGTTCGATAAGGCCCAATACTACGAAAAACAGGTGCGTAATCGCCATATCCGTTTGGGTTTTAATGCCGGTTTGGTAGCTATGGATGCCGGAAATTTCGATACGGGTCGGCTTACCGATTCCGATAATGATGGGCTTTGGACAACCATGTATTTGGCAGGTCAGGTATTTCGTTATGCGGTCACCCAATCCGATGAGGCCTTACAAAATTGTATGGAGTCAATGGATGCTATGGAACGTTTGTTTAGTATCAACCCGGTACCCGGTTTTCCTTCGCGTTCCTTCGAACGAAGTGGTTATATTGACGTTTTGCACGACCCGGATCGTTGGCAGCATACCGATGACCCGGAGTGGGATTGGAAAGCGACTACCAGTAGCGATGAAGCGATCGGGCATATTTTTGCCTATGGGGTTATGGCCGAACTTATGGATAATGAACTAAAAGACCGTGCGATTACCCTTATAGACACTTTAATGAGCCATGTCGTACGCAACGATATGTACATGGTCGACTATGATGGCAAACCAACGACTTGGGGGCGATGGAATCCTGAGTATGTAAATGCCAGACCTAAAATGGTAGGTGACCGAAAAATAAATGCTTCGAATATTATCGGCATGTTGCAGACCGCCTATCATTTTACGGGAAAAGAAAAGTATAAGGAAAAAGCATTTGATTTGATGGATAATCATGGGTATTTAGAAAACCTTATGAGGCCCATGAAAGAAATTGCAAAAGCACCGGAGGACGCCGACGACTGGAGCAAAATGTTGTCCGAATCTTGGAACCATTCCGATGATGAAATGTATTTTGTGGGCTACTGGGGGTTGTATAAATATGCCTTCAATGATACATTACAGGCAAAATATAAAGAAGCGATTATCGATCACTGGGAAATAGAACGCCCCGAAAAAGAGGGAGCATGGAACATTATGACGGCCCTTACGGAAACCCCGGAATTTGACTTGGACGAAGCAGCATGGTACCTTCGCGAGCACCCCATGGATTTAGTGAATTGGGATATTAAGAACAGTCACAGAAAAGATATAGAACCCATAGCTCCTAATTTTAGGGAGCAGACAACTACGGAGGTTTTGCCTCCCGACGAACGGCGGGTACAAAGGCATAATGCCAATATGTTCCAACTGGATAAAGTCGGAAGCGATGGCACCCAAGAATATTCGGCCGGTGATATTTGGCTATTGCCCTATTGGATGGGAAGATATTTAGGGGTCATTAGCGAACCGCAACTTTAAATGTTCAGTACCTTGGCGTTGTGATCGATAGCTCAAAAAAAACAGTAGTACAACTTAGGAATCTCACACAGCTGCTATTTCTATTTCAACTGACCTTGGTACTTACGGCTTGTACCCAAAACAAGTTTAAGGTAGAGCAGCAGATTACAACAGACTTTTCTCAAAACCATGACCTAGATAACAACGACAACTTTTCGCCAGATGACCAATGGCTGGTTTACGATACCAGAACCGAAGAAGGGGGAATCGGTGCAAATGGCAGAATTGAAAAAGTAAACGTAATTACCGGAGAAAAAGTAATCCTTTATGAGCTCGAACATAATACGGCGTTTGGTCCCGGTGTTGGTGCGGCAAGTTATAGCCACACTGAAAACCAGGTAATTTTTATCCACGGACTCTTGAACGCTTCTGCCGATAATCCCTATCAACAATGGAGAAGAACAGGGGTAATCGTTGCAGATTCTGCCGTAGACGTTCCCATATTTATGGATGCCCGAGATACTTCCTCTCCTTTTACCTCTGGCGCATTAAGAGGCGGCACCCATCGTCATGAGTGGAGTGGCGATGGCCAATGGATAGGTTTTACCTATAACGATGCCTTGATGAAAAAAATGGAAGACTCCACAGGTATCAACTATAACTTAAGAACTATTGGTGTATCAAAAAAAGATAAGAAGGTCATCGTTAAAGATAGTTTGAAGCATGAAAGTTTTTCCGGGGAATGGTTTAGTGCGATAGTGGTAAAAGTAGTCCCGAATCCAAAAAAAGGCAGCGATGAAATCAGTAGGGCCGAGGGCGATAGTTGGGTAGGAATTGGAGGATATAAAAAAGAAGATAGCTCCAAACAAATGGCAAGAGCTTTTATTGGTACTGTCAATGATAAGAGGGGTAAAGAAGTTCAGGAAGTCTTTATCGTTGATGTTCCCGAATGTATATCATGTATCGGAGAAGACGGGCCACTTGAAGGCACTAAAACAAGTTTTCCATCGCCACCGGTCGGTACGGTTCAACGGAGATTGACGTTTACCTCGGAATCGAGATTTCCAGGCTGTGAAGGTGTGGTGCGCTCAGCTTACGATGCCAGTTTATTGGCTTTTCTAGCTTATGATAACAAAAATATAAAACAGGTCTTTACGATTCCGCCTACGGGAGGTAAACCAGTGCAGCAAACCTTTCACCAGAGCGATGTGCAAAGTGGCGTACGTTGGCATCCCCAAGAATACCGAATTTGCTATGTTTGGAATAATGCCATTGTAAGCCGAAAAATGGGGGGGAAGGCATTTGAGATCTATACCAAGCCTTCGCAGAACCCGCCTATGAATCTCGTTTGGTCGCACGATGGCCGTAAAATTGCCTACAACCGCATCGTGAAAAATGCAGCCGGTAAATCGGCAAAGCAGCTATTTATTATTGAGCTATAATTTGTAAATACTTCGTTCCTTCATAATTTTGTTTATCAGGAGTGCCTCCTTCCCTTAGAAGGCTACGTTGTATCTATATTTTTTTAAAGGTTTTGAATTATTTTTTTTGGATAATTTTTCATTGATCAGCAAATCACTTCATAAACACAAACTGAAAAACACGAAATGATAAATCTAGCACAAAACGAAGTTTGGTTCATAACGGGAAGCCAGCACCTTTACGGCCTCGAAACTTTGGATCAAGTTGCTAAAGATTCAAAAGAAATCGCGAATGCTTATGATGCCAGTGCTTCAATACCGGTAAAAATTGTTTTTAAACCAACAGTAAAGACAGCTGATGAGATTCTTGAAATCTGCAAAGAAGCGAACTACGATGATAACTGCATAGGGCTCATTACTTGGATGCATACCTTCTCCCCTGCTAAAATGTGGATTGCCGGACTCTCATCCCTCCAAAAGCCCTTTTTGCACCTTCACACCCAATTCAATCGCGATATACCTTGGAAATCTATTGATATGGATTTCATGAACCTGAACCAATCGGCCCATGGCGGACGTGAATTCGGGTTTATGGCTTCAAGAATGCGAATCGACCGTAAGGTTGTCGTAGGGCATTGGCAAGACGAAAAAGTGATACAAAAAGTAGGTGATTGGTGCCGGGTTGCCTCTGCAGTTGCAGATTCGAAGAGCATGAAGGTTGCCCGTTTCGGCGATAATATGCGTCAGGTCGCAGTCACCGAAGGCAATAAGGTTTCGGCGCAGATTACGTTTGGCTATGAAGTCAATGGTTACGGCGTCGGCGATTTGGTAAAATATATCGATGGAATTTCCGATGCGGAAATCGATACCCTTATTCAAGAATATGAAGACACGTATACCATGGCTTCGAAAATAATGTCGGACGGTAGTATGCGTTCTTCGTTGCGCGATGCGGCAAAAATAGAATTGGGTATGCGCGCTTTTTTAACAGAGGGCGGATTTACTGCATTTACAAATACTTTTGAAGACCTACACGGTATAAAACAACTGCCGGGCATTGCAACCCAACGTTTGATGGCCGATGGCTTCGGTTTCGGTGCGGAAGGCGATTGGAAGACAGCTGCCCTCGTGCGCACCATGAAAGTTATGGGGGCCGGCCTCGACGGCGGTAATAGTTTTATGGAAGATTATACCTATCATTTCGATCCAAATAATACAGTAGTATTGGGGTCACATATGTTGGAGATTTGCCCGTCGATTGCAAAAGGTGATATCTCTTGTGAAGTACATCCTTTAGGTATTGGGGGCAAGGAAGACCCTGCTCGATTGGTTTTTAATGCTGGTGCCGGAAATGCGCTGAATGCTTCTATCGTAGATATGGGCAATCGTTTTAGAATGCTGGTAAATACTGTTGAAGCTATCGAGATTGAACACGCCATGCCAAAACTTCCCGTGGCGAGGGTGCTGTGGAATCCCAAGCCTGATCTGCAAACTGCTGCTGCGGCATGGATCTATGCAGGGGGTGCACATCATACCTGTTTCAGTCAAAATATTTCTGTGGAGTCGCTACAGGATTTTGCCGAAATCATGGATATCGAATTCCTATTGATAGACGAAAAAACTGATTTATACCGCTTCAAACAAGAACTTCGCTGGAACGAAGCTGCCTTTATACTGAACAGGGGATTTACTCGATAATCGAGATTTAAATGCTCCGACGCTTGCGTCGAAATCTAAGTTAAGGTTCCTTTAAATGCCTCGTGGGCTTGCCCCGAGGTTATTTACTTAATAGAATTCTTTGAGGTCTTGCCTTGAGTTCGGCACCCCGACAATCACGACAAATACCTCTAGTTTCTTGGTTCTTGTAGCGCAGCGGTCTTGAGTCTGATATCTAGGTGACTCCGCTCAGATTGTCTTTTACGGAGTATGGACAGTTACAGGGCAGTTTGTAGGCTTATTTATTCACACTGATCAACACCGCCTCGCAACTTTTTAAATCGGAATTCAATATTATTTTTTCTGAAGTCGTGCCATCGCTAATTTCTATTGAAACCGTGTTCGGTGGTGCTTTTCCGAGGTTATGGGCGTAGAGAAACAAGTCGTTCGGTTTGCTAGGGTCTATTTTAAAGGAGATATTTTTCCTACGATAGGTAAGTAGATGCTTTGAAATTATGGTCTTACCATTGACATATATCGATACGATGTCGCCATCTTGGCGACCATGATCCCAGATATCGATGCTTATATTTTCGTTTTTGAAAACCACTTCTCTTGTATAAGTAATATTTCTACCATCGAATGCCATGGGCTTTGAGACCTCAATCTTATCTTGACTGTTAGCTGATATACTGGCCATTTTTCGCGCATCGGCCGCAGCGTTTCGTATGGAAAAATAAGGTGTGGCGAACTTTGCAATTGAATATTTATTGTCAGGAAAGAGTTCGATACCTACTACTTGGTACGTATCTCCCGACCCAATGTTTTTTGCCAGTTTAATGCCGTCTGTAGAAAAAGTATTCTTGAAAGTACCCAGTTCTTGTACGACCATATCGTTACGCGTCAGAAAGAAACGTATCGTTTTTTCGGTGCCGATATTTTTGGTTTTCCATTCCAGTTTAGCGAGTTCATCGATTGTCCATGCAGTCGAAGCATTTGGCTGTGTGATTTCTAGGGATGATTTTTCGGTTATGGAATCGCCATAAGAGTTTCTTTCAAAATGTGAAGAATAGGCATACGAATAATGACCTAAAAGACATATCCAAAAAATAAGATAGAGCGGCTTCATTCCGAGCTAATGGGTTTTATCGCTACCAAATTCTTACTTGTAAAACCAATTTATCGTTATTCAGTAAGAACTGATAAGTTACTTTAATTCAAAGCTATAACGGATTTTAGGCTTAAATAGTGTCAACGGAACATTAATATTTAAGCTAAAAATGTTAAGGGTATACTTTGAGAATGGTTTGATAAATAACGAGATAATTAATTTTCTAAAATCTTCAGTTTATTCTCAAAAAATCCATTTTTATTTTAAAAATCGGTTTCATAAAAGGTGAATTACCGGAACTACTAAAAAGAACGACAAATGGAACTGGGATTATTCATTTTGCGCCATCGTTGACCTCGACCCATAAAACGGCCGTTTTACGGGACTATTCAGTACGCAAATTCTTAATAGGATTTGCAGAGGCGGATTTTATACCCTGATAGCTCAGCGTAACAACGGCAATTGCCAACACGACAACAATGGCTAAAACGAACATCCACCATTGCATGTCGATACGATAGGCGAAGTCCTCCAACCATCTATCCATCGCAAAATATGTTAGGGGTATCGATATGATAATCGCAATGGATACCAATTTTAAAAAATCAACGGATAGAATCTTGACTATATCAAGGTTGCTGGAACCTAGCACCTTGCGTATACCGATTTCCTTAATACGTATCCTTGCTGCATAGGCGGAGAGACCGTACAGTCCGAGGCACGAGATAAGTATCGATAGCAGCGCAAAGGCATTGAACACTTTGCTCATTACATTTTCGGTAGCGTAAAGTTCGTCCAACTTTGAATCGACAAATGAGTAAGAAAATGCACTGGCTGGAGACAATGATTCTATAGTTTTTTCAAGATATTCAATTGTTTGTGGCAACTGGTTCTTCTTTACCTTTACCAAAAGGTGGTTCCCGTTATATGGATTATACTGAATTACCATTGGCTCGATGGGCGAATGTAGAGAGGCAAAATTAAAGTCTCCGACCACCCCGACAATGTTGGCCGTATCCCTACCGACAACCACCCTTTTACCGACCGGATCGCCCGTTCCGAATATTTTTGCGGCGGCCTCGTTGATTATGAATTCCGTATTGTTGAATTTGGGGAGCTGGTTGAAAAAGTCACGTCCTTTGGTAATGGGTATATCCAACGTCGATAGGAATTTATCATCGGACAACATCACTCGGGCATCGAACCCTTCGGAATATTCCTGGGCATTACCGAGGGGGGTCATTAAATAAGAACCGAACCTGTCCCCTGGCATGTTGGTCGCAATAGAAAAACTCTCGATAGCCGGATTTTCCAACATCTTCCCCTTTAAGGCATCAAGGTTTTCCCAAGTGTCCCGGAACATCGTAACTGCCAAGACCTGTTCTTTGTCAAAACCAAGGTCTTTGTTATGAAATAGATTCATCTGGTTGTAAATGATTACCGTACCCACGATCATGAATACGGAGATAACGAACTGGAACACAATGAGCGAGTTTCTGACTATATTGACGCGCGGACCGGAATTTTTTCTGCTTTTAAGAGACGATACAAGATTGAACTTCGAAACGAAGAAGGCGGGGTAAAGCCCGGCCAAAATTCCTATTGCCACAAGCATTAATAAAAGGATCCCAAAATTGGAAAACGTGAAAATGGTTTCGGGTATGAACTGTTTTGAGGTCAGGTCGCCGTAATAAGGTATCGCAAGCGCAAAGAGTACCAAGGCGAAAAGTATAGCTATGAAAGTAACAAGAACGGAATCGGTCAAAAACTGTTGGATAAGCTGTTTCCTATTTGCCCCCACTACTTTGCGTACCCCGATTTCCTGTACCCTTCCGAACGATTGTGTTGTAGAGATGTTTATAAAGTTAACGGCGGCCAAAAGAAGAATGAACAACGCCACGAACGAAAAAATATACACATAGGCGATATCGCTGTTGGCGTTCATTTCTTTTTCCAGCTTTGAATGTAGGTGTATATCGGTTATCGGTTGAAGTCTCAGTTTCCTCAACGAAATGGTTTCCGCACGGGTCTCTCCGTGGGGTTCGTAAAAAGCTACCATAAAATCTTCCATCTTGGAGCGTAATGCACCTAAAGAGGCGTCCTTTTTCAAAAGGATATAGGTATAAAAACCTGACCACCCACGACTGGCCAATGCTCGCTCGTCCTGATATCTGGCTATCGTAGGCATCGATATCAAATAATCAAAATCCAGATGGGTCTGATAGAGAAACCTTTTAACGACTCCGGCGACTTTTAATGAAATTCTTCTATTATCGTCCGTTATTGTTTTTCCCAAGGGATTTTGATTGCCGAAATATCTATTGGACATTTCCTCGGTCAAAATGATGTTGTTCATTTCGGCAAGTGCGGTATCCGGATTGCCATATATAAATTCGAGATCGAACATTTGAACGGCACCGGCATCCACTATAAAGCCCCCATCTTCCTTGAACTGTCTGCTTTCTCCCGTTTCCGATGTGTAGCTTAATAACTGATGCGTGGCAGGGCGATGAAATCGTACCGCCATTTCCACCTCCGGCAAATCGCTTTCCATTTCAGGCCCCAAGGGTGGTGGGGTCGCCGCCCAATGACGTGCACCTTCTCCAAAATTTTCATTGGTTACTCTAAAGATACGTTCGGAATTTGAAAATGAGCGATCATAGCTGAGCTCGTCTTTGACATGGAAAACGATAAGTAGTACGCAGGCTATTCCCAAGGATAGTCCAAGTACTTTTATAATTGTGTAGGAGAGGCTACCGAACAGATTTCTCAAAGCCGTTTTAAGATAATTTTTATACATGATATTCGATTTTGATTGATGGTGCCAAAACCCTTGATTCGATTTCAAATCTGCTAATCAAAAAGTTGGCAAGGGAATCGACAACAGTATTAACTCAGCTAACTTTATGCCATATCTTTAATATATTGAATTTCAGCATATTGTATTTGAATTAGAAAAAAAGTAAGAGTATTATGTACACTTTTTAGACACTTGATGTCAAATTTGTTCACACTTAAATCCTATAATTTGTTTTGTTGAATGGCAAATTACATTAAATTTTAGCAAATCTTTAGTTCTGTAAAACGAACGTTTTATGGGACTGAACAGCTTAAAGAAAGTTACTCTTTTAAAATCATCGATTTTAGTCATTGCGAGGTGTTACAAATCAAAAAGCAACTTCAGGAAACAATAAATTCGTAGATTTAACTATATGCGTTAGAATGAGCTCAAAAAGGGTTCATGGTTTGGGAACGCTGACCCGTTAGAAAACATGTACAAAGAGCTACTTCTCGAATGCCACAACAGAATCCGGCCGCATATTCACCGTACCCCTGTACTTTCATCTCGATTGATCAACCAATTGGCCGAAACCGAAATAGTGTTCAAATGTGAGAACTTTCAAAGGGGCGGTGCCTATAAAATTAGAGGTGCTAGCAATGCAGTATTGCAACTTAGCGAGGCCCAAAAAGAAAAGGGCGTGGTCACACACTCTTCAGGTAATTTTGCCCAAGCACTTTCGCTAGCCGCAAAGAGAATAGGTGTTCTAGCTACCATCGTTATGCCGTTTACCGCACCCGATGTCAAGAAAAATGCTGTTTCGGAATATGGAGGAAAGATTATTGAATGCGAACCGACCCTAGAGGCCAGAAATAAGACCGCAAAAAAAGTAGAACATGAAACGGGGGCCGCTTTCATTCATCCGTCAAACGATGAAAACGTAATCATCGGTCAGGGAACGGCCTGTATGGAATTGCTGGAAGAATACTCGAATCTTGATTATCTAATTGCGCCGGTTGGAGGCGGTGGACTTATTGCGGGCACCTCTCTTGCCGCGCACTATTTCGGAAACAATTGCAAGGTTATCGGTGGAGAGCCCTTTGAAGCAGATGATGCCTACCGTTCGTTGAAAAGCGGTAAGATAGAATCGAACGAAACCACCAACACGATTGCAGACGGACTCAAAACCCGACTGGGAGACAAAAGTTTCCCCATAATACAGAAATATGTGGATGAAATCATTCGCGTTACGGAAGAGGAAATCGTGGTAGCCATGCAATTGGTATGGGAACGTATGAAAATCGTTATCGAACCTTCAAGTGCGGTAGCCCTCGCAGTCGTTTTACGGGAAAAAGAAAAATTCAGGAATCACAAAACCGGAATTATCATTTCGGGAGGAAATGTGGATTTAAAGAAGCTTCCTTTTTAAGAGACGTGAGGAGTGAGGCGATTTACAGATGGTAGTAGGTGGGAAGTGGATTTAATTTTTTTGCTCCCCTCTTTAGAAAAAAAAGGGGAAATTTCGTTTTGCCAAATGGGGAGCCTGCCTGCCGGCGAGACAGGTTTGATTCGCAAACTAGCTCACGTACTGCACACCCAATTTCTTTGTGGTCTCAGACTGGCAGACCTAATCCCTCAGTCCATCAAAGGCGGACACCTGGAGCAATCCTCTCGGTCGTGCCTCCCTCGTCGGTTGCAAGTGAAAAAGGGAGAAGCTTTACTTTCCCCTAAAAAATACTATCCTTCAGTAACTTTCCCAAACATTTGTTTAAGTGCGATTAAAGCGTATTTTTAAAACAAAATCAAGAAAATATGGGAACACGAAGAAATTTTTTGGAAAAACTGACCGTTTCGGCTGTTGGTATTCCATTAGTATATAACACATCAAATCTTTTTGCAGCTTCCGACGAGCCGTATCAGGGTCCCACGCTAAAAGTTGCCCTTATGGGTCTTGGCAGTTACGCCGGTCGGGTGGCCGATGCCATGCAGTCGTGCAAGAGGGCCAAGATAACCGGACTCATCAGCGGTACGCCATCAAAAATAACCGATTGGAGCGCGAAATATAATGTTCCGAAGAATAATTGCTACAATTACGAAAACTTTGATGCCATAAAAGATAATCCCGATATCGATGCGGTTTATGTTATCACCCCGAACGGACTCCATAAGGACCAATCGATTCGAGTAGCCAAGGCCGGCAAACATGTTATCTGCGAAAAACCCATGGGGGTCAATGCAGCAGAAGGACAGGCCATGGTAGATGCCTGTAAGGCTGCCAATGTAAAACTATTGATAGGTTATCGTATGCACTATGAGCCAAAAACCATGGCGGTCATTCAAATGCGAAAAGATGGCGAATTCGGCAAGGTGAATTTCTTTCAAGGGCAATCTGGTTTTCGTATTGGTGATCCTACCCAATGGCGATTGAATAAAGAATTGGCCGGCGGCGGTGCTATGATGGATATCGGTATCTACTCGATCAACGGCTCTCGCTATATGTTGGGTGAAGATCCGATTTGGGTAACAGCTCAGGAAACCAAAACAGATCCGGTAAAATTCAAGGAAGGTGTCGATGAGACCATCCAATTTCAAATGGGATTCCCGAGTGGGGCGGTGGCGAACTGCCTATCGACCTATAATATGGGAAATCTAGATCGGTTTTTCATGACCGGCAGCGACGGGTGGGTAGAAATGAAACCTTCTACGGGCTATGGCCCCATTGAAGGTCGCACGCATAAGGGCGAACTTACCCAACCGCATGTTACACACCAAACGCTTCAAATGGATGGTATGGCAGAACTTATTTTTGATGGCGTACAACCTATCGTACCGGTAGATGGTGAAGAAGGTGTAAAAGACATGAAAATCATCGATGCCATATTCAAGGCCGTGAAGACCGGGGGTCAAGTTGAAATCAAGATTTAATTTATAGAATCCTTCCCCTGAGAAGGATGTGTCCGTTACGTACAAGGGAAAGGAACCGGTTTTGTAGGGCACTCTTAGTATTCCAGCAGTTCTATTTTTCTAAAATCAATGGGATGACTGTTCGACTGCAAAGAGATATATCCTCCTTTTACTGCGGTATCTCCATTTTCCATCAAGGTTTGGGCCATTTCGTTTTCGGGGTCATAGGTCGGGTTAGCGTAGCTTAGAATTTCTTCGCCATTTACATAATGGGTAATTTGTCCATCTTTAATATCGATTTCAAGGGTTACCCATTGGTCGCCATCAAAGGCTCTTGAAACAGTTGGCTGAACACAGGTTGTGCTGTTTTTTTTGCCATTTATTTCAAAAGACATGCCGTTGGCGCAAGCTGCCCCGACGGGTCGGTCTTCGGTACCATTGCTACCGTGCAGATTGTATTCGAGGCAGACCGGAAAAGCTTGGTTCAATTTTTGGGTTTCCGGAGGTTGCCCATGAAATTGTATACCGCTGTCACGATAGCCCCATTTGGGCGCGCCAGGCGCGGTTTTACCCACAAATCGGTATTCTGCCCTTAATCTATAATCTGAAAGTTTCTTGTTGTAGTAGAAGGTGCCAAAACGGCCGTTGAGGTCTTCACCATATCCGTCGTAGCGGATGCTCAAAATACCGTCTTCGACACGAAACGTATTCCCGAAGTTTTCGCCTAAAGGATAACTGGTAATTTTCATCGTCCAGCCTTCAAGATCTTTTCCATTGAAAATGGAAACCCAGTTTTCTTTTTCCGGAATTTCTTTGGATGCTGTAGTAGCATTTTGTTTTTCAGTTTTTTTGTCTCCACAGGAAATACATCCTACTACTAGTAGAAGGAAGACAAGAAATTTATTTTTAGTTGGATTCATCTGTTTTCTAAAGAATTTATCTTAAAAATAAACATATAATCCATACAAAGCGTAAAGAAGAGATATGGCCAGATCGGATGTACGAAGTATAAATTGAGTTTTGAACCAGCTTCTCCGTTAAGCCTGCGTTTGAACTTGATACTTTATATCAACTTATGCTCGATTGCCATCTTTACCAACTGGGCAGCATTTGTTACCCCCATTTTTTGAATCAGGTTTCTGCGATGTGTTTCTACGGTCAGCGGACTGATAATCAATTTTTCGGCTATCTGGGGCGTTGTGATTCCTTCGGCGACCAAACTTAAAACCTCTTTCTCGCGTCGCGTCAGTTTAGGAACGGCAATACTGTCAAAAATGGAATCTGCCAAAATTTTCTGGATCTCACTACTAAAATAGGATTGGCCGTTATAAATCTGATGAATGGCGGCCGCCAGTTCTTTGAAGGTAACATTTTTCAGCAAATAGCCCTTGGCCCCGTTCTTCACCATTTGCTTTATAATACTGGGATCGTTGTAGGTACTGAGTCCGATTACCTTGATATGTGGATATTTTTTAGTGATTTTCTCACAGATTTCCACACCGTTCATATCGGGAAGATTAATATCTAAAATCACCACATTGGTCACATGACTTTTTAGAAAAGAAAAAAGGTCCGAGGCGTTCTCAAAACAATTGACCACTTCAATGGTATCGTCTTCACCAAGCGATGAACGAAGTCCTTCAATCACCAAAGGATGATCGTCGACAACCACAACTTTTATTATTTCCGCCCTCATATCTTTTCTATTTGTATGTTAACTGAAGTACCCTCGTTTACTATCGAACGCACATCCATAGTACCGTTTAAAAAATTCACGCGATTCTTAAGGTTCGTAAGTCCCAATCCGTTTTCTTGATTCAGCCTCGCGTAATCAAAACCAATACCATCGTCTTCAACCGTTATATCGATCTTGCTAGGGTCGTGTATAAATTGAATAAGTATCTCGGTAGCTTTCGCATGTTTTAAAGCATTGTTTATCAATTCTTGAATGATACGGTAAATGGTCAATTTTGTATTTCGATCTTCAATTTCTTCTGTGCTATAATACTGAAGTACAATATTCGTATCCTTATATTTCAGTGTACTACAATAATCTTCTAACGCTGCTTTTAGGCCGTATTTCAGTAGGGTCTCAGGCATAAGATTTCTTGCTACCCCGCGAAGTTCTTGTAACGAGTCATCGATATTTCCTAGAATATCATTTAATTCGGGAGCGGCTTTTTTAACCTTTTCCACTTCCGAGAGCTTCGAAAGTTTAATGCTTATTCCCGATAATCTTCCGCCAAGGCCGTCGTGCAAGTCGGCCGCTAGCCGCTTTCGTTCTTGTTCAACGCCTTCCATCATCACACCAAATAGATCGCGTTCTTGTTCCGATTTTAGCCGCTGTATTTCTTGTTCTTGTACTTTCTGGGTTAAAAGCGCTTTTTTCTGGCGATTTCTATAGGTCAGGTAACCGGAAACCAAAATAAAGAGTAAAGAACCTAATAACATGTAGAGCAAATAGTTCTGCGATTTCTTTTTTTCAAGATCTAGGTCGGTTCTATCGTTCATTATCTGAAGCTCTGCGATTTCGCGGTCTTTTTTTTCTTTTTGGTAGAGTTGTTCTAATTGAAAGGTTTCACGGGTCAATTCATCTTCTTGCACACTATCGTTAAGAACAAAATATTGGTTTACATATTCCATTGCTTTTTTGACGTTGCCCGATCGATCTTCCATTTTTGCCAACTCTTTTAGGGCATATGCACTTCTAGGAGGATTGTTCTCAATATTAAGCTCATAAAATTTCAACATATATTCTTTCTCCATTTCAATGTTGCCCAACTTCTTATGCAAAGTGATGTATTCCAAATATTGTTGTGAGAGTACCCCGTATGCTTTTTTTTCTTCGATAATCTTTATTGAGGTTTCAAATTCCTTTAAGGCCAGATCGTAATGCCCGGTTTCTCTATACAATACGCCGAGCGTTTGATGGTACATTTGCCAAGTAGATGATTCGGGAATTTTGTTCAAGATGGTCAATGAGTTATCCAAAACATTTTTAGCACCTTGAATAGAGTCCATTTGTAAAAGACAATTGGCAAATAGTAGCCGATCAATTGAATATTGCGAATACGCATCCGTTTTTTCGTAGTTGGCATCGTTACCCTTAAAATAGGCATACGCTTTTAGAAGTCTTTCCTCATTAAAAAATGCGATGGCCAAATTAGTGTTGATAATGGCACTTGACTTATAATCTTTTAGCTGTTTGACGACGGGAGCCAATTCAAGTAGATATTTCATCTCTTCAACAGATTTACCTTGATTTCCAAGACTAGCTGTTAGATTCAACATCACATCTGACCAAAGTTTCAAAAGTTCTGGAGTGGAGTCTTTTTCGATTAACTTTTCGAAAATATATTTGGCTTTTTTCTCATATTCTTCGGCTATCGACATTTCATTATAATCAAAATGAACGCCCCCTAGCGTGGTATAGGCCTTTCCAATGCCCAACGAATCACCGTCTTTTTCAAAAAAACTTACGGCCCTTCTGGCATAATCAAAGGCTTTCCTTGAATCAATGCCTGAAGCCTCTTTGGCAATCTCACTCATGCGATAGGCCTTTTGAAATTCATTGTCGCCTGCATTTAGCAGCAGCTCTAGACTATCTATTTTTGAAATAGCGGTCTGTTGCCCAAGTAGCGACTGACCTAAAAAAAGGTGAAGTAGAAATACCGAGAAAACCAATCTTGTTATCCTAAAATACATTTTTACAAGATATTAAATGGTATTTCAAACTGCGAAAAGATGGCCAAAAATACCTGTAAACTAGTAGAGATTTATACTTGGGAACGAGGACATGAATCGAATCGAACTCAAATCAACTTTTTATCGACCGCTATTTTTATTAACGATGCAGCATTCGATACTTCAAGTTTTTGCATGAGGTTACGCCTGTGCGTCTCCACTGTAAGCGGACTGATAAATAACTCTTCGGCAATGGTATTTGTGGTCTTGCCTTCTGCGATAAGGGTTAGAACGTGCTTTTCCCTGCGGGTCAGTTTCGGAAAATCTTTACTTTCTTGTGTAACGGAATCGGCCAATATTTTTTGTACTTCGCTACCGAAATAAAAATTACCTTGGTGAACCTGGGAAATGGCCTTCACGAGCTCATCGGAAGTTGCATTTTTTAATAAATACCCCTTAACCCCGTTTTTAATCATCTGATTTATAATACTGGGTTCGCTATACGTGCTCAGTCCTAAAATTTTAATGGTCGCCCGCTTGTCGAGAATAAACTTCACCATTTCGACACCATTGATATCGGGTAGGTTCACATCAAGTAAAATTACATCTACAATTTCCTTTTCGAGAAATTCGAGTGTGTCCTTGCCATTCGTAAAATGGGTTTTGACCGTAACTGATTCGTTGTCGCTCAAAAGGGTTTTTAGTCCTTCGATTACCATGGGGTGGTCATCTACAATAAGAACACTAATCGGTTTATGCTGCATCGATGTTGATATGTACGTTAACGGTTGTGCCTTCATTTTCTTCACTTTCAAAATCTATATTGCCCTTCAAGTAGGCCACGCGGGTCTCTAGGTTCGAAAGGCCCATACCAGAATCTTTCTGTACTGGATTTTTATTTTTATCGAAACCAACGCCATTATCTTCAACGGTTATGTCAACTTGGTTACCTGTTCGCATGAACTGCACCAAAACCTCGGATGCTTGGGCATGTTTTATTGCATTGTTGATCAATTCTTGTATTACGCGGTACATCGTAACCTGTTGGTTCAGTTCAATACCCTGATCAGTGCCATAAAATTGTAAGGTTACCTTGGTGTCGGTGCCGGTCATGCTACTGCAATAATCTTTAAGGGCCGCTTGAAGTCCGAATTTCACCAGCGTCTCGGGCATCATATTTCGAGCAATACTCCGTAATTCGGTCAAAGAATCATTTAGATCTTTTATTACTTTCTGTAGCTGTTTTTTAGGGTATTGCTTAGGTTCGTCTTTGTCCAATTTAGATAAATTCATGCTAATGCCCGATAGTCTTCCGCCCAGACCGTCATGTAAATCGATTGCAAGCCGCTTCCGTTCTTTTTCTTGCCCTTCGATCATAGCGGAAAAAATTTTGTTCTGTTGTTCTTGTTTTAACAAAAGAACTTCCGCTTCTTGCCTGCGTTCTTTTTTACGTGCCTTTCTGAGTTTTTGCCCGTAGGCATAGAAGCCTATAAAGAGAATCAGGGTTAGTACGCTTGCCAATCCGGCCAAGAGGTAGGCTTGTGATTTTTTTTCTTCGTTTTTAACCTTTAGGCCGAGAATTTCTTTTTCTTTTTGGGCTGTCTCGTATTTTAGGTTCAGCTCTTCGAGTTTGCCTACTGTATTTATAGTTTCGAGGCTATCGTATATGTCTACCGCCATCAACAGGTCTTTATAGGCATTTTCATAGTTGTTGGCCGCGGCTTCATATGCCGAACGTCGATAAAGACCTTCAAACCAGTTCAAGCCCCTTTTCATCACTTTGGCATTCTCGATATATTTCGTAGTATACGCAGAGGCACGTTCAAAATCTTCTAATTCTTTATAGGCTCGGGCATAACGCTGCATTACCATACCATAATGAACCGAAGCTTGATCGCCCTCTACCAGGCCCAAGATATCGTCAATTGAATTTATGGCCTCTTCGGGCTTCTGCACTCGTAAAAGGTATTGACTTTCCTGTAGTTTATAATTGAACAGATCAAAATCGTTGGGTTCTTTGTCGAGCATTGAACTTGCCTCGGCCAAGATTTTTTTCATTTGGTCAAGGGAGTCCAATCGTTCGGAAGTCATTGCCAACTGTGTGAGATTGAAAGTAGTTTCGGGGGGATTGTTGAGCAATCTATAGATATCCCGGCCTATCAACAAACTCGTATGAGCTTCGTTAAAATCACCAAGATTGATATATTTCACCCCTAGGTTCGTGTAGATATTCGCTAAGAAGATACTATCCCCTAATTTTTCGACCACAGGTATTACCCTGTCCGTAAATTCAATTTCTTTCTGGTCCTTACCTAGATAGCCATATGTAAGCCCGAGATTATATGTTCCATTTGCCCACAGCTTCAATAGTTGGTCTGAAGAATCGTTTTTTATAATACTATTGGCGAGTTCGTGACCGATTTCTAAATAGTTGGCAGCTTTTTTTGGATCGAGGTACATGTATGCTCTTCCCAAAGTAAAATTCGCATCTACACTACCGGTTCTGTACTTATTCTTTTTACTGATTTCTAATGCCTCGAAGGCAAATTCAAAGGTTTTTGTCGAATCTATACCGTCGTAGGCTCTGGCAAGCAAACAAAGCAGTTCGACTTTGCTGTTGATGATTTCTGCCCCATATTGTTCCTTTTCGAGATGTTCAAGTTTTTCTAGCTCATTTTTCAGGCTATCCCTATATGCCATCTTCGCTGTTTGACTAGATGCGAGCAATGGCAGAAACAATAATCCAATTAATACTAAGAGACGCATTTAATTCCTTTATTACGAATTACATAAAGCAATATACTACAACTATAGCCTTCTATAATTACCCACCATTCAATATACCAGAAAACCAGTAGAAATAACTAGCAGCTAGTTGGTATTACTGCATCGTGATTGATTAAAATTTTGTAAAAATCGAAGTGGATTTATTTAAAGACTATTTCAAAAATAATCATCCACGAAAACTAGTAGAAAAAAATACGCCCATGGGGGTATTTCGTAAACACGCTATTCAAAATACCTTGCTTTCAACATTTTTAACAAACTATTAAATCTTTAAAAAAACAGATTAACTATGAAAAAAGCAGCAAAAGTATTTGTCATCGCCGTCGTAGGATTATTAGGTAATAGCATGTACGGGCAATTTGGCGTAAAAGGCGGTTTGGGCGTGTCAAGTCTATTGGTGAAGAACAACGATGTGAATTTCAGTCAAGAATTATTCAATGCGGGGTTTAGCTTTCACGTGGGCGGTGGCTTTGAAATTGAATTTTCGGATATGATTTCTCTCGAACCGGGCTTTCTACTTACCCAAAAGGCCTACAGTATTGATGCAGGCCAGCTAATATCCAATAAACTGACATCGGTCGAGGTGCCCATTAACGTTAAGGTATATGCACTTGAGTTAGGTGATGTCGGTAGATTATACGGTCTTGGTGGCGCTTATGTCGGGTATACATTTTCCGCCAAAGAAGACGGTCAAAAATTAGATGTCGGCAACAAACGCTCAGATGATATAAAACCTTTGGATATCGGCGTAAATTTCGGTGCCGGTGTTCAGTTCTTCGATGCGCTTAACGTAGATCTTTCCGCAAGTATCGGTATGGCCAACTTATCTAATATTCAAACGAACGGCGCCAAAATAAAAACTAGGGTAGTTCGTCTTACGGTTACCTATCAATTTGGAAGGTAGGTTTTTTCCTCTCACGGAAAACCAGTAGAAAAAAATACAACCAACCGGGTATTTGTTTGGCTTATTGTTTGGGCTACTTTGGTCTCATGGAGAGGTTCCAATTTTTCAAGAAAAAAAACCGACCAAAAATAATCGATATGAAAACGCCACTTCTTTATTTTGGATTAGTATTTATATGCCTGAACCTAAGTTGTAAATCACAACAATATAGTATGGATGATTTGCCCGAAAAACAATTGGTTTTCGGGAAAGGAGGAGGCATGTCGGGAGCAGTAGATACCTATATTTTATTGGAAAATGGTCAGCTATTCCATTCGAACTCCATTACAAAAGAGACTGAGGAATTAGAGAACATCGGTAAAAAGGAAGCTGAAAACTGTTTTGCCAAACTCGATTCGCTGTCCATTGCCGACATGGACTTCAACCACCCCGGTAACATGTACTACTTCTTGGAAGAAATCAACGGAGCCGAAATACGTAGGATCACATGGGGTTCCGAAAACCACGAAATTTCCGAAGAATATAAAGAATTCTATAATCAACTAAGAACATCTATAAAATAGATTGGCTATGAAAAGAGAACTACTGCTAAGTTTTATCTTTTGTTGTCTAATGGGTATTTCCCATCTCGAAGCGCAAGATACTTTTGACGATAAGCGACATCCCGATACACAAACGGCAAAATCGACGGCAACGACAACGGCTAAATTCAATAGTCAAGGTTTGCCCATTAAAAAGGATAAGCGTACTTCGTCGCTAACAGCCCGAACCAATTTTCAAATGCCCTCGGTTTTCAATTTAGACAAGGCGGCTTCATTGTATAAACATAAAGTTATAGGTAAGGGAAAAAACGGAATTCCACTTTTTATTAAGAGCGAGGCCAAACCGGAAACCGCAAAGTTGACGAATCGCCAATCTATCGAAGCTGTCTGTAATGATTATTTAATGGATGTTAGTGGCTTACTACAGATCAACGACCCTTCTTTCGAATTTAAAACAATCTCACAAAAAACAGATGCACAAGGTTTGACCCATATTAAGTTGCATCAGTCATTTAAAGGCGTAAAGGTCTATGGCAGTGAAGTAGTTGTTCACTTGAACAAACGCCGACAGGCAGAGGCCATAAATGGCGGAAGTCGGCCCACGCCCCAACTCGAAAGTGTTTCGCCAAAACTAAGTCTGGCCAAATCATTGGTAATTGTGGAGAATGACCTGGGCACTACTTTCCCTAAAAATACTAGTGCCGAGGGTGGTTCGGCATTAGAAGTATCTCCTCCCGAGGAAGAACTTTTGATTTACACCTTAGATGGGTTAACCTATTTGGCAAGGCACTTAACGGTCTACCCGAATATTATGGATCGATGGGAATATTTTATCGATGCTAACACTGGCAAAATATTGGATAAGTTCTACCATACCTGTACGCTGCACTATGACTTCAACGAAGATGAAACGCATTCTGATTCCTCTTATTCCCCTCCTGAAAATGGAAGTGGAGCCGACCTGAACAGAGTAAACAGGCAATTGAATTCGTTCAGCACCAACGGAAATAACTATCTGATCAACACCACAAAATCGATGTTCAATGCCGGGCAGTCCGAGATGCCCGATAATCCTGTAGGGGCTATAATGACATTAGATTTGAGAAATGAAGCTCCTGAAGAAGGCGTAAAGGTTTTTCATGTTACATCGAACACTACTACCTGGAACAACCCCACAGCCGTATCGGCCCATTACAACGCAGATGTATCTTATGACTATTTTCGAAATACGTTCAATAGGAATTCTATAAACGGTCAAGGCGGCACCATTATATCTTTTATCAACGTAGCCGACCCAGATGGCGGTGGTGGATTTGACAATGCCTTTTGGAACGGTAAAGCGATGTTCTACGGTAATGGCCGTTTAGCCTTCAAACCTTTGGCCGGTGGTCTAGATGTAGGTGGGCATGAAATGTCGCACGGGGTGATAGGTGCTACCGCCAATCTTGAATACCGCAATCAGTCAGGAGCCATCAATGAATCTTTTGCCGATATTTTCGGTGCCATGATCGATCGCGACGATTGGCAACTTGCCGAAGACATAGTCGAAACACAGTATTTTCCATCGGGGGCTATGCGCGATATGCAAAACCCGAACAATGGCGGTGCCCGTCTGGGAGATAACGGGTGGCAGCCTAAAGATATGACCGAGTTTTATACGGGAGAACAAGATAATGGGGGAGTGCACATAAATAGCGGTATTCCGAATAGGGCCTACTATTTGGTTGCGACCGACATCGGAAAAGACAAAGCGGAACAGATTTATTATCAAGCGCTAGATAATTACCTGACCGTCTCATCTCAATTTATCGATTTGCGGTTGGCCGTGTTAAGGGCTGCCGCGGATATTCATGGTGATGGTTCTGCCGAAGTGCAAGCGGCACAATCGGCCTTTGATACCGTTGGCATTACCGATGGCGAAGGTACAGATACCGAAAACGAAATTCCCACGGCCAATGGAAGTGATTTTATTCTAAGTCTCGATATTCGAACAGATGATCCGAATACCTTATATATTTCAGATACCAATGGCGAGAACTTCATACCCCTTACAACGACAAGGGTCGATCGCAAGCCAAGTATTGCAGACGATGGTAGTTTTGCTATTTACGTTACCGAAGATAATACCGTTAATGCGGTTACTTTAGACCCGAACAACCCTGAGGAGAGTGTGCTTTCAGCAGAAACGATTTGGGCCGCTGTAGCACTTTCAAAAGACGGCACCAAATTGGCGGCAGTTCAAAACAACCAAGAGAATATCATTTATATTTCCGATTTGGTCAGTGGTGAATCCCAGTCTTTTGAACTGTATAACCCTACTTCTGCCGATGGTGTGAGAACAGGTGAAGTACTGTATCCCGATGCTTTGGAGTGGGATTATTCGGGCCAGTATCTCATCTACGATGCCCTGAATAAATTAGAAAATGGGAATGGTGAAGATATTGATTATTGGGATGTTGGTGCATTAAGGGTTTGGAACAACCAAAGCAATTCTTTCGGAGATGGAGACATTCAAAAGCTCTTTACGAACCTACCGGAAGGGGTAAGTATTGGCAACCCTTCCTTTTCAAAAACCTCGGGTAATATATTGGCATTCGATTATCTCGATGCGCTCAATGATACGTACGAGGTGATTACGGCGAATATCGAGACTGGTGAGGTCAAAACGGTTTATCAAAACAACAAATTGGGCTTTCCCAACTATTCGAAGACCGATGGGCAGCTTATTTTTGATTCGTTCAATAATGGGGATGAAGATGTTTTGGCCATCGGTATGGCGGCCGATAAGATAAGTCCTTCGGGTAATGCGTCAGAATTGATTCCGAATGGAAAATGGGGTATTTGGTACACCGTCGGTGCCCGCAGCACGCTCAGTAGCGAAAAGGAAATAACGGATTTTAGGTTCAATGTAGTCGCTCCGGCAGCGGTCGGTGTCATCAACGGAAACCAGATTACCGTTGACCTTCCCAACAATATTAACAAAGAGAATTTGGTGGCGACTTTTGCCAGTTCGGCGAAGACAAGTGTCTCAATAGCGGGCACGCAACAGCAAAGTGGTATCACTTTAAACAATTTTACGAATGCCGTTGTATACCGCGTTACCGCAGAAGACGGTTCTACAAAAGACTTTACGGTGACCATCGGAACGGCCGGCCCGGTTGACCCCAACGACAGCGATGGAGATGGTGTTCTGAACGCCCAAGATCAATGCCCCAATACACCTCCGAATGCTACTGTAGATACTAACGGATGCGAAATATTCTCGCTGCCGGCAGATAACTTCAGGGTACTTTCAAAAGGAGAATCCTGTAAGGACTCGAATAACGGAAGTATAACGATTAGCGCAACGGCCAACAATAATTATACGGCGACAATATCGGGCAATGGCGCAAATACCTCCAGTAATTTTACGAACGGGGCTTCATTCGATGATTTGGAAGGAGGTATGTACACTATCTGCATAACCGTGCAAGGCCAAGCAGGTTACGAAAACTGTTTTGATATAATCGTTGTCGAACCGGAAGACCTATCGGTTTCCGCGAAGACCGATCTCACGGCCAAATCGGTAACCTTGAATTTAGCCGGTGGTTCTCTTTATACCATCAATATCAACGATGAGGTTTTTACGACTTCCGAATCGGAAATAACCCTTCCGCTGAAATCCGAGGCCACCAAACTAATGGTCAAAACGGATAAGGAATGTCAAGGGGTCTATGAAGAAATTATTGAACTGTCGGCGAAGACCATTGTTTATCCGAACCCTATCAGTAGTGGCGTAATTACGGTTCAACTGAGTAGGCCATCCCAAGAAAATATTGAATTACAACTGAACACTTTTGATGGGCGAACAATACTGCAAAAAACGGGGCCTCCAGGCACGAAAACGGTTACGCTGGATGCCGATGCCCTCCAATCGGGAATTTATGTATTGACGATCAACAATAACGGTACGAAAGAAACTTATAAAATTATAAAGCGATGAGAAGTATATTAAAAATAGCATTGGGCCTATTGGCAATTGGTACACTTACGTCGTGCCCTGGCGGAAAAGATGATCCTGAAGACGATATTCTCAATGAGGGCGGAGAACCCGGTAGCGTTTCTTTGGTTTTTCCAGATAATAATGCTGAATGTACGGAGGGCCAATCTTTAAATGATACGGAAAGTACCATAACTTTTCAATGGCAAGAGGGTGAGAACGTAGATAGTTATGAGGTGAACGTGCGCAATCTCGATACGAATAGCGAGAATACGACCAATGCCAATACGAACGAATCGGAGATTACCCTTACTAAAAACACACCTTATGAATGGTTCGTGGTTTCCAAGAAGACAGGTTCTGATAAAGTCCCCAGCAGCGCGAAATGGCGATTTTATAATGCGGGTACAGGGGTTGAAAATTATGCGCCCTTTCCGGCGGATGTCGTAAACCCTAAAAGAGGTCAAACGATAGCGGCCGCGACCATCGTTGATTTAGAATGGAACGGTAACGATGTCGACAATGATATTGAGGGGTTCGAGGTGCTGTTCGGTTCGACGAACGACCCAACGACTAGTATTGCCAATACGCCCCAGAGCACAGCAACTGCAAATGTTAACTCTGGTCAAACGTATTATTGGCGTGTAATTACGAAAGACAAAACAGGTAATACCTCGCAATCTGAAGTATTCAGTTTTACCGTACAATAATAATCTAACGATGAAAACACAAATAAACAAAACGTGCATTCTTCTTTTGGCCTCTTTTATGATGTTCGTCGTGGGTTGCACGAAAGATGATAGTCCTGGCCCCGAACTCGATGAAAACGGAGAGGTTGTTAACCCTGAACAAGGAGGACAAATTGTATCTGGCGATTCTTCCCTGAATTCTTTTTTGATCACAAGCAATGATGAGAGCGTTGTTACCGTAGATGCACAGTCCGGTCAAGAACAAGTGATTTTCACCTTTGAAGACTTGACTAATATTGAAGTGCTCCCCGAATATAACAACGGAAAGATTTTTGTCACTACGGATGATAATGCCGTGAATGCTATTGGCCCCGATGCTAAAAACCTGATTTGGGATACGCCCATGCTGGACTATAAGTTCAGCAGCCTCGGTCTTACCCCACCTGTTTGTATTGATGGGGTCTGCTATGCTTCCGGTGGTTTTGGTGTCGTCGTGGCTTTAGATGAAAATACCGGCGATTTGAAATGGTATTATGCTACCGATCCAGAGGGCGAGTTGGATAATGTTTTGAATGAAGCAGAAACACCGATTGTTCGCGGTGATAAAGTTTACATCTTCACGGATGAGGGTTTTATTAGTGATTTGCTTCCTTATTTACATATTCTTGATAAAAATACTGGACAACTATTACAAAAGCTTGAACTGCCTTTTGAAGTTACGGGAATTCCTGTTTTCGAAGAAAATACTTTATACCTGCCCGCCAAGAATATGTATGCCCTTGACGTAGAAACCTTTGCTATAAAATGGATGTTCGAAGCGGACGGGGTAAGCACACCATCTATTTTGAACGGTCGCATGGCTTTTCAGGCAAACCCCCTTGATGACTCGATTTCTTCGGTGCTGTATTGTTTGGATGCCGATTCGGGAAATCTTCAATGGCAAGTAGATACCGGTTTTGATAATATTTGGAGTCCGATAATAATTAAGAATGTAGTTTTCGGTATTTATGATGAGGCGTCACAATTTGCTTTTTCCCGAAACGGAAGGCCTTTTGCGGTAAGCCTCGATTCCGGAAGGCAATTATGGTATCGCGATAATGTTTCGGTAGATCATAGTCCCGTTTATGCCAACGGGCGGTTATTTTTTCACGGTCATGACATCGGTAGGTCAGATGACACGGATAATAATGTAGGTCTATTGAGTATGGACGCCAATACGGGAGAGGTACTTTGGCTGAACAACAGTTTTCGGTATCAGCGCACAATTACCCCACTCGTCGTAGCTGAAAACGGAGTTTTCGGGCCTTCATATTATAGAGGAAAATAATCGGGATATTTCAAAACGGTCTTTAAGACAAATTAAGTTTGAGTTTGGTTTGTAGAAAGGGTCCTGTCTGTAAAGACAGGGCTTTTTTTTGTGGGCTCTGATTGCCCTGCTACTGGTATTCCAGTAGGTAAAAAGCAAAAAATCCCGTAGAAAAAAATACAGCGAACGGGGTATTTCAGAAACAACGGCTATCAAATACCTTGCTACTATAATAATTAACAAGACTTCTTTAGAACATGGAAGTCTGCAAACTATAATAAATTATGAAAAAGTCAAGAAAAGTATTTGTAGTAGTAACACTATTCTTTTTAGGGTTTACATCGCAAGCCCAAATTTTTGGGGTAAAAGGTGCCGTTGGCCTAGCAAATATTTCATCGCCGAATGAAATTGTTAATGCAAGGTTCGGTAGAACATTAGGCGCCAGAATTGGAGGAACGATTGAATTTGATATCACCGATAATCTATATATCGGTTCGGGTCTAGGTTTCGCAAAAAAAGGAGCCTCAACTACGGGCGACAATATAAATCTATACTATGTAGAACTTCCTGCCGGCGCGCGCTATGATATACTTGAAATCGGTAATTCAGGATATCTTTATGCAAGTGCTGGCTTAAATTTGGGCATATTGGCGTTTGCTAATTCAGCCGGTGAGAAACTAAATGTCGGTAATAGCAACGGAGATGTTTTTAAAGGTATTGATTTAGGTTTCAGTACAGGTGTCGGGGTAATATTCGACGACCGCTTTGAAGTGGGGCTACTGACGGAATTCGGTCTACCGGATATTTCTACAAGTACTAATACCGTCATAAGAAACCTAGCACTTATGGTATCCTTTGGCTACAAATTCGGAATGTGAAAAAATATAAAGTGCTCAAATAAGTTTGTTTAAGTTGGTTTGGTTGAAAAGGTCTTGCAGCAATGTGGGGCCTTTTTTCTTAAATTTGACTGGAAGCCTTTTTTGAAACTGCACTTAAATTTTAAAAGTCACCTTATGAACATCGCCATACTCGGCTCGGGTTTTATCGCCCGTTTCTATGCCGAATCGCTACACGCCCAACGAAGAACCGATCGCATAACAAGTGTATATTCTAGAAATCTGGAAAATGCAAAACGTTTCGCCGACGATTATCAACTGTCACATCACACCGATGTAATGCAAGAGGCCGTTAACGGCAAAGACATTGATGTGGTATTGATTTCTCTTCCGAACCACTTGCATGAAGTAGCAGTGGCAGAATGCGTTAAGGCGAAAAAACATGTAATCTGCACCAAACCTTTGGGAAGAACTGCGGCCGAGGCCAAGCGTATGCTAGATATGGTGGAGGAGGCCGGTATCTTCGGGGGTTATTTAGAAGACCTATGTTATACCCCAAAGTTTTTAAAGTCGTTGGAAAGTATAAGACAAGGCAGTATCGGGCGAGTGCTCTGGGCAAAATCTAGAGAGACGCATCCGGGGCCACATAGCGATTGGTTCTGGGACAAAGAAAAATCTGGTGGCGGAGCGATTATCGATTTAGGTTGCCATTGCGTTGAAATAAGCCGAAATTTTATCGGTAAGAATATAAAACCCTTAGAGGTAATGTGTTGGGCCGATACCCAAGTCCATCCCATTGATGCCGAAGACCATGCCATAGGTTTGGTCAAATATGCCAATGGAGCCATTGGCCAGTTCGAAGTTAGTTGGGCATTTCGTGGCGGTATGGATCTGCGCGATGAGGTTATGGGTACCGAAGGCACCATTTGGATAAACAGCTTTCTACGTACCGGTTTCGAGATGTTTACCACGGGCAAGGGTGATGGCTATGTTGCCGAAAAGGCCGAAGTGAACAAAGGATGGTTATTTCCGGTCGGGGATGAGTCCCACGAATTGGGTTATCCCCATATGTTTACCGATATGTTTTCGGCCATTGAAGAAAATCGAGATCCCCAAGAAACTTTTTATGATGGCTATGTGGTCAATGCCATATTGGATGCCGCTTACAAATCTGCCGATACCAAATTATGGGAACCGGTAATTTTGGAAGACTGGCGTGGTGATAATCCAGATATATCTAGAAAAGAATTTACATCTTATGATGACGATTATTTTTTGATCAAAGAAGAGGTGTTGCCGAACGGAGATAGCAAACTGATTCTAAAACATAAGGTTTCGGGGGAAGTTGTTCAAAAAACGAATTGATTTAGATGCGATATTTTTTAGCTTTACCCAGCATCTATTCCTAAGATTTCAGCTTTTCAATCGTCTGGTCACTATCCGGACTTACCCAATCTGAACCTGAATTTTCGTCAAAACCGTTTAAGCTTGAATTTTTTATCGCATCGGCACCTACTTTTTCCAGTTCGGTATAACTGGCATGCTGCCCTTCTTTGTATGGATTGTTACGCGCGGCATTGTAGCAACAGATCAACGACCAACGGGAATGGTCTGATCGGTTTTGATCTGAGCGATGCAAAATATTGCAATCGAAGAACATGGCATCGCCTGGCTCCATTTCACAATGCACTAACGGAAACCGTTCCTTGGCTACATTGACGCGCTCCATGTCCGCTCCGGCTTGATCACCGGTCAACGCATGATCGACCCGTCCCATGGTATGTGATCCCTGTAGTACCTGTAGACATCCATTTTCTTTGGTGGCCTTATCTACCGCAATGGTTACACTGGTCAAAAGGGGTTGCAAGAGACCGAAATTATACCAATAACCATAATCTTGGTGCCATGTCCATGCGCCACCTACTTTGGCATCCTTTAGAATCATCTTAGAATGGTAATGATATACTTCGCCGTCAAGCAATTCTTCCGCAACATTAACAATACGCTCGCTTCGGGCAAAGGCTCCATAGATATTATTGCCAGGGTGGTTCCAAATGGAAAGTCGTACGGTACCACCTTCGCCATCGTCGCGTCCGTAGGAACGTTTATCAAGCTCACGGTCTGCTAAAGCGGCTTCTTTGAGCATTGCGATTTCCTCTTTATTAAAAAGATTTTTAAGTAGAATGTAACCATCTTTTTTATAGGCTTTTAATTGTTCGTGGGTCAAGATCATAGTGATGTATTATAAATATAGAGCGATAGAATCGGAACTTTAAAATTACAAAATAATACCTAGAGACGGGCATACGACATATTTACGTAATGTCTATATATCAATTGGAATCCTTCCCGGTTTAATTTAGCGAGAAGCGGTTCCCTCTCCTTGGGAGAGGGCTAGGGAGAGGACTTTCCCCCAAGGGTTTCTATATTGGTTCTAAATGTGCCTACGCACAAACCAGAAGGGAAGCCCACGCACAAAGGAAATATGTAGGCTGTTCCCTAATCCAAAAGTACCGTTCCCTCATTGTCTATTTTTTAAGGGAACGTTGTTGGCTAGTTTTGAGGGACAATCGACAATTATGAAATACAAAATAACCATTACCAAGCCCTGCCAAGAAAACTGGAACGAAATGACCCCGACCGAAAAGGGAAGTTTCTGTGCCAGTTGTAAAAAGGAGGTCATCGATTTTACGCAAACCTCAAACTATAAGCTTGCCAAGAAATTAGATAGAAAGGAAGCGGTTTGCGGTAGGTTTAGGCCCGACCAGTTGAACCGACAGATCAGGGTAGCGCAAAACAACCCCATGTACCGGGCGAGTATGGTAATGGGCTTTACGTCTATTTTTGCCGTTGCCACTCCCGTGGTCGCTCAGGTCGACCATACGTCCACCGAGATTATCGATCAACCTTTCGTAATGGGCAGGATCGATATTGCCCAAGGTCTATCGGACGTTATCATTATCAAAGGTTTCGTTCAAGATGCCCAAGCCTTGCCCTTGCCTGGGGCATACATTGTTTTAAAAGGTTCAAAAATAGGCGTACAAACCGATTTTGACGGGAAGTTTCATCTCGAACTCTCAAAGAAAGATTTTCAGGACAATTCAGTTTTGATCGTTTCGTACATAGGATACGAACCCCAAGAAATAAATGTATACGAAAAGACGGAATTTCTTTCGGTCGAGCTAACTGAAGATTATACTATTTTAGGAGAGGTGGTCATCATTAGAAAACAGAATTTTTTCGAGAAGGTCGGAAATCTATTTAAAAAAAAGGAAAATAGAATTTGCAAGAACGAAAAATGAACAACCAAGATTCCCGCCTTCACTTCGACACCCTTGACTTAGCTCAAGGGCCGAGCTCAGTAACCACGCGGGAATGAAAAACAAAATTTTGACGTACTAAAAAGAGCCTTGTCTTTCGACAAAGCTCTTTTACGAGAACACTATATGAAAATGAAAAAAATTACTATTGGTTGATTATTACAGGGCAATCTTACCTACAGTTCGATGCTTCCCAAACTTTTTGATGTGTAGGCAGGAAAAGTTGTGGTGTAACTAGGCAGAATTGTTTTGAAGAGTTTGTATATGTACAGTTTTTTCCAAGAAGTGATTTAAACTTTCTGCGTTTAAGCGAAAAAGAGCAATTTTTAGCAAATGGAGAAAGTTTAAATCACTTCCAAATAAAAACCTTTCTTCGGCTTAATGACTTATAGGTTTGATTTGAGATTGGTTATATATAAAATATGCCTTCTTGTTTTCGAGAAGCTTTTTCAAGATTCAGAAGAACACTGTGCACCTAACTTTTTTAGGACCTGTTAACATTAAACGGAAATCACGGGTTTTTTGATGATTTTTTTGGATTTCTAGATGGTTTTTGCAGAACATAGCGGGCTACGTTGGCGAAAAGCAGCAACGAAATACAGAAAAAGGGCGAAAAACCCCATTTTAGGCTTAGTGTTAACAGGCCTTAGTTGAAGAATAAGTAGTTTATCATTTACCGCTTTTTCTAATATCTGTAGGGTTCATATTCATTTTTTGTTTGAATATTCTTGAAAAATAGTGTTCGGAATGAAAACCGCATTCAAAGGCGATTTCGGAAATAGATAAGTCGCTTTCTTGAATGATGCGAGTAGCATTTCTAAGCCTGAGCATGAGCAGGTATTGATTAGGTGGGATTTCAAAAATTTCCTTGAATGATTTTCTAAACCAACTATAACTTACTTTGAATTGCCTGCATAGATTTTCAAAATCAATATTCTTGTTCCAGTACTTGTGTATTTCGTTCTGCATTTCATGGATGGTCCTCTTTTTATGCGAGAGACCATCATTATTTTTCAAAACTGACGCATAGGCAATGCCCAGTAGGTTGATTAAATGGAAAGATGCCATTTTCTTTAGTAAGACATTGTCGGTCTCAATGGTTTTGATAAGGTTTGAGAAAGTGTCTAAAAACTGGGGGATAAAAAATACGTCGATTATTGGGTTCTCAGGGCTAAAGCATTTTTGTTCCAGTAAATATTTGGCGTATTCACCATTGAAGCCTATCCAATACTCTTCCCATCCCGTACCCTTTTTGGGTCGAAACCTATGCCAAATATCAGGAAACAAAAGAAATGCGGTACCTGGACCTATTTTTTGGGGAGGAAGGCCGTTCGCCTCAAAAGTTCCTTCCCCATGAGAGATGTACACAATTTGATATTCCTTTAGGTAACGCCCTTTCTTCCAGTTGAAATAATACCCGTCGGGATGATCTTTCTCGGGATATTTAAGATTTGCAGAATGTACATTATGACCTAGGTTTAGAATTTGCACCCCGAAATTTTCTGAGGCTGTTTCGGGGTTGGGGTCGATATACTTCTTAAAAATTCTCATATCAAAAAATACAAATATTAATCAGTTTGTGTATGGATTTTATGATTTACATACTGTTATTTTGATAAAATAAGCCATTATTGACTCAAAAAATAGCGGAACTGTAAATTGTAAGCTTTACAAGTTTAATTTTTTGATACTTAAAAACTTCCTTTTGAAAATATAGAAGTAAAACGGAATAGGACAATTGCAAATCGGAATCATGCTTAAAACCAATAAATAATTAAAAAATGAATATTAAAGAGAAGCATTTGAAAATTTTGGTACTCTTCACATTCTTTACCTGTCTGTTTTCTTATGGGCAACAGACAATAAGTGGTGTTGTGACGGCAACCGATGGCACTCCTTTGCCAGGGGCCAATATTGTCGAAAAGGGTACGACCAATGGAGTGACTGCAGATTTTGACGGTAATTATACGATACAGGTTTCTGATGGTACTCCAATTTTGGTAGTTTCCTATATCGGCTTTGCAAACAAAGAAGTAGCTGTTAACGGTCAAAACTCAATAATCGTGGTACTGGAAGAAAGTGCCGCCGGGTTGGATGAGGTGGTCGTTGTCGGTTACGGCACGAAAAGAAAAAGAGATATCGTCTCGGCCGTTTCCGTTGTCGATTTGAAAGAAGTGAAAGACGTTCCGGCAACTGATGCTTCTCGATTGCTGTTAGGTCAGGCTCCGGGTGTCGTTGTGGGCCAGACTTCAGGTAGACCAGGACAAGAACTTAATATTGTCGTACGTGGTTTGAGCTCATTGGGGGCGGATAGCAAACCCCTTTACGTTATCGACGGTTTTCCGGTTGGGACGTCTACAGGTTTGAGTGTAGACCCTGCCGATATTGAATCGATGACGGTTTTGAAAGACGCAGCTTCTACGGCCATTTACGGTGCAAGGGGCTCTAATGGAGTTATCTTGATCAACACGAAGCAAGGGACATCGGGTCGCACGAGTGTGACTCTCGATGTTGTTTCAGGTATACAAAATATACCCGACGCAAGAAGGGAGAAAATGTTGAACGCACAAGAATTCGGACAGTTTCAAAAAGAAAGCTGGATAGATAGATTTATTTTGAGCGAAGGTCGAGAACCTACTGAAAGCGAGGTGCCGTTAAGAGTCAGAAATCCAGAACAGTACACCACATCGACCGATTGGTTTGACGAAATCACCAATGACGCTGCCATTTTTAAGAAATACAACCTTACGGTCACTTCGGGCGGTGAAAAAACGAAATCGGTTATTTCAATGGGCTATCTAGATCAAGAAGGTGTTGTTATCAACACTAATTTTGAACGCTTTAACATTAGGGCGAACGTAGAGACCAAGATAACTGACAAAGTACGTATCGGTGCGAATATTACCGGATCTCGAACCAACGAAAGATTTATACAAGATGGTAGTAGAAGCCTTTCTGTAGGAAGGGCATTATGGGCAGACCCCCGAGAGCCGGTGTATAATCCAGATGGTAGTTTCAATGACTACTTGGGGGGGCATTTGGCGGATGGTGACCTTATTTTCGGTCATCCCAATCCCGTTCAGTTGCTAACTGAAGAGAAGAATACTAGAAGTATCAACAGACTTCTTTCGAATGCCTATTTAGAATTTGATTTTCTAAAGAATTTTAAATTCAAGTCATTGGTGAACGTTTCACTTATCGGATCAAGGGAGAATAGATTCAGGCCTTCAACACTGGCCGCCAATGGCTTTAATAGTCCACCACCACGAGATGCAGTATTGAACGAAACCTATGAAGAAGAAGTGAACTGGTCAACAGATCAACTGCTTTCCTATTCAAATGTATTCAATGAGAACCATGTCGTAGATGTACTTCTTGGCTATTCGGCGCAAGAGTTCACACTTAGGGATATTGGCGGTAGGGGTCAAAAGTTTCCGGATGACCAGGTACAATTTTTAGATAATTCAGAAATTTTCAGCGTCGAGTCGGCTGAAAGCAGCTGGAGTTTATTGGCCTATTTTGCCCGATTGAATTATACCTTTAAAGATAGATACTTAATGTCTGCCACCTATCGTCGAGAAGGTAGTTCAAGGTTTGGGTCGAACAATAAATGGGGTAACTTTCCATCGGTATCGGTAGGATGGCGCGTGTCAGAGGAATCCTTTTTACAAAATGCTGAATGGTTAAACGATTTTAAACTTCGGGCTAGTTATGGTATTACGGGGAACAATAATATTGGGAATTACAGAAGTCTTTCAACGCTGGATTCAGAGAACTATGTATTGGGTAATTCATTTCAACCCGGTAAGGTATTGAGTTCATTGGCCAACCCCGATTTGGGTTGGGAAGAATCGAATCAATTCAATTTTGGTCTCGATTTGACAATTCTGAACAATCTGGTTTTTACAGCTGAATACTATAAGAAAACTACTGAAAATATGTTACTTCCTGTCAATATCCCTGTTATTTCCGGGTTTGAAACGACATTTACCAATATTGGCAAGGTTCAGAATACGGGTTTTGAGTTTGCGTTGGGCTATCGCAAACAGATTACCGATGACTTCAGTTTGAGGGGTAACTTCAATATTTCCTTCAATGACAATGAAGTTTTGGCGATAGACGGTGACAATGACGAGATAAGAAACGGAGGGTTCTACGGTACGAATAATGTTTCTCAAGTTGGTCGCCCTATTGGTATGCTGCATGGTTTTAGAAATTTAGGAGTTTTTAGAACTCAGGAACAGATTGACGCTTCTCCAACTCAAGATGGAGCGATACCCGGTTCTTTTATTTATTTCGATGCAAATGGCGATGGTGAGGTTTCGTACGACAGAACGGATTGGGTAGAAATCGGTAATCCTACTCCTGAATATGTCTGGGCGTTTACACTCGGAGGAGATTACAAGGCATTTGATTTCAACGCGGTACTGACAGGTGCCCAGAATTACGATATATATCGAAATATCGAATCGACAACACTTAACCTTGACGGTGTTTTTAATGTTGATGTGAGGGCCAAAGAACGCTTTCGTTCCGCAGAGAATCCCGGTAATGGCATAGTGCCAACCAGTAATTTTTGGAAGTGGGAACGTGAATCGAACTCTTTTTACGTACATGACGCTAGTCACGTGTGGTTACGAAGTGCTTCGGTGGGCTATACTTTACCCTTAAAAGAAAATGCGTTCTTAAGCAACGCCAGAATTTACATTAATGGCGATAACCTACATGTATTCTCTACCTTTCCTGGGGGTAATCCACAAGTTAGCACATCAGGGGGTATAAATCCGGGAAGGGATGACTCGGCCTATCCGGTTCCAAGAACAGTAACCTTAGGGGCAACACTATCATTCTAATCAATCTTAAACCTATCAAAATGAAGTTTTCAATAAAAATAATCGTCACATTACTCATTTTAGCACTGGTTTCATGTAGTAAGGATTTCCTTGATAAGCAAAACCCTACGCAGCTTGGTGAAGAAACATTTTACAATACCGAAACACAGGTGGATCAGGCGATAATTGGCGTCTACGGTCAGTTACAGGGCATTATCGAAGACCAATGGCTCTTTCAAGAATTTATTACGGATAATACCACAGTTCATTTTAACGAGGGAAACAGGGGTAACGCACCCAATATAGAATCCATTGAGTATTGGCAGTACAATTCAAATACTGGTGTAATCAATGGTACTTATAGTGATATCTATAATGCTTTAGGCAATATCAATACGGTAATGTTCAAGCTCTCTGAAGCGGATATCAGTGCAAACGCTAAATCAATATTCGAAGGAGAAGCTAAATTTTTTAGGGCGTATTACTATTTTCTCTTATCACAGTATTTTGGTGATGCTATCATTATAACGGAGCCCGTTGTTAATCCTTCCGATGCTTTTGAGTTTTCGCGTTCACCGATTGCCGAGGTCTATGCATTGATTGAAAGTGATCTGCAAACCGCAATTTCTAATTTGCCAGAGGTAATTGATGCTTCAGAAGGAGGTAGGGTGAGTAAAGGAACAGCCCTGACCTTACTCGGTAAGGTCTTGCTGACCCAAAAAGAGTATGTAGGTGCCAAAGCAGCTTTAGATCAGGTGGTCGATTCTGGTGTATACACTTTATTGCCGAATTACGGCGATATCTTTGACCCCAATAACAAGAACCATCCAGAATCTATTTTTGAAGTCCAATTTCAGGGGAACAACGATCTTGGTGAATCTAGTGGGTTCATCTATAGTTTTTATCCATTGTTTTCACAAGGTGCCGTAACAGGATTTCCAGGAATAGATGGCGGTGGATGGAATATACCCACGAACAATCTTATTGCGGCCTACGAAGATGGTGATCTGCGTAAAGAAGTTTCTTTAAGCGAAGGATATACCAATAACGATGGTGAATTCGTATCGGTGCCATTCATTGAAAAGTTTCGTAACCCCCATTCTATCGAAAGACGTCCGAACGATAATTGGCCTATTTACAGATATGCCGATGTTCTGCTAATGTTGGCCGAAGCCATAAATGAAATATCGGGTCCCGATGGGGAAGCATATGGTTATTTAAATCAAGTGCGGGAAAGAGCAGGTTTAGCTGCACTGGGCGGCTTGTCACAGGATCAGTTCAGGGATGTTCTACTTCAGGAACGACGAATCGAACTGGCCTTTGAAAATCACCGTTGGTTTGATTTAAAGCGTAGATTCAATACATCTGAACTGGTAACATTCATGAATGCACACGGAGATGAAGAAATTGCCGGCCCGACCACGCCAAGGGGAGCAATAGGCTTTTCGGCGGGAGATTATCAATTTGATGCTTTCGAGGTTCTATTTCCACTTCCTGAGAGAGAATTATTGGTGAACCCCGATTTAAAGCAGAATGATGGGTATTGACCAACGGCGTAAAAACTATTCAAGCTGAAAATGCTTTGATCTTAGCATGGCGACAGTATAATAATGAACTCATTTGGACTTATTGTTTGGAACCGAGAATATCGGCTTTTGAGGTCAGATGAGGTCATTTTTTAACAGCATAGCAGGGCTACGGTTTTCAAAAATGAGGAAATATGGCCTCAAAATGTGATATTCGTAGGTAAAAGAAAAAGTCTAAATGAGTTCAATGATAAGAGTTGAGTTAGTTTGATTTATTTGAGGAAAGCAGGGAACATCTCCAATATTGAAAGTTGGCGTATGTATCCCTGTTTTCTTTTCCCTACAAAGGCAAATAGTCAAAAACGGCGTGGCATTAGTTATTTTTTAAGGCACATGCTGAAAAGACTACAAATTACGATTGATGGTTTATGAAGCAGTTTTTAATTCTTTATATCGCACTTTTTTTGTTCATCAATTTGGACAAAGGCCATAGTCAAGAATTGGATTATAGTCTCGATGTCGTCGATGATTTAAGCTACGCTGAGGTCCAGGCCGGGTTTACGGACCCACCCAATGAGGCTAAATTAAGAGCATATTGGTGGTGGCTAAACGGTATGGCGACCAAAGCTTCGATTACCAGTGATTTAAGCGAAATGAAGGCCAAGGGATATGGCGGTGCTATTCTTTTTGATGCAGGGTCGTCTAACTACCAAGTTGCATCAAAAACCCCGCCCGGACCTGTTTTTGCGAGTGCGGAGTGGCATGAACTTTTCGCCCATGCGGTCAAGGTTTCCGATTCGTTGAATATGGAACTGAGCCTAAATATTCAGAGCGGATGGAATCCGGGAGGGCCTTCGGTAACCCCAAAAGAGGCGCTAAAAAAAATCATAACGAGCAAGAAGGTGGTCGAAGGCCCAAAAAAGATTTCCATGATCCTTCCCAAACCAAAATCCGATAGCATCAATAACTATAGTTCATATAGGGACGGTACGGACAAATATCAAAAATATGCGGATGTATTCTACAGTGACATTTTGATCCAGGCCTATCCTGTCGGAAAGGGCGATCATGATACTATCGCCAATTGGCCTATAAAAAGCATGAACAAAGAACTTGGGTGGAAAGGAATTCTTCCGATTCATAAGCTTAAGGAACGAAACGAAAAAGGAAAGAATGGGGTAGATGTCTCCAAAATAATCGACCTATCGGATAGCTATAGGAACGATACATTGATTTGGGATGTTCCTGCAGGCAAATGGAACATTGTTAGATATGGTATGACCATTACTGGGGCGGAAGTCTCCACTGGCTCCGATGGTTGGTCGGGATTATCATTTGACCATTTAAGTAAAGAGCCGTTCAAGAACTATTTTTACCGGGTGGTGAAACCCATCATCGAAACCGCCAAAAAAGCTGGGAATAGCCTAAAGTTCTTACATACGGACAGTTGGGAAATGGGTGCCGTTAATTGGACGGACACTTTTATCGGCGATTTTAAACGTCTAAGAGGCTATGACATAACACCTTATTTGCCCATATTGACCAATCAAATTGTAGGCAACGAACAGATTTCAGATCGTTTTTTATACGATTTCAGAAGAACGGTGGGCGATTTGGTGCACCTGAACAATTATAAGTATTTCGCCGAATTGGCCCGTGAGCATGGTATGGGCACTCACCCGGAATCCGGTGGGCCACATTCCGCTCCTGTTGATGCTTTGCAGGTCATGGGCACCAATGCTATTCCAATGGGCGAGTTTTGGGCAAGAAACGACAATCATCGAATCAAGGATTCGGAGCGGTTATCGGTTAAACAAGGGGCTTCTGCGGCACATATTTATGGCAAACGTTTTATGGCCGCTGAAGGGCCTACCAGTATCGGTCCGCAGTGGGAACGCTCTCCCGGCGATTTAAAAGGAGGCTTGGATCGTATTTTTTGCTCAGGGGTCAATCGCTTGGTCTGGCATACGTTTACCTCTTCCCCAGAAGAATTCGGTATGCCCGGCAATGAGTATTTTGCGGGTACGCACCTCAATGCCAATACCACTTGGTGGCAGCAGACCAAGGCGTTCACAGATTATTTGAACCGCTGCACCTATTTGCTTAGCTTAGGTCATTTTCAGGCCGATGCGCTTTATTATTATGGTGATGATGTACCCAATTTTGTATTCCTAAAAACCGAAGTAGAGGACCTTGGTTTTGGTTATGATTGGGATAAGGTGAACTCTGATGTATTGTTGCAGCGTGCCTCGGTAAAAGATAACCGATTGGTCTTGTCAGATGGTATGCAGTATCGGGTTTTGGCTTTGCAGAACGAAGAATCCATACGTCTAGATGTTTTGGGAAAAATAGAAAAAATGGTCAATGACGGCCTTACAGTAGTGGGTCCAAGACCAAAGCGGGCAAAAGGATTGAAAGATTTCAGGGAAGCGGACAAAGAAGTATCCGAAATCGTCAAAAGGCTTTGGGGCCCGGAAGGTAATTTGTCAGGAGAAAACAAAGTTGGTAATGGAAAAGTTGTTTACGGTAAAACGGCAGAAGAGGTTCTTGCCGACATGGGCATTAAGCCTGATTTCGGTTTCAAGAGCGTAAATGATAATACTCGGCTAGAATACATCCATAGAAAAATCGATAATACACATATCTATTTTGTGGTCAATAGCTTTCTGCGCAAGGGCATCGATGATTTTGAGTATCGCTATGATGCATCGCTACCGGATCGTTATGAGCTGGTCGATGCGGAGTTTAGGGTGACGAACGGCATCCCCGAAATTTGGAACCCTATCGATGAATCGATTACTAAACCTTTGACATTCCGTCATGAAGGCAATAAGACTATCGTTTCCCTATATCTTAAACCGGAGCAATCAAAGTTCATAGTTTTCAATGCTACCGCTAAAACTGCAACGGGTTATACAATAAAAAAGGATGGAGTTTCATTATTTCCTATTTCAAAGGAGGCTAAGGTCGATGATTATCCTACCCATAAATTAGTTGAGGAGAATGCATCCCCTGTCCTTGAAGTCTTCGAATTTGGTTCGTACCGCGTAAAACCCAAAGATGGACAAGAAAAGAGTATTGTCATAAAGCCCTTCGATACACAGTTGCATATTGATGGCTCTTGGAAAGTGTTTTTTAATCCCTATAAACAAGATAAGTTTGTTCATTACATGGATGAGCTTGTTTCATGGACAGAGTTAGACAACCCCAAAATCAAATATTATTCCGGCAAGGCCACTTACAATATCCAATTCAAATTTCCTAAAAAGCATTGGAAAGACATTACTCTTAACGCCTATCTTGATTTGGGCAATCTCCAAGATATCGCCGTTGTTCGTCTAAACGGTAAAGAAGTCAGTACGCTATGGAAAGCGCCATATCGAGTTTCGGTGAAAGATTATTTAAAGGCCGGAAACAATATGCTTGAGATTGAAATTATCAACCTTTGGCCCAATAGGCTCATTGGTGACGGTAAATTACCGCCAAATGAACGTGCTACAAAGACCAATGTCAATAAATTTGACGCACCTGATGCCGAAAAATATTTGCGGAAATCAGGTCTGTTCGGCCCTGTTCAATTGCGTTTTTCAAAAAAAATAAAACTATGACCACCATACCAAATTTAAAGATCGGACTTTTTTCCATTGGCCTAGATGCTTACTGGAATCAGTTCGATGGACTAAAAGAACGTTTGGAAGGGTACACTTCCATAATTGAAAACAACCTAAAAAAATCGGGAAACGAGGTAATCAACCTCGGTCTCATCGACAACAGCCCGAGCGCGTTCGATGCAGGTCTGAAGTTTAAACAAGAAGGCGTCGATATTATATTTCTTTATATCACTACTTATGCGCTTTCATCCACAGTATTACCCGTAGTGCAAAAGGCAAAAGTTCCCATAATCATATTGAATCTGTCACCGGATGAGGCCATTGACTATACCGCTTTCAATCAACTGGAAAACAGAAAACAGATGACGGGCGAGTGGTTGGCGTATTGTTCGGCTTGTCCGGCACCTGAAATTGCGAACGTTTTTAAACGGGTGGGTATTCGATTTCATGAGGTTGTCGGCATTTTAGATAATGATAATGAGACTTGGAGCGAAATTCAGGAATGGGTCGATGCCGCTACCGTTGCCCATAACATGTCGTATAACAGATTAGGTTGTATAGGCCATTACTACAGTGGCATGTTAGATATCTATACCGACCTCACAACGCAATATGCCGTTTTCGGAGGGCATATCGAACTTATAGAAGTCGATGAATTATCCGAATTGCGACATGAGGTTACAGATTCAGAAATTGAAAGAAAAGTAGAAACCTTCTATACATCCTTCGATATTCAGAACGATTGCTCGGAGAGTGAGCTGAAGCGGGCCGCAAAAACAGCAGTCGCTTTGGATCGCTTGGTCGATAAATATCAGCTGGGTTCAATGGCCTATTATTATAAAGGAACTGAAGGTTCTGATAACTACGATACCCTGAGTTCGATAATTCTTGGAACTTCTTTGCTAACGGGCCAAGGCGTTCCGGTAGCCGGTGAATACGAAATAAAGAATGCACAGGCCATGAAGATTATGGACACTTTCGGTGTCGGCGGCTCTTTTACCGAATATTATGCCCTAGATTTTAAGGAAGATGTGGTGCTTATGGGGCACGATGGTCCGGGCCATATCGCTATTGCCGAAGGGAAAACTAGGGTCAAGCCCCTTGAAGTATACCATGGTAAGGTAGGTAAAGGGCTATCCATTGAAATGACCGTAAAAAACGGTCCCGTAACCCTACTTTCCGTTGTTGAGAATGGCAAGGGCGGACTCCTATTTTTAGTTGCCCAAGGTGAATCGGT
>Ga0115029_1000184_pt1 | contig 71544 bp, 63 predicted proteins | sample SidtaG_3_FD_87297 | JGI IMG/M metagenome (GOLD analysis project Ga0115029, IMG submission 87297) | Marine algal microbial communities from Sidmouth, United Kingdom - Sidmouth_Asex1 metaG | ecosystem: Host-associated > Algae > Red algae > Unclassified | place: Sidmouth, United Kingdom | collected... | reverse complement strand
TCATTTAAAACGAATTTACTCATTGCTGTTCGCTTCTTTAATAGAATAACTATTAGACAAAGCTCACATCGCGATTAAATTCGTTTTAAATTGAATAAAATTTAACCCTGAAAGATCAACAGATCCTAGCAAATCAATCAAATTTTTTTAAATGTATAACGAATTGTTAATGATCATTTTTGATTGAATAAGCATAAAAGTTATTTAAAAAATCGATATAAATTTGCCCTAAAAACAGATATAAAATGCCATTTAATAAGGGGGATTATTTTAGCTAGAAATTTAGAGAAAAATCCTGAATCATAATTTTTACATTTGCTTAACAAGATTGTAAAAAGTTTTAAAATCAACAGGTAATGTTTTATATAGCTGAAAACGATTTAAGCACTTTAAATGTATATAAAGTCAATTTAATGGCTAAAAAGCGTCAATTTTTTATTGATTAATCACTTAAGCAAGTTATTATTAAAGGTATATATAAATACAAAATAATCATCAGGGAATTATGCAGGGACAAAGATACATTTTAGTTGTCGATAACGATCCAGCTAGACGAAGCCAAATTGAAACTGTATTAGCCTTTGTAGGAGAAAATTTTTATGTTTTTCCTGAAAATGAATTGGTTCAACATCTTGTAGACGTTCCTAACATTCTTACCGTAATTTTATGTGGTGAAATATCAAAGCACTTACTCGCCATTGTAAAATCTCATCCTGCTTGCCCATTTATTTATCACGACCTTATCGACAAAGGACAAGCCCAAGGTTTCAACAATATTATTGGTGAATTAGCGCTACCGTTAAATTATGGTCAACTCACCGAAATGATCCACCATAGTCATCAATACCATAACAACCTACCTAATAAACGCAGTGGTAATTGCCCCAATGTATTATTTAGATCATTGGTCGGTACTAGCGAAGCAATGCGACAAGTGCGCTTTTTAATAGAGCAAGTCGCAAGTACCGCAGCTAACGTACTTATTTTAGGAGAGTCTGGTACAGGTAAAGAAGTAGTAGCACGTAATATTCATAACTTATCTGATCGTACAAAAGCGCCTTTTGTACCCGTTAACTGTGGTGCTATTCCACCAGACTTACTAGAAAGTGAACTTTTTGGGCATGAAAAAGGGGCTTTCACTGGCGCTATTTCTACTCGCAAAGGGCGCTTTGAAATGGCAGAAGGCGGCACACTTTTTTTAGATGAAATAGGTGATATGCCACAACCTATGCAAGTTAAATTACTGCGAGTGCTTCAAGAACGAACTTTCGAACGTGTAGGTGGTAGTAAAAGTATAAAAGCCGATGTTCGTATTATTGCCGCAACTCATCAACATCTTGAAGAAATGATCAAAACCAACTTATTCCGTGAAGATCTTTACTACCGCTTAAACGTATTTCCTATCGACACTCCATCATTACGTGAACGTAAAGAAGATATCCCTTTACTGATGAACGAGCTAATTTCTCGGTTTACCGCTGAGCAAGGTTACAGCGTACGTTTTACTGAAAAAGCGATTGAATCCTTAAAAGAGCATCAATGGGCTGGTAACGTTCGAGAATTGTCTAATTTAATTGAACGTATGATCATTATGTACGCAGAGCAGGTGGTCGATGTTGGTCAACTGCCATTTAAATACCGACACATAGATGTTGAAGACTACGAGCCTGATTACCCAGAAGAGTTGCAAGAACGTGACGTAATTAATGAGCTATTTTCAGGCTTTGATTATGGCGACGACGAAGTAGAAGAAGGATCGGTTGAAGTTACAGACTCAGAATTAAGTGCTATTACCGTATTACCTACAGAAGGTTTTAATCTTAAAGATCATTTAGCAGACCTTGAAGTATCATTAGTGACCCAATCTTTAGAAATTAATGATTGGGTAGTGGCAAGAGCCGCCGAAACTCTAGGCATGCGAAGAACAACATTAGTTGAAAAAATGAGAAAATACAGTTTGCAAAAAAGCTAAAGCCTTAGCCTTTGTTGAGCAAAAAAACAGACATGCATGCTTGAGTAAATAACATGTTGAGTAAAAACCGGGTTGTGTAAATAACGTGCTTTGTGAGTAAATAGGTAAATAAGTAAGCAACGTAAAAAGGTATCTAATACCACTTGAAATAATGAATTAGTCACTTAGAGCTACATTAGAAAACTTAGAACAAACAAAATAATTTAAGCATAGTGAGCTATGTTTCATTTATTTTGTGAAGTTATCAGTGTTTTAATGAGCTCCCAAGAGCGATTTTTAAAGGCTTATAAGCGTCGTTATTGATATTGAGAAAGGTTCCTACACGGATGTAGGGTAATAGGGTAACGCAGGAGTTACCAAGAATAACCATTCTCTCAATCAATGCTTTGCATACATGGATGTATGTACTTAGATTTTGTTTGGAACGTAAAATCTGTGCTTATAACCCTTTAAATTATCGCTAAGTGATCAATTCATTAATTCAATTGGTATAACAGATACCTTTTTTATTGCCTAATTTTCTCATATCAACAGCCCCTAATATTCAATATAAAATACCTAAAAAAGATCAAAAAACATAATATTTATCCCATTAAGCCAAAAAATTGACCCCAAAAAATCAGCAGAACCCATAATCTTTATAATCTAATTAATTGAAAATAATGGGTTTTATTTATGGCATGGTAAGTGCTTTGTTGTATGCGTAACCAATAATTGAGTAATGAATTATGACCTATGCAGCTTCAAATGTTTCTCCTATAGATAACTCGTATGATCAAACTGAATTTTTTTATAATTCGGTTGGCTCCTCAGCACAGGTAACGCTGCAACCTGAACAAAGTGAAATACTTCAATTACAAGACCAAGTTAATCAACTCAATCAAGTTATAGATGTAATGCCTACCGGCATGATCATGCTTGATGGTAATGGCGTCGTTATTAAAATTAACGACGTTGCTCGACAACTACTTGAAGAACCTATACTAGGTCAACCTTGGTTTGATGTTATCAAACGCTCATTTAAACCAAGAGCTGATGATTGGCATGAAGTGTCGTTAAACGATGGTCGTAGAGTTAAATTAGAAATTACTGCTTTGGGTGATCAACCCGGGCAATTAATTATGATCACCGACCTTACCGAAACACGATTACTGCAAGATAAACTTGGCCAATTACAACGTCTTTCATCATTAGGGCGAATGGTATCTACATTGGCACATCAAATCAGAACACCACTTTCAGCGGCCATGTTATATGGCGCAAATTTACAAAATAAAAAAATATCAGAAGAGTCTCGCCACAATTTTCAAGACAAGTTAATGACTAGGCTGCAAGATTTAGAGCAGCAAGTAAACGATATGTTACTGTTTGCAAAAAGCGGTAAACAGCAAGTAGTAGAGCCATTATCGATTAACGATTTGGTATCCGCTTCAGTACAGTCAATTGACCCTATTATTAAAAAAGACCAAGCAGAAATTGTTTTTTCATTATGTGAAGACGATTGTCAAATTTTAGGTAATGAAAGTGCGCTTACTGGCGCTATTCAAAATTTAGTTTTAAACAGCCTGCAAGTTATAAAAACTGGCGCAAAAGTTGAGTTATCAACTTATTGTAAAGATGGTTACGCCCTTATCAGCGTTAAAGACAACGGTAAAGGTATTGATAAAGCCCTAGCAGATAAAATATTTGAACCCTTTTATACCTCACGTTCACAAGGTACGGGGTTAGGCTTAGCGGTAGTAAAATCTGTAGCAAATGCTCACCAGGGCGGCGTAAAACTGGTTAGCAAACACGGCGAGGGCGCTCACTTTTGTATTCACATTCCGCTACTAGAAACTAAATTTACTCAAGCCACTAAATTTACTCAAACAAGTGGGTTTACTCAATCTGTGGATCATACTATTTCAGGTCAAGGTGTTTCAGATATGGACATTGCATCGGTAGCAAACATTCACACCTCAAATCAGGCTTTATCAATGGAGAAAGCTAATGAACATAAGTAAAATTTTAGTCGTTGAAGACGATTCAGGTTTAAGAGAAGCATTGGTCGATACATTACAATTAGCTGGTTTTCAGTGTATTGAAGCAGAGTCAGGTGAAGCAGCCTTACTCTTACTAAAAAACCATAAAGTAGATTTAGTGGTAAGCGATGTACAAATGGGCGGTATGTCAGGTTTATCATTGCTCAAAAGTATTAAAAATAATCTCCCACAAATGCCAGTATTAATTATGACGGCGTACGGCACCATTGACGATGCGGTACAAGCAATGAAAGACGGTGCCAGCAACTACATGGCAAAGCCTTTCTCGCCTGAAGTATTATTAAATATGGTTAATCAATATGTTCCGCTTGAAATCCCAAATGCTTTTGAACCTATAGTGGCTGACCCACAAAGTATTGAATTATTATCTTTAGCGAAAAAAGTGGCGGCAACACAAGCATCAGTAATGGTATTGGGACCCAGTGGTTCAGGTAAAGAAGTGCTTGCTCAATATGTTCATTATAATTCAGACCGCGCCGAAGCGCCTTTTGTCGCAATAAACTGCGCAGCAATACCTGAAAACATGTTAGAGGCGACTTTATTTGGTTATGAAAAAGGCGCTTTTACTGGTGCGATACAAGCATCACCCGGTAAGTTTGAACAAGCTCAAGGTGGCACTATATTACTTGATGAAATAACCGAAATGGATTTAGGTTTACAAGCTAAAATACTGCGAGTATTACAAGAGCGTGAAGTAGAACGCTTGGGCGGACGTAAAACCATTAAATTAGATGTACGCGTTATTGCAACCAGTAATCGCGATTTAAAACAAGCTGTAGCAGAAGGCGTATTCAGAGAAGATTTATATTATCGTCTTAACGTATTTCCATTAACTTGGAAAGCTCTTGCGCAAAGACGAGATGATATTTTGCCACTAGCTAAACATCTCGTAGAGCGTATTGCGCAAAATAGCTCAGACACTATCCCTGAATTTACCGCATCCGCGCGTAGCAAGTTAACAGCGTACAATTGGCCAGGTAATGTCAGAGAGCTTGATAACGTGATCCAAAGAGCTCTTATTTTGTGTACTAACAATCAAATTGATGCTTCAGACCTATTAATTGAACAATTTGAAACAACCTCAGTAACTGTTGAAGCCGAGCCTCAAGCTAGTTCGGACGACAAGCTTGGCAGCGAGCTTAAAATTCAAGAGCATCAAATTATTTTAGATACCTTGAATGCCTGCCAAGGAAGCAGAAAAAATGTTGCCGAACGTTTAGGGATTAGTCCAAGAACACTGCGTTATAAAATAGCAAAAATGCGTGATTCAGGTATACAAATACCCGCTTAACTTTTCGAATATTAAAAAGCCTGAATTCCGAAAAAGCAATATTGCACAATAACGCTATTTTAAAGGTTCTCGGTGTTATTTTACTATTAAGGGACTTTTGTTATCAATAACCGGTTATTGATAATAAAAGTTGAGTACATAAAAGTGCCTTGATAACGAATAAACTATCGTTATTATGAGGTGCACTTAAAAATTTATTATCCATAACTCAAGTTAAATAAACTCAGCACGTGTTGCTGGTCTTATGGTACTAGACCCAATCCTAAGCCCAATTTCAAACCCAACCCTAGGCTTAACTCTCAAGCTTAATTTTAAACACAAACACTGCATGACTCCTTTTCCCGCCAGTGCTTTATTTTCCTCATCTTTATTGATTGTTTTTTGTTCTTTTAGCTTTATTTTATCTCTATTTTTTAGTTTGAAAAACGTAAGGTGGTTAATTTAATTTGTTGAAATGTAAAGGTATTAATTTAAATGTTATGATTTTTTATTACCTTGGCATTATGATTGCTATATTCACTGTAATACATATAAACACCAAGAAATTGACACAAGCGAGATAGCTATGGATATCAAATCAAACTCTTTATTTGCACAAATGCAAAGTATGTCTTTAGAGGCAATGAATCAAAATAGCCAAGCCATTTCGTCTGACAGTGCTGTTCAAGCTACCCAAAAACCGGGTAGCGATTTTGGCAACTTATTAAAAGACGCTGTTAACTCAGTAAACAGTTTACAAAAAGAAACAGGTGAACAGCGTAAAGCATTCGAAATGGGCGATCCAAACGTAACATTAGCACAAACTATGATCACCGCCTCAAAATCAAGTATCGCGTTTGACGCAACGGTGCAAGTACGTAATAAGTTTGTAGAAGCCTACAAAGAAATCATGAACATGCCAGTTTAAGCATTACTCATTAATTAGATTACCCTTTTAGTTTACCTTTTCGAGATTAGCGGAGATATTCAGTGGCTGACACAACAGGAAATACAAGCATGGTCGTATCTGATGATAACTCAGATGATATGGATGAAGAGCAAAAATCAGGCTTCGCAGCGGCTATTGGTAATGTAGATGTATTAAGACAGCTCACATTAATTATGGCGCTGGCTATTTGTTTAGTTATCGCGATATTTGTCATAATGTGGGCAAACCAAGCAGAATATAGAGTATTGGCAAAACTTCAAACTGAACAACTGATAAAAACTATGGATCTACTCGATTCAAATAAAGTCGATTATATTCAAGAAAACAACATTATTTCAGTACCTACCGACGAATACCAAAACATTAAAATGCTACTTGCACGTGAAGGGCTTACTTACGAGAAAAAAGAAGGTAACGAAATTATCATGCAAGACATGGGTTTTGGTGTAAGCCAACGCCTTGAAAGCGAAAGACTTAAACATTCTCGCGAACAACAATTAGCACGCACCATCGAAGAGCTACAATCTATTTTAAGAGCTAAAGTTTTATTAGCAATCCCTAAAGATAATATTTTTGCAAAGCGCGTAAAGTCTCCGTCAGCTACGGTTGTACTTACGTTGCAAAAAGGGCGTCAATTATCAGAAGAAAAAGTAGATTCAGTTGTCGATATTGTTTCCTCAGCAGTGCAAGGTATGACGCCTAACAAAGTAACCGTGACCGATCAAAATGGTCGATTACTCAATTCAGGTTCACAAGATTCTATTTCATCTCGTTCACGAAAAGAGTTTGAAATTGAACAAAAACGTGAATCTGAATATATGTCAAAAATAGACTCAATTCTTATCCCCGTTATTGGTTTAGGTAATTACACTGCGCAAGTAGATGTCACTATGGACTTTACCAATACCGAAGAAACTCAACGTCGTTATAATTCAGACTTACCTGCTTTGCGCAGTGAAATGAAAGTAGAAGATACCACTATAGGTGGCATGTTAGGCGGTATTCCAGGGGCATTATCTAATCAACCACCATTAGACTCAGACATTCCTGAAAATGCCGTTGGTGGTGCGCAAAAAAAAGCAATGCCAAGCCGTAATCATTTAGAATCAACTAAAAACTATGAATTAGATGAAGCCATAAGTCATACTAAGCAGCAAACAGGCGTTATTCGCAGAGTAAGTGTTTCAGTTGGATTAGATTATTTACCCTCATCAACCGCGGGCGTAACCCCTGAAGGAGCAGAAGAAGGCTCAGCAGCACCGGTAGTCACCTATGTACCAAGAAGTGAAGCAGAAATCGCTAATATCCGTCGATTACTCCAAGGTAGCGTAGGGTTTGATCTACAACGAGGCGACGTATTAGAGGTTATTTCGTTACCGTTCTCACGTTCTGATGTTGTGGTAAAAGAAACCACACCTATTTATCTACAACCCTGGTTTATGAAAACCTTAAAATTAGTATTGGGGGCGTTAGTTATTATTGTATTAATATTCGCCGTGGTTCGCCCAATGCTCAAACGTTTAATCTATCCTGACCAATCACCAGATGATTACGGCGATAAATCACTTGATAGCCATATTGATTTAGGTGATGAAACAATGGATATGTTAACTACCGAATTTGATGCTGGCGCAGTAGGCTTTGCACCTGATGGAAGCTTACAGCTACCCGATTTACATCGCGATGAAGACATTTTAAAAGCCGTTCGGGCGCTAGTTGCAAATGAACCCGAACTATCCTCTCAAGTTGTTAAAAGTTGGTTAAGTGAAGATGAGTGATGATAATCAAGAGCTAGCCACAATGGATAGCAATCCAGGTGGTTTTGACGTAGACAAGCTAGATGGAACTGAAAAAGCCGCTATTTTGCTGCTAAGTTTATCTGAAGAGGACGCTGCGCAAATTTTAAAACATTTAGAGCCCAAGCAGGTGCAGCAAGTGGGCACCAGTATGGCGGCGATGCAAGATTTTACACAACAAAAAATTACCGCAGTACATAAATTATTTATTAACGAAATTCAAAACTTTAGTACCATCGGCTTTCAAAGTGAAGAATTTGTACGTAAAGCATTAACCGCTGCATTAGGTGAAGACAAAGCTGGTAACCTAATCGATCAAATTGTTATGGGTGGCGGCGCTAAAGGCTTAGATTCATTAAAATGGATGGACTCTAAACAAGTAGCTAATATTATTCGCAACGAGCATCCGCAAATTCAAACCATTGTATTATCGTATTTAGAACCTGATCAATCGGCTGAAATTTTAAGTCAATTTGCCGACAAAGTGCGCTTAGATTTAACCATGCGTATAGCTAACTTAGAAGAAGTACAGCCCGCAGCACTACAAGAACTTAACGAAATAATGGAAAAACAATTTGCCGGACAAGCAGGCGCACAATCAGCCAAAATGGGTGGTTTAAAAGCTGCTGCCGACATTATGAACTTCTTAGATACTAACGTCGAAGGTGCATTAATGGATGCAATTCGTGAACACGATGAAGAAATGAGCCAGCAAATACAAGATCTTATGTTTGTATTTGAAAACCTCGCCGATGTAGATGATAGAGGCATTCAAGCTATTTTACGCGATGTACAACAAGATTCCCTAATGAAAGCCATAAAAGGGGCAGACGACACGTTAAAAGACAAAATTATGGCGAATATGTCTAAACGTGCGGCAGAAATGATGGCAGATGATTTAGAAGCCATGGGACCTGTGCGTATTACAGAAGTTGAAGCAGCGCAAAAAGAAATTTTAGCGATAGCGCGTAAGTTATCTGACGCTGGCGAAATTATGCTTGGTGGTGGTGGTGGTGGCGACGAATTCTTATAGTGAATTGCTGATTGTTAAAAGACATTAACCGAAAATCATTAGCCTAAAACAATCAACTAAAAGTAATGGTTAACATAAAGAGTAAAATAGCATGAGTCAAAAAATTGTAAAAGGCACCGACGAGCTAGCGTCTGACTTATGGTTAATCCCTCACGTTGAACAAACTAAACAAGCAAACGACGTTAAAACTAATGCTTTAGGTAAAAAAAGTACTTGGAAGTACGAACCACCTGAAGATACTGAACTTGAACAACCGGTACCATTAACCGCAGAAGATATAGAAGAAATTCGCCAAGCAGCTCATGAAGAAGGTTATAACCAAGGAAAAGAGGAAGGTTTTACAAAAGGTTACGAAGAAGGCAAAAGTGCAGGGCATGAAGAGGGGCTTAAATCAGGGCATGAAGAAGGCATTGAAACAGGGCTAAATGAAGGTAAAGAAACCATAAACAACCTTGCTAAAGAATGGGAAACTCTTACCCAACAATTGCACAAACCATTAGCCGATGTAGAAAAAAATGTAGAAGCGCAACTACTGCATTTAGTTGTGCAACTCACGCAAGCTATTACCTTACAAGAAGCAAAAACAAATCCAGATATTATTACCTCAGCTATCGTTGAAGGGATAAAAATATTACCTAGTCAAGAAGCACAAACCCAAATATTAATTCACCCAGCAGATATAAAAATAGTAGAAGAACAGTTTGGCCAAGCCTATATTGCCGAGCAAGGCTGGAAACTACTCGCCGCGCCACAACTTGAACAAGGCAGCTGTAAAATTGAAAACAGTACCTCTAACGTTGATTTAAATATAAAGTCACGCATGAAAGATGTTCTGGAATCATTTTTGCAAGAAGCACTTCATCAATAAGTAAAAGGTCGTAACGTCAAAAAACCATTATGCTTGACTATAACCGCATTGCACAAAGACTCGAAAATTGCCAAAGCTTAATAAACCCCCATAAAGTTTCTGTGGCAGGGCGACTAGTGCGTGTAGTAGGCTTAACTCTTGAAGCCGTAGGCGTAAAAGCGCCTGTTGGTAGCCAATGTTTAGTAGAAACATCGCAAGGTGATTTAATCGCAGAAGTGGTGGGATTTGAACAAGAAAAAACCTATTTAATGCCCGAAGAAAGCCTACAAGGTGTTTTACCCGGCGCACGTGTTGTGCCACTAGCCACCAAAGCGCGTTTACCTTTTTCAATGGAATTACTAGGGCGAGTAATAGACGGCGTAGGAAAACCAATTGACGGCAAAGGTCCAATAAAACAAACCGATGATTATAAATACAGCAGTAAACCCATCAACCCATTATCACGTCGCGCAATCACCAAACCCTTAGATGTTGGAGTAAGAGCAATAAACAGCTTTTTAACCGTGGGGACAGGGCAACGAATGGGACTTTTCGCTGGCTCAGGTGTTGGTAAAAGTGTGCTGTTAGGTATGATGACTAAAGGCACAACCGCAAATGTCATTGTAGTGGGCTTAATTGGTGAACGTGGGCGAGAAGTAAAAGAATTTATTGAAGAAATTTTAGGTGAAGAGGGCAGGAAACGTTCGGTTGTAGTAGCAGCACCCGCAGATAATTCACCATTAATGCGCCTAAAAGGCTGTGAAACAGCGGTACAAATTAGCGAATATTTTCGTGATCAAGGCTTGGATGTTTTATTACTTATCGACTCAATAACTCGTTACGCACAAGCCCAACGCGAAATTGCTTTAGCGGTAGGTGAACCACCTGCAACAAAAGGATACCCGCCGTCAGTATTTTCTAAATTACCGCAACTTGTTGAACGTGCTGGTAATGGTGGCGAAGGGCAAGGCTCAATCACCGCCTTTTTCACCGTGCTAACCGAAGGTGACGATTTACAAGATCCTATTGCTGATGCTGCGCGCGCTATTCTTGACGGGCACATAGTATTGTCACGCGATTTAGCCGATTCGGGTCACTACCCTGCGGTTGACATTGAAGCATCCATTAGCCGTGTTATGCCAATGGTTACCGAGCCAGAGCATCAACAATTAGCTCGACAGTTAAAACAAGTTTATTCGTTGTATCAGCAAAATAAAGATCTTATTTCAATCGGTGCATATAGCAAAGGTAGTGATCCTCGTATTGATCAGTCTATTAGTTTACAACCAGTAATTAATTTCTTTTTACAGCAAAAAACCTCCGAAATTATTCCTTATGAACAAAGCCTAAATCAACTACAAGAAATTATTTCAGCCGCACAAGCGCATGCTCAGCAAAATTAATAAGGCATTTAAGGGAGACAATTTATGCCAATGAAACAGCTAAATACACTTTATAAATACGAGCAAAGTAACGAAACCAAGGCAGCCAAAAATTTAAGTGAAGCAGAGTTTGAATATCAACAAAATTTACAGCGTTTAGATAGCGTTAGCGAATATCGTTTAGAGTATATGAAACGCCTCAACCAACGCTCGCTTGACGGTATAAATAGTCACACATTTAGCCATTTTCATGCGTTTATCAAAAAATTAGATAATGCATCAGAACAAGTGAAAATAGCATTAAATCAAGCTAAAGCTATGGTCGAAAAACGTAAACAAGAATGGTTAATGCAAAGACAAAAGTTACAAGCGGTTGAACTACTGCGCGATAAAAAATTAAAAATGCTCGCATTAGTCGAAAATAAGCGAGAGCAAAAAATGTTTGACGAAATTGCTACACAACAATTTGTTCGGCGAAAAAATAGTTTTTAACTATTCAAAGCATCGTCTTTGCAAGGTTAGATGCCAATTATTTTACTTATATCAATAGGTAGAAATATCAATTTGGAGCGTATTTTGCTTAGTTTTAAAAGCGGCACCTTTTATTTTTGTTATATAACGATTTTCATTCAGTTTTATAAAAGGTAATAAGCGTCATTTTTCAGGAAAACTTATGTCTACTATAAATGTATTAACACTAGAGTTATCTCAAACTACTGATAATAAAGGGCTTGGTGGTGATCCCAAAGGTATTGATAAAGAAAACTCATTATCGTTTTCTCATTTAATGAAGGAGCATAAAGATCAAGACAAAAGCGGCAATGCATTTAACGACAACGGCAAAAAAGAGCGCCCTTACCGCCAACCTCGAGAAGATAACTATGGCGAAAATGGCAGTGTCGCCAGTATAAAAGACTCTAAAAACGCCTCAAGTGACAAAGGTATGAGCGATATTTCTAGCGAAACTATTCATGATATTAAAAGTAGTATCAAAAATAATATTGAAACTGAAACTGAAATTGAAAAGGATGGTACAGATGAGCAAACTGATCCTGAAAAAGAAATTTTTTCATCGAGTATCCCTAAGAAAAACATCCTTGAACAAGACAGTCTCGAACAAGCTAAAATTGAGCAAGTAAAAACTGAAAAGAATACTCCCGAATCAAAAAAATCAGCAGATTTATCAAATAATCCAGAACAACTTTTATCTTTTTTAAGTGCCTCTGAAAAAGTATTATCCCCTAAAGAAGCCGTACAAGTTAGTAGTGAAAACAACTACAGCCAAAATGATAATGAATTAGTTAGTACACCTAAAAAGCAACTGATAAGTAATGATGTCATACAAAGTAGTGTTTTAGACAAAAGTGACTTACAAAGCAGTACAATACAAACTAAGTCAGCTTTATTAGCAAGCACTTTATCAACGGATTTATCAAGTAATCAAAAAAATGTAAAATCATCAGAAGTGTTGATTGAAAAAGCACTTAATACTGACAAAACACTTAACACTGAAAAAGTGCTTAACACAGACAAAACTCTTATTGCTCAATCTATTTCTAAAGAAGTCGCGCCCGAAAGCCCAGACCTATTACAAAAAGTAAAAGCATTATTTAATAGTAAAGAAAGTCTTAATAAACCTAACGAGTCAACAACGCTTGATACAAAAACAGAATCATCAAATAAGCCACCTATTATAGAAAAATCAATCCCGATTGAGTCGCAACAGTCAAACTTTAAAGCAACGCAAGCACAAGTTGAATTACAAAATAAACCTCAAGAAAATATAAAAGTGAATGGTGCATCAATAGCGCATTTATCTACAGAAAAAGATGTAGTTAAAGTTGATCATCTTACTTCAATGAAAAATAGCGCCATTGAAAAAAAAATGAACAGCGATAATGACAATAACAAAGCTCAAAACGGTGAAAATCAATCTGATAACCCATCAGGTAAAGAGCAATCTTCCCAGCGTAAAGAAACAGCTCAATCGGCTGCTTTTAATACTGTCACACTCAATAGCGTACCAAAAGATAGCTCAGTAAAAGAGAGTACATTACCCAATAGCTCAACTCTCAACAACTCAATTCTTAATAGCTCAGCAGAGCAAATTGAGTTGGATATAGCCTCTAAAGAATATATTGAAAACGAGTTAAGCAAACAAAATAACACGGCTAAAGTAAATTCTGGGGTTAGTCCTTTATTTGATACGTTAATGCCAAGAGAATCGACACTCGTAAGTCAAAATGAACAACGATTTATTGACCAAGAGCTGTCGTTTGAAAATGTGATGCAAACTCTTTCAACGGATTTAGCACAAACTCAAAAAAATACTGTTGCTCAGCAAGCAGAAACCATTTCTATAATGCGTAAAGATTTTACAGACGCGGTAAAAGATAAAGTAATGGTGATGATCCATCAAAAAATTCAACAAATAGAAATTCAATTAGATCCACCCGAATTTGGTAATATGCAAGTGCGTATTAACATACAAAATGAACAAGCCGTTGTAAGCTTTGTTGTACAAAATCAACAAGCTAAAGACGCTCTTGAGCAAAATATGGAAAAATTAAAGCATATGATGTCAGATTCAGGAGTCGATGTTGGTGAAGCAAATGTTAAACAAGAATCTAATCAATCATCAACACAAGAGCAAGATAATCAAGATGCCCAAGGCGCATTTAAAAACGGCGAAGAAATTGGTTCAGAGCATTTAACAAATTCAAAAAATACACACGTGTTTAAAGCCTCTTCAACAGGCGTCGATTATTATGCTTAGCCTGCTTTTAAACCTATGTGCAAATAAAACCTAAACTAAGCCTAAATTATACGTAAAACACTAAAAATAAAGGTATAAACACATTGGCTAGGTTATTATTCAAGGCTATAGTTAACTTATTACTATATATACTCATTACCATTCAAGCGTACTTAAATTAGCACCTTTATAAGTATTATATAGACAGGTCGCGAGTAGATAGATAACGAGAATAAACGTAAGGAACAAAAATGGCTGATGCTAAAGAAGAAGAGTTAGAACTTGATAGTGCAGGCGGTGGTAAAAAGAAACTTATTATGATCATTGCAGGCGTTGTACTTTTAGCTGCTGCTGGGGCAGGGGTGTATTTCTTTTTTATGAGTGACGACAAGCCAACAGATGCACAATTAGATGCTGGGCTTAGTGTTGGAGAAGACGGGAAAATTCTTGAAGTTGAGTCTGCAAGTAGTTCAGCCAAAATAGGAACCGCTATTTATGTACCCATGCCTAGACCCTTTAGATTTAGCGTACCTGGCGCCGCACGAGATAGATTTGTAGAAATAAGAGCGCAATTATTAGTACGCGGTAGTGATGATGAAGAGGCAGCTAAAAAGCATATACCTTTAATTGAAAGCACGTTACTCGCTGTTTTTTCGCAATCTAATGCTGATGATTTATCCACAAGCGCCGGTAAAGTCTCATTAAGACAAAAAACGTTAACTGAAATTAAAAAAGTTTTAATGGATATTGAAGGTAGCACAATCGTCGAAGAAGTATTATTTACTGGTTTTGTAATGCAGTAATTTTTCATCTCGTTATAATATGTAATACCAATTAAATTAATGAATTGATCCCTTAGCGATATCAATAACGACGCTTATAAGCCTTTAAAAATCGCCCTTGGGAGCTCATTAGAACACTGATAATTTCACAAAATAAATAAAACATAGCTCACTATGCTTAAATTATTTCGTTTGTTCTAAGTTGTCTAATGCAGCTCTAAGTGACTAATTTATTATTTCAATTGATATAAGCAATTATAAAATAAAGATTTTAAATAATTAATATAATAACTAAAAAGAGACTATCGAGTGAGTGATTTATTATCGCAAGACGAGATTGACGCGCTATTACACGGTGTTGACGACGTTGAAGAAGAAGAGCTAGTAGAAGACAGTGCTGATGCAAATGGCATGTCTGATTACGACTTTTCATCGCAAGATAGAATTGTTCGTGGGAGAATGCCTACCCTTGAAATGGTAAATGAACGTTTCGCACGGCATATGCGCATTAGTTTATTTAATATGATGCGCAGAACAGCGGAAGTCTCTATTAATGGTATTCAAATGATCAAATTTGGTGAGTATGTGCATACCTTATTTGTTCCTACCAGTTTGAACATGGTGAGGTTTCGTCCTTTAAAAGGCACGGCGCTAATCACGATGGAAGCACGGTTAGTTTTTATTTTAGTCGATAACTTTTTTGGTGGCGACGGGCGTTATCATGCCAAAATTGAAGGGCGAGAGTTTACTCCTACCGAGCGTCGTATAATTCAAATGCTCCTTAAATTAATTTTTGAAGATTACAAAGAAGCATGGTCGCCGGTAATGGACGTATCATTTGAGTATTTAGACTCAGAAGTTAACCCTTCAATGGCAAATATTGTTAGCCCAACCGAAGTTGTGGTTATTAGTTCATTTCATATTGAATTAGACGGAGGTGGTGGTGATTTTCATGTGGCATTACCTTATTCAATGCTAGAACCCATTCGAGAATTACTCGATGCCGGTGTGCAAAGCGATAAAGAAGATACCGATATGCGTTGGTCTAAAGCGCTACGCGATGAAATTATGGATGTGCCGATTGAGTTATCAACCAAATTTTTAGAAGTAGATTTACCTTTATCACAAATTATGGAGCTTGAAGCTGGCGATATTATTCCAATCGAAATGCCTGAAAATGTTACCGTGTTAGTTGAAAATCTACCTAGCTTTAGAGCTAAATTAGGTCGAAGTCGAGATAATTTAGCATTGAAAATAGAATCTAAAATTAAGCGCCCAGAGTCTGTGAAAAATGAATTAACCATTTTAACAAAAGGCGGTAAACGTCTAGACAGTGACGCAGAATTACACTTATTAGAAGATGATTTAGAATATTAATAGTTATACCCATAGCAGTTTAAGGTGTAGCTTGAGGTGTGATGGGTATATATGCTGCCATTTCATTGGTATAAATAAAATACTTTAAGATAAACAAATACGATAGAGGTCAATGGCGATGAGCGATGACAAAGAAGATTTAGGAATGTGGGATGAAGCAATGGAAGAGCAAGCAGAAGCTGAATCAGAAGAAGCTAAACCCGTTGAATTAGACGAATTAGAGGCGGAAGCTCCAATCAGTGGTGATGAAAAACGCAAACTTGATGCTATTTTAGATATTCCCGTCACAATTTCAATGGAAGTAGGGCGTAGCCACATTAGCATTCGTAACTTATTGCAGCTTAACCAAGGCTCTGTGGTTGAACTAGACCGCGTAGCGGGTGAGTCACTTGATGTGATGGTTAATGGGACACTGATTGCCCACGGGGAAGTGGTTGTTGTTAATGATAAATTTGGTATTCGTTTAACCGACGTTATTAGTCAAATTGAGCGAATTAAAAAGCTCAAATAATGGATCACCTATGCAAATATATGTGTTTATTTCTTGCCTATTTTTTTCCTTTACTAGCCTTGCCGCAGAACAAAAGGTTGAAGTAGGCAAGCACGTTACCGATCCAACCGATGCTACCACCATGATATTGTCGTTACTGCTGGTATTAATGGTTGTTATTGCGAGTGCTTACCTGTTAAAGAAATTTCAAATAACAGCACAAGGTGGTCATCAAAGTTTAAAAGTTATTACCAGTGTTCACTTAGGTACAAAAGAGCGAGTGGTGGTTGTGCAAGTGGCGGATAAACAACTCGTACTAGGTGTAACCGCACATCAGGTAACGTTATTAGATACCTTAGATGAGCCATTAGATACTGGAAAAAAAGCGTCCGAATTTTTTGAAAACTCAGTCGTCAGTAGGCTAAAAAACAGCATAAAAAATAAAGGCTAAGGCGATGATAAACCCCATGACAAAAATAACAAAACAACGCTTTACCTCATTTACCTTTATCGCTATTTTTTTATCGATGCTTGTTTTTAGCGGGGTAAGTTACGCAGAAGATTTAAGTATGTCGGCACTTAAATTAACCACCAACCCTGATGGCTCGCAAGAATACTCTGTAACGTTACAAATTCTAATTTTTATGACAGCCCTTAGTTTTATTCCTGCGGCAGTTATTATGATGACCTCGTTTACACGTATTTTAGTGGTAATGGCTATTTTACGACAAGCCATTGGTTTACAACAAACACCTTCAAATCAAGTGGTTGTTGGGCTTACCTTGTTTATGACCCTATTTATTATGACACCGGTATATAACGAAATTAATGCTCGTGCCATTCAACCCTATTTACAAGATCAATTAACCTCAGTTGAAGCTGTTGATAGGGCTAAAGTGCCGCTGCGAGCTTTTATGCTTGAACAAACCCGTATTAAAGATTTAGACACGCTGGCAAGTATGGCCGGTATAGACCAAGTTAACGAACCTACCGACTTACCCATGACAGTAATAATACCGGCGTTTGTGATCAGTGAGCTAAAAACGGCTTTTCAAATTGGTTTTATGTTGTTTATCCCTTTTCTTATTATTGATTTAGTGGTCGCCAGTATATTAATGGCAATGGGTATGATGATGCTATCGCCGATGATCGTTTCATTACCCTTTAAGCTCATGCTTTTTGTATTGGTTGATGGCTGGAATTTGGTAATAGGCACCATTGCCACCAGTTATGGCATGGGAGCAAATTAATGAACCCAGAAGTCTTTGTTGATATTTTAAGTGACGCTTTATTTTTAGTTATTATTTTAGTGTGTGCGGTTATTTTACCTAGCTTATTTGTTGGTTTGATTGTGGCTGTTTTCCAGGCAGCAACGTCTATTAATGAACAAACCTTAAGTTTTTTACCGCGGCTAGTCGTCACACTATTTTCTCTCATTATTGGTGGACATTGGCTTGTTCAACAATTGATGGATTATACCATTCGCCTAATAGGTAGTATTCCAAGTGTGGTCAGTTAGTGGAGTACACCGACGCTGTTGTTAACCAGTTTATAGCAGATTTTATATTGCCGTTTACTCGTGTTTCAGCATTGGTGATGAGCATGATTGGTTTAGGCGCTAAAACGGTTCCTACCAAAATCAAACTTGGTTTATGTGTAGTTATTACCATTGCTATTATGCCTGCCATTCCTCCCACTCAAGTGGATAATTTATTTTCACTAGGCACCGCGTTACTCATTGCTGAGCAAGTAATTATTGGCATTATGTTAGGCTTTGTAACCACCTTGGTGGTCAACACCTTTGTTTTAGCCGGTCAAATTATTGCTATGCAAACAGGTTTGGGTTTTGCGTCATTAGTCGATCCTACCAGTGGTATGAACGTACCTGCGGTGGGGCAGTTCTTTCTTATTTTATCATCTTTACTGTTTTGGGTAATGGATGGTCATTTAGCTTATTTACAGTTTGTTGTTGCCAGTTTTGATACTATTCCAATTCCTTCTGAACAATTTGATAGTACAAAATTTAAAGAACTTGTTGAGTGGGCTCGCTGGATGTTTGCTACAGCACTATCTCTCTCTATTGCCCCACTTACTGCGATGCTATTAATTAATTTTTCATTCGGTGTAATGACCCGAGCAGCGCCGCAACTTAATATTTTTGCTATTGGTTTTCCTGTCACCATGTGTGCTGGTTTAATTATTATGTGGTTAACCATGGGTAACTTTTTTACTCATTTTCAAATTCAGTGGCAAAGAGCCCTCGAATTTACCTGTTACTTAATCGATTGTAAGGTTGTGTAATGGCTGAATCTGATAGTGGTGAAAAAACAGAAGAACCCACCGCCAAAAAGCTAGCTGACGCCCGAAAAAAAGGTCAAATAGCACGCTCTAAAGATTTAGGTACCATGTTTGTATTAGTTGGCAGTGCGGTTGCCCTTATGATCATGGGCAATGCTTTAGTTGAATCTATTTCCGTAATAATGAAACGAGTTTTTACATTATCTCGTGCTGAGTCGTTAGATATTTACGCTTTATTTAATGTCCTTCAAGGCGTATTAGTGGGGTTGATTTCACCGCTTTTATGGATATTTTTTATCATTATTTTTGCTGCTTTTGTAGGTAATACCATGTTGGGCGGCATGAGTTTTTCAATGAAAGCTATGGCATTTAAGGCGAATAGGTTGTCGCCAATTGAAGGCTTTAAAAGAATGTTTGGTATAAAAGCCTTGGTTGAATTTATAAAGTCGGTGCTGAAATTTTTTGTTGTGTTTATTGTTGCTTATTTATTACTTAGTAGTTTGTTTGAAGAAATATTAAGTTTAAGTCTAGAAGCCGTACCACTTAATTTTCAACATTCTACAGAAATGCTTTTATGGATGTTTTTAGCGTTAGCAATGTCGATAGGGATTATTGCTGCTATCGATGCTCCTTATCAAGTATGGGAGCACAACCGACAATTAAAAATGACTAAGCAAGAAATAAAAGACGAATTTAAAAATAGTGAAGGTAGTCCGGAAATAAAAGGACGCATTAGACGAGCACAATATGAAATGTCGCAACGCAGAATGATGCAAGACATACCTGAATCTGACGTTGTAATCACCAATCCAACCCATTACTCAATTGCACTAAAATATGATGGAGCCTCAGGCGGAGCGCCTCAATTAGTGGCTAAGGGTATTGATGAAATGGCGATTCACATTCGCACCATTGCAAAAGAACACCAAGTCGAAATTCTTCAATCACCAGCACTTGCTCGTTCGCTTTATTACACTGCAGAAGTAAATGAAGATATACCAGAAGAATTATTTGCTGCTGTTGCTCAAGTGTTAGCGTTTGTATATCAGCTCAACGAACATAAAAAAGGTAAAAGCAAACGACCTACAGCATTAGCCAAAAATCTACCGATACCTGATGAGTTTAAATACTGAGCCAAAATACTGGGCCAAAACGCAAATTTAAACTCAATCATAAACTCAAGTTCAATTATAAGCTCGAACATAAATTCAACTATTTAACTTTGTAACAATCTTACTAATCTTGGTCTGGTTATTGCTCTACTAGCTGTATGTGTCAATTAACTAACAGCCTTTAGATGCAACTATCATCAGCAGTTACTCAAGCAAAACAATTAAAATTCAGTCAGTTAAAAGGTATTGGTACGCCTTTTTTAGTGATGGCTGCATTAGGAATGGTTATTCTTCCTATGCCAGCTATTTTGCTGGATGTTTTATTCTCCTTTAATATTGCACTATCGCTTATTGTGCTGTTAATCACTGTATATACGCTAAAACCTTTAGAGTTCGGTTCTTTCCCTGCGGTATTACTTATTGCCACTATATTAAGGTTGGCATTAAATGTAGCCAGTACCCGTATTGTGTTGCTTGAAGGGCACGAAGGTCCTGATGCTGCTGGTAAAGTTATTGAAGCCTTCGGTTCAGTTGTTATCGGTGGTAATTACGCAGTAGGCTTAGTAGTTTTCTTAATCTTGATCATTATCAATTTTATGGTTGTTACCAAGGGTGCAGGTCGTATTTCAGAAGTAACCGCTCGATTTACCTTAGATGCTATGCCTGGTAAACAAATGGCAATTGATGCAGATTTAAATGCTGGGTTTATAACTGCCGACCAAGCAAGAGAACGCCGTAACGAAGTGACCAGTGAAGCGGATTTTTACGGTTCAATGGATGGTGCCAGTAAGTTTGTAAAAGGTGATGCGATTGCCGGTATTCTTATCTTACTTATCAATATTATTGGTGGCTTAGTTATTGGAATGGTGCAGCACGATTTGTCATTTGATAGTGCTGTAGAAATATATACCTTACTCACCATTGGTGACGGATTAGTCGCGCAAATACCGGGTTTATTACTCTCAGTAGGCACTGCAATAGTTGTTACTCGACAAAATACCTCTCAAGATATGGGCGAGCAAGTTAGCTCTCAGCTCGGCCAAGAAAAATCGCTTTATATAGCTGGCGGAGTTATGTTCATTATGGGTGTTATTCCCGGAATGCCTCATTTAGCCTTTTTAACCTTTGCCTTTATCATTATTGCAGGTGCATATTTTGGCACCAAATTAAAAAAGAAAAATGCAGCTGAATTAGTAGAAAAAGAAAAAGCCAGTGAAATTGAAAACAAACAAATAGATGCTGAAGTAAAAGACTTAGGTTGGGACGATGTTAATCACGTAGATGTTATTGGTTTAGAAATAGGTTACCGCTTAATACCGCTGGTTGATAAAGCACAGGGCGGAGAGTTATTAAATCGAATTAAAGGTGTTCGTAAAAAATTATCACAAGAATTTGGCTTTTTAGTACCCGCAGTACATATAAGAGATAATCTCGATTTAGATCCCAATACCTATCAAATTTCACTCATGGGCGTCACTGTTGGCGAAGCTGAAATAAGACACGACCAAGAGCTTGCAATTAACCCCGGACAAGTTTTTGGTAATTTAGAAGGAACGCCTACTAAAGATCCAGCCTTTGGGTTAGATGCGGTATGGATTAACCAAGCTCAAAGAGAACATGCACAATCATTAGGGTATACCGTAGTCGATAGTGCCACAGTTTTAGCCACTCATTTAAGTCAAATTTTAACTAATAATGCTTCACAATTATTAGGTCATGAAGAAGTACAAAATTTACTAGATATACTTGCCAAATCATACCCCAAATTAGTTGAAGGTTTTATTCCTGACACATTAACGCTAGGTTGTTTAGTTAAAGTATTGCAAAACTTAATGAATGAAGGTGTCCCTGTAAGAGACATGCGAAGTATTGTTCAAACACTGGTTGAATACGGACCTAAGAGTCAAGATCCCGAGGTTCTGACCGCGGCCGTTAGGATCACGTTGCGTAAATTTATTGTTCAAGAGCTTGTTGGGCCTGCACATGAAGTACCTGTCATAACATTGTCGCCAGAGTTGGAACAGATGTTGCACCAATCAATGCAAATGGCTGGAGATGACGGTGCCGGAATCGAACCAGGATTAGCTGAACGATTACAAACGTCATTAATAGAAGGTGCTCAGCAACAAGAAATGGCTGGCGATACACCGGTTTTACTTACCTCGGGTATATTAAGAACGGTTCTTTCTAAATTTGTGAAATACACAATTCCAGGTTTACGTGTTATTTCTTATCAAGAAATTCCAGATGATAAGCAAATAAAGATCATAAGCGCGATAGGTAATACATAGCTTATACATGGCTTAAATACTCTATCTGCTAAAAGATAATATTAAGGGGTCCACTTTGAAAATTAGACGTTTTGTTGCCGCAGATATGAAAACTGCATTAGCGCAAATTAAAGAAGAGCTTGGTGCGGATGCCGTTATTATGTCTAACAAAAAAATTGTTGAGGGCGTAGAAATTATGGCTGCAGTTGACTATTACCCATCACAATCACCAGAGCAAAGCACTCAAGCACAATCAAGTGATCCGGTAAGTTCTCAACCAGCAAGTTCACAATCTATCGGTTCGCAAGTATCAGGTTCAGAAAGCTTACATAAAGATAAAGTAAGCTTAACCCATACTGCACAACCCATTTCACAATCTTCAATACAAACTACCGAAGAGCTTGAACAACCTGTTGATAGCTTATCTGCATTATTGAACAGAAAAGTTCAAAATGAGGTTCAAGCAAATACAACACCGGTAAACCACGTTGCAAAAGCAGAATCTTCACCACGTAATGATATTGAATTGCAATTTAAAAACTTTACCGATCGTCTACAAGAAACAACACAACACCGCAATGCTGAACAATCTATTGAGCAACAAAAAAGCTCACTTGCAAAAACTCATGGTTCTGCCAGTGCAGGTTCAGTTTCTGAAAGTTTATATAATCAGCATGCAACTGAAAATAACAATGTTGCTACAACAGCTAATAATTCAGCTTCTTTATCTCCCGAAAACTCAGCTGAATTTGCCCACATGAAAAAAGAAATGCACACCATTCGCCATTTATTAGAACATCAGTTATCTGGGCTAATGTGGCAGGATATGGCACAAAAAAATCCACAAAAAGCCTTACTGATTAATAAACTGGTTGCTTTAGGGTTAACCGATCATATGGCTGACCAAATTGCTGGCTTTATTCCCCCTCAACACAATGAACAAGATGCGTGGGAACAAACGAAAAAATTTATAGCACAACAATTAAATACCACGAATAACGATATTATCCATCATGGTGGCGTTATTTCACTTGTGGGACCTACAGGGGTTGGTAAAACAACAACTATTGCCAAATTGGCAGCGAGATTTGCTCAAATACATGGTGCCGATGAAGTCGTATTAATTTCAACTGATAGCTTTCGAATTGGCGGTTTTGAACAGCTAACCACTTACGGACGTATTATCGGCTGCCAAGTAAAATTAGCTAATGATGCAGAAGCGCTTGATGCCTTACTACAACAATATGGACAAAAGAAACTTATATTAATTGATACCGCAGGAATGGGACAAAGAGATATGCGTTTAGCTGAGCATTTAACCAGCTTAATTGCTAATGCAAGAGTAAGGATCCGTAATTACCTTGTACTATCTGCCAATACTCAGCAACGTGTTATGCAAGAAAATGTTGAAAGATTTAAAAAAATCCCATTGGCGGGCTGTATTTATACTAAACTTGATGAAAGCATCAGCATTGGTGAAATTATTTCAACTTCAATCCAAAATGGACTACCTATTGGCTACCTTACTGACGGACAAAGAGTCCCAGAAGATATCAAAGTGGCTAACGCTGAAAAATTAGTGGCATTGGCTGATAAAATGAGTGCGAGAATCAATCACCAACAATCAAGCTCATGGCGTCCAATGCCTAATAAACAAGCAAGTGCAGCATAAAGTGTATAGGTTTAGCAAAACAAACTAGCTTAAATTGAATAAGTTAGCTAAGTTTAAAGGTATAAGAAAAACTGCTTATAACTTCACGAGTTAAGATGAACTAGTCTATAGTATAAAGACTTAGTATCACCATTTCATACAGAGTATATATCTGTCAGTCATGAGAAAATTTATATGATAGACCAAGCGAGTGGTTTACGTAAAATGCAAGATTTACAACAAATAAAAGTTATTGCAGTTTCGGGTGGTAAAGGTGGCGTAGGGAAAACTAACGTCTCTTTAAATACCGCCATAGCATTAGCGCAATTAGGTAAAAAAGTATTAGTGTTAGATGCAGATCTAGGTTTAGCCAATGTTGATGTAATGTTAGGGTTGCGAGTCCAGCGTAATTTATCGCACGTGCTTTCTGGCGAATGTGAGTTAGACGACATTATTATTGAAGGACCCGCAGGCATTAATATTATTCCAGCAACGTCCGGTACTCAATCAATGGTTGATTTAACGCCTAGTGAGCATGCAGGTTTAATTCGGGCATTTAGCGATATGCAAACTAAATTTGACATACTTATTGTTGATACCGCCGCAGGTATTTCCAACATGGTACTAAGCTTTTGTAGAGCGGCGCAAGACATCATGTTAGTGGTATGTGACGAACCGACCTCAATTACCGATTGCTATGCACTAATGAAATTACTCAGTCGAGATCATGACGTATTTAAATTTAAAGTGGTTGCCAATATGGTACGAAGTCCTAGCGAAGGCCAACAACTTTTCGAAAAATTAGCTAAAGTCAGCGACCGATTTTTAGACGTAGGTTTAGAATTAGTTGGTGTAGTACCTTTTGACGAAAATATACGTAAATCAGGACGAAAACAAAAAGCTATTATTGAAGCCTTTCCAAACTCCCCAGCTTCCATTGGTTTTAAAAGTTTAGCCAACAAAATAACTAAGTGGCCTATTCCTCATCAACCATCAGGTCATCTTGAATTTTTCATAGAGCAACTGTTAGAAAAGTAACATGCAAATTGTAACGGGTATATAAGTTTGGCAAAAGCAAATGCTTACAGCACTCAAACAGATAAATCGGCTCTATTAGAGCAACATACTGTTTTAGTTAAACGCATAGCCTATCATCTCCTAGCAAGGTTACCGGCAAGCGTACAAGTTGACGACCTTATTCAATCAGGAATGATAGGTTTACTTGAAGCATCAAATAACTTTGATCATACCAAAGGGGCTAGTTTTGAGACCTTTGCTGGTATTAGGATCAGAGGAGCTATGTTAGATGAAATTAGACGTGGTGATTGGACTCCGCGATCTGTTCATAAAAATAGTCGTATGGTGAGTGACGCCATAAAAACATTAGAATCTGAGTTAGGAAGAGATGTAACTGACAAGGAAGTTGCAGATAAACTTGATCTTTCTTTAAATGACTACCATCATATTCTTAACGATGTAAGTTCTGGTAAAGTGATTGGGATAGATGATTTAGGCGTTAGTGATGATGCCTTGAATTTAGAACATCAATCAACAAGCAACGAACCTTATAATCAAATTGAACAGGTTGTTTTCAAAAGAGCATTAAGTGAATGTATTTCCACTTTACCTGAACGAGAAAGCTTAGTACTTTCATTGTATTATGACGAAGAGCTTAATTTACGTGAAATAGGGCGAGTTATTGATGTAAGTGAATCAAGAGTTAGCCAAATTCATAGCCAAGCAATGCATCGTTTAAAAGCCCGTATGCAATCTTGGCAAAATTAAGTAAATAATAAATAACTTAAAATTTGAATGTTCTCACCGGAGGGTGCCTTGGATAAAAATATGAAAGTTCTTGTAGTTGATGATTTTTCAACCATGAGACGTATAGTCAAAAATTTGTTACGTGATTTAGGTTTTACTAACATTCAAGAGGCTGATGACGGCAGTACGGCTTTGCCTATGCTGCAATCAGGAGAGTTTGAATTTGTTGTTACAGATTGGAACATGCCTGGTATGCAGGGGATTGATTTACTAAAAGCTATACGTGCAGATGCAAGCTTATCTCACATTCCTGTATTAATGGTAACAGCCGAAGCTAAAAAAGAACAGATAGTGATGGCTGCTCAAGCAGGTGTAAATGGTTATATTGTCAAACCTTTTACGGCCGCTACGTTAAAAACTAAACTCGATAAAATTTTCGAACGTTTAGGTTAATTGAATTTTCATTAACGTCTAAGCAGAGGATTTTGTATGAGTAGTTTACCTAAAATACATATTTCGTTAGAACAAGCGAAATTGTTGGTTGAATATTTAGAATCAGATCAACAAGATAAAGCCAATGAACTGGTTGCTGATATTCAAAGCCCAATTAACACTGAGCTGTTTGCCGAAATAGGTAAGTTAACCCGTCAATTACATGATTCTCTCAATAACTTTCAAGTTGACTCACGTTTGACTGATTTAGCACAAGCAGATATTCCTGATGCTAAAGAAAGGCTTAACTACGTTATTGAACGAACAGAAGAAGCTGCAAACAAAACAATGGATGCAGTAGAAGCTATTTTCCCAGTACTTGACACCTTACAAAACCAAGTTGAAGCAATTAACCCTTTATGGGAAAAATTGATGACAAATCAATTATCTTTGCCTGAGTTTAAACAGCTTTGTATCGAGATAGACTTACTTTTAAAATCTTCAGAAACTGAAACAAATAACATCCGTACTTTAATGACCGATGTCTTGATGGCTCAAGACTTTCAAGATTTAACCGGACAAGTTATTCGTAAGGTAATTGACTTGGTGATAGAAGTTGAAAACGGATTAATAGGCATGCTCACTGCTTTTGGTCTATCCTCAGATAGTAATCAAAAACAAATTAAACCTTCAGTAGGTGACAACTTGGTTGAAGGTCCGATTATAAATAGTCAAAAACGCGATGATGTTGTTTCAGATCAACACGATGTTGACGATCTTTTATCAAGTTTAGGGTTTTAAGGAGACGTTAGATGTCGTTTGAGCAAGATGAAGAAATTTTACAAGATTTTTTAATTGAAGCAGGTGAAATACTCGAAGCCTTATCTGAGCAATTAGTTGAACTTGAAAATAATCCTGATAATACAGATTTACTCAATGCTATATTCCGTGGCTTTCATACCGTAAAAGGTGGAGCAGGGTTTTTATCTTTAGCTGAGCTTGTTGATGTTTGTCATGGCGCTGAAAATATATTTGATTTATTGAGAAATAATCAAAGAACCGTTACCTCTGATCTCATGGACGTAATTTTACAAGCAACCGATTCAATTAATGAAATGTTTGCCCTTGTACAAGCCGGAGAACCGCTTGTTGCAGCAGCACCAGAGTTGTTATCCGAACTACACCGATTAAGTGTTCCTGAATCTCAAGATGCTCCAGTAGCCGAAACAGCTCCTGAAGTTGTAGCACCGGTAGCAGCATCAGCCAGTTCATCTGATGAAATGAGCGAAGACGAGTTCGAAAAACTATTAGATGAATTACATGGCAGTGGCACCGTTAAGCCCGTTGCAGCTCCTCCACCAGCTCAAAGTAATAGTAACGAAATAACCGATGATGAATTTGAAAATCTACTTGATGATATTCATGGTCAAGGAGCATTTTCGGTTGAAGATAAGGCGGCCGTAGCTAAAACTAACTCAAACGACATTAATGATGACGAATTTGAAAACTTATTAGACGAGTTGCATGGGCAAGGAAAAAGCCCCCAAACAGCAAGCAAAGATGCTCAACCAAAAGTATCAGCACCTGTGCCACCATCACCTGTTGCCAAGCCAACTCCTGCTCCTGTAGCAAAACCTGCAGCAGCTTCATCAACAGCAGAGAAAAAAGCACCCCAAACTCCAGTCTCTCAAGGCGAAACGACTGTTAGAGTTGATACCAAACGACTTGATCAAATAATGAACATGGTTGGCGAGCTAGTTTTAGTGAGAAACCGCTTAACTAGCTTAGGTATGATTAAAGAAGATGAAGAGCTGACCAAAGCAGTCTCTAATCTTGATGCAGTAACCACAGACTTGCAAGGCGCTGTAATGAAAACGCGCATGCAACCCATCAAAAAAGTTTTTGGTCGTTTTCCTCGTGTAGTACGAGATCTAGCGCGTAGCTTAAATAAAGAAATTAAGCTTATACTCGAAGGTGAAGAAACCGATTTAGATAAAAACTTAGTAGAGGCACTCGCTGATCCGTTAGTGCATTTAGTAAGAAACTCAGTTGATCACGGCATTGAAGATCCAGATACCCGTGAAAGCAAAGGTAAAGAAAGAGAAGGTACGGTAATTCTTTCAGCATCACAAGAAGGGGATCACATTCTCCTCACCATCCGAGACGATGGCGCCGGTATGAATGCTGAAAAATTAAAAGAAATCGCTATAGAGCGCGGAGTGTTAGACCATGATGCCGCTGCTCGTATGACTGACAGCGAAGCATTTAATTTAATTTTTGCTCCGGGTTTTTCTACAAAAACCGAAATATCAGAGGTTTCTGGTCGCGGCGTAGGAATGGATGTTGTTAAGACTAAAATTACGCAGTTAAACGGTACAGTAAATATAGATTCAGAGTTAGGCATTGGTACGGTTTTAGAGATAAAAGTACCACTTACTTTAGCTATTTTACCAACCCTAATGGTTATTATTGGCAAACAGACTTTTGCGCTTCCATTAGCAGGCGTTAACGAAATTTTCCACTTAGATTTAACAAATACCAATATTGTTGATGGTCAATTAACCATTATTGTAAGAGATAAAGCCATTCCCTTATTTTATTTAGATCAATGGTTAGTTAGAAATTATGTTGATAAGCCAAGAGATGCCGGTCATGTTGTTATTGTGCAAGTTGGTGCTCAACAAATTGGTTTTGTGGTGGACAGCTTAATAGGGCAAGAGGAAGTTGTAATTAAGCCCCTTGATCGCTTATTACATGGAACGCCAGGTATGGCGGGTGCCACTATAACCAGTGACGGTGGTATTGCATTAATTATCGATGTTCCTAATCTTTTAAAACATTACGCGAAGAAATCAAGTGTTAATAAGAAACTACGTTCAAGATAAAGAGATAGTTAATGCCTTATAAGGTATTAGTTGTAGACGATTCGAGCTTTTTTAGACGTCGGGTAACCGATATTTTAAATGCCGATCCAAATCTACATGTTATTGATGTTGCCGTTAATGGTGTAGACGCAGTAGAAAAAGCTAAAAGACTGACTCCTGATGTAATAACCATGGATATTGAGATGCCTCAATTAAATGGTATTGATGCAGTAAAACAGATCATGAAGCATTCTCCTACGTCTATTATTATGTTTTCATCTTTAACACATGAAGGTGCAAAAATAACCCTTGAAGCGCTTGAAGCTGGCGCTTTAGATTTTTTACCAAAAAAATTCTCTGAAATTGCAGTAAGCACTTCTGATGCTGGAAACATATTACGACAACGTGTTATTCAATTAGCGCGAAAAAATAATAAAGTCAAAATAGCACCAAGTTCACCTAGAAGCTTATTAGATACAAAAAAAGTATTAATTAATCAGTCATCTGATGCGTCTTCTCCTCAACGAGTCGCAGCGTCTAAATACGCTAAAGAATATAAAGTATTAGCCATAGGTACCTCAACAGGAGGTCCTATTGCATTGCAAAAAGTGCTTACAAAACTGCCTGCTAATTTTCCTGTTCCAATCCTTATTGTTCAACACATGCCAGCATCATTTACAAAAGCGTTTGCCAATAGACTCAATAATTTATGTAATATCACTGTGCAAGAAGCGACTACGGGAGATGAGCTAAAATCGGGTCATGCTTACGTAGCACCCGGCGGAAAGCAAATGGTTATAGATAGTTCAGGCACTAAGACTAAATTAAAAATTATTGATGACGACTCCAAAAGAGTAGCATTTAAGCCCAGTGTAGACATTACTTTTGCATCAGCTGCTAAAGTATTTGGTCAATACGTATTGGGTATTATCTTAACAGGTATGGGATCAGACGGAAAAGACGGTTGCAGACTACTCAAGGGTAAGGGAGCAACAATCTGGTCTCAAGACGAAGCATCATGTGTTGTTTATGGTATGCCTCAAGCGGTTGCAAGTACAGGTTTATCAAGTGAGCAAATACCTTTAGATAAGATTTCACTTTCAATAATAAAAGCCTTTAATTTAGCATAAAGCAATTTTTATTTAGGTATAAATTTATCACAACAATTGGTTGTTTATATAAATTAATCAGTCATTTTATAGGATGTTTACTTGATAATCTGGACGGTAGCAAATCAAAAAGGCGGTGTGGGTAAAACTACAACAGCAATAACTCTCGGCGGACTACTTGCCGATAAAGGTTATCGTGTTTTGTTAGTTGATACCGATCCTCATGCATCACTTAGTTATTATTTTGGCATTGAATCTGAAGAATTAGATTTAAGCGTCTATAATTTATTTATACAAACATCAACAAAAGAGCAAGTACTACAAAGCCTTTGTCCAACACCTTATAAAAATCTTGATATTCTTCCTGCCACTATGGGTTTAGCCACGTTAGATAGGTCATTAGGAAACAAAGGAGGAATGGGCTTAGTCCTAAAAAAAGCGGTAAACTTGTTAAGTGATGAGTATGACTATGTTTTGATGGATTGCCCACCCATTTTAGGTGTATTAATGGTTAATGCTCTTGCAGCATCAGACAGAATAATTGTTCCTGTTCAAACTGAATTTCTTGCATTAAAAGGTTTGGAGCGAATGATTGATACACTTGAAATTATGCCTGAAAATGAAACAAGCAACTACAAGTTTACTATTGTTCCTACTATGTTTGATAAACGTACTAAAGCATCTTTATTGGCATTTAAAGAGTTACAAAATAAATATCAAGATAAGGTTTGGTCAGGTGTTATCCCCATAGATACAAATTTTAGAAATGCCAGTCATGAGCGAAAAACTCCTTCTGACTATTTAGCTAACTCAAGAGGTGTTGTTGCCTATAAAAAACTTTTACGTTTTATAATGAATGAATCAAAAAAGTGTAAAGTTTAATGAAGAAATCACTAACGGCTAGTAAAAAATTAATGCAACATTACTTATCTGAACTGTTAACCGAGGATAACAATGATGTAATTGCCATAAAGGCAGAAGAAACTGAGAAACTTAATAAATTATTTCAAAATGCTAGCCCAGCACAGAATATTGGTAACTTTATCCCTGATACGATTGTTTCACACAAGTCAGCCGATAATAAAATACTAACTCCTAAAAATGAGTTGACAACAAATAAACAATTTACAAGTAAAATAGCGACAAAAAAGGTTAGTGAAGAAAAAAGTGACGTTGTAAATGAAGCTTTAAGTGCAGTTACTGATAAAACCGCTAGTAATTTAGAAAACTATAAAAACAACAATTTTCAAGCTATGTTTTTTGATGTGGCAGGGCTTACAGTAGCCGTTCCGCTTATTGAACTTGGTGGTATTTATAACGTAGATAAAATTACTAATTTAGTCGGAAAACCTAAATGGTTTCAAGGCGTAATGATCCACAGAGACAAAAAAATTAACGTAGTTGATACAGCACTATGGGTTATGCCTGAAAAATATAACCCTACGTTAAAAGCGTCACTCAATTACCAATATATTATTATGTTAAGTGATAGTAGTTGGGGATTACTTGCGGAAAACTTAATTGATACGGTTACGCTTAGCCCCGAAGACGTAAAATGGGTTGATAGTTCCTCAAAACGACCTTGGTTGGCAGGTTTAGTAAAAGATAGAATGTGCGCTTTATTGGAAGTAGGATCATTAATTCAATTATTGAATGATGGTATAGATATTAAACAAATTTAAGCAAAAATTTATATTGAGGAGTATTAAATGTCTGAAGAAAGACGTAATGAGAACCCAAAAAAATCAGCGGATGACGAAGTACTGCAATGGGTTACATTTAAATTAGACAGTGAAACTTACGGTATTAATGTGATGCAGGTGCAAGAAATTTTACGCTGCAGCGAAATAGCTCCAGTGCCTGGCGCGCCATTATATGTTTTAGGCATTATTAATTTACGTGGTAACGTTGTAACGGTTATTGATACTCGCTCAAGGTTTGGGATTGAATCAAGCGAAATTACCGATAACAGCCGCGTGGTTATTATCGAGTCTGATAATCAAGTGATTGGAATATTGGTTGATAGCGCATCAGAAGTTGTATACTTACGCGCATCTGAAATTGATGTTGCTCCTAATGTAGGTAATGATGAAAGTGCTAAATATATTCAAGGTGTTAGTAACAGAGAAGGTGAACTACTTATTTTAGTCGACCTAAACAAGTTACTTTCAGATGATGAATGGGACGCAGTCAAACTAGCGTAAATAATGATAGAGCTATGTCTAATTTTTTAGAGTTAAATTTTTCAGGAATTATAGCCTTAATTATATCGATAACATTAATATTAATTATTGTATTAGTGTTATTTACTGCTATAAAAACACTTAAAAAGGAAATACGCTTAATTCAAACAAATGTCTCATCAAATGAATTACTGGTGTCTCAACTGCAAACTTTATTGATAAAAACAGACAAGACGTTAAACAATTATATATCCGAAAGTCACGTTAATAATGTTGAGCTAAACCAAGTGTCAAAGCAATTAGAACACCGAATAAAAGGTATTCAAGATGAAATCCAAATGCTACAACAAGTTCAGACTCAACAGCCTGAAGATAAATTATATAGTAGAGCTCTTAAAATGGTTGAATTAGGTGCTGATGCAAAGGAACTCACAAAAGAATGCGATATTCCAAAAGCAGAAGCAGAGATGCTAATTGCTATCCATCAAAAAAAAACCTCCTCATAAGATAGCCATAAAGCTAACTTACAAGATTTAATTCAACGGGGATAACAAATTCATACATAAAACCTGTGAACATTGTCTAAACATTCCCTCAACATCGTGTTAAAATATTTTTAAAATTAAAGTTTTACATTTTTTATATAAATTCTTACATGAATTTTTTATAATTCAAATGCAGCATAAAGCATAAATATAATTTAGCTAATCTCATGGAACACTGATAGTCGTATGGTTAATTTTTCAAAAAAGTCCTCTCTAATTGTTTACATTATTTGTTTATTTGCCGTTACAGGTTGCTCTTCCACACCAAATAGCTCAAATGAACATAGTGATCCACTTGAATCAATCAACAGACCCTTTTGGACGTTTACTTGGGATTATGCAGACAAATATGTAGCAAGACCTGCCTCTTCTGCTTATGTTGAATATGTAAACGAAGATTTGAGAGGAGGCGTTCATAACATGGCGCTGAATTTAAATGAGCCATCAGCCATTATAAATAATTTACTGCAAGCCAAGTTTACCGATGCTGCGGTAAGTACCGGAAGATTCTTATTAAATTCCACTATTGGTTTATTAGGTTTTTTCGATCCAGCTAGCGATTTTGGTTGGGCACGTAAACAAGAGGAGTTTGGTGAAGTTTTAGGCTCCTATGGCGTTGATAGCGGTCCCTACCTTGTTGTACCGGGTTTAGGTCCCTCATCAGTAAGAGAAGAAGTAGGCGATTACGTCGATAAATTTTATTGGCCATTAGCCGTAATTGATTTTTGGCCGAATATAGCTAGAGTAGCGGTTTTAGCTTTAGAGCAACGATCCTCATTATCTCAACAAGAAAAATTAATTGATGAATCTATAGACTCTTATGAATTTGTTAAAAACGCTTACTTTCAAAACTTAAAATTTAAAGTGTATGATGGAAATCCTCCGATTGAAGTTAATACCGAAGACGAAGCTGCTCTTGAAGCCTACCTTGATGAAATAGACTAACACTTAGCGCACACTTACTTTAAATAAGTCGCTTTATGGCTTATGACTAAAGTGTTAGAATGCTACATCAACAAATACCACTTCAACAAATAGCACGGTTACATGCTTAATTTCTATATACGGATATTAAGCCTAGGTGTTTAACAACCATAAATTTAAATTTGCTCTAGGATTGGCTCTTTAATGACATCACTTTTTCATAAATCAACGCTGATACTGTCAGTGTTTTTAACTTTTTTTTCTTTTTCTGCTTTCTCGGCACAACTCCCTAGTAATATTTCCCCGCAACAGTTAGAGCAATTTAAAAAGCTATCTCCAGCGCAACAAAAGTCACTCGCATCAAGCATGGGAGTTGATTTAAGTACTATCCAATCTCAAATGAAAAAAAACAGTACAAAGGATACTCAAACAAATAACTTACAACAATATTACCCCCGAGGAACTCAATTCGATGAAATGGGCAATCCATTAGGTTTACCTGATGAAAATCAAATAGAGAAAGATGAAGAAGAACTAAAACCTTTCGGTTATGACGTATTTGCCAATGCACCTACAACATTTGCGCCTTCAAATGATATAGCAATACCCGATAATTATACTATTGGAACGGGAGACGTACTTAGTATACAAATGTTTGGTAAAGAAAATAACCAATATGAATTGAGTGTTTCCAGAGAAGGCAAAGTGGTTTTTCCAGAGCTTGGATCATTTAAAGTCGCAGGAATGACGTTTGAAGAAGTTAAAAAATACTTAAAAAATGAAATTCAAAATAAAATTCTCGGTGTAGATCTGATAGTAACGTTAGCTGAATTACGCTCCATTCGTGTGTTTGTACTAGGTGAAGCTTTTAAACCGGGTAACTATTTACTGAGTTCTCTTTCAAGTATCACTCACGCAATATTTTCAGCAGGAGGGATAAACGACATAGGATCGTTACGCAATGTTCAATTAAAAAGAGCCGGTAAATTAGTTTCTTCGCTTGATTTATACGACTTGTTAATTAACGGAGATTCTAGCAAAGACATTTTATTAAAATCTGGAGATGTTATTTTTATTCCACCTGTTGGTAATAGAGTTTCTATTGATGGAGAGGTTAAAAGACCTGCAATTTATGAGTTAAAAAAAGACGAAAACTTTGGCTCTATCTTAACAATGGCAGGAGGAATGCTGCCCTCTGCATACCCATCATCAACTATTGTTGAGCGTTATAACAACCGTAACTTACGGTCTATTATCAATATTGATTTATCAACTACAGATAATCTTGTTAAAAAAGCCAGAGCAGGAGATTATATTCGTGTAATGGCAACATCAAGCAATTTTGAGGATAGCGTATCCATCATAGGGGCTGTTTCACGACCTGGAAACTACCAATGGAAATCTAATCAAAGGGTATCCGATTTATTACCTAATATTTCTTCTTATTTACTTGAAAATGCTGATTTAACATACAGCATTATAGTCAGGCAGATAAACCACTCCCGCGACATTGAAATAATACAGTTTGGTATTACAGATGCATTATCAGATAAAAACTCTATTGATAATGTTATTTTACATCCCCAAGATAAAATACTCGTATTCTCAAATATTGAACGAAATAGTCAAGAGCTTACAAATCTAGATGAATTTTTGTTGACTGAAAATGAACTTTTGGAAAAAGAAAAAGAAGTTTTTATTAAAAGTTATCAAGATAATTTATTCTGGGAGCAATATGGAGAAAATGCAGAGCCAATAAACCCATTTAAAGAAGAAGACAGAGCAGAAAAAACTTACAACGCAGCTAAACAATCATTAAAAGACCTTAAAGAAAAAAATATTGAACAAGCATTAAAGCCTAACGAAATTAGTTTCTTTTCAAGACAAAGGTTATTAGCGCCAGTAATTAAACAACTTAAAAGGCAGGCGTCTTTAAATCAACCATTAAAATTGGTTGTTATAGATGGTGCCGTAAAATATCCAGGCACATATCCGCTAGCAAAAAATGGTAACGTAGTTGATTTAATTAAAGCTGCTGGAGGATTGTTAGAGTCAGCATTTTTGCAAAAAGCAGAGCTATCAAGATTTGAAGTAAACAATAAATCAGCAAATAAATCACTTGTTAACATTAATTTGCAAGATGCATTAACTAGCTCAGAAAAAAAATTCAACTTGAAAAGTAAAGACCGTTTGAACATAAACCATATTCCTGCATGGCAAAAAGATCAAACAGTAGAATTACTTGGCGAGTTTAAATTTCCGGGTCGCTACACTATCAGACGAGGAGAAACCCTAGCTAAACTTATTGAAAGAGCTGGAGGTTTTACTCAACATGCAGATGTTAAATCATCACTCTTTACCCGTGAAAAGTTAAAAGAAGTTGAATTACAAAATTTGATAAAAGTATCTCAAAACTTACGAAATGAAATTGCCTCAAAATCATTATCTCAAAGAGAAGGTAGTCAAATTTTAGATTACGAACAAGCTAATGTATTATTAGCAGATCTTACCAAAGTTGAGCCTGTAGGACGTTTAGTAATTGATATTGAAAAAATGCTGTCAGGTAACTCCTTTGATATATTTTTAGAAAATGGAGATGCTTTACTTGTCTCCGCTAAACAAAATACGATCAATGTTGTTGGGCAAGTACAAATATCAACATCTCATTTATATGAAAAAGGTTTAAGCGCATTTGATTACATTGAATTAAGTGGTGGCGCTAAAAAGCAGGCTGATGAAGATAGGATTTATATAATAAAAGCCAACGGAGCGGTTGAAATACCCAATAACAATAATTGGTTTACTGCTAACAGTACTCAATTACAACCGGGTGATACCGTTGTTGTGCCTTTAGATTCTTACTTTATGGACGATTTAACTTTATGGCAAACCGCTACTCAAATTGTGTATCAAGCCGTTGTTGCATTGGCTGCAGTAGCTAGGCTGTAAATATTTATGTAATAGAATGTAACGCTTATGTGCAAAGTTTGTAAACCACTATATACTTTGCTCATTCAATTTAGTCATGAAGTTAGAATACTTCTTACTAATGTCATCTTAATAAATTTCAACTGGTATAAATTAAATGTTATTTATAATACCTGCTTTATGTGTGGCTTTTTTCTCATCTATATTTGCCATCAAAGTATTGCTGCCTTTAGCGCCACAAATAGGTTTGATTGACTATCCTAATGATAGAAAAAACCACCATGGAGCGATCCCTCTTATAGGAGGAATATCAATATTTACTGGTGTACTTATAGCTTCGTCTTTATTTGTTGAGCAAAACCAACTTTTAAATTTATATTTAATTTCATCAGCACTTTTAGTATTCATAGGAACTATGGATGATATTTACGACCTAAATGTAGCTCCTCGTATTATCTTTCAGGGGCTTGTTGGCGCGATTATGGTATTTGGTGGGGAGGTGTACATAAGTAATCTTGGCGATCTTATTTTACTAGGCGACATTAGTATTGGTATGTATGGGATCGTGTTTACCATGTTAGCCTGTATTGCCGCCATAAATGCGTTTAACATGATTGACGGAATAGACGGATTAGCAGGCTCAATGAGTATTGTTTCTATCTTATCCATTGCAATTTTGACCTTGCTTGCAGATAGCCAAAGAGACATACTACTGCCACTCATTATTGTAGTCGCTATTATTCCTTATCTTTTTTATAACGTAAGTAGAAGAAACCCCCGAGGCAAAAAAATCTTTATGGGAGATGCCGGTAGCATGTTTATGGGTTTAACGGTTATATGGTTACTCACCCTTGGTACTCAACATAGTGATACGCAAGAAGCGGCATTTAGACCGGTTACTGCCTTATGGATAATTGCGGTGCCTATTATGGACATGTTTGCTATTATGATCAGAAGAATTAGAAAAGGAGTCTCTCCTTTTAAGGCTGATAATGGACATTTACATCATATATGTATGAGGTTAGGTTATAGCTCTAGGCAGTCTTTGTGGGTAATTACTAGTATTTCAATAATATTAGCTGTAATTGGTATAATGGGAGAATACTTTAAAGTCAAAGAATCCGTAATGTTGTTGTTATTTATAGCTTTTTTTGTTGTGTATTCTTTTTCTATTCAACATGCTTGGAAGTTTATAAGAGCAATAAAATAACAACTTAAATTTAACTTTTACATAGTTAAGTTTGTGTTCAATACAGAAAAGTCAATTTTAAGGTAAAGATGTTCATGAAAAAAAATAAAGGTTTTAGTTTAATGGAACTTATGATTGTTCTAATTATTCTAGGTCTATTAGGTTCATTGGTTGCTCCTAAGTTGTTCTCTAAAGTAAGTTCTTCTAAAAAAAAGACAGCAATTGCTCAAATGCAAATGTTTGAAACGGCGATTGACACATATCGATTAGATTTAGGTCGCGTTCCAAGTTCACTTGATGAGCTAATTAAAAGTAACACACCTAATTGGGATGGACCATATTTGCCTAAAGCAATACCATTAGACCCATGGGGTAAGCCATATATATATATAACTCCAGGCAAAGATAACTCTCTTTATACTATTTTGTCTTACGGCTTAGATGGAAAAGAAGGTGGTGAAGACGAAAGTGAAGATATTATTCACCGATGAAAAGTATTCTTGAAATTTTAAGCAACAACTTTAAGGTAACTCAAAACGACATAGATAAAGCTTTAGCCTATCAAAGTAGAAATGGTGGTAGATTAGAGCTAGTTTTATTAAATATGGGGTGTTTAACTGAAGATGACTTAGCACCTTTATATTGTGAATTATTAGATTTATCGGCATTTTCTGTTAATGACTGGAGTTCATGGGCACCCGAAAACTTCAATTTAAATGAGCTGAACATATTAAAAGAATTAAATGTTGTTTTATTAGAAGTTAATGAAAGTAAATGGACAATAGCATGTAAAGATCCGTTAGATTTTAAATTAATTCAACTAATACAAAAACGAAATATAGATGTTCAATGTCTTGTTTCTACAGAGTCTGAATTACAATCCTTCCTATTTAGTATCCAATCAATAACAGAAACTAACTTAGTTGATGACGAGTTGTCCGGAGATGAAGAAGCCAAATTAAGAGAACTTGCTCTAGAAGCACCAACAGTAAACTTATTGAATACACTTATTACCAAAGCTTTAGCAAGAAATGCTTCAGATATGCATTTAGAACCTTATGGCGGTAAATTTAGAGTCAGGTATAGAATTGATGGTGTGCTGCACAACGTAGAAACACTTGCCCCTAAAATGCAACTACCTCTAACTACACGTTTAAAAATACTATCGGGAATGGACATAGCTGAAAAGCGGCGCCCTCAAGATGGTAAAATTGCAATGAGAATAGCAAACCAAGAATTAGATATTAGGGTATCAGCTTTACCTTTAAATGATGGCGAAAGTATTGTTTTAAGGTTTTTGAGGCAAGACGCAATAAAATACGATATGTCAATACTAGGTTTAGCAGGCGATACAAAATCATTAATTAAAGAAGACTTAGCGAAAACAACAGGTGTTATATTATTAACGGGTCCTACCGGTTCTGGTAAAACTACAACATTATATACTTTCTTAAATGAACTAAATACAGCCGATGTAAAAATAATTACACTTGAAGATCCTGTTGAATACCAATTAGAAGGGATAAACCAAGTTCAGATAAACTCTGATATAGGATTTGATTTTGCTGCAGGGATCCGATCTATTGTAAGGCAAGATCCGGATATAATAATGGTTGGTGAAATTCGAGATGCTGAAACAGCTAGAATTGCATTACAGTCTGCGTTAACAGGTCACTTAGTTTTTAGTACCGTGCACACGAATGACGCAGCAAGTGCGTATACACGATTACTCGACTTAGGTGTTGAAGAGTTTTTATTAAACGCAGCTTTAGTTTCGGTAGTAGCACAAAGATTAGCTCGAAAATTATGTGAAAAATGTGCAGTACCGGAAGATAATTTATCTGAACTCTTAGAAAAATATCCGTTAGAGGCTGTTCAGCGTAATGCAAATATTGAAACCCTAAATGTTAAAAAAGCTGTTGGTTGTGAGCATTGCAATAATAGTGGATATAAAGGACGCATCGCTATTAATGAATATTTAAGATGCGACGATGAAATTAAGCAAATCCCCAAAAATGATCAATTTATTCAAAAAGCACAGCAGCACAATAGCTCATTATTAAGGCGTAATTTGATTGAAGATGGATTTTTTAAGGTAATAACCGGCGTTACAACAATTGAAGAAGTTTTACGGGTTGCAGGTTAATGGAATTTGAGTATAAAGCTATTGATAACCAAGGTATGCGCCATCAAGGGGTTATTGATGCCGACACATTGCCTGCTGCACAAATAAAATTAACCAACGACGGATTACACCCATTAGAAGTTAAATTATTTAATTCAAATAATTTTTTTGATAATTTTTTCGCTAAAAAAGTAGGCTTAGATGAGCTCGAATTTTTTACATCACAACTAGCATTATTGTTAGAAAGTGGTGTAAAAGTAGATAAAGGTATAGATATTATACAGCAATCTAATATTCAACCGGCACTTAAAAAACTTCTCTCCAAAATATCAAATGATCTTAAAAAAGGGCTTTCATTAAGCCAAGCATTTGAAAGTCATAGTCATTTGTTTGGACCTTTATACGTTAATTTATTAAAAATAGGTGAAACATCAGGCAATTTATCTGATGTTTTAACTAAACTTGCCACCGACCTTAAATATCAAAAAGAATTGAAAGCAGAAGTAACCCAAGCACTTACATATCCCGCCGTAATTATGTTTGTTTGTATAGCTGCTGTATATTTTGTACTGACTTTTATTGTGCCTAAAATGGCGGGTATTTTTACTGATTTATCATTAGCACCTTGGTATACACAAGTGATTGTAGGTGTAAGTAACTTCTTCGTTGAAAATGAAGTTTTTATCATTGGAACTATAATTTTAGGCTTATTATCTTTGAGTTACTTAGTTAAACAGGAGAGTTTTAGGGCGAAATGTTATAGTACTGCATCAAAGTTACCTGGTATTGGTTTAATTATTTTAACAGCTGAAAGAATTCGTTTTTCTTCATCAATGGCCATGATGCTTGATTCAGGCCTTCAATTAGATACATCACTAGAGTTAAGTGTTAATACGCTCAAAAATCAAGATTTAAAAAGAGAAGCTAAACAGGCTTTGTTACAGTTGAAATCAGGTAAGCAATTAAGCTTTGTACTGTCTAAAACAAGAATTTTTCCAGAGTTTTTTCTTTCAATAATTAAAGTTGGAGAAGAGACTGGGAACTTATCTAAAGTATTCACAGAGATAGCCTTAAGAAGCAGAACAGACCTTGACTCTGTAGTGAAAAAAGTAACAACTATGCTTGAACCAATAATGTTGATTTTCATGGGAGGCTTTGTTGGCGGGATCGTTATTTCAATGTTAATGAGTATGGTTTCGATCAACGATGTACCCTTTTAAATCTTGCAAAGGTTTTTCTTTAATCGAACTTGTTGTTGTTATGGCTATCATGGCGATTTTAATGTCTTTAAGCGGAGGCTTATTGCAAAAAAGTATTAACCAGCAGGAGCGACAAGTAGAACTTGAGCAAGTTAATCAGCTTTTTCGAAAGTTAAGTTATGATGCGTATTATAAAGGAACTTCACTTAATATTAGGTTAGAAAAAAGCACCCTCAAAATAACTCCATTAAGTACAACTAAAAATAATATCGAAAAAGAATATGACTTTAAACAACTTGTATTTGTCGCACAAGACTATCAAGTATCTTCTAAAGGTTTTACATATCCAACCACTTTTTCGATAATTGGTAAAAGTAAAATAAATGAATTTTATGTAGGATCTATTTTTAATGAAACATCAATACAGTAAAGGTTTTACATTAATTGAAGTATTAATCTCTGCTGTTATTTTATTTTCAGCTTTGGCAATAACTGCTGAGCTTTATAGTGTTTCAAGCTTCTCTGTTAATAAAGCAACAGAAAAAGCACTTGTTGCTCAAATAAACCCAATTGCTTTATCGTCTATAAAAGCGGAAATACATCGTTTATCTGAAAATAAACAACTAACTGAATTCTCCGATGAATTAAATATTTCTAACATAAATTATTCTTGGCAAGCTAGCCGAAAAAAATTTGCTGCAAGAGCTATGATGCCCGATGAAACAATACCTCCAGAGCCTCAATTTGGACTGTTTGATGTTATTGTTTTTGCTCATTACCAAGATAACAGAGCCGTTGAATTTACTTTTAAGGTTTCAACGTGGTAAAAAATAAAAAGACAAAAGGGTTCACATTAATTGAGTTAATGTTAGCAACATCTTTACTTATGCTCGTAATGTTTTCGGGCTATTATGCTTACAGTTTGTACACGCAAAAGTGGCAAAAAAGAGTACAAGTTTTCTGGCAAGGAACTAAACAATCAATAGCAATTAATACATTGAATAAAATGCTTATTTCAATAAATTCATATGTTATTAATGGACTAAACGATAAAGAGTGTATTTATTTTTCAGGCAGTTCTAATACAATGCAATTTGTTACAGGCTATCCTATTTACTCCAAAGGGAGTGCACTAGTTGAGCTTACAGTTAAGGATGTTGATGGAAGTTATCAGTTAATTTATAAGGAACATAGTGTTGATAATTTAATATTATTCAATTTAGATAATATTAATGCTGACATTAAGTGGGAAAAGCAAACAGTACTGCTCTCAAATCTAAAAGATATTCATTGGTCATATTATGGTTGGACTTCATTTTCTGATGCGCTAGCTCAGTCAAACATAGTCGAAGGCTTTAATAAGAAAGATACACGCCAAGAGTATTCAGATCATGATACGAACAAAGTTAGAATATTACCTATAAATATTAGATTTACAATCGTTACTCAAGATAGTAAAAAAAATAGTGATTGGCTGATAGAGCTACCGAATAATACTCTATATAAATTGATTTCAGATATACGGGTTGATGCTTAGTGAAAAAGACTTTCGCTAAGAAACAGAGTGGTATAGCACTTGTTCAAGTACTCATTATATCAATTATACTTATGATGTTGGCTATATATATTATTCAAACTGCTCGTATGCAAATAAAAACAACTCACTTAATGCAAAAGTCTTTTCAAGTTAATTTAGCAGGTGAAAGCGCTGAAGCTGAGCTGCTCCATACATTATTAACGAACAAAAGATATCAAAATAAAAATAGTGATAATAAATTAGTACAAAATTGGAATTTCTATGGTCAACCCTTTAGTTATGATGAAAATACTGAAATAACTATACAAGATGTGTCATCTTTACTGAGTTTAAATAACACCAATAAAATTTTATCTACACGTTTGTTTGAACAACTAGGATATCAAGAAAAAGACAGTAGAACGTTTTTTGACTCATTATCAGATTGGAAAGATAAAGATGATTTAAAAAGGTTAAATGGTGCAGAAAAAGACTATTACCATTCAGCAAACATACAAGGCCCTCGAAACGGGTATTTACAAAGTATGAATGAAGTCTTAAATATTAAAGGAAGTGATATTCTAACAACGGAAGAGTGGCATAATTATTTTACTATAGAATTAACTTCTGAATTCAATCCTTTGAATGCCCCCGATGATATATTAAAAGCATTTTTAAATGATGAACAAGCATTTATTGATGTAATTAATCTGAGGGATCAAGGCGTACTTTCGACATACAACTTTTACCAAGCAACAGGTATTGATAGTGATGAGAGAATTACATTTAATACAGGACGTATTTTACAAATAAAGATAATAACTTATAAACAAAATAGTCAATTTATCAAAAGTTTTATAGTAGACTTAAGACCTAACTCTTATATGAGAACCGTCACAATTTCAAACGTCAGATGGGATAACGAGTGAATTTTAAACGAGTTGATAAATATCCAAAAGTCACAAAATGGCTAACAAGCAAACTAGGGTATTATTATAATGGTATGTATTCTTTTTGCGAAGGCGAGCTAAAAGAACAATCAATCGATTTTGCTTATGTTGTGATTGTTGCAAAGTGTCACTATAACGAAGATTGGAAATCATTTTCTTCTATAAATAAAAAAGATTTATTGAAAATAATTCAGTTTAATAAAAGCATAGGAACTAGTTCAAACGATATTACCCAGGTTTTTGAGAATAAGGCTATAGATGGCTTTGATGTAAAAACAACAATATTTGATAAAGAATTACTAAATAGATTGAATGCTAAGAAAGTACTTATACCTGAAACAGAATTATTTAATGAGTACACTGATACAAGTAAGGTATTTCAGTTAGAAACATTAGCAGGAACATTGTTTTGTGGTGGTCATCAAATTAAACTTATGAGTTCATACGCAAAAGGGATTATGACTGATATCGAAGTGTATAAACTAAGTGCTGGTTTGCATCAAGATACTCAAGCTACAGTTATCTTAAGTCAAAATTTCCCTGATTTTTTGCTCAATCAACTATTTAGTCAAAAATTAAACATTCTCATAAAAAAAATCCGTTTAAAACCCAAAACTTGGTTTAATGTTGAGCGATTACACATCCTCTATCTCGCACCTTTATTAACTGCTTTATGTTTTTATGTTATATCGAACAGCTACTTGTTTATTCAATCAATGCAGATAGAAAACAAATTGGCAGAAGGTGGAGACAAAGTAAATAAAGTCTTAGCGCAAAAACGACTGCTGGATGAAAAAAGTACAGTGATAAATATATTGTCTACTGAATTTGAAGATGAACATTTAGTACATAACTATTGGGAGATTATTTTTCAACTTATAAGTCAGGGCATGAAAATAACACGAATTACTTATAGTGATCACCAATTAACTGTCAGAGGTGACGCTGAGCAAGCATCTCATGTTTTAGGTGAAGCAGCTAAAAACAATCAAGTTGAAAGTGTAGTTTTTGAGGGGCCGGTACGTAAATCTAATAGCAGGGATGATTTTATTTTAAAGATAAAAGCAAAGGAAAAACAATGAAATTGGTGATTTTGAAATATAAGCACTATCTAATTTTATTGATGGCGTTACTCATGGCTAATTATGTTATTGTACCACTTGATAATTGGCAAAATAAGCAACAAGAAACCTTAGGTCTATTAAGTAATAAGTACAATAAAACTCAAGCATTATTAAATAATAATGATCTCTTTAATCAAAAGTTAGAAGAAATAGATAAGCAATTAGCGCTATCAGACCAAATGTTATTCAACAGTAAAGATGAAGCTACCTTCAAACAAATTGCACAATCAAAAATTGAAAGTGTTCTAACTAAGGCTGAGTGCAAAATTGAACGTATTGGCTTTAAAGGTAATGCATTTTTACAAGAAAACATTGAAAGGTGGAGTTTAGAAATTAGGTATCGAGGTGATGCCACTTGTTTATTAAAAACAACCAGAGGGTTAGAGTCCATGGAGCCCTATGTCCGAATTGACGACTATAACGTAAGTCATTCAGGAGTAGATATAAAAGGAATAGGGGAGTTTAATGCTAGCTTAAACGTAAGTGTTTGGTATAAGGAGAAAACATAATGAAAATAGTCGCTTTATTTTTATCTGTTTTTGTTCTTATTACATTAATAATTGATTTTATCGAGAAAGATACAGTAAATGCAGCGGTAAAGGGTGATATAACATCCAAAGTATTTAATAAACCCACTCGCTTAAATGATAGCTTGCTAGCAGTAGAAGAGCAGTGGTTGGTATTGAAAACTAAGCCTCTGATTAATGAATCTGATATAACTAAATCACAAAAAGATACAGATAAATCACTTTTAATTGGTGGTGAAGAATATGTTTTGTACGGTATTTTTAGTGAAAATAAATCACCATTTATTTTATTGAAAGGTAAAGATGAAAGTTTTGTAAAACTTGCCGAAGGTGAATTATTAAGTGAAAACTATCTTTTGAATAGCATTAGTCAGAATAAAATCTTGTTCACACATGGTGATGAGCAAATCGAATTTAAACTTTTTGAACGAAAAACACATGCAGATAATTAAAAACAGTAAAAGAACGCTGGCAATAGTATTAGTAACCTCATTCTTTTTTTCTGGGTGCGCTAGTACTATTTTCAATCCTGATAAGTCAACCCAAACTGAAGACTTGAAGTTAGAGAATTCCTACTTAAAAGGTTCGGATCCAACAACTACAATAGAAAATGCAGAGATTATTGATAATGCAGTTGAGCGTTCAGAGTTTATTCGTATTAATCAAAATAATAAACAAGGTGGTTTAAAGCTTGAAATTGACCTGTCAAACCAGTTTGGCATTGCAAAAAACTACCAAGTCTCAGTTAACGAGATACCTTTAAACGACTTTTTGCATTATGTATTAGGCGATTTACTGAAAGTTTCATATTTAATTGAACCCTCAGTAAAAACAAATGTTGCTCCTGTAACACTCGAATTAAAAGATAAAGTGTCAGCACAGCGTTTATTTCAACTTGTTCAACAAATATTAAATCAGCACAATATAACAATTGCATTAGACGATGATGTTTTTTACATACACCCAATTATAGATAAAGGTAATAAATCTAATATTGCATTTGGTTATGGTCGAAATGAAGCTGACGTACCTTCAGTATCGAGTGACATTATACAGTTAATCCCATTAAAATTTGGTACTAAGGGGAGTATAAAACAGACAATAAGTGAATTGGTTAATGCAAGTGTATCAATAGACTCATCACAAGGGTTGGTGACTGTTAAAGGTAAACGCCAAGAAGTACTTCGTGCGTTGTCATTAATTCACTTATTAGATAACCCTGCCATTAATAATAAGTCAGTGGCTTTGTTAGGTTTTAGTTACATTGATTCAGAAACCTTTATTAATAAAGTATCTGAATTGTTATCTTTAGAAGGAATAGAATCAAAACGTACGGTAGTTGTTTCTGCCAGTGTACAATTTGTACCTATTGAGCATCTTGGTAAAGTTGTAGTATTTGCTAGCTCAGAAGAAGTATTAGCAAGGGTTGAATATTGGACAAAGCAATTAGATAAACCGGCAACAGGCTCGGAACAAAGTTTTTATACCTATCACCCTCAATATGCTCGCGCAGCAGACTTAGGAGATAGCCTTGCTCCATTAATTTCAAATAATGGCCGAACACTTAATGGCCAAAATAGTAATTCATCAACTAGAGATAATAATCAAGCCTCAAGTGCACGAAATAATAGCAAGGAACCTACAGTTCAGAGTATTGAAGGTGATAATTTGAGAATGGTGGTTGATGAACGCTCAAATTCATTAATTTTTTACTCAACAGGTAAGTTTTATCAAGAGTTACAACCTATTATTAAAAAGTTAGACGTCATGCCTAAGCAAGTTATGCTTGAAGTAGTTATTGCGGAAGTTAAATTGACGGGCAGTTTTTCTAAAGGTGTTGAATATGCCATTAAGAGTGGTAATGGTGGTACTAAAACTGAAAACTTTAATTTTAATAGCAAAGCAGGTTTTAGTTACTCTGTTGTAGGATTAGATGGAAGTATAAATATCAACCTAAATCGAACGGATGGTTTAATTAATGTACTCTCTAGACCTACATTATTGGTACGGGATGGTGTTTTGGCAACCATAAGTGTTGGTGATGATATTCCTACGGTGGGAAGTACTACGTCAGATCCTATTAATGGTCAAAGAGAAACTACCTCAATACAATATCGTACAACAGGTATTAGCTTAGCCGTAACACCAACAATAAATGCGCAAGGCACTGTTATTATGTCGATCGAGCAAAATATTTCTAATATTTCACCTGATGGGTTGAATATTGGTGGTTCACCCTCAATATTTGAACGAAAAATTTCTACTGAGGTCGTTGCAGGAGACGGACAAACGGTAATGTTAGGAGGGTTAATTAGTGAAAATAAAGCTTCTAATGCTACATCGATTCCCTTTTTTGGATCACTCCCTTTGTTAGGGCACTTATTTAGAAGTGATTCTGATAGTTCAGATAAAACTGAGCTAGTCATTTTAGTCACTCCAAAAATTGTAAATAATGTGAATGATTGGCAACGTATTCAAGACAGTTTTATGAAGGGATTGGAAAATATTAAATTTTAATAATGTTCAAACTTAATCCTTCTAAGAGCAAGGTTATAATTGAATATTATAAAGTTAAAATAATATAAAAATGACTTGTTCAGAATATTGAATAAAGGTATTTTGTCGAAGAATTTTTTGTTGCACATCTTTTATGCTATGCTTTAATTGATGAAAAGCAAATAGCCTAATTAGCAATATCTTGTTCTTTAGGTTTAATAAACAAATAAAGAGGCGTTATTAATTGATAGTAATGGCTGTGATGATGAACTTTTACTATAAAATCATAAAATCATAAAATAACAGGGTATTTACTTGACATTGAAAGGCTTTTGTCATTAAATTTGTATTGGTTTGGCTAGGCGCCTAGCCGAAACAGATAAAATTATTAGTATATTGAACATTAACGATATATTAGTTTCATGAAACCAGGAGAAAGAAAAGAATGAATTTATTCAAAAAAGCTATCGTAGCTACTGCTGTTGTTGCATCATTTGGTGCTTCAGCTGCTAAAATTACACCATCTACTACTATTTTAGAAATATCTAAAGAAGGTATTGCTGCAAACGTAGCGATTCCAACGACAGGTTTTAACTTTGACGTTAAAGTTGAAGCTCAAACTCCTGCTGCATCTAATCTTAAAGTTCAATTTGGTGCAGGTGTTGATTTATCATTGTTAACTCTTACTGGTGCTGTTGATAATACAACAGCTGGTACTAGTTCAGATGGTGAAATGATTATCACATTTGGTACAGGTAGTTTTACATTTGATAATTTTGCTGTAGATACTACTACTGCTGATGCTCATTTTGTAACGTTTGACGTAAGTCTAGGTCAGCCAATGAATGCTGGTGCAGCATTTAATGTTGCATTTACAGGTGCAGCTTCTGCTTCGATTGCTAAAGCAGCTTCAGCAACTTATACAGCAACTGATTCTGGTACTGTAATTGATACTGGTGTTGGTGCTATTGCTGTAGAGAAAGATCAATTCTCATTTGCTGTTACAACTCCATTTGATGCTTTAATTAACAGAACAACTAATACAACGTATGTTCCAGCAGGCACTGCTGATTCATTAGTGTTAACTGTTAAAAATGCTACTGGTTTATCACGTGCTATTACAGCAACTGGTGCTACTGCATTAATGGAAGCTGATTTTAAAGATGTAGTTATTGGCGAAGTTACAGGTACTGCAACTACTGGCCTTGCTCCTGCAACTATTGATACTGCTGATGAGAAAATTTTATTAACGTTAGATGGTGCAGCTACTACAGCTTTAACTAACGATGTTACTTTAGTTGTTGATCATGCTGGTACACCAATTACAGCATCTGGTCTTGTTAATGTTCTTTACACTGTATCTGGTGACTTTACTGGCGGTACTAAAGTACTTAACAACGCTAAAAATGGTGGTCAATGGGTTGTTGATGCAACTATCATCAATGTTCCTTACTTCCCAGTTGGTTACACAGGTACTTCAAGTCAAATCAACTTAGCTAACGAGTCTACTTCTGCTGTTGACGTTAGAGTTTCTGCAATCGACCATAAAGGTAATGTTTATCCTGAAGTTGATTTAGGTATGGATTTACCTAAACAAACAGTGACTAAAATTAGCCAAACTACTCTAATGACATTATTAGGTGCTCCAGCTGAAAGTAAGTTAAGTGTTACATTCAATATTGACGCTAACGAAGGTGTTGTAAATGGTTATGCATTTACTTCAAGTTCAGTAGGTCGTACTGAAATTTCTACTTCACAACAACGTGGTAACTAATACCTAGTTTGTAGTGCAAAAGAAAACACATAAAAAACCCGACACGTGTCGGGTTTTTTTTTAATTAAATTTTAATGAAAAATATTGATATTTAAAAATTGAACTCAATAATACATTTACGGTGTTAATTTATATTATCAATATATAGTTATTATACGTTTACCATAATAATCAGGAGTATCAAAATGATAAAGTTTTGCCTAACAGTATTTATTTCTTTAATGTCTTATTCTGTATATGCTGAAGATTTAAGTTATAGCGAAGAGACAGCTGTATGCGATGGCTCTATCTCTTTTACGGCTGAAATTAATAGTGCTAACAGAGTTATCACTTTATCAGATAGCGCTTCTTTGGATATGAATCAGTATTTATCTGAAAAAGTATACGACGGATATAAGGTAGCCAGTAATGTTATTTGCCAAAAGTTGAACGGTATTACATACACTGGATCAGCAGAAGAGTGGCAGGGGTTTATTAACAATACAATTTCTGGATTAACTAAAAGCGGTGGTGAAAATTTACAATTTACACTTGTTGGTACTGAAGATTCACAATACAGTTCGACATTTGAAAATATGCGTTATGTATCGAATTTGGATTACAGAGAATACACTATTAATGTAACGTTTAATAAACATAAACAGGTTTTGTATAACCTTGCCGTATTAGATAAAAAGTATAACACTATGTATACATTAGGTGTTAGTGGTGAGGTAACGGTTGATGAAAAAATTAAACAAGAATTTGAACGTTTAGTTAAAAGCTTTATTTTATAAGTTATTGTAGTAAAAAATCAGATTACTTTAGATTGTGACAACACGGTTATAATCTAAAGTAAGAAAAACATGCAACTCATGTAGCATGCAATATTTTACCTTTTTTGTTACCGCGTTATATATCCCTTTAGGTCTATTTATGAGTTTATCAATATAAGATAACAACCGAATTTTTACTTTATGAAAAATTACTTATAAATTTCCAATGCATTTTTATAATTAATCAATTCAAATTCACAGAGTTTATCTAATTTATTTCTAGTCGATTTTTCATTAAAAAATGTTTTTAGCGTAGTTTTTATTTCATTGCTTGGTTTGTTGTTTATCGTATTAACAGAATTTTTATGATGAATATGTATTGCTCTTCCTGTTAAGTTTTCGATTTTACGTGCGAATGAATTTGTATTATTTAAAAACCCCACCACTGAAAACTTACTTATATTTTCTGCAAATACTTGGCTTAGGCTCTTTGCGTGCTCAATATCGACAGGAAAGCGACCTGTAATACACATGGTAGGGGTATTTGCCATATGCCAACCTCTTCTACTATTGATAACTTCATTAGCTTCTTTAATGATGCTGTCAGTGGATAAGTTATTTGGCAGCATATAAGTATTGCTGTTAGTTAGCTTATTAAAGATGTAATTGGAAATAAAACGTTTAACAGGATCTCTTAACATAGTTACAAAAGCATAATCATTTTTATAGCGATTGAGTGTGTCAGCGTTTAACGCAACATGACCACTGACATATTGCCAGTTAAGATCAAGGTATTGAGCAAATAAGTATTGGAGTCTTTCGGCATGGTATTCACTGAAATCACATGCGGTATCTATTGAGTTAATTTCGTGTGAGAAAGTGCTTAAACTTGAAATAATAGATGCTTGTCTATCAATACGCCTTTCATGGGGATTGGCTAAGGACTTTCTAAGTGCAATGTCTAGAGAAGTTCCACCACACTTAGCAATATGCACAAAAGCAATTTTTTGTCCTGTATACTTTTCTTTAGCTATATTGTGAACGCTTAAATCAATTCCATTTGAAATTAATTGGTGTTTTATCCATTGTTTTATTGTGCTTGTATTCATAGTTAAAGCGTTTTCATTCTTAGTGTTTGTTGGTAAATAAAATATGGCCAAAACAGCATTGCTTTGCTCATACTTATTGCGAAAGGTAATGTTTTTTTTGATAGAAATAAACTTAAATAACTTGCAGCCATATAAGAAAACAGCGATGCCCATGCCGCACCAAGGCCACCATATATAGGGATTAACCACAAATTTAAAAGTACATTTATTACGGCACCAAGCCCTTGGCTTAATAAGCTAAAGCGATACAGTTTTTCAATAATTAACCATTTGCTATATATAGCGCGTTGAAAAATAAATAAAGTAGCAAAAATATGAACAATTAAAATAGATGCACTTTTATTGTATTCATCTCCATAAATGAATGTTACTAGATAAGGGGCAATAAAAAAGGTTAAACATGAAATAACGACTGAGGCGATAACGAGTAAGGTTAATAATCTATCGATAGATTGTTGATAGTCATTTTTAGATTTACTGTGCTGTTGTACAAGTTGTTTGTTAAATGCATTGGCTATGAGTACTGGAAATACGTACCAAAACTCAGACAGTTTAACTGCGGCGGCATAAAAGGCAACTTCTTTAGTATTTACCATATTTGCTAGCATTATTTGATCTATTTTTAAGTAAATTATTGCCGATAGTGTTGATAGTAATAGCCATTTTCCTTTATGAAAAAACGAGTAAAAGGTTTTAATTGAGATAGGGCGTTTTTGCTTTAAATGGTGTTTTCCATGTAAATAAATAAATGTATAGGACATTCCAATAAGTAAAAACTCTAATGCATGAGCAAGTATTAACCATAAAATATCAGCATTATTTATAATGATTAACGCTTTTATTATACCTGTAAATATATAGGCGAAGAGCCTAATTTTTATGGTGTTAAATACTTTGTTTTTTGCTAAAAAAAAGTATTCGATTAAATTAAATATTGAGCAACACTGAAAAACTAATAATATGAACACCAAAGCTAAGTCTTTGTCTGAAATAGTTAAAAATTGTGAAACTATTAAGCAGCATATAATACTCAATAGGGAGCCTAGTGCACGTATTAAAAGGGCAGAAATAAAATAATGATGGCTATTATTAGGGTATTTTATAAAGTATTTAGAGGCAACATGATTTAGGCCCATTGCCGAAAAAGGTAAGAACAATGTCGCAAAAGATAAAATATAATTAAATTGCCCAAATATTTCTGGCCCTGCATACCTAGCTAACAACACACTATTGAAAAATGAAAGACCTAAAACAATTATTTTTTCACTAATAAGTAAGGCGCTATTTTTAGTGCTGGAAGCAAATGACATAAAGTAACATCGTTTAATGGGTATTAATTAATACATTATTTAATACAGGAATATAACATTATACCGTTCATATTTGTTGTGGTTTTGAGTAATTAGGTATTTGAATGAATTAATTTTATTCAAATACCTAATTACTGATATAATTTCCTTATAAATTAATATTCTTTATCCCTCAATTATTAAAGTAACACTATGAAATCAACTTTACGGAAACTTTTACCTCATTCCGTTATTCAAAAATTAATAAAAACAAAATCCTCGTTTGATAATTTTATTTATCCATTTTTTGCAAAGTCGCGTTTTGGGAGTGCTTTTTATTTTTGTTTTTTTAGTACGCAATTTTACCGAGAGCATCAGGCTGTTTTACAAGGGCGTGTTAATTATAAAGCATCATTAAAAAAAATAGAAAGCAGTAGTATTTTATTAAGAAGAAATATTCATCGGTTAGAAAAAGGCTTGATCATGAAGCCAAGAAAAAAAATTTTTGCTGAAAGTTATATTCAAGAATCGGTTGAGTGTTATAAAAAGTGCAGTGAAGTTCCGTTTTTTTGCCAAAAAGAATTAAAGTGGGCTGCTGATGTATTAATTAAATACTTTCATATTGTGGATAGTTCAAAGGTAACCGATAGAGCGCGTTTATTATTTCAACGTGTAACTATCGCAAAAAGTAAAGATACTGAACTATCTTTGCCTTACCTTCATTCAGAACGTGTAGTTTCTGGCATTTCAGATATACAGTTACATCAGCTATTTAAACAAAGAAGATCTGTACGTTGGTACAAAGATAAAAAGGTAGATATTAAACTTATTCATCGTGCTGTTGAAATGGCTGCCCAGGCTCCAAGTGCATGTAACAGGCAACCATTTCAATTCTATACTTTTACTGATCCTAAAAAAGCCTCTGAAATTGCAGCTATTCCTATGGGAACCAAAGGCTTTTCTGAAAATATTCAAGCTTTAATCGTTATAGTCGGCGATTTAAGTGCTTATCCAAAGGAGCGCGATAGGCATTTGATTTATTTAGATGGCGGCTTGGTTGCTATGCAACTTATGTTAGCTTTTGAATCGTTAGGGTTGTCTACGTGTCCAATTAATTGGCCTGATATTGAAACATACGAAAAAAGAATGGATAAAGCCTTAAATTTAGAACTTAATAAGCGACCTATTATGCTTATGGCTGTAGGTTATGGCGATGAATCAGGTGGTATTCCATTTTCTCAAAAGAAAAGTGCTCAACAACTCATTAAGGAAATAGATTAGTGTTAATAGAAATAAAAGGCACACAATTTATCAATAAAGGCGCAGAGTTAATGTTGCACGCTATTATAAATAAAGTAAAAGTGCTGTGGCCGCATGCTGAAATTTGTTTAGCACCAGATATGAATTCCCCCTATTTAAGTCGAGCAAGGATTTGCGCATATCAAAAATTAAATGTACGTAAAAATGTTATAGACCTAAATGGTTTATTCTATTTTTTTCCTACGTTTATTAGACGTTATTTAAAAAATACTTGGGGCATAGTCACTGAAGCCGATGTAGATATTATTCTTGATGCTTCAGGCTTCTTATATGGTGATCAGTGGAGTACTTTAATTTTAAGACAAACCGCTATTGAAACAAAAAGAATGAAGCGTAAAAAAAAGCATTATATTTTTATGCCACAAGCTTTAGGGCCTTTTAGTAATAGTCAGTCAAAATTAGCTGCCAATAGTGCATTCGAGTCTGCGACGCTTGTATTTGCTAGAGAAGAAGAGTCTTTTAGTCATGTTAAGGTTTGTGCACCTTCTGCTAATTTATATAAAGCACCAGATTTTACTAATTTACTCTCTGTTATGCCTATTGATCTTTACAAAAAGTATAAAGGAGGCGTTGCTTTTATTTTGAATAGTAAAATGATCAGTGATAAAAACGAAAGTATTCAGTGGCGCGAACGTTATGTACTTTTAACAATAGAAGTGATCAAATCATTTATTAATAAAGGTGAAAACGTTTTTCTGTTGAATCATGAAGGTAAATCAGATCAATTAATTTGTGATGAGGTTAATAAAGCTTTTCAATACTCACTCGACATCGTTGCTCCCACTTCGTCTTTGGATGTAAAGGCTATTATAGGTCATTCTAAAGTCGTTTTTTGTTCAAGGTATCATGGCTGCGTAAGTGCATTATCCCAAGGTGTTCCTTGTATAGGAACTAGCTGGAGCCATAAGTATGAAAACCTTTTTGAAGAATACGGTATGAAAGAACTCATTATGCCCTCAAATATACAACAAGAACAAATTGATATGTTGGTGACTGATACTCTTGATAATCATGATGCTATTTCTACAAAACTAATGAAATATAGTATCGAATATCAAAATGCATCAGAACAAATGTGGGTTAAATTGGCGAATGCTGTAAAGTAAGAATGTGATGTCATTCACGTTTTACAAACGATTTTTATTAGCGCTATAACTTTGCTAATAGTTTTACACACGCTTAAATGCATTAGCCAATCATTCCCTAAATTAAAGCAAAGAACTAACTTATTAATAATAAAATACTTTAGGTGTATATTCTAAATGTTACAATGCGCACCTAATCACAATGGAGAAATATAAATGACACATGAGTTGCTAGCGCTAGAGCGTACACCTGATATTGTTAGCTTTAGTAAACTGATGCGTAGTCTTTATCGGATGAAATGGTTTATTTTGCTTTCGGTAACACTTTTTGCCGTTGGCTCCGCATATTACGCAATTAATAAACCGAATGTTTATACAGCCAAAGGGATTTTTATACCAGCAGACTCAAGCACAGGTGGTGGCTTATCAAAAATAGCAGGACAATTTGGTGGTTTAGCTAGTATGGCAGGTATTAGCCTTGGTGGTGATAAAGGTGATAATAATGCCATTGCATTGGAACTACTAAAATCTCGAAGCTTTTTGCAAGCTTTTATTGAAAAACGTAATATTTTACCTGAGTTACTTGCACTTAAAGGTTGGGATCAAGATACAGAAACTTTGATATATGATGAGACTATTTTCAATGTTAGTACTCATACTTGGGTAAGAATTGCTCCTGTTAGAAGAAAGCAAATACCGACGCCTTGGGAGGGATATTACCAACTAAGAGGCATGTTTGATGTGGAATATATTAGTAAAAAAGGAATGATTAATATTACTTTAACATCAATGTCGCCACAGTTATCTACTAAGTGGTTAAGTTGGTTGATTGAAGATCTAAATAGTTATTGGCGCCTGCAAGAACAAAAATTAGCTACCGATAGTATTAATTATATTCAAGATCAAATAGCTAAAACAAATAATAGCGAAATGTTAAGTATATTTTATGACATTATAGCTGAGCAGACACAGAAAAAATTATTAACTGAAGTGAGGAAAGAGTATTTATTTAAAACTCTTGCTCCAATAGTGACCCCTGAAGAAAAGTCAGCTCCATCACGAGCTTTAATATGTGTTGTAGGTACTTCCTTTGGTGGGCTTATTAGTATTATTTTATCTCTTATTTATTGTGCTGTTCGTCCGAAGGAATAGTTGCATTAACATGAAATCAGCAATAATTACTTCTTTGAAAAGTGAATTACTTAACTAATATGTCAACTAATTTCATTATTAAATATTTAAATGAATAGCTCTAAGTTATTGGGGTTTGCGTTAGGACCTTTTCTTTCTGCTTTTTTAGGTTTGATTACTGTACCTTTGATGGCTTGGATCTTTGAGCCTGATGTTATTGGGCAGATAGCCATGTTTAATACATTTTTATCTGGGTGTGTATTAGTTTTTACTTTAGGCTTAGATCAAGCTTATGTTCGTGAATACCATGAAGTTGAAAATAAGCCTTTATTATTAAATTCTCTTGTAAGTTTATCTTTTTGTGTTGTTGTTATATTTTGTTTTATTATTGTATTGTTTGATGAGTTTTTTGTTGAATTGCTATTTGAACCTCAAAGCAGCAGTTTTATTATTGCTATTGGGTTAGCGTTATCAGTATTATTTTCTATATTATACCGTTTTCTTAGTTTAGTTTTACGAATGCAAGAAAAAGGCGTTAAGTTTTCTTTATTACAAGTGTCAGGTAAATTAGTTACGATAATATTTATTTTAATTTTGTTATTTAGTAATAAGTATTTTACGTTTATTACAGCATTTGCTATGAGTGTTATCTCTCTCATAATCGCCGGTGTTGTCGCAATTCTTTTGACAAAAAGTGAATGTATCAAAGCTTTAAGGTGTAAACCAAATTCAGAATTATGCAAAAAAACTATTAGTTATGGTTCGCCATTAATAATATCAGGTATAGCTTATTGGGGCTTAATATCGGTTGACCGTTGGGCTATACGAGAATATGCAGGATTAGAAGCGCTTGGTGTTTATTCCGTTGCCTTTAGTTTTGCTGCAGCAATGACAATATTTCAGCAAGTTTTTTCAACAGTTTGGGCTCCTATCGTTTATAAATGGCATAAGCAAGAAACAGACATCAAACAATTTGTTTTGATCACTGATTGGGTCGTCATTATATTGTCATTAGTCTTTTTTTTGGTGATATTTTGTAGTCCACTGCTACTTTACTTTTTACCTGTCGCTTATCATGACGTGATTTTTTTATTACCTGCCTGTATGTTATTCCCATTATTTTATACCTTATCTGAAACTACAGTCGTAGGTATGAATATCGCTCGTAAAACTAGCTTTTCAATATGGATCACGCTACTAGCTTTAGCTGTTAATATATTTTTATGTTTTGTATTTATCCCAATATTTGGTGCCGGTGGGGCAGCAGCAGCTGTAGGCGTAGCTTTTCTTTTGTATATGGTACTAAGAACTGAAGCTTCGAAGTATGTTTGGCAACGCTTTGAAACAACGAAACTCTATTTATCTAGCGTTATATTGTTGGCTAATGGTGTTTGGCCAGCATTAATGTTGCAAGCTACTCCTTGGCTTATTAGTCTTGCTTCTCTATCCATTATTATAATTTTTTACCATCGACGTTTGAGATTAATCAAACAAGATATTAATACTTTGAAAAGTTAATTATGACAAAAAAAAATATTCTACATTTATTTACTAAACTGCCTGATAAATATAACGGAAAGTTTATTGAGTTCTCTGAAAAAAATTTAAGCGAATACGATCATACTTATGTTGCTCTAGTGTCTACAAATAGTGTAAATGAGGAACGCAATATTGATAGTACTAATATTCTTAATCTTAATGATCTAAACCGAATACAAAAATTACGACGTCTGTTTCAGTTATTTATGTCAGAAAAAAATCAATTAGTTGTTTTCCATGGTTTTTCATATACTGGAATATTTTTAGCTGTTTTAGCGTTTATGTTTAAGTTTACCAAATTAGCAGAAAAATCTTTGTGGGTAACATGGGGAGGAGATATTTATTATTTTCAAAACCGTCCTAAAACATTAGCGGGCTATTTAAATGAATTATTACGGAAGAGTATTTTTAAGCGTTTATTTTTCATTTCATCATTAATCTCTGATGAATCAGAATTAATTAGGCTTAATTATAATACCAAAGCGATTCAATTAGATGGTTTTTATCCTAACCCGGTTGAATATGAACAAACATTTCCCTCTAAAGAAAATGAAGAGACAAAGTTAAGCTTTATGTTAGGTAACTCAGCTGACCCACAAAATAATCACTTAGACATGTTAAATGCATTGTCGCACTTAAAAGGCACGCTAAAAGTTTATTGTGTATTGTCCTACGGAATTGTTGATACAGACTACGTTAATCGCGTTAAGTCTTTAGGCGGAGAACTCTTCGGGGATGACTTTATCCCATTAACCAATTTTATGAATCTGGTTGACTATAAAGTTTTGATTGAAAGTATTGACTTTGCATGTTATTACCATAATCGACAACAGGCCATGGGTAATATTTTTCAATTTTTACATATGGGAAAACCCGTATTTATTCGTAGAGATACTTTATCCCATCAGTTTCTAAAAAACTGTGGACTGAATATCGAAGCGAGTGAGCAGTTAAGTGAAGTTACGGTTGATACGCTAAATGCAATGAAAACTAGCTACGCTAAAGTAATGCTTGATACGCAAAAAATTATAGAACAACGCTTTTCAGATAAGGCAGCGCAAGCTGAATGGCACAAAATGCTGGAAAGGGTGTTTGCTTTACTTAAAAAGTAGTAAGCTACTATTATATTAAAAGATTAAGTAATAGCTTACGACTTAGTATTGTGAGTTATTAAGCTTGATTATTTTTATTGAAAAAGCGTTTGATAGCAAAAACAACATCAGAGACTTGTTCGTCGGTCATCCGATAAAATAGTGGGAGTCTAACCAAACGTTCTGACTCTTGAGTTGTATATTCATCCATCCCAAAAAACTTCCCAAATCTCAATCCTGCAGGGCTAGAATGCAATGGAATGTAATGGAATACGCTCATTATTTCTTGTGTTTTTAAGTGGGTTATTAATTCGCTACGCTGAGTCATATCTTTCAATTTAATATAGAACATGTGTGCGTTATGTTGAATAAGCTTTGGAATAACAGGTAATTCAATTTGTTCTTTATTCACCAGCTTTGCTAGAGCATCATGGTAATTCTGCCATATAGCTAAACGTCTATCGTTTATAATATTTGCCGATTCAAATTGAGCATATAAATAGGCGGCTTGTAATTCGGATAGTAAGAAGCTTGAACCTACGTCTTGCCATGTATACTTGTCTACCTGACCTTTAAAGAACTGACTGCGATCGGTGCCTTTTTCTCTGATGATTTCTGCACGCGTTAATAATGTTTGATCTTGTACAAGGATTGCACCTCCTTCTCCACCAGCAGTATAATTTTTAGTTTCATGAAAAGAAAAACAACCAATATGGCCAATGGTACCAAGTGCTTTACCTTTATAGGTAGACATAACGCCTTGTGCCGCGTCTTCTATCACCCAAAGATTGTACTTTTTGGCTATTGACATAATTGTATCCATTTCGCATGGAACACCTGCATAATGCACAGGAACAATTGCTTTTGTTTTTTCTGTAATAGCCTCTTCTATTTTTTTATCATCAATGTTCATAGTATCAGGGCGAATATCAACAAAAACTATTTTTGCTCCTCTTAGAACGAAAGCATTTGCAGAGGAAACAAAGGTATAGCTTGGCATAATAATTTCATCGCCCGGCTGAATATTCACTAAAATTGCTGCCATTTCTAATGAAGCCGTACAAGATGGAGTTAATAATGCCAATGGCGAACTAAATGTTTTTTCCATCCATAGTTGGCATTTTTTATTGAATGGTCCATCTCCTGAAAGTTTTCCGTTTGCGATTGCTGTGGATATATTTTGCAACTCATTGCCTACTTGAGGCGGGATATTAAATGGGATCATTTTATATTATATCTTGTATTAACTATTGATTTTATATAACCAATAGTTTGAATTAAATAGAGTATAGCCGTTTTTAATATACAGATTGGCAGCGTTAATGTTGCTAGTTTGAGTTGCAACAGATATTTTTTTACAGTTATATTTATTCGCATAAAGGTCTACAAGTTTAAGTAATTTTGATGCAATACCTTTGCCGCGATATGCTTTTGCAATAGCAATCAAACCTATCTTAAGTTGTTCTTTTTCTTTTTTTAAAGACACAAGGCCTTGAATATTATCATTTTCCTTTATTGTTAGGCAAATATCATCAAACTCCCCAGTTACCGCTTTTTTTATCCATAAGCCATAAAATGTAGCTCTTTGAGTGTCGTTAAACCAAGGTTCCCTATACCGACTAGAAGTAAAGCTGAGTTGAGCTATATTGACGAGTTCATCGATGTCTTCTAATGTGGCAATATGAGGTTCAAAATCGCCTTTTATAATTGATGTTTCTTTGTTAAAGCATACGTTTTTATTAAACACTAACTCTCCTTCAGATAATAAAAAACCAGCGTTTTGTAATTTATTTATAGATGAATAGTCATTAGCGCTTACTTTATTTGTAATTAGCTGGAAGTTCGAAAATGAGGTTGATGCAAGTGCATTAACATCAATTACTGTAGCTATTTTTTTAGAAAAAAAGTCAGACTCCCACTGTAATTCTTGTAAATTATCTTTTTTCATAGTTAATTAAATTTAATAAGTATTGCCCGTAGCCACTTTTAATTAAAGGTTTGGCTATTTTCTTTATGTCATCGTTAGACAACCAATTATTACGCCAAGAAATTTCTTCGAGACAGGCAACCTTTAAGCCTTGTCTATGTTCTAAAGTCTGTACAAATTGTCCTGCTTCAAGTAAAGAGTCGTGAGTACCCGTATCTAGCCATGCAAACCCTCGTCCCAATAGTTGAACGTTCAATTGCCCTTGCTCTAGGTAGTGTTGATTAATCGACGTTATTTCTAATTCGCCTCGGTGTGATGGTTTTACTTTTTTTGCTATATCGATAACATTATTGTCGTAAAAGTATAAACCCGTTACTGCCCAATTTGATTTTGGTTTTTCTGGTTTTTCTTCAATAGAAAGCGCCGTATAATTTTCATCAAACTCAACAACACCAAAACGCTCAGCATCCTTCACTTGGTAACCAAATAGTGTTGCACCTAAAGGTTGATTTGCTGCTTTTTTTAATTTTTCTACAAAGCCTTGACCATAAAAAATATTATCACCTAGCACTAAACAGACACTATCATCACCAATGAAGTCTTCACCTATAATAAATGCTTGTGCTAGACCATCAGGATTAGGCTGAGCAGCATAAGAGATATTAATACCTAAATTTTCACCATTGCCAAGTAACCGTTGGTAGCTATTGATATCTTCGGGGGTCGTGATAATAAGTATGTCTTTAATGCCTGCTAGCATAAGCACTGATAATGGATAATAAATCATTGGCTTATCGTAAACAGGTAATAATTGTTTGGAAATACCTTTGGTTATAGGGTAAAGACGAGTGCCGGAGCCGCCTGCTAATACTATGCCTTTCATGTTACTTTTCCTGTAAGCCTATTCGTTGTACCTGATAATCTGCATTTAATATAGCTTGCCACCAAGGTTGGTTTTCAATATACCATAGAACCGTCTTTTTTAATCCTGACTCAAAAGTTTCAGAGGGGGTCCAATTGAGTTCTTTTTGAATTTTTGTTGCATCAATCGCGTATCGAATATCATGTCCGGGTCGGTCTGCAACAAAAGTAATAAGTGATTTAAAGTCTTCAATATCATTTGGTTTCTTATCGATTATTTCATTTAAAATATGACAAATCTCATTAACTACGGTTAAGTTGGTTTTTTCATTGTGGCCACCGATATTATAAGTTTCTCCGATCACTCCATTTTTAAGTACTGTAATTAGCGCATTGGCATGGTCTTCAACGTATAACCAGTCACGAATCTGCTCACCTTTACCGTATACAGGTAAATGCTTTCCATGGAGCGCATTAATAATAACTAATGGGATAAGCTTTTCGGGAAAATGGTATGGGCCATAATTATTAGAGCAATTAGTTATAATTGTTGGTAAACCGTAGGTTCGTTGCCATGCTCTTACTAAGTGGTCTGAAGATGCTTTTGAAGCAGAGTATGGACTACTAGGTTTGTAACTTGTTTGTTCTGTAAATAAATCGTTAGGCTCATCTAAGTCACCATACACTTCATCTGTTGATATATGATGAAACTTAAATGAGTTTTGTTTTTTTTTGGAAAGGGATTGCCAATAGTGCTTACTGACTTCTAATAAATTATAGGTACCAATGATATTGGTTTCAATAAATGCAGCAGGCCCATCAATAGAACGATCTACATGGCTTTCAGCGGCTAGATGCATTATAGCGTCGGGCTGAAATTCAGAGAACAATTCTGCGATTTTTTCTTTATTACAGATATCTAATTGTTTAAAGCTATAGCGAGGATTATTTTCAATCGAAGCTAAAGAGGCTAAATTACCAGCATAGGTAAGTTTATCAATATTTAAAACAGTATCTTCAGTTGTTGTTAGCAAATGGCGGATGACCGCTGAGCCAATAAAACCTGCCCCCCCTGTAACAATTATCTTCATTTAGAGTATCCTAGTTGGTATGCGGCGTTAAGGCAGATTATTATTAAGCACAGCATTGAAATAAAATTTTAAAAGAATTTTACGCGAACTCCCATTAAAGCTCAATTGACTAAGAAGGATTATATCAATTCTAAAATTTGATAGGTATAATTTCGGCCTGATTATTCTGCTTACTAATTTTGTGAGATAGTGAGTGAGTATGGGTTATCCTTTATTATGCAGACCAAAAAGAAAATGGCAGAAATTTTTTATTAAAGTGGATACGAATTTTTGAATAACATGGAAAATAAAAATTCATCAAAACGAGAATATGTGTTACTGACTAGCAATATGTATCGTCCTAATCTTGGTGGAATCGAAAACTCTCTTTATTATTTGTCTCAAGAATATAAAAACCTAGGGTATAATGTCATTATTGTGGCAAGTGATATTAATCATGTGTCATTAGAATTACCTGTCTATGAATGTGAAGATGGGGTTGAAATATTTCGTTACCGTGCACATTATAAAAAAGGTTTTATTGGATTTTATAAGCATTTTAAAAACGCTATTTTACTTTATCGAAAAATATTAAAAGAATATTCTCCTTCCGTTGTCATTTGTCGTTATCACTTTAATTTATTACTTTTAAAGTTGACTGGCTTTTCTAATGTTCGTTATTTAATTCCAAGCACTGTTAAAAATGAGACCAAGATTAGTCTTGATTCAAAAGATAGACGCTATAAAAGGCCCAGAGATGTGTTGTCTTTTATGCTTCATAAAATCCTCCAACAGCTAGCATTTGCAATGAGTGAATATTTACTTGTTTTTAGCGAAAATATGCGTAAACAAGTTTTTGATATTTCAAAGCGTACAGACATTCTTATGACAAAACCCGGTGTAAACTCAAAGCTTTTTTTCCCAATAGCAAAGAGTGATAAAATCGCACTTAGAAAAAAGCTAGGATTAAGTACAAGTCGTACTGTGTTTATATGCGTGGGTAGGTTAATAAAAGTTAAGGGGTTTGATACAGCAATTGAGGCAATTAATGCTGTTAAAAGTAGCAATATAGAGTTATGGATTTTAGGCAGCGGTGATTTAGATAAGGAGCTGAAAGAATTAACCGATAGGCTTGAATGTCATGAAACTGTTCGCTTTTTGGGTAAACAATCTAATCCTGAAATTTACTATAGAGCAGCAGATTATTTTGTTATGTCATCTATACATGAAGCGTTAGGGCAAACAATTATAGAAGCTTTAGCTACAGGTTTACCTATTATTACAGCGCCATCATCTCCAGATATTGTTACTGCAAGTAGTGAAATAATAGATGCAGAGCATAACTATTTTACAAAAAGTCACAGTGTAGAGGAGTTTAGTTATGGTTTCACTTATATGATGAATCTTAATGAAGAGGAATATAGAGTTATGAGTGAATTTAATCGGTGTGATGTTGAAGCAAAATATAGTTGGAATGCACTTGCAAAAACATTGGTAGAATTATCGGATAAAAAAATACCAACAGGAAAAAATTAGAGATGTTGTCTCTTAAGATCAAATTTTACGTTTTAAAGCTATTAAATATATTGACTCTTAATAAGTATTTTACTGGTCATGTTGCAAAAGCATATTCGCTTTTTAGTATGGCAAAATATAGACGACAGGGGGCTGAAATAGGTGAAAATACAACATTAATTGAATGTAAACTATCAAGTTCTACTAAAGGCGATAAGTTTTATATTGGCGAAAATTGCACTATTACAGGAGTCACCCTTTTAGGGCATGATGCGTCGCCAACGATATTTATTCCAGAGCTTGTTAATTTTGAACCTGCTTATCTTCCAGGAGCTAGACGCTCTTATCGTGCACAGATTCGCATTGGTGATAATGTTTTTATTGGTTGGGGGTGTATAGTTTTACCGGGTATAACTATTGGCTCCAATGTCGTTATAGGTGCTGGTAGTATTGTTAGTAAAGATGTGCCATCTAATTCTGTAGCTGTGGGTAACCCTGCACGAGTCGTTAAAGATATTGACGCTTACAAAAAATCTTATAACGAACTTCTTGTTAGATATCCGGAACGGTTTTAGTGACAATAGATAATAAACATGTAGATATTGTTTTTCTACATAGATTGATCTTATGGATGATGAGCTTTTATCTATTAGCTGACATTGCGTCTGGTTTTTTTGTATTGCAAATAGGGATAGACTTAAAGCTATCACTTATCTACAAACTAGTATTATTTATTTTATTATTATCAATGATTGCGAGGTATCAATTTACAACATTCTTGATTCTTTGGTGTGTTATTGCAATATTGTTATTAAGTCCTACAGTAGAATATTTTCGTTTGCCAGTATTGGCGTTTTATATAGCAGATACTTCGCTCGTTATTAAATTATTAATGCCACTTATTGTATTTATTTATTTGTCTATCATTCACCAAATTATTCCAAGTTATACCATTAAATGGATCACGTTTGCATTATGGGCAAATTTTACCATTTTAATTGGTAATTTAGCGTTAGGAGGTTTAGGGTTTGGGCGGCCGTCTTATCAGCTTGCTGGAGATGCAACCGTTGGATCCAACGGTTATATCTATGCCGCGAACGAACTTGGTGCCGCATTTGTTGTATTATTTGGTTTTGCTCTGCATATGGTTTGGAATTACCACCGTAAATTTTATATTTTAGTCGCGTTATTTACATTAGCTTGCGGTGTGCTTGTTGCTACAAAAACAGCGATGTTAGCTTCGTTTTTACTTGTTTTTTTGATACCAGTATTTAATGAAAGAGATAGATTCTTTAAGTTAACAAAACTTAAAATTATACTGTTTTTACCCGCTTTTTGTATTGTTGCTGCAGTTGTTTTTTTTATCACTGACTTTCTAAAAGCGATTGGTTCGTATGATCATATTATGTGGATACTTTCTCAAAAAGGAATTATTGGTATTTTGTGGTCAGGAAGGGATGAGTTTTCTGCAGATTTATTAGACATCTATATACAGCAAAGTACGCTTTTTCAGCAGATATTTGGTCAAGGCGGCGGCGGCGTGGCAGAACATGTGGGGCTTAAGTATTCTGCTGAAGTTGACGCTATTGATGCATTGGTTTGGTTTGGTTTTTTTGGTTTGATAATTTGTTTAAGTATCAATTTATTTTTCATAGTTAAGTCAGCACAGCTATTTCAATTTAGGACTAGCCTAATGGCTCCCTGCGTATTACTAGTAAATATTATTTTACTCTTTTTATCACAGTTTAGTGGTCACGTATGGATGTCGGGAACCTTAGGTATAGGTTTAGGGTTGTTAAACGCTCTATTACTATTAGAAAAAGGTCAAGAAGTAAAGCAATGTTAGATACTCCATTAGTTACTGTTTGGATCCCTACCTTTAATAGAAAAGAGCTATTAGAGAGAGCATTGTTATCGGTATTAAATCAAGACTATCAAAATATAGAAATCTTTATTGTAGATAACGGTTCAGTCGATGGAACATCAGAATTGGTTAATAACTACATCCAAAAAAATAATAAAATAGTTTATCACCGTTTCGATTCAAACAAAGGTGCTTGTGCAGCAAGAAATTACGCAATTATTAATGCATCAGGAGACCTAGTGACAGGGTTAGATGATGATGATGAGTTTTTACCTGGAAGGGTTTCTCAATTAGTTAAAGCATATGACGAGAAATATGCTTTTGTTTGTACTGGGTATTATTGGGATTATGGTACATATCGAAAAGCTAAAATAGATAACCAGTTAGAAATTAACTTATCTTGCCAGTTAAATTATAATCAAGCATCAAATCAAGTGCTTGTTAGTAAAAAAAGAATTATTGATGCAGGGTTGTTCGATGAAAGTTTAATTTCATGTCAAGATTGGGATATGTGGACTCGCTTGATTATTCAATATGGTGTTGGGTTAAGGGTAGCTAAAACTTCATATGTTGTTCATACAGCTCACGATAAACCTAGAATTACAGGGATAGCGAGTAATCGTTTAAAAGGCTTGAAGCAATTTTATACTAAACATCAACATTTAATGACGAAGCAGAATCAGAAGTGTTTTAATTTTTTATATTTTTATAATACCGAAAAAAAGCTTGGTTTTATTCACTTTTTTAAATTTTTCTGTTGGCCGATTAAGGACCAAGTTATACGTTATTTAATAGCGTCTTATTTCCCAAAGCTTGCTAAAAAACGTTTAGCACGCTTACGTAATAAATAGGTGACTATGAAAAACATAGGTTTTATTTCTAATTTGTTCCCGTCAAAAAGTGATCCCTCATTTGGTAGTTTTGTAGGTCTTAATTTCCAGCAATTAAAAAATATTGGCTACAATATTGAAAACCCAATAGTGATAGATGCACGTGTAAAATCATTTGAAAAAATTCTTGCCTATCTTAAATTTTTTGGAAAAGGTATTAGAGAACTAATCTTTTCAAAAAATGACTTCTTCTATATTCATTATTTAACCTATTCAACATTATGTTTATTACCTGTTTTACCTTTTAAAAATATTAGATACGTTATAAATATTCATGGAGATGATTTAGTTGGTACTCGGTTAATTCATCGAATAATGGGGTTGCCGTCTTCATATATTTTAAAAAAAGCTACAGCGATTGTCGTACCTACTCTTTATTTTAAGCGAGAGTTATTAAAAAGGCATAAAGGAGTTCATGAAAGTAAAATTATTATTTCGGAGTCTGGAGGTTATAGAGAAAATATATTTTTTCCAAAACCCATAATAACAGATATCAATAATCACCTACATTTTGGTTATATATCGAGAATTGATGAAGGTAAGGGGTGGGAAGTTATGCTGTATGCATTAGCTGAACTTAAGAAGCTTGAGCCATTGTTATTTAATCGATTAAATGTCTCTGTATATGGAGCAGGATCACAAATAGAACTTTTTCATCAATTGGTTAACGAATTAGGGCTACAAGATGTTGTTCGTTATTTAGGTGCTATGGGGCAAGCAGAATTAGGGGATAAATATAGAAGTTTTGACTATTTTATATTTCCTACACGTAGAGAGAGCTTTGGTTTAGTTGCGGTTGAAGCATTAGCATGTGGGATTCCTGTTATTTGTAGTGAAATAGAGCCACTGACTGATATTATTACTCATAATAAGGATGGCTTTTTATTTAAAGATGGCGATGCGTTAGCTCTTTGTGAGCTTATTTCGAAGTGCTTTTCTATTGATAAAGATTGTTATAATACTATGTCTAACCAAGCAGTACTTTCAGCTGAGAGATATAGTGAAAAAAATGTTATGGATAGATTAAGTAATGACTTGATTAATCTATTTTATCAATAAAAAATCTGTTAACTTGAATTGAGGTTGATTAATCTTTTTTTAACATTCTACACAAAGACGTGTGGTTACAACAAATATCAAACATGGAGAAGTAAATTAATGAGAGTTTTTAAAAGTATATTGATGATATTCAGCTTTCTGGTTGGTTTTAATAGTTTTGCAATGAATACAGTCCCCCAAAATACCTATTTATTTTATGAACGAACAGGCAAAAGTGGAGAAATAATTAACACCACTAGCCTACAGCCTGATTTTTTTAAACGTTTATTGACCTATGTTGATAAAGCTGGCAATAGCCAGGATGCTTTTATGGATGGCTTTGTCTTTATGGACAGTGTTTATTACTTTGGCAAAGCGGGGAATTACCCCGAATGCATTAATAATGTTTGTACATTGTCAGCAATTTCTACTGAATATATAGAAAACCACTTTGGCTCGGGAGGCCATTTAGACAGACTCAGAACGGCAGAAAAAGATGCCGTTAAAAATGTCAGTAACTATGCTTTAAAAGTCCCCCAAATAGGCGTGTATTTTACTATTCCTTACCCACACAAACAAGCGATATTAAATCCAGACAATATATATTCATATAAATTTGATGCCAATTACATGAAGGCAGTTAAGAATTACTTGGAAGAAATTAGTCAAGGCTTTAATCAATGGAATAGTAGAAATCCAGATAGTTCTATTACGATGAAAGGCTTTTACTTTGCCAGAGAGACTATTCAAACGCTGGGTGGCCACTATATGTTTCCGGGGGATGTACCATACCGTTATGGACAAGATTCAGGACAATCATTCTTGTTCAACCTTAAAAAAACGCTACGTGAAGTTAGCCCAGCCTATACCTTAGTTTCATCTCCATTTCAAAACTTTCGACGGGTACAAAAAGTAAATGAACCCGAAGAGCTTCATTTGAATACAGCTTATGGTATTCGTGTCGATAGTTTATTTGCTGGTAATGTAACTGGGGGGAATGTTTTTGATAAAATATGGGTGCAACCTAATATTTTTTATGGCGATGAAAAATGGGCTGACGTCGTTGATAAGGAAGTTTTTCGATGGATGCATAGCTATTATCGAGGTTATGAACATATGGCTTATAATATCGAGACTACGGATGCTATGCATATAAATGCAATTGGCAAAGAGTTTTTCCCTCAGGTGGTAAATTATATTGATTACGCTAAATATCTTGGGGTTAATAACTATCCGATAACCTATTACGATGAAGGGCAAGCCTATTATAACTACTCTATCGATACTGAACGACATTGGGTTTATCAGGAAACCTATAAATTGGCTAAACGTGGTAGAGATGGTGATATCGTTAATGGTAGTTTTGAACATTTTGATTTAGTAAAGCCCAAATTTGGAGCTACAGAGACAGATTTATCGGCATTCAACCCAGAGCAATTACTTGGCTGGCAAGGAACTTTTAATATAGCTAATGATACCAAAAAGAACATTACCACTTACAGTTGGATTACCGACAACGGAGCCAAGCCAATATTGGGTGATTTTTACCTAAAGCCAGATCATGCTTACCAATTGTCTTTTAAGGTAGAAGAAAACTATAATGCTGGAGTCGCTTGGCCAGGTATTGCTATCTGGCGATTCTATGATGTTGCTGGTAATCAGATTAAAACAGGTTCAGCAGGCAGCCCTTACATTAAATTTTCTTCTCATGTCAACGGCTGGTATCAGTATGTTGATCCGAAAACAACTAATCAACATGATAGTCTACCTTTTTCCCCTCCCTCTGGCACAGTAAAAACAGAAGTAATCCTTGGTAAATGGGGTGGTAATTCCATACTGAACTGGTCTAATGTCAGCATAAAAGATGCAACTAATAACAATAGTCTCTATGTCATAGGAAAGAGTGATGATGGTTCATTCACTTATGATAACTTTCAACTATCTCAACAGCATGCTAATTTATCTAAAAGTAAATATATTGAATCAAAAGACGCTTTCAATATAGTTGCAGGCCTAACTTATAAAATCAACTTTCAGTCTCAACAAAAAAGCTGGGGAAGTTGTAGTGGCTACAACGGTGTATTGGGTATGAAGTTTTATGATGAAAATGGAGTTGTCGTCTCTAACCCAGCAGCAGGATTGAACTGGTCATCTTACCTTGGGATGCATTATAACTATTTTATTTCCCCTTCATATATACAAAATCATGCTCATGGCTTTACTGCGCCAACAAATGCAAAATCAGCTAAAGTAAGTTTAAGAAACTGGAGTTGTGCAGGTAATATTATGATAGATAACGTTAAGCTTCAAGAAATAGAAAATCCAATATTAGCACAATCTTTTACGGGTGAAGCCGTAGCATTAGATCAAGATAAACTCATTAGGTTAAATGATATCAATCCGCAAGCTAGGTTTACCTTTGACTTAACTACAGGAAATTATAAAAACTTAACCTTACTTAGCAGAACAAACTGTACAAATATGAAAAATGAAACCTGCTCAGGAACGCTTAATGTGCAATACCTGTATTTGGATGCTGACGGAAATGTAATTTCAACCCTATCACCCAACCAGGTAAAAGTGTTGGGCAAAGGAGAGAGCTATACTGATGATCCTTCTGGTAACAGAAGTATGATTTATAGCCATTGGGAGATAATTTCTACTCCAATTAATACTGTTACCGGATCCAAAAAATTAAATGTTATATTTTCACTTAGCAGTTTATCCAGCGCGAAGGAGTTGTTGCTTAATAGACCTCACTTAAACTAATTCAACAAGATAGTTTAAAATAATTAAGCACCTTGAAGCTGATTCTGGTGCTTTTATTTATTCCACCTAGAAGTAGTCAATCTGTTCAGGTGTTTTCTAAAGAGCGTTCAGAATTCAGCGTCAGTTTTAAATGTATTACCCGTCAGACTTTAAGAAGCAGAAAGAAATGAAGTGTAATGTTATACTCATCAGCTTTGTCTTTTACGATTTTTATCGGTGGTAACCTGTACAGTCTAGAATTAAGTGAATACGTTTATTGTTGCCATTTTCGACGCGTAGCTTAGTAAAAAACACTTAAATTGTTTCGCTGTTCACTTTTTCGTAGCACTTAACTTGAGCATCGACTAAATTTTCAACTCAATAATATCAACAGAGTTTAATTGTACTCTACTTACGGTGCTTTCAATTGCCTTATTATACCTTTACTGTATCCAGATATAACTTACTATTGTCGCTTGGGTTGGGTGTATAGCATCCATGAGCAAGATAGGTTGTGAACGTCCGGCGATCTACACAGAGGTAAATTTTACATTCCATGGTAAGAGCATTTCTATATCAATATCCTGACGACTAAGTTGTTCAAGACAGTGAACGATATAGTCAAATGGTGTTAAAC
>Ga0115029_1000180_pt1 | contig 72298 bp, 61 predicted proteins | sample SidtaG_3_FD_87297 | JGI IMG/M metagenome (GOLD analysis project Ga0115029, IMG submission 87297) | Marine algal microbial communities from Sidmouth, United Kingdom - Sidmouth_Asex1 metaG | ecosystem: Host-associated > Algae > Red algae > Unclassified | place: Sidmouth, United Kingdom | collected... | reverse complement strand
CGCAGCCTGCCGCCATCGCGATCCGCGCCGCCATCAGCTTGGTGGCCATGCCGCCCGTTCCGACCGCGCTGGCTGCCCCGCTGCCCATGGCCATGACATCCGCACTCAATTCCTCAACGCGGTCAATATGTTGCGCAGCTGCGTTCACGTTCGGATCGCCTGTGTAGAGCCCGTCTATATCGCTCAACAGCACTAAGAGGTCCGCCCCCACAAGCTGAGCCGTGCGGGCGGCCAGGCGATCATTGTCACCATAGCGAATTTCATCGGTCGCGACCGTATCGTTTTCGTTGACGATTGGCACCGCCCCCTGTTCCAGCAACGCCGCAAAGGTATTGCGCGCATTCAGCCAGCGCCGGCGATCCTCGGTATCGAGCAGCGTCAGCAGGGCCTGCGCGCAAACACGCGGCGCGAACACCCGCTCATATCCTTGCGTCAGACGCGACTGACCCGCCGCCGCGCAAGCCTGCTTCTGGGCCAGCGTCATTGCTCCCGAAAGTCCCAGGCGCTTCCGCCCCAGCGCCACCGCGCCCGACGACACGATGACGACTTGCGCCTCCAGCGACTGAATATCGTCGGCAAGACTGGCCAGCCAGTCTTCGCGCAGCTCTCCGTCCTCGTCCACCAACAGGGCGCTGCCCACTTTGACGACCACGCGCTGGGTGTTGGCAAGGACACTCACGGCGGATCAGGCGGGCGACCAGCCGCTGACGTCCTCGCCCGCCTTCTCGCGTTGGGACAGTTTGCGCGCTTCGCGCTCGCGGTTACGGCGGCGATCGACATGAACAAACACGCCGCCAATCAGGGTTTGCAGACCACCATTCGTCGCCGCCGAAATGATATAGACATCCGACCCGCAGGCCTTTTCAAGCGATTGCGCTTTCTCCCTGATCTCGTCCTCGTCCATCACATCGGACTTCGTCAGGGCCACCACTTCGGGCTTCTCGTCCAGACCGTGACCGTAATTCTCCAACTCGCCACGGATCAGCGTATAGTCGGCCGCCGGATCGTCGGACGTGCCGCTGACAAGGTGCAGGATCGCCGCGCAACGCTCGACATGGCCCAGGAACCGATCGCCGAGCCCTGCCCCTTCGGACGCGCCCGCAATCAGGCCCGGCAGATCGGCGATGGTGAACCGCTCGTTTCCGCCGAGGTCGACCACGCCCAGATGCGGCACCAGCGTCGTGAAAGGATAATCCGCAATCTTGGTTTTCGCGGCGGAGATCGTAGATAAAAAGGTCGATTTCCCCGCATTGGGCAGGCCCACCAGCCCGACATCCGCGATCAGTTTCAGGCGCAGCCAGACCCAGCGCTCTTCCCCCTCCTCACCGGGATTGGCGCGGCGCGGAGCTTGGTTGGTCGAGGACTTGAACCGCGAATTGCCGAAGCCTCCATTGCCGCCACGTGCCAGAAGCGCGCGCTCGCCCTCCTCAGTCAGATCGACCAGCAATTCATCGGTGTCCGCATCGATGATCTGCGTCCCGACCGGCACTTTCAGCACACTATCGGCGCCTTTGGCGCCCGTGCGGTTGCGGCCCATGCCGTGGACGCCCGTATCGGCCTTGAAATGCTGCCGGAATCGATAGTCTATCAGCGTGTTCAGCCCATCGGTCGCTTCCACCCAGACGTCGCCGCCATTGCCGCCATCGCCACCATCCGGGCCACCGAATTGTACATACTTTTCACGCCGAAACGACACGCTGCCCGCACCGCCATTGCCGGAGCGCACATAGACCTTGGCTTTGTCGAGGAATTTCATAGGGTTGATGTAAGGCGGCTCCCCCATATGGCAAGCGACCTGCATGGCTTTTCGCGACAGACGGGAGACTGCGTTGCAGGCCATCAAAAACTTGTGAGGGCTTTCCGGGCCTTAGCCTGCGAGGGAAACTTGCCTTGCAGCGGCTCCACGCCGATATATAGCTGTAACGGCCTGCAAGGGAGCGGGTACGGGTGAAGGGTGAGTGATGATGAAGTTTGTTCTACCAAGCGTCGGGGCGGTGTCCGCCATTGGCCTGTTCGCCTTTGCGACCGCTTTTTCCAGCGCCGATGCGGCCGAACGTCCATCCAACGCCGACACCTTCCAGCAGCTCGAGCTCTTTGCCGATGTGCTGGCCCGCGTGCGCAATGATTACGTTGTCGATGTCGATGATAGCGAGATGATCGGGGACGCGATCAACGGCATGCTCCAGAGCCTCGACCCGCACAGTTCCTATATTGCTCCCGAAGCCTTCATGAAGCTGCAGGAAACGACATCCGGTGAATATGGCGGCCTCGGCATGGAAGTCACGGCAGAGGACGGCGTGGTCAAGGTTATCGCGCCCATCGACGGCAGCCCCGCAAAGCGCGCGGGCGTGCTCGCGGGCGACTATATCACCGAAGTCGATGGCGACTCCATCATCGGGTTGTCGTTGAATGAAGCCGTGGACATGATGCGCGGCAAACCGGGTGAGGCCATCCAGATCACCGTCGTGCGCATGGACGAAGACCCGCTCGAATTCGACCTCGTCCGCGAAGTCATCAAGCGGCCTCCCGTGGTCGCCGAGGTCAAGGACGGCATCGGCTATCTCCGCGTGGGCCAATTCAACGAGAAAACCTCCGACTCCCTCGAAGTGGGCGTGAAGCAGCTTAACAAGGACTTTGGCGGTCGCATTCCCGGCATCGTGCTCGACCTGCGCGGCAATCCCGGCGGGCTGCTCGACCAATCCATCCGCGTCAGCTCGGCCTTTCTCGATGGCGGCGAAGTCGTCTCCACACGCGGACGCCGTTCTGAGGACACCGAGAGCTATAACGCCGAGCGCGGCGAGCTCTTCAAGGGCGTGCCCGTGGTCGTCCTTGTAGACAATGCCTCGGCCAGCGCCTCGGAAATCGTCGCCGGAGCCATCCAGGATCGCGGACGCGGCCTCGTCGTCGGTCGCGAGACCTTCGGCAAGGGCAGCGTCCAGAGCGTCATTCCCCTGCGTGGTGGGCGCGACGGCGCCCTGCGCCTGACGACCCAACGCTATTACACGCCATCCGGCTCCTCCATCCAGGGCACGGGCATCACGCCGGACATCCTGATCAGCGCGACCCCCGATGACGGCGAGAAGAGCCGCCGCCTGCGCGAATCCGATCTTCCCAACTCCATCCGCAACGAGGCCATCGACGCGCTCGACAGCGACGAGGACGAGGATTTCCTCGCCATCGACTATCCGCCCGAGGACTACGAGGTCGAAAACGACTACCAGCTCCAGCGCGCCATCGCGATCCTTAAGGACGGCTCCTACTCCACCAAGCTCGCCGGGGTTCAGGGCTAACCCGTGAAGCGCCTTCTCCTAGCTCTGCTCGCAACGGCCTGCCTGTCTGCGCCTGTCCCTGCGCCTGCCTCTGCGCAAGTGGCCGGTGATAACACCGAAGACACGCTCGCCGCGCTGCAGACTTTTGCCGAGGCCTTCGCCCTCGTGCGCGAAAACTATGTCGAGGACACCGAAGACCCTGATCTGATTGGCGCGGCGCTCAACGGAGCTCTGTCGCATCTCGACCCGCATAGCGGCTACGTTCCGCCCGCAAAGTTCGAGGAAGGCCAGAAACGCACCCGCCGCGAATATGGCGGTCTCGGCATCGAGATCAGCCAGCGCGACGGCCTCGTTTACGTCAATTACGCCATCGAGGACGGTCCCGCCGCCCGCGCCGGCATTACCACCGGGGACTACATCACCCACGTCGAGGGCGAGAGCGTCCTCGGCAAAGACCTCGACGCCGCCGTCGAGGGTATGCGCGGCGAAGCGGGTGACTCGGTCAACATCACCGTCCTGACGGGCGACGGTCCCGCCCGCAGGATCGACATCGTCCGCGAAGTCGTGCGTGGTCGCCCCGTGCGCCACCGCATGGAAAAAGGCATACCATACGTCTTCATCGAGACCTTCAACAATCCCAAGCTGTCCGACGATCTCGAGGCCGCACTGACCGACCTCAAAGGTCGTGCAGGCGGCAATATGGACGGCCTGATCATCGACATGCGCGGCAATCGCGGCGGGCTTCTCGACCAAAGCATCGATGTCTCCTCCATGTTTCTCGATGGCGGCGAAGTCCTGTCGGCCCGCGGTCGCGACAACGCCGATAACGAACGCTATCACGCCGAATCGGGCGAGCTCTATCCCGGCATGCCCATTGTCGTCCTGATCAATTCCGGCTCCGCTTCCGCCGCCGAGATCGTCGCGGGCGCGCTGCAAGATCGCGGGCGCGCTGTTGTCATGGGCCGTCGCTCATTCGGCAAGGGCAGCGTCCAAAGCGTCACCCAGCTTCCGCCTTACGGTGTTGCCGGTGCGCTCCGCCTGACAACCCAGCGCTATTACACCCCGTCCGGCAAATCCATTCAGGGCCGCGGCATCCTCCCCGACGTGCTCGTCGCCGCCCTCGATCAGCCCGATGACGGCGAAATCCGCGATCGCACCCGCGAGGACTCCCTGCCCTACGCCCTCACCAATCTCGACGGCGAGAGCGATTACAAGGAAATCTACGAGCAGATTCAATATCCCCCCGAAGGCTGGCCCGACGATCAGGATTACCAGCTCCACCGCGCCGTGCAGATGATCCAGTCCCCCTCCCGATACCGCTCCGTGCTGTCCACGCAGGACAGCAAGGGCCGCGTCAGCCTGCCATAGCATCAACCTTGGGTGAGCTTCCGAAGCTCTGGCCGCATGTCCTGCTCGCCACGCTCCTCGTCACTGGCGTCATGGGCAGCGCCGCCGCCTATGCCCTGTTCGGCCCGACCGCGCCTGCCTATCCCGTTGTTGAGGCCACCCTGCCCGAACGCCCGCTGCCGCCCGCCGCCGACACTCTCATGGCCGATAGCGCGAACGCCCTGCCAGACCTCCTTGCCGATACCGTCGCGCCCGGAGCGAACCCGACCGAAACGCTGGTCGGTGGCACCACGCCCGCCCCATCCCGCGCCCCCTCACCCGCGCCGGACGCTTCGCCGGCCTCCTCCAGTCCCGCTCTGCGCCCGGCGCCCATCGCCGGACTTCATACGCAGTCCACCTTCGGGCGGATCCCGAAAATCGCATCCGATGGCCGCACCGCCTTTCGCGAATATGCCAGGCCCCATCGCCCTGGTGACGCCCCCACCGTCTCGCTCGTGATTGGCGGCCTCGGCATTGACGCCGCCACTACGCGCCGCGCCATCGAAGACCTTCCGCCCGAAGTCACGCTCGGCTTCGCCGCCCACGCGCCCAACCTCCAGTCCGACATCGACCTTGCCCGCCAATTCGGCCACGAAGTCCTGCTTGAACTTCCCATGGAGGGCGCCACATCCGACCCCGGCGAGCCCGGTTTTGCGCGCATGATCCGCACGGGCGACGAGACCCAGGCGCTCCGAAATCTCGACTTCCTCCTGTCGCGCGCCGCAGGCTATTTCGCCGTCACGCCCTATAATGGCGACATATTTCTGGGCCGCGCAGACGCCAGCGCCCCCATCCTCTCCCGGCTCCAATCTTCCGGCCTCGGCTTTCTTTCCGACCCACAGCTCGACGTTCCGACCCTCGCGGCGTCGGCCAAGGCCGTTTCGCTTCCCTACCGCTCCGGCACAATGCTGATCGACGAGACCCCGGACATGGAACTCATCGCCCGCGATCTCGAAGCGCTGCGCGCTCTCGCCCTGACCGACACCCCGACCAGCGACGCGCCCATCGGGTTCGGCTTTGCTTTCCCCCAGACGCTCGACGCGCTCGCCACATGGATACCCACCCTGTCCAGGGCCGAGCTCGTGCCCGCATCCGCGGCCATGAAGTGAGGGACGCGACACGCTACCGACCTTGCGTCGGCGCGGTCATATTCAACAGCGAGGGCAAGGTCTGGATCGGTCGCCGCCCCGGCGCGCACGCTCCCCATAACTGGCAATTTCCCCAAGGCGGACAGGATAAAGACGAGACGCCCGAGCAGTCCCTCTGGCGCGAAATGCATGAGGAGATAGGCCTCACCTCGGACACAGCGAACATCCTCGCCCGCACTGAGACCCGCCTCACCTACGACTTCCCTCCCCATGTCCTTGCCAAAAAGCGCTTTAATTTCATCGGCCAGCGCCAGCACTGGTTTGCGCTACGGCTCACGGGATCGGTAAGTTTCGACTTTACCCATGAAGACCCGCCGGAATTCAACGCCTGGCGCTGGGCCGATTTGCACGAAGCCGTCACCCTCTGCGTGCCATTCAAGCGCCACGTCTATGAAGCCGTCGCGGGACGCTTTCTCGACTACACTCATCCGTGACCGCCGCGCGTCGAAAGGGCAGCAACCACAACGCCCTCGCCTTTGTCATCATCACCGTTTTGATCAATGCCATCGGATTTGGCATCATGATCCCGGTTCTGCCCGACCTGATCAAGGAGCTGACGGAGCTGTCCAATGCGGATGCCGCCATTCACGGCGGCTGGCTGACATTCGTTTTCGCGGTCATGCAGTTCATTGCCATGCCGATCGTCGGCGCACTTTCGGATGCCTATGGCCGACGCCCCGTCATGCTGGTCAGCCTCCTCGGCCTTGCTGCCGACTATCTCCTCATGGCGCTCGCCCCCACCATCCTGTTTCTCTATATCGGCCGCCTAATCGCAGGCGCATTCGGCGCCACCCTTTCGACCGCCAATGCTTATATCGCGGATGTCAGCCCGCCGGAAACGCGGGCGCAGAATTTCGGTTTGATCGGGGCGGCCTTTGGTATCGGTTTCGTTCTTGGCCCCGTAATTGGCGGCTTGCTCGGCGACTTTGGCCCCCGCGTACCGTTTTATGCCGCCGGCGCACTCAGCCTGGCCAACGTCATCTACGGCTTCATATTTTTGCCGGAAACCCATAAACCTGAAAACCGCCGTCCTTTTAACTGGCGGCGCGCCAATCCTTTCGGCGCGTTCAAGGCCCTTGGGCGTATCGAGGGCGTTCACGGCATTATCTTCATTCTGTTCCTGTTGGCGCTGGCCCACACCGCCTACCCCAGCGCCTACACTTTCGTGATGCTGGAAGGCCTTGCCTGGGACAGCCGGGATGTGGGCCTGTCACTTGGCGCATTCGGTCTCGCCTCGGCCATTGTCCAGGGCGGCCTCATACGCATCATCATTCCCAAGATCGGCATGAAAAAAGCCGCCGCAATCGGCATCATGTCCGCAGTGATTGCCTATGCCATGATAGGCGCGGCCAGCACGGGGTGGGTGGTCTATGCGGCTGGCCCTGCCGCCGCACTAGCTGGTCTCTATGGCCCTGCACTCACTAACATGGCCAGCGAACGCTTGTCGGAGGCGGAACAGGGTGAATTGCAAGGTGCCATCGGCGCAGCCCAAGGCTTGGCACTCATGATTGGCCCGCTCGTCTTGACCCGGACCTTCCAGGCCTTTTCCAAGGTGGACAGCCCGCCCTATTTTCCCGGCGCGCCCTTCATCCTCGCCAGCGCATTCGCAGCGGTAGCCCTGCTGATATTTCTGTTCCGTAAAGCCTGAGGACTTGCGGCACTGCCAGCGTTGTCAGGGACATAGGGGTGCAAGTTATCAGAAGAGTCTGCAAACCCCGCCAAGCCCCAACGTCGTTAAGCCTCCCCCTACGCGCAGTCATTTCCCGGAAGTCGCCATTCGCAGCGTCTGCTGCGGCAGTACTCCACGTTTCCGCCTGACATCGTGTTCGTGCAATTGAACGACAACCACCTCCGGCGGAACCCGAAAGCGTGCGCTCAGCACCGACATGCCGATCCCCGCCGTCACAAAGCCCGGCGATCCATTAAAGCTGACCCGCCCCCAGGCATAGTGTTCACCGGCACGGGTCGCCGTGACCCGCCGCCCGATACCGGGAATGTTGATCTGACCGCCATGCGTGTGCCCGGCCGCAAGGAACGCATGCTGCGTCTCAAGCGCCAATAACGTGTCCGGATTATGCGTAAATCCGATCCGGTTCAGGCCTGGTGGACACTCATCCGGGGTTGTCAGGTCGGGCTCCCCGAACCACTCATCGGCAATCCCGAACACACAGACGCGCGCCCCGATGACCACAACCTCATTGTCCACAAATTGAACCGTACCATCTGCCTCCAACGCATCCCGCACGGTATCACGGCCATATTGATGGTCGTGATTGCCCAAAACGGCGAACACCCCCATTGGCGCGACAAGCTTGCGCAACTCCGCATGGCCCGCATCGATACCCTTCTTTTCGGCCGCGGATCGCAAAGCCCGCGCCTTTGATCCCGTCGTGAAATCCCCCGGCAGCAGGATGATATTCGGCTCCAGCCCGTTCAGTACCGCGACAGCCCTCGCGACTTCTGCGGCAAACACCTTGCGTCCACCCGCGTGGACGTCCGACAACACACCAACCCTGATAGGCTCACCCCTCCATTCCGCGGAATCGATGACCACCTCCCGTACGACCAGCCGTCCCGGCTCCACGAAAAACCCCCAGAACAGGCACCCCACTGCGACCACCGCACCCGCACATCCCAAAAGAAAAAGCCGCCTCAACATGAGACGGCCCCTCGGCTGCAATCATGACCGGATTGGAATGCCAACGCGGTCGGAATGCGATTTTACAGTGTCGCGCGTGCGTCCCTCAGACCGTCTAGATTCTGCCGCGCCGTCAACGCTACATCACCCTCCAAAGCCTCCAGCGAACCCTCGACCTTGGCAATCCCCGCGTCCAGATCGGCCGCGTTCAGCTCACCCATCACTGAGGCGCGTTCCGCCAATACCGTCAGTCCGGCAGGCGTCACATCCGCAAACCCGCCCTGCACGAAATAGCGCGTCTCCGCCCCACCCGCATAGACCGTCATCACGCCCGTCCGGATCGCCGCCATGAGCGGCGAGTGATACGGCAACACGCCAAAGTCACCCTCGGTGCCGGGAATATCGACCTGCTCCACGCTGCCCGAAAACAGCTCGCGCGCCGGGGAAACGAGGGAAAAATTGAGTGTGTCTGCCATGATAATCTCCAGCAAGTTCCCGCGCTTGACGCGGGACCTCCATCGTCAGTCCATGACCGAAGAAGAAGGCAGGAGGTCCCGCATCAAGTGCGGGAACCGTTGTGTCCAAATCGAGCTTACGCCGCTTCCGCTGCCATCTTGCCGGCTTTTTCCATCACGTCGTCGATGCCGCCGACCATGTAGAACGCCTGCTCGGGCAGGTGGTCGTATTCACCCTCGACCAGTCCCTTGAAGGAGCGGATGGTGTCCTCGATCGGCACCTGGATACCGGGCGAGCCCGTGAAGATTTCGGCCACATCAAACGGCTGGCTGAGGAATTTCTCGACCTTCCGCGCACGCGCGACGGTGAGTTTGTCCTCTTCCGACAGCTCGTCCATTCCGAGAATGGCGATGATATCCTGCAGGCTTTTATAGCGCTGGAGAATTTCCTGCACCTGACGGGCCACCGCATAGTGATCGTCGCCGACCGTGCGCGGCTCGAGGATACGCGAGGTGGAATCGAGCGGATCCACGGCCGGGTAGATACCCTTTTCCGAGATCGCACGGTTCAGCACGGTGGTCGCGTCAAGGTGCGCGAACGAGGTCGCAGGCGCCGGATCGGTCAGGTCATCGGCGGGCACGTAGATGGCCTGCACGGAGGTAATCGAGCCCTTGTTCGTGGAGGTAATCCGCTCCTGCATCGCGCCCATTTCGGTCGCGAGCGTCGGCTGATAGCCCACAGCGGAGGGAATACGGCCCAAGAGTGCCGAGACTTCGGAACCGGCCTGGGTAAAGCGGAAAATGTTATCGACGAAGAACAACACGTCCTTGCCTTCCTCGTCGCGGAAATATTCCGCTTGGGACAAGCCCGTTAGCGCCACCCGCGCACGCGCCCCTGGAGGCTCATTCATCTGGCCATAGACCAGTGTCGCGCGGCTTTCGCCGTCGAGATTGATCACATTGGATTCGATCATCTCGTGATAAAGGTCATTCCCTTCGCGCGTCCGCTCGCCCACGCCCGCAAACACGGAGTAGCCGCCGAACAGCTTGGCGATGTTGTTGATGAGCTCCATGATCAGCACGGTCTTGCCCACGCCCGCACCACCGAAGAGGCCGATCTTGCCGCCCTTCGCATAGGGGCACAGAAGGTCGATGACCTTGATACCCGTGACAAGCACTTCCGTATCCGTTGCCTGATCGACAAAGGGCGGGGCCGACTTGTGGATGGGGGCCATGACATTCTTGGTGTCGATGGGGCCGCGTTCGTCGATCGGCTCACCGATGACGTTCATGATGCGACCCAGCGTGCCCGGGCCCACGGGAACCGTGATCGGCGCGCCCGTATTCGTCACGGCCTGGCCGCGGACCAGACCTTCGGTCGCGTCCATGGCAATGGTGCGCACCGTGCTTTGACCCAGGTGCTGCGCCACTTCGAGGACGAGGCGGTTCTCACCATTCATAGTCTCGAGCGCGTTCTGGATGGATGGCAGGTCGCCATCGAATTCCACATCGACGACCGCGCCAATAACCTGGCTGATACGCCCGGTTGCGACGGGCGCAGCCGTTGTCATGGTCGCCCGCTTGACGGGAGCCTTTTTCTTCGCAGCGGGCTTTTTAGCCGCTGTCTTCTTCGGTGCGGTTGCCATATCCGTCTCCTCTAGAGCGCCTCAGCGCCCGAAATAATTTCAATCAGTTCCGACGTGATCTTCGCCTGACGCGTTCGGTTGAACGTCATCGTCAGCTTGTCGATCATGTCACCCGCATTGCGGGTCGCATTGTCCATGGCGCTCATCTTGGAGCCCATTTCGCCCGCCGAATTCTCCAGCAGCGCCGAGAAGATCTGCGTGTTGATGTTCCGCGGCAGAAGGATTTCCAGAATGCCCGCTTCCGAAGGCTCATAGGTATAGATCGCACCGTTCAGGTCCTGCGCTTCGCCCTCGCCCTCTACCTCAGCATCCACAACGGGCGATTCCGCCGGGATGATCTGCTGCGCGACAGGTGTCTGCGTCAGCACATTCTCGAACTGCGCATAGATTAGCTTGGCCACACCGAACTCTCCCGCACGGAAGCGGGACACGATGTCCTCGCCAATCTCGCGCGCGATCCCGGCATGCAGCTCCCGCTCTTCCTTGAGCGAGATATATTCCACAACCTGATCGCCATAGAGACGGTTCAGCTGATCACGCCCCTTTTTGCCAATAAGGTAGAGTTTCACGGTCTTGCCCGCACGCTCCAGCGCAACGATTTCTTCCCGCGCCTTACGTACAATATTGGTGTTGAAACCACCGCAAAGCCCACGATCCGCCGTCATCACGACCAGCATGACCGTGTCCGCATTGTCATTGCCGACAAGCAGATCCGGCGCATCGCCCGCACCCGCCATGGAGTCGGCGAGGTTCGCGATAACGCTCGCCATGCGGTCGGCATAGGGCCGCGACGCTTCCGCCGCTTCCTGCGCCTTACGCAGTTTCGCCGCCGCCACCATCTGCATGGCTTTGGTGATCTTCTGCGTGTTCTTGACCGACGCGATCCGGCTCTTGAGTTCCTTGAGGGAAGCCATCAGCCGTTAACCCGCAAAGTTCTTCGTGAAGGTATCGAGCACATCCTTGATCTCGGTCTCGATCTTGTCGGTCAGCTTCTTCTCGCTTGCGATCTTCTCGAGCAGGCCCTTCTTCTCGCCGCGGAGATGCGTGAGGAGTTGCTCTTCATAATCGCCGACCGCTTTCACAGCGACACCGTCGATATAGCCGCGCGTGCCCGCATAAAGCACCACGACCTGCTCTTCGACCTGGAGCGGGCTGAACTGCGGCTGCTTGAGCAGCTCCGTCAGGCGCTCGCCACGGGCGAGAAGGCGCTGAGTCGAGGCATCAAGATCCGAGCCGAACTGCGCGAAGGCCGCCATTTCGCGGTATTGCGCGAGCTCGCCTTTGATGGGGCCGGCGACCTGTTTCATCGCCTTGATCTGCGCGGCCGAGCCCACACGGGACACGGACAGGCCGACGTTCAGCGCCGGGCGGATGCCTTGGAAGAACAGATCCGTTTCGAGGAAGATCTGGCCATCGGTAATCGAAATCACATTGGTCGGGATAAAAGCCGACACATCATTGCCCTGCGTCTCGATGATCGGCAGCGCCGTCAGCGACCCGCCGCCATAGGGCTCGTCCATTTTCGCCGCACGCTCGAGCAGGCGGGAGTGGAGATAGAACACGTCACCCGGATAGGCTTCGCGACCCGGAGGACGACGCAGCAGGAGGCTCATCTGGCGATAGGCCACGGCCTGCTTGGACAGATCATCATAGACGATCAGCGCGTGCATACCGTTATCGCGGAAATACTCACCCATCGCGCAGCCGGAAAATGGCGCAAGATACAGCAGCGGAGCCGGCTCGGACGCCGTCGCCGCAACGATGATCGAATAGGGCAGCGCGCCGTTCTCTTCCAGAACCTTGACGAGTTGCGCGACCGTCGAGCGCTTCTGTCCGATGACCACATAGATGCAGTAGAGCTGATCGGCTTCGCGGCCATCGTCGAACGCGGCTTTCTGGTTGATGATGGCATCGATGGCGACAGCCGTTTTGCCGGTCTGGCGGTCACCGATGATCAGCTCGCGCTGGCCACGGCCGATCGGGATCAGCGCGTCGATGGCCTTGATGCCGGTCTGCACGGGCTCGTGCACGGATTTACGGGGGATAATACCGGGGGCTTTGACATCGACGCGGCGACGTTCCGCCGCTTCGATCGGCCCCTTGCCGTCAATGGGATTGCCGAGCGGATCGACCACGCGACCCAGCAGGCCCTTGCCCACGGGCACGTCCACGATTTCGCCCAGACGACGCACGGTGTCGCCTTCCTTGATGGAGCGGTCATCGCCGAAGATCACGACCCCGACATTGTCGGTTTCGAGGTTCAACGCCATGCCCTTGATACCACCGGGGAATTCAACCATCTCGCCCGCGCGCACCTGGTCCAGACCGTAAACACGGGCAATTCCGTCACCCACGCTCAGCACTTGGCCGACGTCGCTGACCTTGGCTTCAGTACCGAAGCCCTTGATCTGTTTCTTCAGAATGGAAGAGATTTCGGCGGCGCGAATATCCATGGTCATGTCCCTAGTCTGTTCGCAGGGCGGGCCTGCAGGGTGTGTAGCGTCAGGCCTTGAGGGCCAGTTTCAAATCGTCGAGCTGCGTGCGCAGCGAGCTGTCATACAGGCGCGAGCCGATCCGCACGACGAAACCGCCGAGCAGGTCGGGATCGACAACCGTTTCGAGCTCGACCTTGCCGCCGAGCTCTTTGGAAAGCTTGTCCTTGAGGCTTTTGACCTGCGCCGGAGCCAGCTTGACCGCCGACGTCACGCGCGCGATTTTCGCGCCGCGCTTCTTGGCCAGGAGCTCCCCAAACGCACGGACGATCGCCGGCAGTTCATGGGCGCGAAGATTACCGGCAACCGTGCCGAGAAACTTGCCGGTCAGCGGATGAAAGCCATCGGTCTTGCCGACAGCCATCAACGCCTTGGTCTTGTCATCGGCGGAAATGACCGGCGAGCGCACCATGCGCAGGAGGTCGGGTGAGGCTTTGAACATGTGGCCAAGCGATTTCATGTCGCGTTCCACGCCTTTCAACGCGCCGCGGCTATCCTCAGCAAGCGCGATCAGCGCATCGGCGTAGCGAAGCGCTGCCTCGGAAGTGATGACATCGGTCTGTGACACGGCTTTTCCATGATCAAGGAGGGGGCGCGCCCAAGGGATTCGGGCCCACCCGCCAGTTCGCCGCGCCATAACATGGCCCGCCACCACTGCCAAGCGGGTCACTGCGAACAAAGCGCAACGATCCACGCGACACTCACGCGCGCCTTTGCCGCCAAAAAAAAAGCCGCCCTGGCGGGGCGGCTTTTCCAACAGGTATGACTTAGCCCTAGAAGCTAGCGCGGACGCGAAGGCTATAGGAACGGCCAACGATTTCCGACTGGTAGAAATCACCGAACTGACGGCGAAGACCGCGACCGGGCTTGTCGTCGAAAACGTTGTTGACGTTGAACTGCAGGATGAGCGGTTTGTCGTAATTGTTCATCGCTTCCGACAGGTCATAGGCGATCGATGCGTTGTGCAAGAAGTTGCCTTTTAGCGAAGTCACGATTTCGTCGTTTTCGTCGGCGAAGAAGTTCTCACCCGATGCGCTGAACAACGAACGATCCTGCCAGAACGTGCGCCAGAAGAGGCGAAGGCCGTCCTTGCGCCACGTGAAGTCGGCCGTGCCAGACCAACGCGGGTCGGCAAAGCTGCCGATCGTGTTGTCATTAGGCACATTCGCGACAACAATGTCGCGCTCAATCGCGTGGAAGGCGTTCAGACCGATCGAGAATTCACCATAATCACCGACAGTGTTGCCACCGAAGACATTGAAAGCATCCACGACATCGAAGCCGTAATCTGCTCGCAGGTTGAGGAATTGGTAGTCAGCCGTGTCAGCATTCAACTGACCCGAGATGAAGTCCACGATCTGGCCATTGGCATCGCGTGTGAATGTATCACAGGCAGCATTCGGGAACTCTCCAGGAGCCGAATCAAAACAGGTCTCGAGGTTATTGGTCAATGTGCGCGCACCGATCAGGTCTTCGATCTCGATGTTGATATAATCGATGACGACATTCAGGCCTGGAACCCAGCGAGGCTGAATGACGGCAGAGATTGTATAAGCATCCGCAGTCTCGTTGGTGAGATCGGGATTACCGCCAGTCCGTCCCTGTGCCGTCGCATTCACGACGTTGGACTGGAAGCCGGCACCGATACCGGCAGACGCACAGTTGGCTGCACGGTTCGGGCCGTCAGCGATGAATTGCTGATCGCACGGGTCGTTACCGAAGCTGAATGTGGTCACGATAGGCTGGAACAGCTCGATAAGCGACGGCGCGCGCAGTGAACGCGTGATATTACCTTTGAACGTGATGTCCTCGATCGGCTGTACGGCCGCATCGACGGTCCATGCAGTAAAATTACCAGCCTGGCTGTTGTTGACTTCACGGATTTGCCCACCGATTTCAGCCGATTGCAGAAAAGGAATATTCATTTCAGGTGAAACTAGGGGGACATAAAGCTCACCAAAGTACTCGTTAGTTGACGTCTTGCCGCCTGTGTCGGGCGTAGCCGCGCCGCGGCCCAGTCCCACTTCGACGGCACCGCCGACGGCGAAGAGCGCTTCGTCGTCGCGGGCTTCATAACCTATTACAAATTGAGCGGCACCAGCCGGAAACTCGACAATGTCGCCACCCAGCGTTGCCGTGAAGACGGTCTGGTCGATATCGTTTGTGAAGATACCGCGCTGCGTGACGTAGTCGATGGCCTCAGGCGAAGCGACACCGGCACCAAACAGGTTCAACGGCACACAATCCGTCACATCCGTCGACGTCTCGGACACACCGGAACCGGACAGGTCGGGTTGTCCGTCAAGCGTGACCTGACAGACGATCTGGCCCGTTGCCGGATCGACAACCGCGTCGATGGCGTTGAGGAAGCGTGTGTTGTTCAAAAGCGTGGTTTGCGTCTCAATGTTGGATTCACCGGCAACGCCGCTGATTGAGTAATAGAACTCACGGTCGCCAAGTGCGTTGAAGTCACCTTCGATACCGCCTGCAAAGCGCCAAAGCGACGTCTCACCCTCACGACGCGCGCCGTTGAGCAAGTCGTTGTTGAAACGCGACAGGACGAATTCACCATCGGGATCAAAGCCTTCCGCAACCAGCCGTGCGCGGGCATCCGCGTTCAGGAACGGGTTGGACAGCGGGAAGCGAAGCGCGCCGGACGTGCCGCCAAAGGCAAACGTCTGGAAACCGCCCTGCTCGACGAGTTCGGCAGCTTTCGAGTTCGAGACCTGCAGGTCACCCTTGATGGTGACGAAGTCGTTGACTTCATACTTGTAGGTCGAGCCGAAGTTGATGCGCTCCACGGGGGAGCGGATCTGATCGACTGCGCCGAAGAAATCGTTTTGGAAGCCGCCTTGAGCAAAGAACGCGCTCGTGCCGGGGATCGTCTGACCGGCAGCAAGGTTCTGAATGTTTCCGTCGGGACCAAAGGCGAGGACATTGCCGTTCGTGACGCCAAGACCAAAGGACGGAATGACCGTCGCCCCTCTGGAGATGATACCGCCATTGGTGAAGAGCTGAACGTTGGAGCCCGCGCCACCGGCAGCGTTGAAAGTCCGGAAGACAGAATCTGGCTCACCATCACCGTCAACGTCGATATCGTTGAAGCCAGCGGTGCCAGGTTGGATTTCGGACAGGAAAGGCTCATCCACAAAGATGTCGGGACGATCCGTTTGCAGCAGGCCATCATTCTTTGTGTATTCGGCGTTAAAGGTGACGTTGCCGCGACCATTGTCGGAGTTCGCACCGACGAGGAGGCCATATTGCTGCGTATCGGCATCGCCGCGCTCGGACTCACCATACTGGACGGTGGCTTCCATGCCTTCATAGTCGTCACGCAGGATGACGTTGATCGTGCCGGCGATGGCGTCGGAACCATAAGTCGGCGCGCCGCCGACACTGATGGTCTCAATACGCTCGACGAGTCCCAGAGGGATGACGTTGAAATCGACCTGCTGGCCCGTACCGTTGGCGTTGGAGGACACGAAGCGACGCCCGTTGATCAGGGTCAGCGTCCGCTGCGTACCCAGATCGAGGAAGTCGACGAAGTTCACGCCAATATTGCCGCCCTGGTCACCGAGCGGATCAACACCGCCGCCAAATGCCGGAATTTGCGTCAGTGCATCGGCAATGTTGGTAAATGCATTCTTTTCCAGGATGTCCTGACCGACGACGAGCGTCGGGACATTTGCGGAAAGGTCGGGACGGCGTGTGCGCGTACCTGTGACGATGATGTCATCGACGTCGCCGGTCTCGGCCAATTCTTCAAGAAGCTCCTGCTCGCGGAGATCAACGGCACGAGTGTCGGTGTCTGTAAGCACTTGGGCGTGGGCCATCGGCACATTCAGCCCGATGAGGAAGGTGGAAAGCAGCAGAGCGCTTTTGGATGCGTTCGTCATGAGAGACTCCCTAAAAGTTGCCGCGCCCCCGCGCGGAGTTGTGGGGTGCCTAAACGAGCCGAAACCGGATTACAACATTGTCATGACGTTCTTTTCACATGAAGGGCGCAAGAATTTTGCGGCCCAGGATTTTTGCGGCCCAAGAATTTCGCGGCCTGAGCCCGAAGGCTTCCGACCGCCCTCCGAATAATCAGGCCGTCCTGCCCTTGCCTGGAATGGGTCACATGCGCTTGACCCCGGTCGCCAGTCTCGCGCTTGACCGTGTCGCGACCGACATTGATGCCTACGCCTTACTTATCGGACATTCCGCGGCTTCGGGTTCTTGCGCAGCGTCTTGATCTCGCTACGCCGCTTTTGCGCCTTCACCGCGCGCCGTATGCTGGAGCGGCTGGGACGGGTGCGGCGTCTCGGCGGATCGACATGGATGGCCTTGCGCAAAAGCTTCTGCAGGCGGTCGATCGCGGCGCTGCGGTTGCGCGACTGGCTGCGATGCTCCTGCGCCTTGATGACGACGACAAACTCCTCCGTAATGCGCGAGTCGCGGCTGCGTGCGATTCGCTTTCGAAAGTGCTCGGGGATGTAGAAGCTGTTGAGATCACACCGCAGCTGTACGGCGCTATTGGTTTTGTTGACCGACTGCCCGCCCGGGCCGGATGCGCGTATGGCCGACAGCTCTATGGCATAATCCGGCACGCGAAACTCGCCCTTGATGAACAGGCCGTCATCCACCGGATATAGCGGCCTTCATTGCTTCGAGGGCGGTGTCCGCACCCGCGACATTGCTGCCGCCGGCCTGTGCCATGCCGTGCTTGCCGCCCCCGCGACCGCCAACCTCCGCCGCGCCCGCATTGACAATATCCACCGCCGAATGTGTCGCCGTCAGGTCATCGGATACAGCCACCGCGACCGCAACCTTGCCGTCATTGACCGCCACAAATGCCACAATGCCGGAGCCGAGCGCCGAGAGCTGTTCATTCATCAGCGCGCGCAAATCCTTGCCGCCGACCCCGTCGAGCTTGCGCGCCACGACCTGCACACCGCCAATCTCTTCCGGCCCGGACGCCGCGCCGCCCCCTCCACCCATGGCGCGCTGCTTCTTCGCGTCCGACAGTCCTTTCTCCAGCGCCTTCCGCTCCGCCATCAGCGCCTCGATCCGCGCGGGCACATCTTCGGGCTTGGTCTTCAGAATGTCCGCCGCCGCCTGCGCCAGCCCCGCGCGCGCTTCCAGGTATTGCCGCGCCGCCTCGCCCGTCACGGCTTCCAAACGACGGACGCCCGCCGCCACCGCGCCTTCGCTGACGATCTTGAAGAGCCCGATCTCGCCCGTATTGCCGACATGCGTGCCCCCGCACAGCTCGACGGAGTAGGCCTTGCCACTCGCCTCTTTCGCGCCAAGCGCCAGCACGCGCACCTCGTCAGCATATTTCTCGCCAAACAGCGCCATCACGCCCGCCTCCATGGCGTCGTCCAGGCTCATCAGCTTGGTCTCGGACTCCGCGTTCTGTTGGATGACGGCATTCACCTGATCCTCGACGCGGGAGAGCTCCTCGCGCGTAATTGCCTGACCGTGGCTGATGTCGAAACGGATACGCTCACCATCGACCATCTGGCCCTTCTGCGTCACATGCTCGCCCAGCACCCGCCGCAGCGCTTCGTGCAGGATATGCGTTGCCGAGTGATTGGCCTTGGTGCGCTCGCGCACCTCGGCATCCACATCGAAATGTGCCACATCGCCCACGCCGATCGAGCCTTTCAGCGTCCCGATATGCGCGTGCAGATCGCCTGCGCGCTTTTGCACATCCTTGACCTCGACAACAGCGCCATTGTCGAACTTTACCGTCCCGGCATCGCCCGCCTGTCCACCGCTCTCTGCATAGAAAGGCGTCATCTTGGTCACGAACATCACGTCGGTATCGGCCGCATTGTCCACGGACTCGCTGCCCACCACCAGGGTGTGCACCGCGCCCGAACCCGTCAGCTTCTCATAGCCCGTGAAGATGCTCGGCCCTTCCGCCTCGCGCGCCGCGTTCCAAATAGCGTCTGTGCCTACATCCCCGCTCTTGAACCCCGCCGCCTGGCTGTTTTCCTTCTGAACCGCCATGGCCGCATCGAAGCCGTCCACATCCACCGCGATCCCGCGCGATTTCAGCGCGTCCTGCGTCAGGTCCAGCGGGAAGCCGTACGTGTCGTAAAGGCTGAACGCGACCTTGCCCGGCAACACGTCCCCCTGCCCCATCCCGTCCGTGGCATAAGCCAGCAGGCTTTCCCCCCGCGACAACGTCCGGCGAAAGCGCTCTTCCTCCTGCAAAAACGTCGCCTCCAACGCCGCCTTCGCCCGCACGAGCTCTGGATACGCTCCGCCCATCTCCCCGATCAGCGCCGGAACAAGCCGGTGCATCAGCGGCTCTTTTGCGCCCAGCAGATGCGCATGACGCATGGCGCGGCGCATGATCCGGCGCAGCACATAGCCGCGGCCCTCATTGGACGGGCTCACCCCATCCGCCATCAGAAAGCTCGTGGAGCGCAGATGATCGGCAATTACGCGGTGACTGAACTTCGCCTCGCCTTCGGCCTTGGCGCCTGTCAGCTCCACACTTGCCCCAATCAGGTTTTGGAACACATCGATGTCGTAATTGTCGTGAACGCCTTGCAGGATCGCCGCAATCCGCTCCAGTCCCATGCCCGTATCGATGCTCGGCTTGGGCAGCGCATTCTGCTCCCCGCTCGCATTCTTCTCATACTGCATGAAAACGAGGTTCCAGATCTCGATAAACCGGTCGCCGTCCTCATCAGGCGAACCCGGAGGGCCACCCGGAATGTGATCGCCATGGTCGAAGAATATCTCGCTGCACGGCCCGCACGGGCCGGTATCACCCATCGCCCAGAAGTTATCGGATGTGGCGATGCGAATAATTTTCTCGTCCGGCAGATTCGCAATCTTTTTCCAGAGGTCGAACGCCTCGTCATCGTCATGATAGACCGTGACCAGAAGCTTATCCTTTGACAGCCCCATTTCGCCGCTCACCAGCGTCCAGGCATGCTCGATCGCCTCCGCCTTGAAGTAGTCGCCAAAGCTGAAATTGCCGAGCATCTCGAAGAAGGTGTGATGGCGGGCCGTATAGCCGACATTGTCGAGGTCGTTGTGCTTGCCGCCCGCCCTCACGCATTTCTGCGACGTCGTCGCGCGCGGAAAGTCCGGTGTCTGCGCGCCCGTAAACCAGTCCTTGAAGGGCACCATGCCCGCATTCACGAACAGCAGCGTCGGATCATTGTCCGGCACCAGCGGTGCGGAGCTGACCACCTCGTGATCCCTATCGCCAAAATAGCCGAGAAATTGCGCGCGAATGTCGTTGAGTGAACTCATGCGAGCGGCGCTAGCAAGCCCGCCCCCTCACGGCAACAGAGCCGGACAATCGCAGTCGGAAAAGTCGCCAGCTGTCATATGAAAGGGTGGGTGCACGACAGTGTGTGACGTTAATTATCGCACACCCACAATCATCCCTGCAAAAAAAATGCCGGAACGCTAGTCCCGGCACTGTGATTTCCATGTATATTTAGAGTCTTTGTAAGACTCGCGCGAGCTGCCCGGTCACGAGGCTTTGTCGGCCACTTTCTTGGTGGTCTTCGTATGCACGACCAACGGGGTGGCATTGCCCTCGACCACTTCGCCGTTGATCACGACCTCTTCGACTCCCTCATAGGACGGCAGGTCATACATGGTATCGAGCAAGATGCCCTCCATGATCGACCGGAGGCCCCTGGCACCCGTCTTGCGCTTAATGGCGCGCTTGGCGATTCCGGTCAGTGCGTCCTCGGTGAAGGTCAGCTTCACATCCTCCATGTCGAAGAGCGACTGGTACTGCTTGACGAGCGCGTTCTTCGGCTCGGTCAGGATTTTCACCAGCGCGTCCTCATCAAGGTCGGTCAGCGTCGCGATGACGGGCAGACGACCCACGAATTCCGGGATGAGCCCGAATTTCAACAGGTCTTCCGGCTCCACTTCCATCAGGATGTCGCCCATGCGGCGCTCGTCGATGTTCTTGATCTTGGCGCCGAAGCCGATGGTGGAGCCTTCGCCCCGGTTGCTGATGACCTTGTCCAGACCCGCAAACGCACCGCCGACCACAAACAGGATGTTCGTCGTATCCACTTGCAGGAACTCCTGCTGTGGATGCTTGCGACCGCCCTGCGGGGGAACACTGGCGACCGTGCCTTCCATGATCTTCAGCAGCGCCTGCTGCACACCCTCGCCGGACACGTCCCGCGTGATGGAGGGGTTGTCGGACTTGCGCGAAATCTTGTCGACCTCGTCGATGTAAACAATACCGCGCTGCGCCCGCTCGACATTGTAGTCCGCACTTTGCAGCAGCTTCAGGATGATGTTCTCGACATCCTCACCGACATAGCCCGCTTCCGTCAACGTCGTCGCATCGGCCATGGTGAACGGCACATCCAGGATCCGCGCCAGAGTCTGCGCCAGCAGCGTCTTGCCGCAACCCGTCGGGCCGACCAGCATGATGTTGGACTTGGCGAGCTCGACTTCGCCGCCACCGGCGGCATGGTTCAGGCGCTTGTAATGGTTGTGTACGGCGACCGACAGCACGCGCTTGGCGTAGAACTGCCCGATGACGTAATCATCAAGGATATCGCAGATTTCCTGAGGCGTCGGCACACCTTCGGCGGACTTGGCGACATTGGCCTTGCCCTCTTCCTTGATGATCTCCTTGCAGAGCTCGACGCATTCGTCACAGATGAACACGGTCGGCCCGGCAATCAGCTTGCGCACTTCATGCTGGGACTTGCCGCAGAACGAGCAATAGAGCGTATTTTTGCCGTCGCCGGACGTGTTGGTCGTTTTCGCCATGATGGTCCTCTTTGCTCCCCTTTGTGCGAAGTTGCCTTCGCGAAGCACTGCCACACTCTAAGCAAGGCGCGTGCCGCGACAAGGGGAGACTGCGGTTCTGCGCTCTCTTATGACAGCCAGGTTAGTGGGGAGTTACGCGCCCGGCACTTTCGCGGACAAAAAAGGCCCCGCCTGTCGGCGGAGCCCGTAAAGGGGTATCTGCCGGGACCTATTCTTCTTCGCGCTTGGCATAGACGTGATCCACAATGCCGAAATCTTTGGCTTCCTGCGCCGTCATGAAGTGATCGCGGTCCAGCGTTTTTTCGATGGTCGCGTATTTCTTGCCGGTGTGCTTGACGTAGATTTCGTTCAGGCGCTTCTTCATGGCGATGATGTCGGCGGCATGACGCTCGATATCGGACGCCTGTCCGCGGAAACCGCCGGAGGGCTGATGCACCATGATCCGCGCGTTGGGCAGGGCCACGCGCATACCCTCATTACCGGCCGCGAGCAGGAGCGAGCCCATCGACGCCGCCTGGCCCATGCAGACCGTGCTGACCGGGCATTTGATATATTGCATGGTGTCATAGATCGCCATGCCGGACGTCACCACGCCACCGGGCGAGTTGATGTACATGGAGATTTCCTTCTTCGGATTTTCCGACTCCAAAAACAAAAGCTGCGCACAGATCAACGAACTCATACCGTCCTCGACCTGACCGTTCAGGAAGATGATGCGATCGCGCAGCAGACGCGAGAAAATGTCGAATGAGCGTTCCCCGCGCGAGGATTGCTCAACGACCATCGGCACAAGCGCATTGGTCAGGGTGTCGAGAGGGGCCGTGGGATCGAAATGCATGGAGTCTGCCTTGAAGTTTGGGATTTGCCGTTGCGCGATATGTGGCGAATGGAACGCACGATGCAAGTCCCGTGCGGAATCTTCGGACGCCGTCACATCTTTTCGACCAGCGAACTTATGCGCGCCATCGTCTGCACATCCAACAGGCCGTCTATGCGCTCTGGCCGAAACCGCCGCTGAAACGCCGCCAGCACCAGTCGCGTCGCCTTATCCAGCCGTCCGGATACCTCGACCGCATAGCCGATTTCCGCAAGGCCCCGCTGAGCCAGGCTGACTTCCCGCCCGCCTTGATCTGCATCGGCGATGACCCGGATATCGGCCTCGTCTGCGTCCGGCCAAACCGACAGCCCCGCTTCTGCCAGCCTCTGCCACGGGAAATGCTCACCCGGATCCTGCTTGCGATCGCTCGCCAGATCGGAATGCCCGATCACGGCGGAGCCCGGCAGTTCGTATCGCGAGAGGATGTCTGCGACCAGCCTCTCGACCGCCACGATCTGCGCCTCCGGAAACGGTGGCAGCACACCATCGACCGCAAAATCATGCCCGCCATTGACGATCTCGACCCCGATGGAGGCGGAATTCAGGTCACGCACGCCCTGCCATTCCCCCACACCCGCATGCCAGGCGCGGCGGTCTTCCTCGACCAGCGTCTCCACCCGCCCGTCCTCCCAGACCAGATAATGGGCGCTCACCTTCGCCTCGCCGTCACAAAGCCGCTCCCGCGCTGCCTCGCCCGACTCCATCCCGGTATAATGCAGCACGACGAACCGCACCGGCTCTAGGCGTTCGTCATGATTGGGGGACTCACTCATGCTCGACCGCTCCCGTTCCTCGCCTGGCGATGACATACACACTCGGCAGGATTAGCGCCGCCCCGACCATGGCCTGCAGGCTCGGCCACTCGCGCAGGAACACCACGCTCAACAGCACGGCAAACACCGGCACCATCAAGGTCAGCGGCACGACGTCGTTGACGGGATAGCGCGTCAGCATTCGGAAATACTGCCCATGCGCAAAGATCGACACGAACAGGCCTGCATAGACCGAGCTCGCAATCAGGGGAAAGGCCTTGGTCTGGACAACCGCCACATGGTCGGCCTCGAATGCCAGCGTCGCAGCACCCATGACCACGAACACCAGCAGCGCCATCCACGCCACGTAGATGCGCCAATCGAGCTCCCCCAGCGTGCGCATCACCACGCTGCCAATAGCGAGCGAGATATAGGCCACGAGGATGAGCGACAGACCGATATCAAGCGACAGCGCGCCCGGCTCCCACAGCATCACCATCGTTCCCGCAAATGCGCCGCCAATCGCCAGTGTCCGCCGCCATCCGATCCGCTCCTTGAGGAAGACGATGCTCAACAATGTCGCGAGGGGGATCAGCATCTGACTGACAATCGCACCTCCCGCACCGCTTGCGGTCTGAAGGCCCGTATAGAGAAAGGCGAGGTGCAGCGGCCCGATGAATACGGTCACCAACAGCATCCGCCCAAACATGTCGGGCCGCGCGCGAAACAGAAACGGCGACATCAGCACGACCACAAAGCCCGCCCGCACGGCCGCCATAAACAGAGGCGGCACATCATTTGCGCCCGCAGCCCACGCGATAATCAGGAAATTGCCCGCCCAAGCGACGCAGCACAGCATGAGGATCAGGATGTCGCGCAGGACCATCCGCGCGCTTTAGTGCAGAGCGGTAAGCTCCGCCACTGCTTTGGAACTGGGGATCAGGCTATCGGCCTAGCGTTCGACCGACCAGCCATTGGGCGTCTGCGTCGCATCAAGAACCGGCCCGTCGGTCACGGGCGCTGGCCGAACCGCGTCCATCTCTACCTGCATATCGCTGAGCATGGACTCGAATTGCTCCCGCGGGCCGAAAGGCCGACCCGTCAGACGCGCGCGCGTCCAGAAAAACGCCACGGCCAGAAGCCCCACAACGGCGATACCCGCCACGAGAAAGAGCAGAAACGTAGCGCCTACCGCGAATACGAAAAGTCCGACCAGCAGAGCCCCAATCGCCGCAACGACCTTGAGGGCACCCGCAAGGGGATTGGAAGTTAGGGGGAGTCTGTCAACACGCGTCATGGCATATACATGGCATTGCACCGTATTCGGTCAAGCACTCTCCCTTAACATTTCGGTCATCCGCGAATGGGTCGCGCGTTCGTCCCGCGCCCGCTTATAGGCCGCATTGATGATCGCCATCTTGTGATTGGCAAGCGTCACCAGCTGCGGAGGCAACCCACGGGCCATCAGGCGATCAGGATGGTTCATCGACGCCATGCGGCGATAGGCACGCTTCAGCCCGACATCATCCACATCCGGATCCACACCCAGAATCAGATAAGGGTCGTTCTCGTCCGGCCCGAGATGCGTCGCGCGAATGCGGCGAAACTCCCTGTGGGAAAAGCCGAAACGCTCTGAGACGTCCTTCAGGAACGCCTCCTCGTCATCCGTGACGACACCATCGGCCAGCGCGATATGAAACAGACCGTCCAGCACATCCTCCAGCGCCGAGGGCTGCGCGCGGAATTTCCGTGCAATGCGTCCCGCATAGTAATCCGCCCCCAAGGTGGTCTGGGCCGCGAGATTGAAAAGCTTGGCAATGGCCGCCGCGTCCCCCTTGGCGAATTTGAACACCCGGTTGAATGCCGCAATATCCCTTTCCCGCACGGCCCCGTCCGCCTTGGCCATCTTCGCACCGAGAGCGACCAGCGAAGCCGACACACGCGCACCTTCGATCCGCCCCGGCTCCCAATTGTCCGAGTCGTTCGCACGTTGATAGAGCGAAGGCGGCGAGAATACCCGGCCTGCCGCGCCGAGAAGTTGAGACAGCAGTGCCACTTATCCGGCGACACCCTTGCATCCGGCGACACCTTTGGATCCGGCAACAATCTTGGCGGCCTCTTCGGCAATCGCGGCAAAGCTCTCCATATCCAAGCTCGCGCCCCCGACCAGCGCGCCATCGACGTTGGCTGTGCCCAGCACATCCGCGGCATTGGCCGGCTTGACCGAGCCGCCATAGAGAATGCGCAATTTCCCGACCTCCGCGCGGATTGCCGCATGCATGTTGGCGATATCAGCGGGCGTGGCGACCTTGCCCGTGCCGATTGCCCAGACCGGTTCATAGGCGATTACCGTCTCGCCCACGCTGTCCGGAAGGCTGCCCTTGATCTGGCCCAGCACCACATCGGTCGCGCTGCCCGCCTCGCGCTGCTCGAGCGACTCACCGACACAGACGATCGGCGTCAGACCCGCACGATGTGCAGCCTCGGCCTTGGCTTTGACCTCGGCATCAGTTTCGCCTGACGCCCGGCGTTCCGAATGTCCGACAATCACATAGCTCGCGCCGACATCCGCGAGCATTTCCGCCGCGACCTCACCCGTATGCGCGCCCGCACTTTCCGCGTGGCAATCCTGCCCCCCAATCGCGACGCCCTGCCCTGCAAGCGCCGCGACGTAAGGGTGCGACGGACACAGCAATAGCTCCACGCCGTCCAACCCGTCGGTCAGCTTCACAAGTGCGTCCGCCTTGCCAGCCCAATCGGCGCGGCCATTCATCTTCCAGTTTCCGGCGATCAGGGGGGGCAAGGTTGGGGTAAGGGTCATGCCCTTCCCTAACCCATCCCCTCTGCGCGCGCCACCGTTGCAGCGCTTGAAAGCCGCAACGTGTAAGGCTACGCACCGCCCAGTTCCCGAACGGGAGTTTTATAAGGTATCTCCCCATGGGCGGCATTGGTGACAAAATTGCAAAAGGCCTTGTCGGCGTTCTCGTCGGGCTAATGGTCTTGAGCTTTGCGGTCTGGGGCATGGAAGACATCTTCAGCCCCGGCAATCAGGACGCCGTGGTCACGCTGGGTGAAACGCCCGTCACAAACGACGAGTTCAGCAGCGCCTTCCGCAATGAGGTCAACCGCGTCAATGAAGAGCGTGGCGAAGCTCTCACCAATGAGGAAGCCTACCGTCTCGGCATTCACCGGAACGTGCTCGATGTATTGGTGACGGCCAAGGTCATCGACATCGACGCCAACGATCTCGGCATCGGGGCCGACAACCGTCTCGCCCGTCAGACCGTCGAAGACATGGAGGTTTTCCAGAATTCCATCACGGGTGAACTCGACCTCGAGGAGCTTGACCGCCGACTGCGCGGAGCGGGCCTGACGCGCGACGAGTTCGAGGCCGACATCCTTGCCCAACTCAAACGCGCCCAGACTGTGCCCGCCATCGTCGGCGGCATCACCGTGCCCGCAAGTTTTGCAGAACAACGCTTCCGCTTTCTGTCCGAGCAACGCGCCGCCGACCTCCTGACCTTGACGAAGGACGCGGTACCAGCCCCCACTGAACCGACGGAGGCCGATCTCGACACATGGATCGCGGATAATGCCCGCCTCTACACCGCGCCGGAATTTCGCCGTTTCACGCTTCTCCGCGTCGAACCCTACGACCTTTCGCCGGATCTTGACGTGTCCGAGGAGGAATTGAACGACTACTATCTCTACCGCTTATCACTGCCTCCGGGAAACGAGCTCGCCATCGCCTCGCCGGAAACGCGCGACGTCGTCACCATCAAGGCACGCGATGAAGCGCAAGCCAAGGCCCTCGCCACCCGCCTTGCAGCAGGCGAGGATGCACAGCTTATCGCAAGCTCCGTCGGTGCGGAAGCGCCCACATTTCTCGATGACGCCGTGGATGGCCAAATCCTCGATCCCAATGTTCGCGCCGTGGCATTCGACACGACCGAGGGCAATGCCAGCGCCGTTTTCGGCTCGCTCCCGTTCTGGTATGCCGTGGGAGTCATCGACGTCACCGACGCCGTGCAGCCGAGCCTCGAGGATGTGCGCGAAGAGCTTGAGCCGAGCCTTCTCGAAGAACTCGCCAAGGATCGCCTCTTCGACATCGTGACCGAGATCGAAGATGCTCTGGACGGAAATTCCACCTTCAACGAGATCGCCGACAGCCAGGGCATAGTGCTCCAGACCTATGATTATCTCGACCGCACGGGCCGCACCGAGGACGGGCTTTTTATGGGCGGTTTCACCCGCATTCCGGGCGTTGCGACCGAGGACGACATCCTGCGCGAAGCCTTCGTCAACGACATCGGCTATGAAACCGATCTCTTCGAGACCTCCAGCGGGGGCTATGCCGCCGTGCGCGTGGAGGACGTCAAGGAGGCCCGCCTGCGCGACATGGATGAAATTGGCGAGCGCGCCCGTGCGGATTATCGCGCGGACAAACTCGCGGACTCGCTAAGAGAGCTCTCCGTGACTGTGCAATCTCGCATCCGTGCGGGCGAGACTATCCAAGCTGTGTCCGAGGACGTCGGCGGCGAGGTCGAGCGCGTCATTATCAACCGCACGGCACGCAACCCGAAAGTCGGCGACGAGATTGCCGTCGGTCTGCTGGACGGCAAAGTGGGCGATGTCGTGCGCGGCGCCGGCCCGGACACCCTCATCCGCCAGGTCGCCGTGCTGACCCGGATCCAGGGTACGGCGGATCAGCTCGCAGGCACCTTCCGCGACACCCTGACCGAGGGTTCCCGCAATGAAATCGCCTCGGACATCCAGAACCTCTATCGTCAGGCCGTGATCAGCGCGAACCCCATCGAGCAGAACGACGCCCGCATCCGCAGCGTGCTCGGCATCGACAGCTCCACGCCGCAATAGGCGTGCAGCCGGACTTCGCGACATTTGCGACCGCTTTCGCAGCCTCCGGCGCGCAGGTCGTCTTCTCCCGCGTCGTCAACGATCTCGACACCCCCGTCAGCGCCTACCGCAAAGTCGCCGAGGGACGTCCCTATGCCTTCCTGCTGGAATCGGTCGTCGGCGGCGAAAACCGCGCGCGCTACTCCATCATGGGCTTTGATCCCGACCTCGTCTGGCAATGCCGCGACGGCGTGGCGAGCATCGCCCGTGGGGCTGATGCCGTGGTGGCCAAGTCCTACACGACCGAGACCGCTAAATCCCTCGACAGCCTCCGTGCACTTCAGGCCGAAAGCGGCCTGACCCTGCCCGACGACCTGCCCCCTATGGCGGCGGGGCTGTTCGGCTATCTCGGCTACGACATGGTGCGCGAGGTCGAATACCTCCCAAACGTCAATCCAGACCCGATCGGCACACCCGACGCCGTGCTGACACGCCCGCGCGTCATCGCGATCTTCGACCAGATCGCACAGGAAATTATTCTCGCTTCGGTGGTGCGCGCAGGCACACGCGACGCCTATGACGCAGCAGTCGACCGCCTCGAAAATGTCCGCGAGCTCTTGCAGAAACCCAAAGGCGGCCACGTCCGCGACAGCGCGCTGGAGACCATCACCCCTACCCTCGGCTGCGACCTCCCCGCCTTTACCACGCGCGTGCAGACCGCCCGCGATTACGTCAAGGCGGGCGACGTCTTCCAGGTCGTCATCGGCCAGCGCCTCTCCGCGCCCTTCCACCACAAACCGTTCTCGCTCTACCGCGCCCTGCGGCGGCTCAACCCGTCGCCCTTCCTCTATCACCTCAATTTCGACGACCACGCCGTCATCGGCTCCAGCCCGGAAATCCTTGTCCGCCTCCGCAATGACGAGGTCACCATCCGCCCCATCGCCGGCACCCGTCCGCGCGGCAAGTCCGAAGCCGAAGACCAGGCCCTCGAAGCCGACCTCCTCGCCGATCCCAAGGAGCGGGCCGAACATCTCATGCTGCTCGATCTGGGCCGCAATGATGTCGGGCGTGTCGCCAAGGCAGGCACCATTGAGGTCACGGAAGCCTTCAACGTCGAGCGCTACAGCCACGTCATGCACATCGTCAGCAATGTCGTCGGCGAGATCGCCCAAGGCCACGATGTCTTCGATGCCCTCTTCGCAGGCTTCCCCGCAGGTACGGTGAGCGGCGCGCCCAAAGTCCGCGCCATGGAAATCATCGACGAGCTCGAATCTGAGAAGCGCGGCATCTATGCAGGTGCTGTCGGCTATATCAGCGCAGGCGGCGAGATGGATACGGCTATCGCTTTGCGCACGGGTATCCTGAAGGACAAGGTGCTCCACGTACGCGCAGGCGCAGGCATCGTCCTCGATAGCGATCCCGAAAGCGAGTGGATGGAAACGCGCAACAAGGCGCAGGCGCTTTTCGCAGCAGCTGAGGTTGCAGGAAGGTTCGAGGGGGATGATTAGTTTTCGTAACCGATCCATCCCCCTTCCGAAGTTCCCGCACCTGGTGCGGGACCTCCATCGCACATGCCAAGCCCTGTCGTCACTCACGACAAGCGGGAGGTCCCGGATCAAGTCCGGGAACCTGTTTTTCGCCGGAAACCAGATATGACCCGCATCCTCGTCATCGATAACTACGACTCCTTCACCTACAACCTCGTCCATTACGCACAGGAACTCGGCGCGGAAACGCTCGTCCACCGTAATGACGCGCTGAGCGTGCAAGACGCACTCGACCTCGGCGCGGACGGCCTCCTCATCTCCCCCGGCCCGAAAACGCCCGACGACGCAGGCATTTGCCTCGACCTTATCGCGAGCGCCCCGGACACCCTCCCCATCCTCGGCATCTGCCTCGGCCAGCAGAGCATCGGCCAGGTCTTCGGCGGCAAGGTCATCCGTGCCAAGTCCATCATGCACGGCAAGGTCAGCCCCGTGGAGCATGACGATAGCGGCCTCTTCAAAGGCCTGCCCTCGCCGTTCAACTGCACGCGCTATCACTCGCTCTCCGTCGAGCGCGAGAGCTTGCCGGATGTCCTCAAGGTCAATGCCTGGACGGAGGACGGCGAGATCATGGGCTTGCGCCACGCCACGCGCCCGATCCACGGCCTGCAATTCCACCCCGAAAGCATTGCATCCGAGCATGGGCATGACCTGATCCGTGCATGGCTGGAGCTGTGCACATGAAGGGCGAGGAAGTCCGCGAGGCCGTCACCAGGATGTTGCACGGCGAGATGGACACACCTGCAATCGTGGACGTTCTGACCCGCATCGAGGCCGAAGGCGTCGGCGCGGAACAGATTGCAGCGGGCGCCGCCGTCATGCGCAAGAATATGATCCGCGTGGACGTGCCCGACGGCGCGATTGACATTGTCGGCACGGGTGGGACGGGTTTGAAAACACTTTCAATCTCGACGGCCACAGCCATCGTCGTCGCGGCCTGTGGTGTGCCCGTCGCCAAGCACGGCAATCGCGGCGCGAGCAGCCCGACAGGAACAGCCGACACCCTGTCCGAGCTAGGCGTCAATCTCGCCATGAGCGCGGAACGCGCCGCCGCTGCCGTCTCCGACATCGGCATGGGTTTTCTCTATGCCCCGACCTATCATCCCGCGCTCCGCCATGTCGGGCCCGCGCGCAAAGAAATTGGAAAACGTACACTTTTCAATCGCTTGGGGCCGCTATGCAATCCCGGGTCGGTCAAAACCATGTTGTTGGGCGTCGCCGTGCGCGAGGAGCTCGAGCCCATTGCCGAGGCGCTTGCACACGACCCGGACATCACGGCACTCGTCGTGCGCGGACGCGATGGCCTGGACGAGATTACCATCACGGACATTACGGATATTGTGATGGTCAGCGACGGGAAAACCGAACGCGGAACGCTCGACGCATCGGGCCTCGTCCAGCCTCCGGTCACGATTGACGACCTGCGCGGTGGCGACCCCAAAGCGAATGCCGACGCCCTCCGCGACCTGCTCGACGGTCACGCGACCCCCTATCAGGAAATCGTTCTCCTGAACGCCAGCGAAGCCCTGCAACTCGCCATTCCGGACCTACCTGACGGCCAAGGCTATGTCCGCGCCATCCACGCCATCGAAAGCGGCAAGGCCCGCCGCAAACTCAAAGAGCTCGTAAGCTATTCCCATGGATGAATGTCGTGGCTGATATCCTCGCCCAGATTGCCGCCTATAAGCGGGAGGAAGTCGCTGCGCTCCGCCCGCGCGCGAACGCTCTTCTGGCAGAAGCTGCTGGGCAAAGCACGCCGCGCGGTTTCGAGATTGCACTCCGCGCCACCGCCTCCATTGCCCTCATCGCCGAGATCAAGAAGGCAAGTCCCTCCAAAGGTCTGATCCGTGAGGACTTCGAACCCGCTAACATCGCTCGCGCCTATCAAGCGGGAGGGGCGACGTGCCTGTCCTGCCTGACCGATGGGCCGAGCTTTCAGGGCTCCGAGACGGCTTTCCGGGAAGCACGCGAGGCCTGCACGCTGCCCATGCTGCGTAAGGATTTCATGGTCGATCCGCTGCAGGTCATCGAGGCCCGCGCCATGGGCGCGGATGCCGTTCTCGTCATCCTCGCCATGACCGATGACGGGCTGAATGCGGAGCTGATGAGTACAGCAAAAGAGATGGGCATGGATGCGCTGATCGAGACGCATGACGCGGCGGAAATCGACCGCGCCATCGCGTTGGGCGCCACGCTCGTCGGGATCAACAACCGCGACCTCAAGACCTTCCACACTACGCTCGACACCTTCAGCACTCTCGCCGCCCGATTGCCCGACACCGCCGTCCGCGTGGCCGAGTCCGGCATAGCCTCCGCCGGTGACGTCGCCCGCGTCAGGCGTGACGGCGCGGACGCCATCCTGGTCGGGGAAAGTTTGATGCGCCAAGCCGATATCCAATCGGCGACCCGCGCCCTGCTCGACGGAAGCGGACTTGACCCAAACGGTGAACAGTCATAGAACGTAACCCGAACTCATAGATTCGGAACAGACATGCTCACCCAAAAGCAAAAGACCCTTCTCCTCCTCATCGATTCGCGTGTGCGCGAGAGTGGCGTCCCGCCCTCCTATGACGAGATGAAGGATGCGCTGGGGCTGGCATCGAAGTCCGGCATTCACCGGCTGATCACGGCACTGGAGGAGCGCGGCTTTATCCGTCGCCTTCCCAATAAAGCCCGCGCCATCGAAGTGCTGAAAGTGCCGGCGGACGCCAAACCCGCGCCGGTTGCGGCCGCCGAGCCTGCCAATGACACTGTGGAGCTTCCGTTTGTCGGCAAGATTGCGGCGGGTGTGCCCATTCTCGCGATCGAGGATGCCGAGCGCTTCGTGCCTGTGCCGAGCCATATGGTTGGGCGGGGCGATCACTTCGCACTCGAAGTCGAGGGCGAGTCGATGAAGGATGCGGGAATCCTCGAAGGCGACATCATTGTGTGCCGTCGCTCCGATACAGCCCGCAATAATCAAATCGTGGTCGCACTGGTCGATCAGGAAGAGGCCACGCTCAAGCGGCTTTACAAATCCGATGGCCGTATCGAGTTAATTCCTGAAAATGAAGATTTTGAGACCCAAGTCTTTGGTCCCGACCGTGTGGATGTTCAAGGCGTGCTCGTCGGCCTGGTACGCACCTACCACTAATGCCTATAGCTACCGCCAGGGGCGCGCACCCTTGGCTTTCGCTCCACGGATATGGAGCGTGGGCTGTAATGTGATGTCGAGCGAACCCCAGGCTTTCAGCTCACGTTCGGCCACGATTTCGGTCTTGCACGCTCTCCGCGCGACAGGCGTGGGATTGCGCGCGGTCAGGATGATGATATCGTGATCGTGACAGGTTGCGAGAAAGGCTGACGGTTTGGCCACAATAGCGACTCGCACGGACTGGATCTCCAGACTGCAAACCTCTTTGTCGCACGCCGCGATTCTTGCGAGCGGCTGCGACGTCTCCTCGATATTGGCGCGTTCGGCAAACAATGTGCGGCCAAAGCGGTCGGCACGCGCATTCGTGGTATAGAGCGCGTCGCCCATGCGCACGGTGACTTGGCCGCGGTCACTGACGCGAATGTCCGGCTGTGGTGCGTAAAAACCCGTAAGCGGAAGCGCCAGGAGTGTCGCCAGCCCCGCGAGACGCAGCTTCTTTCGTCCGAACAAAAGCAGGATAAACCCCGCCGCGAAAGCGATAAGCGCGATCGTCCCTGCACCGTGGACTTCGGCCACGCTGCCTGGCAGCGCCGCCGTCCACTCCGCGATGCCGAGTACGACCGCGAGGCTCCACCCCATCACGCGCAAGGGTATGGCCTCCAATTCCAAAGGCAGGGCGACGAGGCTGAGCATGGCCGCAGGCATGGTGACCGCCGTAAAAACTGGCATGGCTGCAAGATTGCCGACCAAGCCGTAGCGCGCCCAGCGGCCGAAATGGATGATCGCGAACCCTGCCGTCGCCGCGCCCGCCACGATCGAGGTCGCACCCAATCCGGCAAACCAGTTCACGATGCGCCGTGGCAGGGACGCCGGCAAAAACTCGCGTCGCGTGTTCCACCACCCGTAAGCGACGATTAGCGCGGCAACGGCGGCAAAGCTCATATGAAAGCCTGCGCTAAGTATGGCTTCGGGGTGAAAGGCGAGTGTGACGATCGCCGCAACGCTGACACTGCGCAGGCTGAAGGGCTGACGTTCGAGAATGATAGCGGTCAGCCAAACCGCGATCATGATAAAGGCGCGCTGTGTCGATACGCTCGCACCTGACAGGACAAGATAAATAGCCGCGATTCCCAGTGCGACGGCGGCGGCTGGCTTACGCATATCCCGCAGGCGTGAACGGGACAGCCCTGCAAAGATCAGGCAGAGCAGCGCATAGGAATAGCCCGCAAAGACCGCCATGTGCAGCCCGCTGATCGCGACGATATGGGCGAGGCCCGCATCGCGCATGGCCTCCATCTGTGCCGCGGGGATGTGTGTGCGGATGCCCGTGATCAGCGCGACTTGCAGCCCCGCCGTCTCTAACGGCGCGCTCGTCAGTATGCGGTCGGCCAGTGCGTGGCGACGGCGGGCCAGCGCGCGAGCTAGGCCCATATTCTCCGCATTATGCGAGGTAACGTCACCAACAACCTGTCCATAGGCGCCGATCTGGCGGAAATAGGCCGCGCGGGCAGAGTCATAACCTCCGGGCAAGGCTGGTGATGGCGGGGCGTAAAGACGCGCACGAAATGCCACGCCGTCGCCGGGACGATAGGCAGGCTCGCTGATGTTGACGCGGATGCGGTGAGGCCCGGCCTCGCCATCGAGCGCATCGACCCGCACAATCCACCGCAGACCCCGACTGCCGCGTTCCAGGTCCTCGACCCACCCCTCGACGTCATAAAATAGCGCGCGATCGGCGACGGTTTGGGTGTCGAGCGCCGCCGTGTGCCATCCCGCGCGGCCAAGCCCGGCAGCCATGCAGAGTATGGCCATCACGACGGGCAGCACCACGCCCTGCCGCCAAGCGACGATCACACCCACCGCGATACCGGCAAGCATACACGATAGCGCAAAGAGAGACGGCTCGCTGGGGAGACCAAAATAAAGGGCGATCCCGACGCCGAACGCCACGACGCCCCAGTCGGCGGGCGTCGCATAGGGTGTGTCGGCGCGCTGGCTCACGTCACGCAAGCCGCACCTGCGGGAACGCCATGCCTGCCCTGCGCGCTTTGCGCCTAGTCATGATAACACCCCTGTGGAATAGGCTTTGCCTCACCGGCTTCCCCATCCGATGAACACAGGTTAATGACAAGTTAACGGAAAGGCCAGCCCGATGACCCAGAAAGTTGTGACACGCTTTGCGCCCTCGCCGACAGGCTTTCTGCACATTGGCGGAGCGCGGACGGCGCTGTTTAATGCGCTCTACGCCAAAGCCACGGGCGGAGAATTTCGCCTGCGTATCGAGGACACGGATCTCGCGCGCTCAACAGACGCCGCAAAGCAGGCCATCCTGGACGGCATGGCGTGGCTTGGCCTCGCGCATGACGGCGACATCGTCTTTCAAAGCCAGCGCGCCGATCGTCACGTCGAGGTCGCCCATGCACTCATCGACGCGGGCGCGGCCTATAAGGACTATCTGAGCGATGAGGACACAGCCGCCATCAAGGACGAATCCGAGGGCGGTTTCCGCTCGCCCCATCGCGATACGTCGTCGGGTGATGGCGATTATTCCATTCGCTTTCGTGTGCCGGACGGCACCACCACTATAGGGGATGCGGTGGCAGGCGAGATCACCTGGGACAACGCGCAGTTCGACGACCTCGTCCTACTGCGCCGTGACGGGACGCCGACCTATATGCTCGCGGTCGTGGCCGACGATCACGATATGGGCGTTACGGATGTCATTCGCGGAGACGATCACCTGATCAACGCGGGACGGCAGCAGCTCCTCTATCAAGCCCTCGGTTGGGACGTTCCCAACTGGGCGCATCTGCCCCTTATCCACGGACCGGACGGCAAGAAGCTTTCCAAACGTCACGGAGCATTGGGCGTGGAGGCCTATCGCGACATGGGATACTTGCCGGGTGGTCTACGCAATTATCTTCTCCGCCTCGGCTGGGCACATGGCGATCGGGAGATATTTCTCGACGAGGTCGAGCTTGCCGGCTTCTTCACGCTGGACGGCATTAATAACAGCCCCGCCCGGCTTGATTTCGACAAGATGGATTTCGTCAACGGCCAGCATATCGAAGCCGTGGATGCGGACGCGCTGATGGAGGCGGCAATGCCCTTTCTTGAGGCGGAACGCGGGCAGGCACTGACCGAGGCCGAGACCGCACGCATTCGCCTCGCAATGCCGACGATTCGCCCGCGCGCAAAAACACTCAAGGAATTTGCCCGCGTCGCGTCCTACGTGTTCGATGTGGAGCCCATTGTGCTGGAGGGCAAATGGGCCAAACCGCTCCGCCGCGAAGGTGCGCGCGCCCTCGTGTCAGCTTTGACATCGCAGCTTGAACGCGTAGAGGACGCGCAGTGGACTTCCCCCTTCCTCCACGCCTTGCTAAGTGACTTTGTAGGCGCGCACGACATTGGCTTCGGCCAGATCGGCGCTCCTGTCCGGGCGGCCCTGACACGCGGCTTGCCCTCGCCCGACCTGTCGGATGTGCTGGCGATTCTGGGACGTGGGGAAACGGTGGCGCGCCTGAACGATGCCATCTCGAAAATGACATAGAGAACGAAAGACAATGATGGAAAACAAGATCACCCAGACGGGAACGGCCACTCTCAACATCGACGACAACAGCTACGAGCTGCCAATTATGAAGGGCAGTCTCGGCGCGCCCGCCGTGGATGTGCGCTCGCTCTACAAGCAGTCCGGACACTTTACCTTTGACCCAGGTTATACCTCGACGGCTTCGACCGAGAGCCAGATCACCTTCATCAATGGCGGCGAGGGGCAGTTGCTCTATCGCGGCTATGATGTCGAGCAGCTTGCAGAAAATTCCACGTCCCTCGAAGTCGCCTACCTCCTGATCAATGGCGACCTGCCGACCAAGGACGAATATGCGGGTTTCGAGAAGACCATCACCAACCACACCATGTTGCATGATCAGGTGGAGAGCTTCTTCAACGGCTTCCGCCGCGACAGCCATCCCATGGCCATGCTCTGCGGCACGATGGGCGCGATGAGTGGTTTCTATCACGATGATCAGCACACCACCGTGGACGATGCCCGCAACATGGCCATGCACCGGATCATCGCGAAGATCCCGACACTTGCCGCGCGCTGCTACAAATATTCGGTCGGCCAGCCGCACATGTATCCGGACAATAACCTGTCCTATGCGGGCAATTTCCTGCGCATGTGCTTTGCCGTCCCGGCAGAAGACTATGAGGTGAACCCCATCATTGAAAAGACGATGGATAAGATCTTCATCCTGCACATGGACCACGAGCAGAACGCCTCGACCTCGACCGTACGCCTCGCGGGCAGCTCCGGCGCAAACCCCTATGCCTGTATCGCTGCGGGTATTGCCTGTCTTTGGGGCCCGAGCCATGGCGGCGCGAACGAAGCGGCGCTGCAGATGCTGCAGGAGATCGGCACGGTCGATCGCATTCCCGAATACATCGCACGCGCTAAAGACAAGGAAGATCCTTTCCGCCTGATGGGCTTTGGTCACCGCGTCTATAAGGCGACCGATCCGCGCGCCCGCGTCATGCGCCGCACGACGCATGAACTCCTCGGCGAACTCGGCATTACAAATCCGGTTCTGGAAGTGGCCATGGAGCTCGAAAAAATCGCGACCAATGAGGAATATTTCGTCAAGCGCGGCCTGTATCCCAACGTCGATTTCTATTCCGGCATCGTGCTCAGCGCCCTCGGCTTCCCGACGGACATGTTCACGGTCCTCTTCGCCCTCGCCCGAACCACAGGCTGGATCAGCCAGTGGAACGAAATGCTGGAAGACCCCACGCAGCGCATCGGCCGTCCGCGCCAACTCTATTCCGGAGCGGAGCTGCGGGATTACGTGGCAATTGGGGAGCGGTAGAAAGGCGATAGGTCTCGAATACGCCATCAATGTTTGTGTCCGGCAACCCGTTCAAAAAATAAACTTGTTCAACAACCCAACTCGACCTCTGGCTTTTCGGGCAAATTGTTTTTGTCAGAATAACGAGGTTTTTTAACTACGTGATATCGGCACCCGAGCAATGTTAATTGCAAAAATGAAGACGCTGATTGTGTGTTGGTCTCATGCTTTGGAGACTGGAAGAAAGTGGGTTTTGCATGGTAGCTGAAGTTGGTCGTCTCGTTCGAGTGCCGCTACGCGAAGTCTGGGCACATGAAGCGCACGACTTCACCCGTTGGCTTCAAGACAATATTGACGTCCTGAATGGTGCCCTCGGCCTCGACCTTGTCAATATCGAACGCGAACAGTCGGCGGGCGCTTTCAACGTGGATCTTGTAGCGGAAGATAGCTCCGGGTCGAAGGTCATTATCGAGAACCAACTCGAACGCAGCGATCACGATCATCTGGGCAAGCTCATTACATATCTTGCCGCGTTCAACGCAGAGATAGCAATCTGGATTGTCGCGCATCCACGACCAGAACATGTCGCGGCAATTTCTTGGCTGAACGAAAGTTCAAGTGCGGACTTTCACCTAATCAAGTTCGAAGCTGTCCGAATCGGGTCATCAGCACCTGCGCCTTTGTTGACGCAGATTGTCGGCCCTTCGGCGGAAACAAAGGCTGTTAGCGAGCAAAACCGCGAATTCGCCGAACGTTATGTCATACGTGAACGTTATTGGGCCAACCTGTTATCTCGGCCGGATGCCCACCTTCATAAGCATCTGACGCCTAGTCGCTACAGCTGGTTGGGTCTTAGCTCTGGCGTCAGGGGCATAAATCTGAACTACTCCGTCCGGAAAGACGAAAGTCAGGTCGAAGTTTACATTGACCGGGGTAAGGGGAGTGCTGGTGAAAACGACCAAGCCTTTGAGCATTTGTTGGCGCAAAAGGACGACATAGAACAGGCTTTTGGGGAGCCACTTTCTTGGGACAACCTTGAAGGAAAGCGCGCTTCCAGGATATCAAAGACTATCGACGGCGGCTATCGAAGCGACAACGAAGGCTGGGACGAGATCCACGACCAGATGACTGACGCAATGAACCGACTCGCGAAAGCAGTAAAACCATATCTTCCAAGCCTGTCGTTCGATGAAGCTTGATGGTGTGCGTAATTTGCCGACACGGCTGACCTAAGTTAAATAATCTAAATGAGCATATATACACCCCCAAAAATCTGGACCCACGACGCGGAAAATGGCGGCAAGTTTGCCAATATCAACGCGCCGACCGCCGGAGCGCGTGTTGAGAAGGCGCTGCCCGTTGGGGAGCATCCGTTACAGCTCTACTCGCTCGGTACACCTAATGGCGTAAAGGTGACCATCATGTTCGAGGAGTTGCTGGAGGTTGGCGATGCGGGCGCGGAATATGATGCTTGGCTGATCAATATCGGTGACGGGGAGCAGTTCACGTCGGGCTTTGTAGCGGCTAATCCAAACAGCAAGATCCCGGCCCTGATGGACCATTCCGGCAACAGCCCACAGCGCGTGTTCGAGAGCGGGGCGATCCTGTTTTATTTGGCGGAAAAATTCGGACGTTTCCTCCCGACAGAGCCTGCTGCCCGTGCGGAGTGCATGAGTTGGCTGATGTGGCAGATGGGAGCGACGCCGTTTCTGGGTGGCGGGTTCGGGCATTTCTACGCCTATGCGCCGGAGAAGTATGAATACCCGATCAATCGCTACGCCATGGAAACCAAGCGCCAGATGGATGTGCTGGACAGGCAATTGGCTGAGCATGAGTTTGTGGCGGGTGATGAGCTCACCATTGCCGACTTTGCCGTCTATCCCTGGTATGGCGGGCTGGCGCGCGGACTGCTTTATGACAGCGCGGAATTCCTGCAGGTCGAGAGTTATGAGAATGTGGTGGCCTATGCCAAGCGGCTGGCCAAACGCCCGGCCTTCAGGCGTGGGCGTCTGGTCAATCGGGCATGGGACGATAAGGGTCTGAAGGAGCGTCATTCCGCAGCCGATTTCGACGGTCTCGACCTATAGAGTTTCGCCTTCGTGCAGGACGGCGCGAAGCTTGCGCGGGAAGCGGCGGTATAGACGTGGCCAACGCCGCGCGAACCACGCCGCGCCCAAACGGATGACGGACCGTCCCCGGGGCGAATTGCGGATCACGAGCGCAACCCCTGTTCCGAAAATGATAAAGCCGATGGGGATCATGGGTGTGGCGACGCCGAGCGGCGGGCCCACGATGACCAGCAACCAGCCCAGTGTGGCAAGCGCCATCCGACGCGCAGGCGTCTTGGCGGGCTTTACGGAACGTATGACCGGGCTGGACATGAGATTGCGTTAAGCCGGAAGCTCCGGCTTGGAAATGGCCGAGATGCGTATCACGTCTGAAATTGCGTTCAGTTTTTCTTTTTAGACGCTAATCTGGTCGTGGTGTTTTTGGCCGCACCTTTCCTGGATACGGCTTTCTTGGCGGCGGGCTTTCTTTTAGCCGATTTTGCGGCTGCGGCCTCCCGCAAAGCGGCAATCTCTTTGGCCTGCGCATCAAGGCGAGCCTTGAGGATGTCGAATTCGTCACGGGTAACGAGGTCGAGATCACTGATCATTTTTTCGGCACGGGCGCGACCGACGGCTTTCGCTTCGTCGCCTAAACCTTTCACGGCCCCTGCGGCATTGGCGAGAAGATTGGACAGATCGTCAAAGGCGCGGGAGCGGTTGGTCATGTTAGCAAGATAGGGATAGGCGCGGGGTCGGACAAGGTTCGTAGAGGTTTGCAGAGCGCGCATCGAGTGGTAGCGCGACATCATGATCGCGATGTTGGACATGATCGGGGCCATCCCATTCCCAAGCTGGCTGAAGGACGAGATTGTGTCCATCGGGCCGCTCTCGCTGCGCTGGTATGGTCTGGCCTATATCGTCGGCTGGGGCTTGGCGCTGTTCTACGCCATGCGCATGGTCAAAAGGCAGGAACTGTTCACAGGCCCGGGCCCTTATCGCGGCATTGCGAAAGTCCCGGGTCGGCGTGTGCTAGAGGACTATGCCTTCTACCTGCTCATCGGAATCATCGTCGGCGGGCGGCTGGGCTCGGCCATTCTTTACAATCCGGGTAAGTACATTGGGGATCCGCTGGCCGTCTTGCGGGTGTGGGAAGGCGGCATGGCGTTTCACGGCGGCTTTCTGGGTGTGTGCGCGGCGATCTGGCTGTTCGCGCGGCGCAAGGATTACGAGGTGTTCCGCATGGCGGATATGGCGGCTATCGGTGCACCGTTCGGACTGCTGCTGGGACGGCTCGCCAATTTCGTGAATCAGGAGCTTTGGGGTCGCCCGACCGATGTGCCGTGGGCGTTTATCTTTCAGACCGACCCCCGCTCACTGCCGCGCCATCCGAGCCAGCTTTACGAGGCGGCTCTGGAGGGGGCGCTGCTTTTGGTCATCCTGTATATCGCGATTACGCGGTTCAAAGTGCTGCGGCGTCCCGGCATTGCGAGCGGGATCTTCATTGCGGGTTATGGGGCGTTCCGGCTGTTCATCGAGTTCTTTCGCGAGCCGGATGCGATCCCGCAGATCCACGAATATTTCACGCGCGGCATGGCCTATTCCCTGCCCATGATCGTGGTCGGCGCGGCCATCATCGTCTGGGCCGCCAAGCGCAAGCCCGTCGAGCCGAGCTTTGCAGTCGATGCGGTTGAGCCGTCTGAATGAGTCTGAAGTCCCGCATTCTAGAGCGCATTCACGAGGCGGGGCCGATGGGCATCGCGGAATATATGACGCTCTGCCTGCTGGACCCCGTCGATGGATATTACCCGACGCGCGATCCCCTGGGCGCGGATGGGGATTTCATTACCGCGCCTGAGATCAGCCAGATGTTTGGCGAGGTGCTGGGCCTTTGGGTGTTGCAGAGTTGGCGCGACATGGGCAGCCCGCCGGGTGTGAAACTGGTGGAGCTGGGGCCTGGTCGCGGGGTAATGATGGGCGATATGTTGCGCTCTTTGCGGCTTGATCCGGGATTTTTGCAATCAGCGTCGGTGCATCTTGTGGAGGCTTCCCCTGCCCTGCAAGCGGTGCAGGGCGAGACCTTGCGCATGAGCCCGTGTCCGGTGCTGTGGCATGACCGTTTGGGAGATGTGCCACAGGGTCCGGTGATCGTTGTGGGAAACGAGTATCTTGATTGCCTGCCCATTCGGCAGTTCATCCGTCAAGGCGGGGCATGGTGGGAGCGCGTGGTCACTATATCCGAGGATGGCCTTGCCTTTGCGCAGTCCACGGCGAAGTCTTCCGATGATCTGGGTGACGCGCCCAACGGCACGCTGACCGAAACACGGCCCGCGACGGCGCAGCTGGTGGAGCATTTGGCGGAACGCTTCCGCGCGCATTCCGGGCGGGCGCTGTTTATCGATTACGGCCCAGCGGAAAGCGCGTTCGGCGATACGCTGCAGGCGCTGGTCAGTCATGTGAAGGTGGATCCCCTGGACGAGCCGGGGGAAGCGGACCTGACGGCGCGGGTGGATTTCGAGGTCTTTGCGCGCGAAGCCGATCGCGCGGGGTTGACCGTGCATGGGCCGGTGACGCAGGCCGCGCTGCTTTCCCGGCTGGGGTTGGAAATACGCGCAACAGCACTTGTGCGGGGCAATCCGGACGCGCAGGCCGTGATCGGACGGCAGGTCAAACGCCTGACTTCGGGCAACGAGATGGGTACGCTGTTCAAGGCAATCTCGCTGAGCGCCATGCATCTGCCCGCACCGCTGGGCTTTACGTGACGCCACACATCACAGGCGGTTTGCGCAGTCGGCACGGGTTTTTCGGGCGGCGCGGGGGGGTGTCGAAGGGCGACCTCGCCAGCCTGAATTGCGGCTATGGCGCAGATGACGCGGCAGAAAACGTGGATGAGAACCGCCGCCGCGTCATGGTAGAGATCGGGGCCGAGGCGCTTCAGACATGCTATCAGGTGCATTCGGCGGAAGCTGTATTCGTCACTGAGCCTGTTGAGCGACCCAGAGCTGACGGGCTGGTGACCACCACGCCCGGCATCGCGCTCGGTGCCTTGTCGGCGGACTGCGCGCCCGTGTTGTTGGAAAGTGGTGATGGCAGGGTCATCGGAGCCTGTCATGCCGGTTGGCGGGGCGCGGTGAGCGGGATTGCGGATGCGACCGTGGCCGTTATGCGAGATCACGGGGCGGAAGACATCCGCGCCGTGGTTGGGCCGTGCATCATTCAGCCGAGCTATGAAGTGGGCAACGGTTTCAAAGCGGCAGCCCTTAAAATCGACCCGAACGCTACGTCGTTTTTTGCAACGCGCGAGCCCAAAGGTGACTGGATTGGTGCCGCAGTGCATTTCGACCTGCCCAACTATGTCCTCGAACGGCTGGCCAAGGCGGGTGTGAAGGCGCGGGCGCTTGGGACTTGCACATATAAAAATGAAGACGACTATTTCAGCTATCGCCGCAACACTCATAGCGGGAATGCCGATTACGGACGCAATATTGCCGCCATCTGCATTGCCCCACCGAAAAGCGGCGGGCGCTGATTTACAGGGTTGTCAGGTGGGTCTAGGCGGGGCCAACCCTCACCAAGACGCGAGACTTCCATGAAATTGATCAGCGGCACCGCCAATCCGGAGCTGGCCAAGGCGATTGCGGACGTTCTCGACGTACCGCTCACGAGCATGGAAATCGAACGCTTCCGCGATCAGGAAATCTTTGTGAAGGTGAACGAAAATGTGCGCGGGGAAGACATCTTCCTGATCCAGCCGACCTCGGCGCCCGCAAACGATCACCTTATGGAGCTGCTGATTATCACGGACGCGCTGGTGCGGGCGTCGGCCAAGCGCATTACCGTCGTCATTCCTTATTACGGTTATGCGCGGCAGGACCGGAAGACGGGTGGGCGGACGCCGATTTCGGCAAAGCTGGTCGCAAACCTGATCAGTAAGGCGGGAGCGCACCGGGTGCTGACGGTCGATCTGCATGCCGGGCAGATCCAGGGCTTTTTCGACATCCCCACGGATAATCTCTTTGGACAGCCGGTCTTTGTGCAAGACATCAAGGATCAGTATTCCATGCGCGACCGCGACAATCTGCTGTTTGTCTCTCCGGATGTTGGCGGCGTTGTCCGCACACGCGCTATCGCCAAGCAATTCAATGCCGATATCGCCATCGTCGATAAACGCCGGCCCAAGGCTGGCGAAAGCGAAGTTATGAACATAATCGGCGACGTCGCGGGTCGCACTTGCATCCTTTATGACGACATCATCGATAGCGGCGGCACGATCTGTAATGCAGCCAAAGCCCTTAAAGATCAGGGCGCAAATAGCGTATCAGCCTACATCACCCACGGTGTGCTAAGTGATCCAGCGGTCGCCCGGATCACGGAGTCGGTTATGAAAGAGGTCGTGATCCTCGACACCATCGGTCAGCCGACAAAGGTCAAGGATTGCGAGAAAATCCGCGAGCTGAGCGCCGCAACGCTGCTCGGTGAAGCCATTCGCCGGATCGCGAATGATGAGAGCGTGAGCAAACTGTTCGACGTTTAAATTACGGATCTATCACGATAAATCGCATTGAGGATCACGGCTCCAAATGCATATGCAGCCGCGATAATAGCTGCAGCAACCGTATAGGCGACGAGGATTGCAGGGCTCACCTCATTGCTCATGGCGTTCTTCAGGGAGAGGCCGAATATTACGGCAAGAATAAGACTGTGGCCGATCATGTACTTTACGCCAACTGATGCGTTTTTGAGCTGCTTAATCATTCCGACAGCTGCCACGATGAAGGGGGCCATTAAAAACGAAACTCCCGTGCAGCTAAACAATACCGTCAAGATTGTCAGGACCAAGCCTGGTCCTGACTGCAGGATTTCGGGGCGCATGACGACAATCACTACATAAACTGTGCAGGTTTGAAAGAGAACCACGCTGGCTTGTGCCGCCGTATAGGCAAACACATTCCGGAAAAATGGGTTTGTTTTCCTGTCTTGGGCAATACTTTGAACGCAACGCTCAACATCGGGATCGCTATGATCAATGGGGTAAACCCGACGTATGGCAGCCCAACACAGTATTATGATTGGGAGTGCCATTACGATCGCGATCGTTGAAAATCTGAGTGACGTGATTACACCCACTGGAGACAAAAGTGTGAAAGCGAAAGTAGGTCCAATAATTGCACTGAAAACGAATACAATCTCGTCTTCTATGTAAGTCAGCCTGTTCGAGCACGGTGTAATGAGGTTCCATGCCGGGCTGACCGCGAGTCTCGCGATATCGGGACCCAAGTAGCAAGATAGTCCGCAAATGAATAGCAGGCCTGCAAGCGACAGGTTTTCAGGCGAGGGTATATACGCTTGCATCGATACCACGACCACAGTGGTGAAAATCGTGGTAAACCCTAACGTGCGAATTAGAATACGGTAATCGGCGACGAATTTTACTACAGCAGAGTAATTTCCCATCACTTCGTTTCGCATACACCGCTGAAAGCCGCGTTTGAATATGGGGTGAACACAGGGTAAAGGCAGTGTCACCAAATACCCCATGCGAAAATGAAGCTGCCGAAGCGCCATGTCCTTCGCATACGCCGCTAAAAATATACCCCGCTGAGCGAGGTATATCGTGTTCGTATCTTATTGATCCAAGAAACTACGGAGCTTTCGGCTGCGGCTAGGGTGTTTTAGCTTGCGGAGGGCCTTAGCCTCGATCTGTCGGATGCGTTCGCGTGTGACGCTGAACTGTTGACCGACCTCTTCGAGGGTGTGGTCGGTGTTCATGCCGATACCGAAGCGCATGCGGAGCACGCGTTCTTCACGCGGGGTCAGGCTTGCCAAGACACGCGTGGTGGTTTCGCGCAGGTTGGACTGGATCGCCGCATCGATCGGCAGGATCGCGCCAATGTCTTCGATGAAGTCGCCGAGCTGGCTGTCTTCCTCGTCGCCGATGGGCGTTTCCAGACTGATGGGCTCCTTTGCGATTTTCATGACCTTACGGACTTTGTCCAAAGGCATGGAAAGCTTGGAGGCGAGCTCTTCGGGTGTGGGCTCGCGACCCGTCTCGTGCAGGAACTGGCGTGAGGTGCGTACGATCTTGTTGATCGTCTCGATCATGTGGACCGGGATGCGGATAGTGCGAGCCTGATCCGCGATTGAGCGAGTAATGGCCTGACGGATCCACCACGTCGCGTAGGTCGAAAACTTGTAACCGCGACGGTATTCGAACTTATCGACGGCCTTCATCAGGCCGATATTGCCTTCCTGAATAAGGTCGAGAAATTGCAGGCCGCGATTGGTGTATTTCTTGGCGATGGAGATGACAAGGCGGAGGTTGGCCTCGACCATTTCCTTCTTGGCCTGGGCGGCTTCGCGCTGGCCTTTCTGCACAGTCTGGACGATGCGCCGGAATTCATCGACGGGCACGGCCGTTTCCTGCGCCAGATAAGCGATCTCTTCGCGGAGCTTGTCGACCGTGATACGCTCGCGCTTGATGAAACGCTCCCAAGCGGGGCTCATGGCTTCGACTTCCTCGACCCAAGCCGGATTCAACTCCGAGCCAAGATAAGCCTTGAGAAATTCATGGCGCGGCACACCATTGCCGTCGGCCAGCCGCATGAGGCGGCCTTCCAGATTGATGAAGCGCTTGTTGATCGCATAGAGCTGCTGCACCAGTGCGTCGATCCGGGCGTTGTTGAGCTGCAGACCGTCTATCCGTTCAATGATGGCGTTTTGCAGGGTGTCGAATTCCTCGCGCTGGGGCTTGCGAAGCTTCTTGCCCTTGAGACGCGCATTGATCTGCATGGTCTGAAGTTTCTGGAAGCGGCCAAAATCCTCGGAGATGTCGCGAAGGGTCTCCATAACACCTTCGCGGAGCGCCGCCTCCATATTGGCCATGGAGAGATTGATCTTTTCGTCTTCCTCCTCCTCGTCGTCATCCTCCAGCGTCATCTCGCCTTCCTTGTACTCCCGCTTGGGAGCTGTCGGCGTCTGGTCGCGCTTGCGATGCTCTTCGTCTTCCTCTGTGGCTTCCAATTCGCCCTTTTCGATCTTTTCGCGGCGAACGGCGATTTGCGAGCGGTCTTCCTGCACATTGCCGATGGAGGCGTTGTACATGGAGTCGAGGTCGATGATGTCGCGGAGCAGGATGGTGTCGGCTTCGAGTTCCTCATGCCAGACCATCATGGCCTCGAATGTCAGCGCGCTTTCGCACAGGCCTTTGATCATGGTCGTGCGTCCGGCCTCAATGCGCTTGGCAATGGCGATTTCGCCTTCGCGGGAAAGAAGCTCGACCGTGCCCATTTCCCGCAGATACATGCGAACAGGATCATCCGTGCGGTCATGGGACTCGCGGGAGTTGCCGCCCTTGACCGTGGTCGGGCCGGCTTTGGCAAGCGTCTTGGAGCCGAGGGTCTTTTCATCGCGCTCGTCGATCACACTGATGCCGAGATCCGATAGCTGCGCCATCGTGACCTCGATCTGGTCGGCGCTGATCTCGTCAAGCTTGATGTGCTTGTTCAGCTGTTTCGTGGTCAGCAGACCGGATCGCTTGGCGATGGTGATCATCCGCTTGGTCGCGGGATCGTTCAAATCGAGCAAGGATCCGCGCATAACGGGTGCGTCGGCGTTGACCGCAATATCGGTCTCGTCGGTTTCGTTAGGTTTGGCAGCAGCCTCGGCCATGACAGTCGCTCCAAAGGCGGTCGCAAAACCCGAGGGTTAACGAATAGCCTTAATATCTCGTTTCCCGACACAGGTCTTGCGACCCGACGCGGGGGTTAATCCTCGTCAGGAGAGATGCGAGCCGCCTTCATGGCGCGGTGAAGCGCTTTCGGGTCGTCATCGCGGATCGTCTCCGCCATTCGGGACCGTGTTTCGCGGGAACGGGAGTGGGCGGCCTGCCCGGTGAAGGCCTCCATGAGTGCCTTCCAGTTTTCCGTTCGCGTCTCGGGGGCGGCTGCTTCCCCGCCCATGGCCGCGACAGTGTCGCGACGTTTGAGAGCGAGAGTGGACAGATGCTTCCCCAGTCCTTCAGCCGTTATATGGGCATGGATCATGGACTTATCAACAGCCAGATTCTGTCGCCAGTAATCTAAAAGTGCAGTTTGCAGTTCACGACCCAGACCGGAGGTGAAATCGAGGCCGAAAAAGTCGGTATCGACGTCTTCCAGCAGCTCGGGATACTCGATGACGGCGGCGACAAGGCGGCGTTCCTGCGTATCGGCCATGCGGGAGGTGGACATGCTGGCCTTCATGGCGGCGTTGGGGCGCTGGGGTTGCCCGAAAGAAGAATTGGGTTTCCAGTTTTTCTGCCAGCCGCTCGTCTTGTCGGAACGCCCCCTGCCCCGCCCATAATCACGGTCGAAGCGGTTGAGGAGCTCGGTGCGATACTGGATCTTGATGTCGTCGTTCTGAATCTCGTTGAGCGCGTTGAAGATCGCGGTCTTGAGCGCGGCGCGTCCTTCCGGGGTATCGGTCTGCGCGGCGCGGACTTCGCGCTCCCAGAACATGTCGACCATGGGCACGGCGCGCTCGAGCACCTCGCGCATGGCGTCGCGGCCTTTTTCGCGGATGAGGTCGTCGGGATCCTGACCATTGGGGAGCATGGCAAAGCGAAGCGTGTTGCCGGGGCGTAGGAGGGGTAGCGCGCGCTCGACACTGCGGAAGGCGGCGCGGAGGCCCGCCTCGTCGCCATCGAAACAAAGCGTGGCCTCCGGGCCGGCGCGCCAGAGGAGGTGAATCTGGTCTTCGGTCAGCGCTGTGCCCATGGGGGCGACGGCTTCCGGGAAGCCGGCACGGGCGAGCGCGATGACGTCCATATAACCCTCGGCGACGATCAGGCCGCGCGACTCGCGCTTGGGGTCGGCGACGGCGGGGCGGGCAAGGTGGTAGTTGTAAAGCAGTCGGCCCTTGTGAAAGACGTCGGTCTCGGGGCCATTGAGGTATTTGGCGCGGGCGTCGGGGTCGAGTGCCCGCCCCCCAAAGGCGACCAGGCGTCCGCGGGCATCGTGAATGGGAAACATCAAGCGGTTGCGGAAACGGTCCCAAGGCGACTTGCCGGAGTCTTCGGGTTCAACCAGGAGCCCTGCGCTGACGAGGTCGGGGACGGTCGCGCCCTCGCGGGTGAGAGCGGATTTGAGGCAGTCGAAACTGTCCGGGGCAAAGCCGAAGCCGAAGCGGGTGACGTCGCGGCGGTCGGTGATGCCTCGGGATTTGAGATAGGCGCGGGCCTCTGCTCCGGCGTCGGAAAAGAGCGAGGCCTGGAAATAAATTTGCGCGCGCTCCATCCAGTTGATGAGGACTTTGGAGGCTTCGGCCCGGGCATTGGCGCGGGCGGCGGCGACGGGATCGGATTTGGGCATGTCCATCCCTGCGAGCCCAGCAAGTTTTTCGACGGCCTCGGGAAAGGACAGACCTTCGATCTCCATCAGGAATGAGATGGCGTCACCGTGCTTTCCCGATGAGAAGCAGTGGTAGAAGCCCTTGTTATCATTGACGAAAAAGGAGGGCGTTCGCTCATTGGTAAAGGGGGAGAGCCCGGCGAATTCGCGGCCTTGGCGCTTGAGTTTGACGTGCTTGCCGATCACGTCCGAGGGGCGGACGCGGGATTTGAGTTCATCGAGGAAGCTCTCGCCAAAACGCATGGGCGGAGTTTAGGCGCAGCCTGCGGGAAAGCGAGTCGGGAGGTCAGTAAGTGTGTGGGCGAGAGGCTTGCACCTAAAGGCGCATCGTCAACTCGATGCGATCATTTGGCGGGACGGTGATGCGCCATGTGGGAGCAGGGTCGTCGGTGCGGCGGGCGGCGGTCAGGCGCAGTTTGGCGTTGTTCGAGGTAAGCTCGACGATGGCGGGCGTCGTGCCTGCATTGGTGAGGGTAAGACGGGAGCGGCCTGTGTTTATGGGCTCAATGCTAGCGAAAACGGTCGTGGAGCGCCCGGACGTGACTTTGGCGGGCAGGCCGATGGGAATGTCCTCGATGCGGTCTTCGCCGAGAAAGACGGCCCCGACCGTGGGTGAGGTGTCGAAGACGCGCACCTGCCCGGCAGGAAGCGGCTTGGCGAGCGGGCCGTCCTTGTCATTGTCGATGTCGTAGCGGATGGCGAGCGCGCGGATGCCGTCGCCGATAAAGTTGAGATCCAGGGTGTGGAGCCGTTCGGTCTCGACAGCGGACTCGGAGAGGAAAGCGACCTGCTTGGTCTGATAGGGGGCCACAGTGACGGGCATAGGGATGCGGTAGAGTTTGTAGTCGCCGAAGTCTTCCTGGACAGCTTTATCGCGCGGTGCCGAAACGCGGGAAGCGGTCACAATGATTTCATCTTCCATGGAGAGGGACTCCATCATCACGCCATCAAAGGCCATGGGTGCTGGCGGAGGTGGTGGCGGGGGCGGGATGTTGCTTTTTCCTGTCTTGGTCGAGCCGACGGGCCAGCACATGGTGTTCAGGTATTGCGGGCGGGTTTCTATGCCGCGCGTTTCTGGGCGGCGCTGCACCTGTCCGGCGATGATTGAGAGCGCGACCTCTTCGTAGTTTTTGGCGGTGCGGTTGTTGAGACTGAGCCAGCCGAGGATGTCGGCGGTGTCGGCGGAGGCGAGATCGAGGCGGTAATCGGCGGCCCAGCCGAGGCCGGAGGTGAGATAGGAGATGGTGACTTCCTGCTCGCCTGCGACCTCCGCATTAAGCTCGATGGTCATGGCGGGGCGGGCGCGGAGACCCGGTGGGAGGCCTTCGAAGGATTCCTGCACTTTCAGGCCGGAGCAGTAGAGCCCTTCATAGCCCTCATCGGTCTGGACGACGATGCCGTTCTGGGCGTTGGCGGAGACGATTTCTGCCGTGTCTGTGACGACATCGCCGGAGGCAGCATCGATGCGGGTGAGGCCAATGGTCTCGCCGATGGCGTTCTCGAACAGGGACACGCGGCCCAGAAGGTCGTAGTCGAAATTGCGCTCCAGACTGGCGCCCGTGAAGCTGCGCAGGATGAGGCTTTGCGGGATGATGAGGTCGGACACGCCCTCGAACTGCACAGTGGAGGTGCCGGCTGGCAACTGCACGGTACGGCGCTCGGTCACGAGGGCGAGGTTGTCCGGATAAATGGTGAGTGCGGTTTCGATGGGGTCGGATGCCGTGACCGTAGCAGCCCAGGCCGGGGTAGCCAACGCCAGTGCCAAGAATGTCAGTAGGGCGCGCACCTTACCAGCGCGAGCGCTCGCGAAGGCTGAAGGTGAGCGTTTCCTCGCCCTCGGCAGGCACGCGAACGTCCCAGAGATAGGTATAGGCGTCGGCCTCGCGGTGATCCTGGGACTCGCTGAGAACTTCGGTATCGAGCCAACGTCCGGATGTGCCTTGGCGGATCTGCACGGTCACGGGCTGTTTGGAGGCGTTGGTAAGTTTATAGCTCATGGAGACGTCGCGGACGCGGCGACTGATACGTTTGTCCTCGGTCACGGTGGGCTGAACACGGATATCGAAGGCTTCACCAATCTTGACGGCAAGGTCGGAGCCGCCGGGTGTGTGATCCAAGCGATCCTCGCCGATGAATTGCGAGCGGTCGGAAGCATCGCGCTGATAGACGCGCAGGATGCCGGCGGGGAGCGCGGCGCCTGTGTTGGAGAATCCGACGCGCACGTCCACGGCTTGCGGAGTGGTGTTGGTGTTATAACCACGCGCGCGATATTCGTAGAGTTTGGCGGCCTTCAATCCCGCAGCGTCCACGATACCGACCTGTTTCGTCTGGTTGGCGCGGACGGTAATTCTACCGGGAAGCGGGTAGAGCAGATTGTCGCCAATGCGTTCCTGATCGGAGCCTTCCGTGCCCGCTCCGCGGATATTTCCCCTCTGATTGAATTGGGGATTAAAGCGCGGATTGAAATTGCCGTAGCGGTCATATTGCTGTTGCTGGACGCCCGCCACGTCACCCGCGACGACGGCGATCCTGGCGTCCTCGAAAGTGGTTTCGGTAGCATTGGTGAGCGTGGCCCAGCCCTGCAGGTCGAGCGTACCGGCGGCTTCGTCAAAGCTTGCGACGTAATCGGAGGCCCAGCTGAGCCCGCCCGTCAAATAGGAGAGGTTGGCATTGCGTGCACCTGGGCGGGCGCTGTCGAGCGTGATGGACAGCGTCGGGTCGGCGCGCAGGTTTGGCGGAACGGTGGGAAAGACGACGCGGGTGGGGATGTCGTCATCGCGGAGGACTTCGATGCGGCCATCGATTTCGACGACCACGCCGTTATTGACGCTAAGCACCTTGGCGCGCTCTCGCGTGATGCGCCCATTACCGGGATTTGTGCGCACGACCTCGACGAAATCGCCGACGGCTTTTTCCATCAGCTTTTCGGGGCTGAGAAGGTCGAAGTCGAAATTCTGTTCGAGAATATCGATGTTCGGCGCGATGAAGGTAGCGGTGGTCGGGCGGATCTGGCTGGACACGCCCGGAAGTTCCACGACTTCTTCGCCAGTGCCGAGGGTAACGCGGCGCGTATCGGAGATAAGCGCCATGTCGCCGTTATACACGGTCATCATGATGTCGGTGGGTGCGGCTTTTGTGACTTGTGCCATGGCAGGCAAGGACAGCGAGGCTCCGATGAGGAGAGCAGCGGAGAGGGAGAGCATTCGGGTCATGATCCCAAAGTGCATGTTATCATGTCACAGGCAAGGCGCGGAGTGTGAAGATGACTCCATACTTACCGGATGCTCATTTCAATCTGGCCGTGATGACGAGGTTCCCGCTGGCTCCGACAGGAAGGGTTGCGCCGTCATAGGAAACGACGCACGCCCCGCCGCCGCAATCGGTATTTGTGGCAGGAAGCGCGGGAGCGAATCCGCCGCCCGAAAAGCCAGAGGCCGAGGCCGAAAGAAAGATCAGTTCGTCCGCGAGAACATCCGAAAGCCGGATATCCGAAGCGGGCGCGCCCGCAGTGGTCCGGTTTTCCACGGCGATGGTGTAGGTGATATCGCTGCCGGGTATGGCAAAGCCGCCCCCGCCTACAGTCAGGGTCTTGGTCGCAACAAGGCTCGGGGACGGAACTGGGCAAAAATTCAGGGCACTGATCCCGATCACCTGACCGGAAGGATCATCGGGGGAATTCGGCCCGGCGGTATAGGTGATGACCAGACGGTCGAGTGGTTGATTGACGGTGACCGTGCCCTCTCCCCCTGGCCCGTTTGTGGGGACATTGGCGATGCCGATGAGCGCGTTTCCATCGACATAGCCGGCACCGTCCGTGGGGGTGAGTGTGATCGGCACCGGTGCACCATCAAGTGACGCGTCCACAGCGAGGCGGTCTTGCCAACTGTCGGGGGCGGCATCGATATCGTACATGTCGAACTGAAGTCCGTCCAACCCGACCCCGGGATCGCCAAGGTCCATGGTCAGGGTGACGAGCTGCGCGGTCGAGATGAAATCGACTCCAAGGGCAAGCGCATGGACGTTCGTGCCACCCGAAACATTCAGCGAGGTAACGGGCGTCATTTCCCCGTTTCCGCCGATAAACCTGTCGGTTGCGCCGCCGATGGACATGTCGAAGTCGGCACCGGACACGGTGTAGCTTTGCGGGGCGATGCTGCCATTCGGCCATCCTGTGTCACCTGAGGGCGCTGTCCACTGCAGAGTGTCGATTGCAGACCCATTGCAGGATAGCGTTGGCTTCGGAGGGCTGGGTTGTGGCGACAGGAACAAGGTCGCAAGCTGGAATTGTCCGTCCTGCGACCCGGGTTCGTCATCGCAAAGCTCCAACTGCCAGGACCCGAGGCTTGACTCGCCGTTGAACGCCGAGAGTGGACTGTCGGGCCGTACCCGGTTCTCAAAAGGCGGGGCGGTGGTGGAATCCGACGCTGCCGCGTGGTCGGGATTGTTGATCGCGGCGGGGGCCTGGTCGGACAGCAGGACGTTGTAATTGTCTGTGGAAAGGGCGTCGGTATCGCTTTCGATCAGGCGTACACGTGTTCCTTGCGGACTGATGAGGTCAAGCCGGACGTCGCCGCGCCATGTATGGGTGACGAGAAGTCCGAGATCGACATCTGCGATGAGAAAGTTGTCGCCGACGGCAATGGTGCGAGTAGTGACGCTTGGGCACCCGTTTCCGGAATCAATCGCAAATGCTGTAGTGTTGGAATAACTCGCATTTGCGTGAGCGGCTATGGTCAGCGCGAATTGCGCAATCAAAAGCGCGCACAGGGTGATGATCAGACGCATCATGGCGACCTCCAGCAATCATCCCATGACGTTTCCCGTGATGCAGTTGCAATCTATTGGTGTAGATTGTGTAAAGACGACCTCGCTACTGAGAATAAAGTGGAGGCCTCAGCCCGCTCCGCGAAACTCGCGGCGGGTCTTGTAAGTGAACTGTCCAGCGTCGTTGAGGCGGCGACTCATCTGGCCGCGACCGATGAGGCAGTTGAGGTGGGCGAGCGACTCGCCGACGGCCATGATCCGGTTGGAATCCGTAATCTTGCGGCGAAAGAGGACGGAATAGACTTCTGTCGCGCGACGGGGTGTCTCGCAGAACTCCATCAGGCGGGTGAGGGCTTTTTCGTGGTGCTCGATGAGTTTGTCGAGGCGGCGGTGCGCGCCGCGAAAGGGAATGCCGTGGGCGGGAAGAACGAGAATGTCTTGAGGGAGTTGATCTTTCAGCTTGTGACAGGAGTCGATCCAGTCCTGTAGCGGATTGCCTTCGGGTTCGGTCGGCCAGACGCTAACATTGGAGCTAATATTTGGCAGGAGCTGGTCGCCGGTGATGGCGATGCCAAGATCGTCGCAGACAAGGCAGGCGTGTTCGGGCGAGTGCCCTGCCCCGATGACCACGCGCCATTCACGGCCATTGATCATGCCAAGCTCGCCGTCCGTGAGGCGGTCATAGGAATGCGGCAGCGGTGTAATCGCGCGGCCAAAGCCGCCAAAGCGGGACTTGTAGAGCGCGATCTGATCTTCGGTATACCCGGCCTTGCGATAGAACGTGACACCTTCCGCCGGGGCTTCGCGGCCCGTATCGGCGGCCATCAGGCGACAGAGGAAATATTCGCCGCGTGTCATCAGCAGCGGCGCACCGAATTTGCGACACATCCAGCCTGCGAGCCCGGAATGGTCGGGATGAAGGTGGGTAACGATGACGCGGTCCACGGGACGGCCGCCCATAAGATTGGCGAAGTGGCCTTCCCAGATGGCTTTGCTGTCACGCGAGCCGATGCCGGTATCGACGACGACCCACTGGTCGCCGTCACGGAGCGCGTAGAGATTGATGTGATTGAGTGATTCCATTGGCAGCGGGAAGCGCAGCCAGTAAACGCCGTCCGCGACCTTAGTGGCGGAGCCGGACTCGGGCGCTGTGTCGGTGATGAACTCGAGCAGTCGCGAGGAGGTGTCCGACGGAACGAGGGAGGCGTCGTGCGGGGAGGCGGGGGTTTTGCGGGTGGTATCGGGAATTTCGGTCACGGGTGGGACTATAACAGCTTCTCTGACAAATCCTAACCGCTCATACCGGACCTCGCCGGGATGAGTGGAAACATTGCCGCAGCTGAAGCAAATAGCAGGCCTTTCGTTTGCAATTCGGCCCGCTTACATATCCCCCATGAGCACCACACCTTACCCCACACTCGGTTTTGCGCATTCGGAGATGACGGAAGCGATCCGGCAGTCGGTCTATGACTTTGCACAGGGCGAGATTGCGCCGATTGCGGCGGAGATCGACCGGACGAACGAATTTCCGCGGCACTTGTGGCCGAAGATGGGTGAGCTGGGCTTGCACGGAATCACGGTGAGCGAGGCACAAGGCGGCCTGGGGCTCGGCTATCTGGAACACACGATCGCCATCGAGGAAGTGTCGCGGGCATCGGCCTCCATCGGGCTCTCCTATGGCGCGCATTCCAACCTCTGCATCAATCAGATCGAGCGATGGGGGAATGCGGAGCAGAAGTCGAAATATCTGCCGAAGCTGGTAAGTGGTGAGCATTTGGGAAGTCTGGCCATGAGCGAGCCAGGGGCTGGCTCTGATGTCATGAGCATGAAGTTGAAGGCCGAAGGCGCGCAAGGTGGATACCTTTTGAACGGCAACAAGATGTGGATCACCAATGCACCGACGGCGGATTGCCTGATGGTCTATGCCAAGACCGATCCGAGTGCGGGGAGCAAAAGTGTATCGGCTTTCCTGATCGAGCCGGGATTTGACGGGTTCTCGACGGCGCAGAAGCTCGACAAACTGGGAATGCGTGGTTCCGACACGTGCGAGCTTGTGTTCGAGGACTGTTTTGTGCCGGAGGAAAATCTGATCGGCGAGATCGGTCAAGGCGCGGCGATCCTGATGAGCGGGCTGGACTATGAGCGGGTTGTGCTGAGCGCGGTCTCCATCGGGATCATGCAGGCCTGCCTGGATGTGGTGCTGCCCTATATCCACGAGCGGAAACAATTCGGGAAGGCGATTGGCGAGTTCCAACTGATGCAGGGCAAGCTGGCGGATATGTATGTGACGTTGAGCACGGCCAAAGCCTACACTTATGCAGTGGCGGCGGCGTGTGATCGGGGCGAGACGACGCGCAAGGATGCGGCGGGAGCGATCCTCTATGCGGCGGAGAAGGCGACGCTGATGGCGAGTGACGCGATCCAGATGCTGGGTGGGAATGGCTATATCAATGACTACCCGACCGGGCGGTTGTTGCGGGATGCCAAACTGATGGAGATCGGAGCGGGCACAAGCGAAATACGGCGCTGGCTGATCGGTCGGGAGCTCTTTAGCGAAACCATGTAGCTACGCCGCCTTGGCAGCGGGAATTGTCTGGCGATAGGGCTGAGCGATAGTGCATCTGACACCGTTTGCTGGTGCAAGTGTGTCGCAGGGATGGGCCGGGAAAACCTGCTAGATAACTTAAGTAAACCCTGAATGAGGACTCACCCCATGATCAAAAAAATCTCCCTTCTCGCCATTGCTGGCCTGACCCTGGCATCTTGTGGCGATGCCGGCGTTGCCGATATGGACAATGACGGCGTCGTCGTGACGGTGAACGGCATTACCGAAGCGGGCACGGTCTATGTCGCCCTGCAGAACGAAGGCGTTTTCGGTGCGGCGGATGCGACCTATGGCGCGGCTGTGGAATCCGATGGCAGCGGGAGTGTCGATGTCGTCATTGATGACGTCAGCGCGGGCGACTATGCGATTGCCGTGTTCCAGGACACCAATGGCAATGGCCGGATGGATATGGAAGGCGGCGTGCCGAGCGAGCCATGGGCGCTGTCCAATGGTGCGGGCACACGCGGTGCACCCGTCTTTGCGGACTCCATGATGAGCATGACCGGCCAGGGCGACAAAGCGACGATTACGCTGAACTAAACGCTATCGCGCTACTGGTTTGGATGAGGGGTCTTCTGGCCCCTCTTTTTGTGGGCGATCGGTATGGGAAAATACCTGACCGCCCGCGTGTGGATGGCTAGCTTGGGTCATGGATCTTTTTAACGACGATGCGGAACCTGTGGCTGCGCTTGTCGACGCGCCGCTGGCCGAGCGGCTGCGCCCAAGGTCGCTGACCGAGGTTGTCGGGCAAGAGCACCTGACGGGCCCGGAAGGCCGGCTGACGACATTATTGGCGGGGGAGCGACTGCCGTCGCTCATTCTTTGGGGGCCGCCGGGGACAGGAAAGACGACAATTGCGCGGCTTCTGGCGGATGCGGCGGGGTTGCGGCTGGAAGCGCTGAGCGCGGTGTTCTCGGGGGTGAAAGACCTAAAGCAAGCCTTTGAGAATGCACGGAAGATGAAAGCGGCAGGCAAAGCGACACTGTTGTTTGTCGATGAAATACACCGGTTCAATCGCGCCCAGCAGGATGCGTTTTTGCCCGTGGTCGAAGACGGCACGGTGGTGCTGGTGGGGGCAACGACGGAAAACCCGAGCTTCGAGATCAATTCGGCGCTGATGAGCCGGGCGCAGGTGCTGGTACTGGAGCGGTTGGGACCGGACGCTCTGGGTGAGTTAATCGCGCGGGCGGAGGCGCTGGAAGGTGTAGTCCTGCCTGTGACGGACGGTGCGCGGGCGGCGCTGGTGGACGGGGCGGATGGAGACGGGCGCTATCTACTGGGTCAAGTCGAGACACTTCTGGGTATGGAAGTGGAGGCACCGCTGGATGTGGCGGCGCTGCGGGATGTGTTGCAGCGGCGGATGGCGGTCTATGACAAGGACCGGGAGGGCCATTACAACCTGATCAGCGCGCTGCACAAAGAGGTGCGGGGGTCTGATCCGGATGCGGCGCTGTATTATCTGGCGCGGATGATTGTGGCGGGTGAGGACCCGATGTTCCTGGCGCGACGGCTGGTGCGGATGGCGAGTGAAGAGATCGCGCTGGCCGACCCGTCAGCGCTGGTCGCGGCGGTGGCGGCGCGGGATGCCTATCAGTTTCTGGGCTCGCCCGAGGGAGAGCTGGCGCTGGCGCAGGCGTGCGTGCATTTGGCGACCGCGCCGAAATCGAACGCGGTCTATGCGGCGTGGAAGACGGCGCTGGTGCGAGCCAAGGAAACTGGGTCGGTCGCGCCGCCAAAGCGGATATTGAATGCGCCGACCCAGCTGATGAAGGGCGAGGGGTATAGCGAGGGCTACCGCTATGACCATGATCAGCCGCATGCATTTTCAGGGCAGGATTACTGGCCGGAGGAGATGGCGCGGGAGAGCTATTACCGGCCCAATGAGCGCGGGGAAGAACGGGAGGTGGCCAAGCGGATGGCGTGGTGGGCGGAGCGTCGGGAGGAATAGCTTCCCCGTCATCCCGGCGTAGGCCGGGATCTCCACCAAAAGAGGAATGTGTTTTGACTGGCCCTGTCGTCATCGAAGACAAGCCGGAGATCCCGGCCTACGCCGGGATGACGATGAAAAGCTAGGCGGGCCGCTTGCCCCTCGCCCACTTCAACCAGATCCAGAAGATCTTTGGGCCTTCGACAAGGTAGCGTTTCCACATGCGGCCTGGCTCGCTGGCGAGGCGGTGGAGCCATTCTAGCCGGGCGGACTGCATCCATTTGGGAGCGCGTTTGATCCGGCCCGTGAGGAATTCGAGACTGGCGCCGACGCAGAATCCGAGGCCGACACAATCGCCGCGGTCAAGGCAGGCTTGGGCGACGAGTTCCTGTTGCGGGCTGCCGACGCAGATAAAGGTGTAGCGGGCGGGGTTTGCAGCGACAAAGCTGGCTGCGGCGGCAATGGCGTCGGGTTTGGATTTCAGGCCCATGGGCGGGATGTGCTGGTTGAGGTGTGTTAGGCCGTAAAGCTTGCGAATTTGCTCAAGGAGTTCGGCGTCGCCGCCGATGATGTTGACGGGCTCATTCCGCGTGATGATGGTATCGAACACCTGTTGGGTCAGGGTAGAGCCGGGGACGGCCGAGAGCGGTACGCCGGAGACTTGTGCCATAAGTTCGAGAATCCGCGAGTCGCACACGCTGAGCCACGCGCCGTCATAGAGCGGCTTATAAGTCGCGGGATCGGCCCACATGCGCACGATATGATCGACATTGGGTGTGACGAGGTAACGGAAGCCGTGATCTGCAGTGACCCATTTGACGCGTGCGAGCGTCTGGACAGCGGTGAGGGGATCAAACGTCGCGCCGAGGAAATCATAGTCGCGGGGATTGATGCGCCAGTCGAGGCTGTCCGGGCGCGGTTCTGCACGGCGGTCGCGTCCACGTGGGAGCGCGTGTTCATGGGCAATTTTGCGGGCAGCGGACATAAGACTCATGATATACCAGTCTTTGTTTAATGGACCGTGACGGGATTTAACGGCGCGTGACGGGATTCTAACGGCGCGTGACGGGACATGTGGGTGACATGTGCAAGTGCTGTGCTAGTCGCGAAAAATGAGTGCTATTCCGTTTCCCAAACCCGTCGCGCCCAAACGTGTTGACAAGAGTCCGCGCCAAAGGGCGATCAAGCCCCGATTGGCAAGCACGCTGGTTCTGTTGGCGGGCCCCAAGAATGATCCGCACATCCTGATGGGACAGCGGAGCATGGGCCATGATTTCATGCCGGGTGTATATGTGTTTCCGGGCGGGCGCGTGGAGCGGGCCGATAGCTATGCGCCGTTCACAGGCGAGATGAGCGCGCGGACGGAAGCGATCCTGACCCGGGCCATGAGCCCACGGCGCGCCCGGGCTTGTGTGCTGGCGGGGATACGCGAGACCTTCGAGGAAACGGGCCTACGGATTGCAAAACCGCGGACGGGCAAGCTGACGGCGCTGCGCAATCCGAGCTGGGGCACGTTTGTGGGCGATGACGAGCGCGGAGGCTTTTTGCCAGACCTGACAGGCATTGAGATAATGGGGCGCGCGACGACCCCACCCTATCGGCACAAGCGGTTCGATACGTGGTTTTTCGTCAAATGGCTGAGCGAGGACATTCCGCACGTAGAGGTCGGGGATTCACCGGAGCTCGAAAATGTGGGCTGGCATGATCTGGACAAGATCGCGGGACTGAAGACCCATGCGATGACGGATTACATGCTGCAGGCACTGATGACGTATCTTGAGGGCGGAATGGAGACGACTGTGCCCTATCACCGGATGATCCGGGGCGTGTTTGTGAGCGGCGCATTTCCGGCCGAGGTAGATAGTTAAGGTCTGAGTCGGGCAGTCTGGATTAAAAACTGACTGGCCCTGTCGAATTCACGACAAGCTGACGGCTGCCGCATTCGCGGGAATGACGGAAGGAGGCGATCGTTCACGATCCGGATGAAATGACCGCTTCCCCTGCCCTTACGCGGACGCAGGTCTGGACGATCTTTGTTGCGGCATGGGCGACGACGGCGATTGCGGCGGGGTTTGCATTTCTGGGTCCGGTGCTGACGCTGTTGTTGGAGCGAATGACGGGGTCTGGCAGCTTCATCGGGGCCTTTGCGACTGTGGGGGCGGTGACGACGGTGGCGCTGACGCCGCTGGCACCGAAGCTGATGTCGCGTGTAGGCGCGCCAACACTTGTGACCTTCGGGATACTCGGCGCGTGTGCCTGCTTTCCGCTCTACTACCTAATCGAGGATCCGGTGTGGTGGTTTGCCATCCGGTTTACGCAAGGGTTGTTCACGACCATCGTGTTCGTGGTCAGCGAGACGTGGATCAACACCATCGCGCCAGAGGACAAGCGCGGGCGGATATTGAGCGTTTATGCGATCTTTCTGGCGGGCGGATTTGGTGTGGGGGCGGCGGCGTCGGCGATTCTCATCCAGACGGTGGGCCTGGACGGATGGGTGCCGTTTGCCGTGGGCGCAGCGGTTGTGGGCCTGGGTCTCTTGCCTTTGCTTGTGCGGGCGCACCTGCCGATGAATGCGCCGCGCGGGCATGATAGCGGGGTAGACACGCTGTTTCGGATCATGGGCGGCGCGCCGGGGCTGATGGCGGCGGTGTTTGCGTTCGGGGCGATCGAGTATTCGCTGTTTCACATGGTGCCGGTCTATGGCGTAAGACTGGGCATGAGCGAGGGGGCGGCGGCGCTGTTGCTGATGTCAATGCCGTTGGGGAGTATCTTGTTCATTTATCCGATCGGGATGGCGGCGGACCGGTTTCCGCGAAAGCGCGTGCTAATGGTGCTATTCGGGTTCTGCGCGGTGTTGGGCATAGGGATTTCCGTGCTGAGCGATTACTGGGCGTTGATGGCGGCGTTTGCGATCTGGGTCGGGGCGGCGGGCGGGCTCTATACGGTGGGGCTGTCCATGCTGAGCGAGCGGCACAGGGGCGCGCGTATGGCGGCGGCAAATGCGGCGTTTATCATGGTGTACGGGATGGGGAGTCTGGCGAGTCCCTATGCCATCGGAGCAGGGCTGGACGCGGTCGGGCCCGGAGCGATGCCACAGATATTAAGCGGGGTCTGCGCGTTAGCCATGGGAGTGTTTGCATTGACCGACGGGCGGCGGGAGGGAGGCTGGCGACGGTAGCGGGCGGTTGACAGACAGGCCCGTGTGTTTAAGTGGGCGTCCAAAGAACACACCCAATCTGAGAGCCCTCCCATGGCGAAGCCTACCACCATCAAGATCCGTCTGAACTCCACGGCGGACACCGGCTACTTCTATGTGACCAAGAAGAATGCCCGCACCATGACCGAGAAAATGGTCAAGAAAAAATACGACCCCGTTGTCAAGAAGCACGTCGATTTCAAGGAAGGCAAGATCAAGTAAGATCTTTGCCGGATCGAGTGATGAGGGACCCCGCCACTGGCGGGGTTTTTTGTTGGGAGACATTTCCATGGTTCCCGGACGTGATCCAGGACCTCCCGCTTGTCGTGAGTGACGACAGGGTTTGGCCCACACGATGGAGGTCCCGGATCAAGTCCGGGAACTTTTTAAAGAATAAGAAAAAAGGCCGCCCTCAAGGGAGCGGCCTTTTGTTTAGGTGAGCCTCGAAAGGCCTACGCGTCTTCCTTCGGCTTTTCCTTTTTGGGCTTTTTCGCCTTGGGATGCGGGACGTATTTGAAGGTCAGTTCGTCGGCCTTCTTGTCCACACCCACTTTGACGATGCCGCCATTCTTGAGCTTGCCGAAGAGAATCTCGTCCGCGATCGGCTTTTTGATATGCTCCTGGATCGCACGCGACAGCGGACGCGCGCCGTAGCGTTTGTCGTAGCCTTTCTTGGCGAGCCAGAGATTGGCGGGCTTGGAGACGTCGAACTCGATCTTGCGATCGGCGAGTTGAGCCTCGAGCTGGATGACAAACTTGTCGACGACTTTCGCGATGTCTTCGGGCGTGAGCGGCGCGAAGCCGACCACGGCGTCGAGACGGTTGCGGAATTCAGGGCTGAACATGCGCTTGATCGCTTCCTCCTGCTCGTCTTCCTTCAGACCGCGACCGAAGCCGATGCCCGCACGCGCCGCATCGGCCGCACCGGCATTGGTTGTCATGATCAAAATGACGTTGCGGAAATCGACCTTGCGACCGCTGGAGTCGGTCAGGAAGCCGTTATCCATCACCTGCAACAGGATGTTGTAGATGTCGGGATGCGCTTTCTCGATCTCGTCGAGCAGGAGGACGCTGTGCGGGTTTTCCATCACAGAGTCGGTCAGCTGTCCGCCCTGGTCGTAACCGACATAGCCGGGAGGCGCACCGAGCAGGCGGGAAACCGTGTGACGTTCCATATACTCACTCATGTCGAACCGGAGGAGTTTTAGCCCCATGGTCATGGAGAGCTGGCGCGCGACCTCGGTCTTGCCGACACCCGTGGGGCCCGCAAAGAGGTAGGAGCCGATGGGCTTTTGCGGCTCGCGCAGACCGGCGCGGGCGAGCTTGACGGCAGACGCCACCTGTTCGATCGCGACGTCCTGACCAAACACCATGCGCTTGAGGTCGGTGTTGAGGCCTTTCAAGGCCTTCTCGTCGTCCTGGCTGATAGACTTGGTCGGGATGCGGGCGATCTTGGAGATCACGAGCTCGATTTCCGGCGTGTCGATGGTCTTTTTGCGCTGGTCTTCGGGCACAAGTTTCTGGCGTGCGCCGGCCTCGTCGATCACGTCGATGGCCTTGTCGGGCAGGCGACGGTCGGTGATGTGACGCACGGACAGATCGACGGCCTGTTGAATGGCGTCGTCGGTGTATTCGACCTTGTGGAACTCCTCGAAATAGGACTTGAGGCCCTGGAGGATTTTCACGCTGTCCTCGGCTGTCGGCTCGACCACATCGATCTTGAGGAAGCGACGCGCGAGGGCGCGGTCCTTCTCGAAGTGCTGGCGGTATTCCTTATAGGTCGTGGAGCCCATGCAGCGGAGTTTGCCGGACTGCAAAGCAGGTTTCAGCAGGTTGGAGGCGTCCATGGCCCCGCCGGAGGTCGCGCCTGCACCGATGATGGTGTGGATTTCGTCAATAAAGAGGACGGCGCCCTTGGTCTCCTGAAGCTTTTCCATGACCTGCTTGAGGCGTTCCTCGAAGTCGCCGCGGTAGCGGGTCCCGGCAAGCAGCGCACCCATGTCGAGCGAGTAGATGGTGGACTCCGCCAGCACGTCGGGGACGTCGCCCTCGATAATCTTGCGGGCAATGCCTTCGGCGATGGCGGTTTTGCCGACACCCGGATCACCCACGAGGAGCGGGTTATTCTTGCGGCGCCGCGCAAGCACCATGATGCAACGCTCGACCTCTTTATCACGGCCGATCAGGGGATCGATGTCGCCCTCGGCGGCCTTCTGGTTGAGGTTGACGGTATAGGCGTCGAGCGGATTTTCCGACTTTTGGGGGTTATCGCTGTCTTCCACACCACGGGGAGCCTTGGATTCGCTCTTGGAGCCGTTCTTGGCGATGCCGTGGCTGATATAGTTGACCGCGTCATAGCGGGTCATGTCGCGTTCCTGCAGGAAATAGACGGCGTGGGACTCGCGCTCCGCGAACAGGGCGACGAGCGCGTTCGCGCCGGTAACTTCTTCGCGGCCGGACGACTGGACGTGGATGACGGCGCGCTGGATGACGCGGTGGAAACCGGCCGTAGGGCGCGCTTCCTCGAAATCCTCGACCACGAGGGAGGCGAGATCTTCGTTGAGGTAGCGTTCGACGTCGGCGCTCAATGCGGCGACATCGACGTCGCAGGCGGTCATGACGGCCACAGCGTCCTTGTCCTCGGTCAGGGCGAGGAGGAGGTGTTCGAGGGTGGCGAGCTCATGCTTGCGGTCGGTGGCAAGGGTGAGAGCGCGGTGGATGGTTTCTTCGAGTACGGGTGAAAACGATGCCATAATATGTTTTCCTTTCCCCTAGGACGTGGGGCGAGCGGTGGGGGATTCAACCACCGCGGAGTGTGTAAACAATGTCCGAATCCACACACTATCGTGAGTGCGGCGTCGGGTTGGAGTCGAGAGTAAGAAACCGCAGGCGCGGTCGGGAGAAAGCAGGATGTGGTGAGCGATCACGCCTTTTCCAAGGTGCATTGCAGCGGATGTTGATTACGCCGCGCCATATCCATGACCTGGCTGACCTTGGTCTCGGCGATCTCGAAGGTGTAGATGCCGCAAACGCCGATGCCGTTGCGGTGGACATTGAGCATAATCTGGGTCGCCGATTCCTCGGAGTGCTTGAAAACGCCCGTCAGTACGCTGATCACGAACTCCATGGGTGTGTAATCGTCGTTCATCAGGATGACGCGATACATGGCGGGTTTCTTGGTCTTTTCGCGCTCCTTGACGGCGACGCCGCGCTCGGGTGTGTCGCCCGGCGCGCCGGGTGCGCCTTGATCATCGTCAGGGCCGGATGTGGTGTCGCGTAGTGTCATTGCAACGGAATCTAGTGTGGAGGCCGCCGGATGGAAAGGGGGCGGATGCGGAATGGTCTGGCCAAATGCGCAGATGAGAGGGGTTAGAGTGTCGCAGGCCTGTGTTCGCGCCACACACGACGGTGTGCGCACACTTCGTTAACCATGATGTAACGCCCTGCCCCCTAGTCGCAGGACATGCGGATGTTCGCTTTTCTTTTGATGGCCCTTTTGTGGGTGACGCCTGCCTTGGCGCAAGATGCGAGCCCGACCGTCGATGGCAAATACGCCTCGATCGTTGTGGATGCGGATACACTGGATGTGCTGCATGCGCGGCAGATCGACGAGCTGCGCTATCCGGCATCGCTGACCAAGGTGATGACGCTGTTTCTGGTGTTCGATGCGCTGGAAGCGGGCGAGGTGACTCTGGAGACCGAGATGGCTGTCTCCAAGCGCGCAAGCCGGGCATCGCCGACCAAGCTGCACCTCAAGGCGGGGACGACGATTACCGTCGGGGACGCCATACAGGGCCTGGCCGTGAAATCGGCCAATGACGCGGCGGTCGTGGTGGCCGAGCACCTGTCCGGAACGGTCGAGGAGTTTACCGCCGCCATGACCGACAGGGCGCGATCGCTGTCGATGAAGAATACGCGCTTTACCACGCCGAACGGCCTGCCCGATGCGGAACAGGTCACGACGGCGCGGGATATGGCCAAGCTCGCCTCGGCCATGCGGCGCACCCATCCGCAGCACTATAAATGGTTCGGACAGAAGACCTTTCGCTTTCGCGGGGCGACCTATCGCAACACGAACGGACTGCTGCACAGCCATGACGAAGTGGACGGGTTCAAGACCGGGTATACGAATGCCAGCGGCTATAACCTGATGGTGAGCGCGGAGCGGGATGGTCGGCGCTTGATCGCGATCGTCCTTGGCGGGGCGAGTGGCAAGGCGCGGAACACGCATATGAGCGACCTGATGGATATGGGGTTCGAGCGCATGGGCCTCGATCCGCTGCCGTCCCGAATGGAAGACGAGACCGTAATGACCGTGGTCGAAGCGCCGGAGATGAAGGTGGTCGCAGTAAAGACGCCAGCTAAGCCGCCTGTCTTGACGAAAGCTCTCTCGCTTCGCCGCTCGGACGGGTCACGCACGCGCGTCGTCAGTGCTGGCTCTGCAAAAGCGGTAGAGGGTGTGGGCACCACGCTCTGGGATATTCGTGTGGGGCGGTTTTTCAGCGTCCCTGCGGCACGGGATCAACTCGGCGCATTATTCGGTCTTCACCCGCGGCTGGGCGAGGACAATGCCGTGATCCAGCCCGTGGGCGCGCGTGGTTTCGAGGCGCGTTTTACGAGTCTTTCCTTCACCGAAGCCGAGGCGGCTTGCGACATTCTGGGTCAGCTCGCGAGCGGGTGCCGACTGGTCAGTCCGGCGCGATAAGGCAAAAGCCCGCTGGCGCATCGTGGCGGGCTTCGCTAGCGCCATGTTCGTGATGACAAAGCTCCGTACCACTGAAGATTTGCGCGCGCAGGTCGCCGTCTGGAAAGCGGATGGTCTGCGCGTGGGGTTTGTCCCGACCATGGGCGCGCTTCATGAGGGTCATATCAGTCTTGTAGAGCTCGCCCGCGAAAACGCTGATCGCGTAGTGGCGAGCATCTATGTCAATCCGACGCAGTTCGGGCCGGGCGAGGACCTGGCCGCTTATCCGCGCGACGAGGCGGAGGACCTTCGCAAGCTGGCAAAGGCCGGATGCGCTGCCGTTTACCTTCCGCAGACGCTTTATGGCGACTGCCATTCGACGCTGGTCGATGTGGGCGGGTTTGCGGGCGATCTGGAAGGCGAGCACCGGCCCGGCCATTTCGAAGGGGTGGCCCTGGTCCTGACCAAGCTGTTTAACCGCGTGGCCCCGGATGTAGCGGTTTTTGGCGAAAAGGATTTCCAACAGCTTGCACTGGTGCGCAAGCTTGTCGCCGATCTGGATTTTCCCATCACAGTCATTGGCGCGCCGATCAAGCGGGACGCGCAGGGTTTGGCGCTGAGTTCGCGCAACCGGTATTTCGATGATGCGCAATTGGCGGTGGCGCGAAAACTGAATGTCGAGCTCGGCAAATGCGTGGACTATCTGAAGTCCGGCATGTCGCCGGAAACCGCGCTGGAATATGCGCGCGCGGCGATCTTGGAAGCCGGATTCGACGCCGTGGATTATCTTGAACTGCGTGATGCCGAGACGCTCGGGCCTTATGAACCCGCAAGCGATGCCCGCCTTCTGACCGTCGCAAGACTGGACGGAATCCGCCTGCTCGACAATATGGCCGTCAGCCTACCATAGCCCCAATTCGACCAGCTTCCGGCGCAAAGCGGGTGGCAGGTTGTCCGGCCCGGCCCCTTCGGAAATGTCCTCTGGCGCGTCTTCGGCCGTCAGATAGCGCCAGCCCTGAAACGCTCGGCGCGGGGTCGGAAGGACGGGAATGAGCCCGGGCTTCATGACGATCCGGCAGGCGGGCTTTCCCGCCTTGGTCGTGGGCTCGAACCCCGCGATCTCGCTGCGACACAGCATGAGGCCCTTGATTACCCAATAGATCGAGCCGCCGGTGGCGATCTCGTCCGCACGCTTGGGTGTCATCCGCGTAACATGATCGGGCAGCGCCGGGCGGCCCTCCTTTTTGCGCCGCACCATGAGGCGCGCCTGCCAGTCGGCGAGGCTGTCGATCCCGGTGGAGCCGACGCTGAGCTTTTGCAGATGCAGGGTCACGCAGCCCATGTAAGGGCCGCGCGTATAAATCGCCAGACATCCCTGGCTCTGGACGTCCTGAGCCTAGAAGTCTCTCACATAGGGATCGGTTTCGACCAAATATCCATCCACATCCGGATCAATCCTGAAGGTCACCATATCCGGGGCGGTCGTCTTGGGGATTAAGCCAGCCTTGTTGAGCGCCCGGCCCATAACGGATTTGGTCTTGCGCTTGATCGGCCCGTCCTCCGCAAAGCTGGGGTTGAGACCAAAGCGCGCGCGCAACATGGCATTGGTCATCATGGCGGAATTCTTGAGCGCGGACTCGCGCGTGGAATATTCTGTCGTGACGCTGACGCAGAAGGTGGAGTTCTCAACCCGATGCGGGCTGTTGAGCGGCCAGGACAATGCCTGACCCTCTTGCAGATCGATGACCGTAGCCGATCTGTCCATGGACGCATCATAGGGCAGATCGTCGTTGATGAGGTCGGTCAGGGTGGCCTCATAGGACGTTTCTGGAATAAAATCGTCTTCCATTGGATAGAGATAGATGCGCTTGGAGCCACGGACGTGCCAGAGAATCGTCTCGGTCTTGTCCACATGATAAGGGACTTTCGCAACGGGGGAGCTGATCAGTACCCCGCCTTTGGCATTGAACGCCGCATTTCCGGTATGTCTGGCGAGATCGCCATAAATACGCTCCAGAACGCCGCGGTAATTGGCATGAATGTTCATGGCGTTTCGGACATTGATCCAGACCTTGCCGGATTTGGCGGCATTCAGGAGTGTTTGCGGATCGGCGTCGCGAAAATCGCCGGTACGAAATCTGTTGGGGTATTTCGGGTGGTTCATACTCATTGTGCAGACGTCCAGCATCTCCGAGGGATGGGCCGCGAGCAGCTCCAGCAGTGCCTCATCCGAAAACAGGCCTGTCTCGGAGAGAGCGTGACGAAATCCGACAATCGCCTTCTGGAAGTTGGCGGTTTTGTCCTCAGTCCAGTCTGTCAGCATATTGGCGGGATTTGCAGGCCGCGTTGGATGTGATCGAGCAGTCGTCATGGCGATATCCTTTACCGAACGTCCCGTTGCACTTTGCAGCTTGCGGGCCAGGCCGCGAACAGGTTGGCGATGAGGGCGCGGAAAGGCTGTCGCTCCTCCCGCCGGTTTGAGCTTAAAATCAAAAGCTTTAAATCGCGTTTCTCTATAGGTGCTCATGTCCAATCTCCATTTCGTGTCTGTCCTGCCATTTGTTTCACGAGGTAGCCGAGCCCGCCCGTCAGGATCAGCGCGCCCAACAGGGCCGCGCCCAGTCCGGCCAGATCGCCCGGCATGCCCAGTACGCGATCCAGATCACGCCACAGCACCATTGCCCCTGCGCCCAGCAAAGTCCCGCCAATGATCATCAGCACGATATAGGGCGCGACCGAGGATGTCTGCCTGCGGACCTGCCCGTCGGAAATCCAGTCCGGACTATCCAGTCGGGACTTGACCGTCTCGACAACGTCGGCGTCCCGAACACTTTCCGTCAGCTCCAATGTGGGCACATCGTCGATGTCGAGTAAGCTGTCAGGCTGCCCGACCGTCACGCTGTCGGTCGGGAATGCCACGACGTTGGCATCATCCGTCTCGGTCTGGGCGGGCTGGATCAGGGATTCCGGCCAGGCTTGCTTTATATCGTCTTCGATGTCGCTTCCACTCTCGGCGCTTACGGTATCCAGTTCCGGATCCACATCCATCAAAGCGGCCAGGCGGTCCCGCACATCATCCGCGGCTTCGGCAATGACCGATCGGCCCTTGTTTTCGAGGGGCGTCTCGGCTCGCGTTTCCGAGGGTGTCTCGCTCGGCGTTAGTGGCGATCGACTGGATGGAATGTCGAGGTCGGGATCGAATTCGGCATTAAGCTTGGACTCGACCCGCGACTCTTCGTCCAGCTCCAATATGGCGTCTCCGGCTTCGACCTCAGACCAGGCCAAATCACCCACCTGCACATCGTCGCGGCGACGGCTCGGCATATCCGTGATCAGCCGCTCGACTTCATAGGGCGCATCCGCGACCAGTTGTCCCGCCGAGTCGCGGTCGAGCACATCCAGCTCTCCGTCATCGACCACAATCCGCGCATCCGCCTCGACCTGCAAATCCGTCCGCGGCGCTTTCGGGGCCAGCGCATCTATTCCGGGGCGCAGGAACAACGCCTTTTCGGCCGTCCGCCTGCGCACCAACGCATCGACCACGAAGGTCCGCCCGCCAATATCGGCCAATCTCCAGGCATCGAACGCACTCGCTGCCTCCAGGGGCCGCCCCGCATTCACCGCGCCCAGAACATCCGAATCCAGAAACGCCTTCGGCCCGATATTATAGGCCAGTGACGCCAACGCATCGAATTGCGCCTGACTGACGCTCGCATAGACATTTTCGTTCAGCATATCCTCGAACGGCGCCAGATCATCCAGCAACACCTCGTGTGCTGCGTCCTCGTTCAACTGCACCGCGTCCTCGCCGCGGACTTCGTGACCATAGCCCACGACCCGCGTCCCGCTGACCAGCTTCCGATCGACGGGCCGGTAGCCTTCGAAAGCCTTGATAAGCCGCAGCCCCTGATCCGATACGGTGAGTGTATCCTGCATATTGTCCCGTTCTGGCGCACTAAAACCCAGTTTCAGGACAGGACGCTGCAACACCCATGCCGTTTCGATCTACAAGAGCATTACCGCCGCCAGCCCCAGAAATGCCAGGAACCCGATCACATCCGTCACCGTCGTCACGAAGACCGAACTTGCCACCGCCGGATCCGCTCCCACCCGCTTCAGGCCCAGCGGCACCGCAATCCCCGCAACGCCCGCCGCCAGATGGTTCAGGATCATGGCGAGGAAAATCACTCCTGCCAGATCCGCCCGGCCGAACCACACATAGGCAATCGCGGCCAGCAGCACCGCAAACACCACCCCGATCACCAGCGCCGCCCCCGCTTCGCGCCGCACACTCCGCCACGCGGTCTTGGAGGTCAGCCCGCGCTCGGAGAGTTGCCGCACCGCAACGGTCAACGCCTGCGTGCCGGCATTCCCGCCCATGCTCGCCACAATCGGCATCAGGATCGCGAGCGCCACCACCTTCTCGATCGCCTCGCCGAATTGCGCGATCACCAGTGAGGCCAAAATCGCCGTCAGCAGGTTCAGGAACAACCAAGGCGCGCGCGAACGTACAACCTCGCCCACAGTGTCAGAGGCCGTTGCCTCACTCACGCCCGCCAGCGCCAGCATGTCTTCGGCGTTCTCGTCCTGGATGATGTCGATAATGTCATCGACCGTCATCATCCCCACGATCACCCCGTCATCATTGACCACGGGCGCGGAGATCAGGTCATACTGCTCGAACAGGAAGGCCGCCTCCTCCTTGTCCATATGATCGCCGATCGGGACCAGTTTCAACGTCATGATATCGGCAAGTTTGACCCCCCGCCCTTCTCGCATCAGTGCGGAGAGCGGCACATAGCCTTGCGGACGCAAATCGCCGTCCACAATATAGATGTTGAAGAAAATATCCGGCAGAGCATCGCCCGTCCGGCGCATGTGATCGATCGCGTCGCCCACTGTCCATTCCAGTGACGCCGCCACGAATTCGCGCTGCATCAGGCGCCCGACCTCGTCCTCCTCGAAGGACAGCGCATCGATCAGCTCCGCCCGGTCGGCGGCTTGCAGCCCTGCCAGCACTTCCTCGCGCTGGGCGTCCTCCATCTCCTCGACGATCTGGGTTGCATCATCATTGTCGAGCTCGCCGATCGCATCCACCAAAGACGCCGTGGACAGGAGCGGAAGCACATCCTCCACCACATCCGCTTCCATCTCGGCCAGTACATCCGGCGTAATCGCCTCCGGCAGCCGCTCCACCAAGGACGCCCTCGCCTCCAGTGACAGCTGCTCGAATTCATCCGCAAACTCCGCCGGGTGCAACTCCACCAGCGCCGCCCGCAACGCCTCCGTCACGTCGCCATTGGTCGTCTTCCATTCCGAGAACGCCGCCTCCGAGCGATCCGTCCGCTTCAGGGCCAAAGCCTCCTGTGTCACGACACCCGGGTCAGGGGCCGTCACATCTTTCCGTTCATCCGTCATACCGCCCTCCTTTCCAATCCAGTCGCCGCCCTGCCCCTATCATCCCCACCGCCCCCGACAACCACCCACACACAAACCCCGCACCCGAAAGCACGCCCTGCATACAGCGATGTCGTTCAGACAATGGGCGCGCAAAGCCTGGCTCCCGTGCTTGCATGGCATAATGCAGCAGCGGGACCTCCCGCATTGCGTGTGTCAGCTCTCTTCAAACCCGATGGAGATCCCGGCCCGGAGGCCGGGAAGTTGCGTGCGGGTGAGCTTGGTCGCGGCATGGGCGTCGTCCACCACTCCCGAGCAAACCGCTCCGGCATCACCTCACAAGGCCAGACCGGGATCGGCGTTTCGTGTGTCGGGGCCGCCCGCACAATCCGCGTCGCCACTTTCCGCATGCCCCGCCCCGGCAGCCTCGCGAGTGCAAACTCCTGCACTTTCGACGGAGACCCCGGCGTTGGCCAAGGTGACGGAGTAGGGT